>Ga0068860_100001259_pt1 | contig 27632 bp, 23 predicted proteins | sample KBSSwiS32_FD_66597 | JGI IMG/M metagenome (GOLD analysis project Ga0068860, IMG submission 66597) | Switchgrass rhizosphere microbial communities from Kellogg Biological Station, Michigan, USA - KBS Switchgrass S3-2 | ecosystem: Host-associated > Plants > Roots > Rhizosphere > Soil ...
CTCATGGGATGTCGTGCCGGTTCGAAGCACTGATCCATTAGGCCGCCGCTGGGTGTCCTTCGGCTCGAACGGAATTCATCGGCACTGATCCAAGGGAGGCCAACCTGATGCTGTTCGTCGGAGACGACTGGGCAGAAGACCATCACGACGTGTACCTGATGAACGACACCGGCGACCGGCTCGCCTCGCAGCGGTTGCCCGAAGGCCTGGCCGGGATCAGTCGGTTGCACGCGCTGATCGCCGAGCATGCCGAGGACCCCGCCCAGGTCGTGATTGGCATCGAAACCGACCGCGGCTTGTGGGTAGATGCGTTGACCGCGGCCGGATATCAGGTGTTCGCGATCAACCCGCTGGCGGTGGCCCGCTACCGCGACCGCCACCATGTCTCGGGGGCCAAGTCCGATGCCTCCGATGCCAAACTGCTTGCCGATCTGGTGCGCACCGACCGGCACAACCACCGCCGCATCGCCGGCGACAGCCCGGACGCCGAGGCGATCAAGGTGCTGGCCCGGGCCCATCAGAATCTGATCTGGGCGCGCACCCGGCACAGTAACGCCCTGCGTTCGGCACTACGGGAGTACTACCCGGCCGCGCTGGAGACGTTCGAGAATCTGGCCGATCGTGACGCGCTGGCAATCCTGGGCCGCGCTCCCACCCCCGCCGACGCCAAGCGGCTCAGTGTGTCCAAGATCCGGGCTGCGCTCAAAGCCGCAGGGCGCCAACGCAATCTCGACACCCGAGCGCTAGAGATTCAGGAAAAACTGCGCACCCCCCAGCTCGCCGCCCCCGCCGCGGTCACCGCCGCGTTCGGAGCCAGTACCCGGGCCGCAGTCGGGATCATCGCCGAACTGAACCGCCAGATCGCCGACCTCGAAGCCGAACTGGCGACACATTTTGAGGCACACCCGGACGCCGACATCTACCGCTCCCTGCCAGGACTTGGTGTCATCCTCGGCGCCCGGGTGCTTGGCGAGTTCGGGGACGACCCGAACAGATACACCGACGCCAAGTCTCGCAGAAACTACGCCGGAACCTCACCCCTGACCATCGCGTCGGGCAAGAAACGCGCCGTGCTTGCCCGCCATGTCCGCAACCGCCGCCTCTATGACGCCGTCGACCAATGGGCGTTCTGTGCGATCACACACAGCCCGGGAGCCCGCGCCTACTACGACCAGCGCCGCGCAGCCGGCGACCTCCACCACCAAGCCCTACGCGCCCTGGGAAACCGCCTCGTCGGGATCCTGCACGGCTGCCTGCGCCACCAAACCCACTACGACGAACACAAAGCCTGGGCACACCGTCAAGCCGCCGCGGCGGCTTGACAACCTACGCCCCTGGGATGTCTAACCGGCCGCGCGGCGTAACCGCTCGGCCAGCGATCCGACCGCCCGCACCACTTCAGGCGGATCCAGCACCTTGAACTCGCACCCCGGCAGCGCGAGATAGAACACCATGCGCTCGGGGTCGTCGGCCCCGGCGGTGACGATGCAGGCGTCGGGGCCGTCGGCATCGATGGTCACCGATGCCGGGGAGAAATGCTGTGCCACAACGTGTTCCGGCGCCTGGTAGCGCACCCGGGCGACGTAGCGGTAGGGCGACGTGCTGATCGAGCGTCGCACGTACTCCGCCGCGTCAGGCGCCTCCCGAGGTATGAACGTGCTGCCGAGGGCGCGCACATCGGCCATCCGATCCAGCCGAAGGCTGCGCCAGTCCTGGCGATCGCGGTCGTATGCCAACAGATACCAGCGCCGGCCGGTCGTCACCAACTGATAGGGCTCCAGTCGCCGCTCCGTGGCGCTGCCGGCGCGGTCGACGTAGCCGCTCGTGACGTGCTCGCGGTCGCGGCACGCCCGCGCCAGCGTCATCAACACCTCGGGTTCGACGGGTGAGTCCGAGTAGTTCGACGGCAGCGTGACCGTCGCGTCGTGCACGGCGGCCACCTGCGACCGCAGCCGGGCCGGCATCACCTGGTCGAGCTTGCTCAGTGCGCGCAGCGCCGATTCGCCGACGCCTGCCACGCTGCCGCCCGCGGCCAGCCGCAGGCACACCGCCATCGCGACCGCCTCGTCGGGATCGAGCAACAGCGGCGGCAACGCCGCGCCGGCACCCAGTTGATAGCCGCCGCCATGGCCCTTGCTGGCGTGCACCGGATAGCCGAGATCGCGCAGCCGTTCCACGTCGCGGCGCACGCTCCGCGTCGTCACTTCCAGCCGCTCGGCCAGCTCCTCACCAGTCCACACCCGGCGTGACTGCAGCAACCCGAGCAGCTGCAGCACCCGGCTTGTCGTTTCGGACACACAACCACCCTGTCACAGTCATAGGACAGTAACTGTCCTATATAGCTGTCAGGATGGTGTCATGAGCGACTTGACCACCCAACTGGCCGATCAACTCGACTACCACTGGACGAATCAGCTGCGCCCTCGCCTGGATGACCTGACCGATGAGGAGTACTTCTGGCAGCCGGTGTCGGACTGCTGGACGGTTCACCCCGATGGCTCGATCGACTTCACGTTCCCTGAGCCGCAGCCCGTGCCGTTCACAACCATCGCGTGGCGGCTCGCCCACGTCATCGTCGGCGTGTTCGCGATGCGCAACCACAGCCACTTCGGCGGGCCGCCTGCCGACTACCAGTCCTGGAATTACGCGACCGACGCGAAGACGGCACTGCAGCAGCTCGATGACGCGTACGCGAACTGGATCACCGGAGTGCGCGCCCTTGACGCGCAGGCGTTGGCGCGGCCGATCGGGCCGAAGGAAGGCCCGTGGGCGGATCACCCCATGGCAGAACTCATCCTGCACATCAACCGGGAGGCCATCCACCACGGCGCCGAAATCGCTTGCATCCGAGATCTTTACGTACACACCACCAACAGAGAGGGACGCTAGCTATGCCAGGAATGCCCCCGCCCGCCTCCGACGAGCGCCAGTCGTTGCTCGAGTTCCTGCGGTTCAACCAGAACGCGTTCTTCGCGGTGGCCTACGGCCTGAGCGACGAGCAGGCCCGGTCGACGCCGTCGGTCAGCACGCTGTCCATCGGCGGGCTCATCAAGCACGCCGCCGGTGTTCAGAAAGGCTGGGCGCAACGGGCCGCGTCCGCGCCAGATTTTCCTCCGAGGGACGAGCGTCCGATGGCAGAGATCATGGCGGCGTACGCGGACCAGTACGTAATGCGTGACGACGAAACCCTCGAGCAGCTCCTCGACGAGCTGAAAAAGCAAAACGAGGAGACCCTGCGGGTCATCGCCGAGGCCGATCTCGACACAGCGGTGCCGGTTCCGCACGACGTGCCGTGGTTCCCGCAGGACATCGACCACTGGTCGGTGCGCTGGGTGGCGCTGCATCTGATCGAAGAGCTGACGCGGCACGCCGGCCACGCCGACATCATCCGCGAATCCAGCGACGGCGCAACGATGTATGAGCTGATGGCCGCCAACGAGGAATGGCCGGAAACCGACTGGATCAAGCGCTGGAAGCCGGCCGTTACCAGCTGACAATCAAGATCGCGTCCCAAACCTTCTGCCGCGCAAACACATTGCAGAAACGGGCAGGTCTGACCCGAGTATGTGATGTACATCACGGAATGCCGATTGAGCGATGACGGTTCCTCGATCGCTTCTAGTGAGTATGAGCACAGCAATCGACGCCATCACAGTCCCGACACGCGAGGAGCTTGTTTCCAGAGCCCGCGCCTTGCAACCGCTGCTGCGCGAGCACGCGGCGATGGCCGATGCCGAACGGAAGGCCCCGGACCCGGTCATCGACGCTGTGACCGCAGCCGGGTTCTACCGCCTGCTGTCGCCACGGCAATTCGGCGGCTACGAAGCCGAGGTCCGCACCGTCCTCGAAATCAGCGAGTCGCTGGGCCAGGCCGATGGTTCTGTCGCGTGGCTCGTCGGCCTCGGGGCCACCGCTGCGTGGATGGCGTCACACTTCTCCGACCGCGCGCGATCAGAGGTGTTCGCCGACAATGGCGACGCACGCATCGCGGGAGCCGCGACCCCGGGTCCCGCCCGCCGCGTCGACGGAGGACTGCGGGTGAGCGGCCGCTGGGCCTATGCCTCAGGATGTCCGCACGCTACGTGGGCCGGGATTGTTGCGATCGTCGCGGACGATTCCGGGCAGCCTGCCGACGCTTACTGGTGCCTGGTGCCCGCCTCAGACCTACGCATCGAAGACACCTGGCGGACAACGGGTATGCGCGGCACCGGCAGCAACACCTGGGTCGGCGAGGACGTCTTCGTGCCCGACTACCGAACCATCCCCATGGACATCTCCGCGAAGGAGGCGCTCCCAGCGCCCACGGACGCACCGATGTATCGCCTGCCGTTCCCAACTCTCGGCACTCTCGCGTTGCTCGGCCCCATCCTTGGGATCACCGGCGCGGCGCTGACATACACCATCGAGAAGGCGCCGACAAAGGCGATGCACCACACGATCTTCACCAAGCAGAGCGAGTCGGTTGGCGTCCAGGTCCAGATCGCAGAGGCGGCCCTGAAGCTCGAGACCGCCCGCCTGCATATATACGCAATCGCCGATCAGCTGGATCGGGCCGCCGCCGACGACAGACACATTGACTACGACGAACGCGCGAAAGCCCGCGCCCAGGGCGGTTTCGCGGCCCAGCAGATGCTCGACGCGATCAACATCCTGGTCAACGTGCACGGCGCGGGTAGCTTCGCCGAATCCAACCCGCTGCAACGGTATTGGCGCGACGCCAACACGGCTGCGCGACATGCGGGTCTCTATCCCGTCGTAGGTTACGAAGTCTTCGGGAAGTCGCTGCTCGGCGTCGACGAACACATCAGCCCCATGGTGTGACACAGGCAAATCCCTGCCGGCAGTTGAGGAGCGGATCAGCCCGCTAGTGTGAGGCTGCTATGCAAACCCGAAGCGGAACCGCGGTCTGCGGGGACATCGAGCTCTTCTACGAAGACCTCGGCGATCCTGCGGATCCGCCGGTCCTGCTCATCATGGGGGTCGGCGCGCAGCTGCCGATGTGGCCCGACGGTTTCTGCACCCAGCTGGTCGAGTGCGGATATCGCGTGATCCGGTTCGATCACCGCGACACCGGCCTGTCGACGAAGTTGCACGGCCATCGCGCCAACGGCTCGGTCTATCCGCGAGTGCTGAGGTACATCGTCGGCCGGACCAGCCCGGTGCCCTACACCTTGATCGACCTGGCCGACGATGTCGAAGGTCTGCTCGACCATCTCGACATCGAGCGCGCGCACGTCGTCGGCGCGTCGATGGGCGGAATGATCGCTCAGGTGCTGGCCGGCCGCCGCCCGGACCGGGTCCGGTCGCTGGGCCTGATCATGACGAGTTCCGGCAGTCCGATGTCGTCGATCCCGAAGTGGCAAGTGATCAAGCTGGCCTTCGATGCGCCCGCCAAGGATGCGCCCGCCGAGGACAGGATGGCGATCGAGGTGCGCAACATCTCGGTGATCAATGGCCCGAATTTCCTTCCACCACTTGACCAATTACGCCGTCGCGTCGAGGAGCTGACCGCCCGCAGCGATTACCCGCAGGGCATGCTGCGCCAGTTCGACGCCATCCTGGGCACCGGCAGCCTGATGGGATACACCCGGCGCATCACGGCGCCGACCGTCGTCATCCACGGTTCGAAAGATCCGATGGTGCGCCCACGAAACGGACGCAACGTCGCCCGCGCTATCGAGGGCGCACGCTACGTCGTCGTCGACGGCATGGGGCATGACCTGCCCGAGCCGGTATGGCGCCCCGTCGTCGAGACGCTGACGGAGAACTTCACCGTGGCGAACTGACGCTATGCGTGCGGGCCCTGCCGGCCCGTCGCCTCAGTCTGCGCCGGGTTCGTCAAGCATGCTGAGGCGCGGGTCGACGACGATGCGATGCTGGTTGCCGCCTGCCCTTCGCGCCTCGAACATCGTGGCGCTGGCATGGTCGAGTAGTTCGTCGAGTACATCCGACGGCGGATGCGACACCAAGGGCCGCAGCCGAGTGACCACCGTGCCGACGCTGCAGGTCAAGCGCAATGGAGGAGCTGCCAGCGCGCCGCGGACTCGCTCGATCAGCACCGACGGATCCGGTGAGGCGAACACGTCAGCGATCAAGAACTCCGCCTCACCAGAATGCGCGAGAATCGCTTCGCGCCGCATCGTTTCCCTCAGCCTCTGAGCCGCCATCACTTGGACGCGGATTCCGGCCGCGGCGCCTGTCAGGCTCACTAACGCCGAGTAGTTCTCGAGGTTGACTACGGCAACGGCCAAGTATCGGTCGTCACCGCGGTTGCGCGCTCCGATGAGCGTCGCGGTCTCCTCGTAGAAGGCGGCGCGGTTGAGCAGGCCGGTGAGTGGTTCCAGATCGTGGCGACGCTTCTCGATGTCGGTCAGCCGCATAACTATCCGGCCGATCATCACCGCGAAGCCATTCAGCAGAACGACCAGGAGCACACCGGCCGCGGCCATGGCAGCGTCGATCTCGCTCAACCGCACACCAAGCACGATCAGAGTCGCTGCGCCTACCACCTCGACAAGTGTCAGCAGACGCGACGAATGGAAGAACGCGGTGTATGCGGCCACGATCGCGAAGACGGTCGATCCGAGCAGACCGAATACCGGGTTCGGCTGGATGAGACACGCCACCGCAATGCATATCGACCCGACGGCCACGCACAGCTGCGACTGCAGCCGGCTCGGCCAGCGCGGCCGCAGCCACAGGCCAGCCATCGCCAAACAGCACACGGTGATTGAGACCGAGATGAGCGTCAGTGACCCGCCGTACCGGCCGCGCGGGTTGGCGAGCAGGAGCGTGGGCATGAGACCGGTGGTCGCGATGAACGCGGCGTTCAACAGGCGGGGCAAAGTCTGTGCTTGGCGCTCAGCGAGAAACCCGGTCAACCAATAGTAGTGATCATCGCGCCGAGTCCAGCGGCGGCCAAATGCGCTCATCGCGCCCGTATCCCGTGTAGTGGTGCGCGGAGCACGGTTGCCAGCATCGACAAGACGCTACCTTGACACTGCAAGGAATCTTGCGTGTATGGCGACGGATATCGGCGCGCATCGGGAGATGTCGCTATCGCGCGGCTCCTCGCGCCGAGCATCAGCCGCCCCCGCCGGCCGGCACGCACCCCGCCCCATCCCGCGAACGTTCCGTACCGCTCGACAATTTGTCGAAATTTGAAGCGGTACGGAACGTTCGCTCGACCCCCTCAGCCCTTGCGAGGCCGCTCATGGTTGGGGACGCCCGGGTCCGTCGGCGACTTCGGCTGCACGGGCCGCGCCGTCGGCGCCGTCCGCTGGCCGGTCTGGACAGGGGGGCTGTGCGGGTCGGCCCGCTCCTCCGCCATGTGCTGCCGCTTCATCTGGTCAGGCGTGGCGGTGCTCGCGTTGGCGCCTGCGGCGAACCCCAGCGCGCCACCGCCGAGGATGCCCACCGTCGCGATGGAGGACGCGGCGAAACGGATGAAGCCCTTGGTGTTCATTTGATTTCTCCTCTGTGTCGTTGCTTGGTATTGGGTGGAGAGACGATCACTGGCGTTGCAGCGCAACACCTTTCGTCTCCGGCAGTGCGACGGTGCACACGAGGCTGACCAGCACGACGGTCGCCATCATGACGCCGATGGCGGGTACGCCCCAGCTCGCCAGTAACGGTGCGGCGACGATCGTCGGGACCGCCCCGCCGACCAATCCCGCGAGATTGAGTGCCAGGCCCGCACCGCTGTAGCGATACCGAGTGGCGAAGATTTCCGGAATGAACGCCGCCATCGGGCCGTAGGCGGTCGCCGAGACGGCGTAGGTGCCTGCGATCGCCAGCGTGAACATCACCGCACTGCCGGTGTCCAACAGCGGAAGCACGACGAAGGACCAGGGAACACCGACTGCGAACGCCGTGATGATGACACGGCGGCGCCCAAAGGTGTCGCTCAACACGGCCCCAAGCAGGCTGAACACCAACGCCACCACACCGCCCAGTAGACCCACCGACAGGATCAGCTTCGGCGAAAAGCCGACGTGGGTATGGGCGTAACTCATGAAGTAGGCGTTGGCCATGTAGCCCAACGTGAAGAACCCGACCATGCTGCCCGTGGCCAGCACCACCGTCCGCCGCTGCTTCTTGAATAAGGCCGCAAGCGGCATCACCGTGGCGGTGTCGTTCGCCTGCTGATCGGCGAACACCGGTGTCTCGGCGACATTCAGCCGGACGTACAAGGCGATGGCGATCAGCACCGCGCTGAACAAAAACGGGATCCGCCAACCCCAATCGAGGAACGCCTGGCTGGACTCCCCGATCGTCTGGTTCACCACCAGGAACAGCAGGCTACTCATGACGAGCCCACTGCCGACGCCCATCTGGGTGAACATTCCGTAGCGGCCGCGTGCCTCGGCGGGCGCGTATTCGGCGGACAGCAGCGCGGAGCCTGCCCATTCGCCGCCGACCGCGAACCCCTGCACGAGGCGAAGCGTCAGCAGGATCAGCGGCGCTGCCATGCCGATCGTCACCGCACCGGGAACCAGACCCACCGTCAGGGTGGACAGGCCCATGATCAGCAAGGTGGCGATCAGGGTCGACTTGCGGCCAAGCCGGTCACCGAAGTGCCCGAAGAACGCCGCGCCGAGCGGACGCGAAAGGAACGCCGCGGCGAAGGTGGCCATCGAGGCGAGGGTCGCCATCGTCATACCCAGGTGGGGGAAGAACACCTTCGGGAACACCAGCGCCGCCGCGGTGCCGTAGATGTAGAAGTCGTAATACTCGATGGCGGACCCGACGTAGCTGGCCGCCGCGACGCGCTTCATCGAGGCACCATGCGGTTCGATCGACAGCGTGGCCATTTTCGCTCCTCAGACGGTTGTTCGCGTCTGACGCTATGGATCGGCGGTGGCGCTGGCGCGCTTGTGCTCACTAGCCGGGTAACTGGCGATCTTGAGGTTGTGCGCATTGTGCTCAACCGCGGAATCGAATTCCGGGACACTGTGATCGGCTACACAGGTTTTTACGGGTCACCGCGGATTTTGAGAGACTGCAACCATGAGTACGACTAAGCACCGCGAGGTAGCGAAGCTGGACCGAGTGCCACTGCCGGTCGAGGCTGCCCGCATTGGCGCGACGGGTTGGCAGATAACCCGCACCGGCGCGCGGGTCGTCACCAAGCTCGCAGGCCGCGGCTCGTTGCAGCACAAGATCATCAAGCAAATCCCGAAGACGTTCGCCGATCTGGGGCCGACCTACGTCAAGTTCGGCCAGATCATCGCGTCCAGCCCTGGCGCCTTCGGCGAGCCATTGAGCAGCGAGTTCCGCAGCCTGCTCGACGCGGTCCCGCCCGCCGACAACGACGAAGTCCACAAGCTCGTCAAGGAGGAGCTCGGCGACGAGCCGAGCAACCTCTTCAAGACCTTCGATGAGGAGCCGTTCGCGTCAGCCTCGATCGCGCAGGTGCACTACGCGACACTGCACACCGGCGAGGAAGTCGTGGTCAAGATCCAACGGCCCGGCATCCGTCGCCGCGTCGCGGCCGACCTGCAGATCCTCAAGCGCGGGGCGCAGATCGTCGAGCTGGCCAAGCTCGGCCGTCGACTTTCGGCGCAGGACGTTGTCGCCGATTTCGCCGACAACCTCGCCGAGGAGCTCGACTTCCGGCTCGAGGCGCAGTCGATGGACGCGTGGGTGTCGCATATGCATGCTTCGCCGCTGGGCAAGAACATCCGGGTGCCGCAGGTCTATTGGGATCTGACCAGCGAACGGGTGCTGACGATGGAGCGCATCCAGGGCATCCGCATCGACGACGCCGCCGCCATCCGCAAGGCCGGCTTCGACGGCACGGAGCTGGTCAAGGCGCTGCTGTTCAGCGTCTTCGAGGGCGGCCTCCGGCACGGCCTGTTCCACGGCGACCTGCACGCGGGCAATCTGTACGTCGACCCCGACGGCAAGATCGTGTTCTTCGACTTCGGCATCATGGGCCGCATCGACCCCCGCACCCGGTGGCTCCTGCGGGAGCTGGTGTACGCGCTGTTGGTCACGAAGGACCACGCCGCAGCGGGCAAGATCGTCGTACTGATGGGCGCGGTCGGGACGGTCAAGCCCGAAGCAGAGGCCGCGAAGGACCTGGAGAAGTTCGCGACCCCGCTGACCATGACGTCGCTTGGCGACATGAGCTATGCCGAGATCGGCAAGCAGCTGTCCACGCTGGCCGATGCCTACGACGTGAAGCTGCCGCGGGAGCTGGTGCTGATCGGCAAGCAGTTCCTCTATGTCGAGCGCTACATGAAGCTGCTGGCGCCTAAGTGGCAGATGATGTCCGACCCGCAGCTGACGGGATACTTCGCCAACTTCATGGTCGAGGTCAGCCGCGAGCATTCCGAAGAGGTCGAGGCGTAGATGCAGATACGCACCGGCACCGCCCGCTCAGGCGATCTGGACATCTACTACGAGGACATGGGCGATCCCAACGATCCCGCCGTCCTGCTCATCATGGGACTCGGCGCGCAATTGTTGTTGTGGCGCACGGAGTTCTGCGAGAAGCTCGTCGACCAGGGCCTGCGCGTCATCCGCTACGACAACCGCGATGTCGGGCTGTCGACGAAGGTGACCGGCCGCCACACCGGCGCCCCGCTGGCGCCGCGGATGGTCCGGTCGTTCCTCGGGCTGCGCAGCCAGGCGGTCTACACGCTGGAAGATGTCGCCGACGACGCCGCCGCGCTGCTGGACCACCTGAAGATCGACACGGCGCACATCGTCGGAGCTTCGATGGGCGGCATGATTGCGCAGGTGTTCGCCGCCCGGCACAAGGTACGCACCAAGACCCTCGCGATCATCTTCTCCAGCAACAATCAGCCACTGCTGCCGCCACCGGGCCCCAGACAACTGCTGGCCATCCTGCAGAAACCCAAGGACGCGACACGCGAGGCCATCATCGACAACGCCGTCCGAGTATCGAGAATCACCGGCAGCCCCGGTTATCCGGCAGCGGAGGAGCGCATCCGTGCCGAGGCGATCGAGGGCTACGACAGGTCGTACTACCCCGCTGGCGTCGGCCGCCATTTCGCGGCGGTCCTCGGCAGCGGGAGCCTACTTCGCTACGACCGGCTGGTCAGCGTCCCCACCGTTGTGATCCACGGCAAGGCCGACAAACTGATGCGGCCGTTCGGTGGACGCGCCATCGCCCGCGCCATCAAGGGCGCCCGGCTGGTGCTGTTCGACGGTATGGGGCATGACCTGCCCCGCGAGCTGTGGGACGACATTGTAGGCGAGCTGAAGACCACCTTCGCAACGGCTGGGTGACACCTGGGAGGCCGCCCAATTCGGCCGAGGACCATTTCGCGCGTACCCTTTGAGGGTCCAGTGCTTCAGGGCTTGCATGCCGTCGTCAGCGACGCCGCAGGGGTTCTGAACCGCCAGAAAGGCACGGAAGACTATGGCTCGCGCCAAACTGCAGCCTCATTTCGACAATGTCCAGGCCCATTACGACCTGTCGGACGAATTCTTCCGGCTGTGGCTGGATCCCAGTCAGACCTACAGCTGCGCGTATTTCGAACGCGACGACATGACGCTGGAAGAGGCCCAGCTCGCGAAGATCGACCTGGCGCTGGGCAAGCTCGGACTCCAGCCTGGAATGACGCTGCTCGACGTCGGTTGCGGTTGGGGTTCGACGATGATGCGGGCGATCGAGCGCTACGACGTCAATGTCGTGGGGCTAACGCTCAGCGAGAACCAAAAGGCCCATGTCGAAAGGGTTTTCGCGAAGTCTGACAGTCCGCGCAGCAAGCGGGTGCTGCTGGAGGGCTGGGAGCAGTTCGACGAGCCGGTGGACCGGATCGTGTCGATCGGCGCGTTCGAGCACTTCGGTTTCGACCGCTACGACGACTTCTTCAAGTTGGCTCACGCCCTGCTGCCCGATGACGGTGTCATGCTGCTACATACGATCTCCGCGCTGACGCTGCCGCAAATGGCCGACCGGAAGATTCCGCTGACCTTCGAGGTGGCACGGTTCGTGAAGTTCATCCTCACGGAGATCTTCCCTGGCGGCCGGCTCCCGTCGATCGAGAAGGTCGAGGAGCACTCGACCAAGGCCGGCTTCGAGCTCACCCGCCGCCAGTCCCTGCAACTGCACTATGCCCGGACCTTGGACTGCTGGGCGGAGGCGCTCCAGGCGCACAAGGACGAGGCGATCGCCGTGCAGTCGGAAGAGGTCTACAACCGCTACATGCGCTACCTCACCGGCTGCGCGAAGGGCTTCCGCGTCGGTTACATCGACGTCAACCAGTTCACCCTGCAGAAGTAGCACCGAATTGGAGTCCGCCCCCCGCTAAACGCTAGGGTTTACGGCTTGAGACGCGTGTACGCACGTCGACGGGCCGTTCCAGAGGTACGGTCGCAGCACAACCCGTACTGAATCGGCTGCTGGTCGCAGCCCGCCGGGTCACATGGAAAGGCCAAGCAGGGGAAATATGTCTGACAACGCATCCGGCACCAAGGACTTGACGCCGCATTTCGAGGACATTCAGGCTCACTACGACCTGTCAGACGACTTCTTCGGGGTGTTCCAGGACCCGACCCGCAAGTACAGCTGCGCGTACTTCACCGGGCCCAATGTCACGTTGTCTGAAGCGCAGGTCGCCGATGTCGACCTGAACCTCGACAAACTCGACCTCAAACCGGGCATGACGCTGCTGGAAATCGGCTGCGGCTGGGGCCTGACATTGCAGCGGGCGATAGAGAAGTACGACGTCAACGTCATCGGCCTGACGCTGTCGAAGAACCAGAAGGCGTATTGCGATCAGCTATTGACCAAGGTCGACACCGACCGCACGTTCGACGTCCGACTGGAGGGCTGGGAGCAGTTCCACAACCCTGTCGACCGGATCGTGTCGATCGAAGCGTTCGAGCACTTCGGTTTCGAGCGTTATGACGATTACTTCAAGAACTGCTTCGACATCCTGCCCGACGACGGCCGGATGACCATCCAGAGCAGCGTCGGCTACCACCCGTACGACCTGAACGCCCGCGGCAAGAAGCTGACCTTCGAACTGGCGCGGTTCATCAAATTCATGATCACCGAGATCTTCCCCGGCGGGCGGATCCCGACCACCCAGATGATGGTGGAGCACGGCGAGAAGGCCGGCTTCGTGGTGCCGGAGACCATGTCCCTGCGCAACCACTACATCAAGACGCTCGGCATCTGGGCCGACCGGCTGGAGGCGAACAAGGACGCGGCCATCGCCGCGACTGATGAGGAGAACTACCACCGCTACATGCGGTACCTGAAGGGCTGCCAGTACTACTTCATCGACGAAAGCATCGACGTCAGCCTTGTCACGTACCTGAAGCCAGGCGCGGCCGCGTAGTTCGGATAACGACAAGAAGTCGGACGCCGATAAGAAGGATGCCGATTCGGCCTAGGCCGCGGCCTGACCGAATACGCAATCCCCCGTCACACCAGGCAGTGGCGGGGGATTCCCTTTTGGGAAGCTGCTTTCCGCAATGTTCGCTGTGTGTGTCGGATTCGCGCGGTGCCGTTCGTCGGAGGGGTAGAGAGTGGACCACAAGGGTTCTGCTCACTGCCGGAAGGTGACCACGATGTACTACTTCGCCCTGTTGCTCGGCCCGGAGTCCACCTCAGCGCCCGACCCCGACGAAGCGGCCGCTGAGATGGCGGCGTACCAGGCCTTCCACGCCAAGGCGGCGACGGCGATCAGGGCCGGAGACGCGCTAACGCCGTCGACGACCGGCGCGCGGATCACCGGTGGACCCGACGCGCCGACGGTCACCGACGGCCCGTTCGCGGAAAGCGCCGAAGTGGCGGGCGGCTACTACGTGTTCGAAGCCGAAAACCTCGATGAGGCACTGGCATTGGCGCGTGACATCCCCGCCGCCAAGCGCGGCGCTGTCGAGATCTGGCCAATCGTCGAGTACTTCCCGCCGAGCAAGCCTGTGGGCAACGCATGGCTGGCCCTGCTCCTCGAGCCCGCGGACAAGGCCGTAGCCCCCGGTACACCGGAGTGGGAGGCCGGCATCGCTGCGCATCAGAAGTTCGGCGCGGCCGCGGGCGACCGCACCAACGGCGGCGCGCCATTGCATCCGCCGTCGACGGCAACGACGGTTCGGGTGCGCGACGGCGAGGTGCTACTCACCGACGGGCCCTACGTCGAGGGCGCCGAGGTGGCGAACGGCTACTACATCATCGACGTCGGCGATCGCGACGAGGCCGTCAAAGTCGCGTCGATGATTCCGTCGACGACGGTGGAACTCCGGCAACTCATGGGCGTCTCCGGGCTGTAGCCGCGTCGATGACCAACCTGGACGGCGTGTTTCGGCGCGAATGGGGCCCGGCCGTCGCGGCGCTTGCCCGCTGGTCCGGTGACTTCACCGTCGCCGAAGACGCCGTCCAGGAGGCCTTCACCGAGGCGTTACGAGCGTGGCCGCGCGACGGCGTGCCCCACAACGCGGGCGGCTGGATCGTGGCGGTTGCCCGGAACCGGGCACTGGATCGACTGCGACGCGAATCCGTCCGCCCCGGAAAGGAACTCGCAGCCGTGGTCGACGATATCCGAGCCCGCACCGATCGGGTGGACGTGCATCCCGTTCGCGACGACGAACTGCGGATGATGTTCACCTGCGCGCACCCCGCGCTCGACCCGACCTCACAGCTGGCCCTGACACTGCGGCTGATCTCCGGCCTCACCGTCGCCGAGATCGCGCGCGCACTGTTGCAGACCGAGGCGGCTGTCGGCCAGCGGATCACTCGGGCCAAGAACAAGATCCGGCACGCGAACATCCCGCTACGGGTCCCTCCTGCCGAACTGCTACCGGAGCGCACACCGCACGTGCTCGCCTGTATCTATTCGGTGTTCACCGAGGGCTACTGGTCGACCGCGGGACCGTCCGCGATCCGCGACGAGTTGTGCGACGAGGGTGTGCGCCTGGCCGGTGAACTGTGCTCGTTGATGCCCGACGAGCGCGATGCGCACGCGCTGGCTGCCCTCGTTCTGCTGCACGATTCGCGACGGGAGACTCGCGTGGACGCCGACGGAGCGCTGGTCCCTCTCGACGAGCAGGATCGCACCCGCTGGGACCGCGGCCGAATCACGCGCGGGCTGAACCGGCTTCAGCTGGCCGCAGGGGCGCGAGGTCCCTATCTGCCACAGGCTGTGATCGCGGCATTACACGCGACGGCGCCGAGCTGGCAACAGACCGATTGGGCGGCGATCTGCCTGGCCTACGACCGGCTGATCGAGGACACCAACTCGCCCGTGGCGAGGGCCAACCGGGCGCTGGCGATCGGTTTCCGCGATGGGTTCACCGCCGGCTTGGCGGCGCTCGACGAGGTGGCCGACGATCCCAGACTGACCCGGTCGAACACCGTGGCCTCGATCCGCGCAGATCTGCTGCGGCGGGCGGGCAGGCGTGACGAGGCTCTCCGGTGGTACCGCATCGCGCTGGACCACAACGGCTCGGGTCCGGCGAGAGAGTTCCTGCATCGGCGCCTCGCGGAGTGCGCCGGACAAGGTTGAGGCGCACAGTTCGTCCCTGTGACATCGGGCCGGTGAATAGGGAAACACCTGATTCGCCGAAGCTGGATGATCGCTACCGTTCTGCTGTATGGACGCCGCCGGGGAGTCGGCGTATCACCTGGCCGAGTGGTACCTGCCCGAGCTGACGGAGCAATCGGTCGACGATGTGGTCGCGCGCCTGGACGCCGCGGCGGCGGTGCTCACTGATGAAGGCACGCCGGTGCGGCTCCTTCTCACCCTCTCGGTGCCGGGAGACGAGGTTCTCTACGGCGTGTTCAGTGCCGACTCGTTGGACCTCGTCTCCAGGACCTGTGACCAGGCCGGCCTGCCACACCAGCGGCTTTCCGGCGATGTTGGGACGCGAATAAGACAAAGCCCGGTCGTAGACCCGTGCAGCGCCGAGGCCACAACACCCGAGCCCACCGCCCTCTGAAGTTGCCAGCAACTCTGTAGCCTTTCCGACTTGTGTCGGAGAAACTCTCGTCTACCTGGCCAGTGAGGCACGCCAAATATTGCTCACCGGGCACCTGGTCGGTAAATTCGGGATTTGCTGAGACGATTGGGGAATCGTGAGTTCCGGCGTGGTGAGCCGTCCGCAGGAGTTCAGGGCCGTGGCCGAGTTCCTGCAGTCTGCAGCCGCGCGCCTCGGGACTGGTCATCGAGGGTGAAGCCGGCATCGGGAAGACCACGCTCTGGCTGGCGGCGGTGGCGCAGGCTCGCGAGCGGGGTTTCGCCGTCGTATCGGCGCGGGTTGGCCAGGCCGAGCCGGTGCTGGCGTATGCCGCCGTCGCCGATCTTCTCGGCAACGTGGATCCCGCATTGTTCGCGGAGCTCCCCGACGTCCAGCAAGTGGCCGTCGACCGGGTGCTCTTGCGGTCCAGCAGCGAAGGGCCTCAGACCGATCACCGTGTGGTCGCGGCGGCCCTGGCGTCATCGGTCGAACGGCTCGCGGTGCGCACTCCCGTGTTGATCGCGATCGACGACGTGCAATGGCTCGACCCGTCCAGCCAGGCCGTCATCTCGTTCGCGGCCCGCCGGTTCGACGGCCGCGTCGGCATCCTCGTCACCGAACGGTGCGATGCCGACAGTGGGACCTCGGCCTTGTGGCTGCACCTCGGCAGGCCGGATGGCCTCGACCGCCTTACCGTCAGCGCGCTGAGTCTCGGCGGGCTTCACGCGCTGATCTCGGCGCGACTCGGCCGAACATTCGCGCGTCCGACCATGGTGCGGATTGCCGAGATCTCCGGAGGAAACCCCTTCTATGCGCTCGAACTGGCGCGTGCCATCGACATGGGATCCGCCAACGCCCACTCGAGACTGCCCGGAACACTTGCCGAGCTGATGCGCATGCGCATCAGCCGGCTCGATCCCGGCGTCAAGGACCTCCTCCTGGTTGCGGCATCCGTCGCGACGCCGACCGTGGAACTGCTCGCGCAAGTCGCCGGCACCACGTCCGAGCGAGCTGCAGAGCTGCTTTCGGAGGCACAAGCCAAGGGCATCCTCGCGATTGACGGCAACACGGTGCGGTTCTCTCATCCGGCTGCTGGCGCGCAGCGTCTACACAGATGCCAGTCCCGCCGAGCGCCGGGCTACGCACCGGCTCCTGGCCGAATCCGTGATCCTGCCCGAGCTGAAGGCCAGGCACATGGCTCTGGCGGCGTCGAGCGCAGACCCCGAAACGCTCAAAGCGCTCGACACCGCCGACGACGTCGCGCGCGCTCGCGGCGCCCCCGCGGCCGCGGCCGAATTGGTCGAACTGGCCATCGGGCTCGGCGGGGACAAGCCGTCGCGCCGAATCCGCGCGGCCGAGCACCATTTTCAAGGCCGGCGACGCCGCCCGCGCCCGCACACTGCTCGAGTCGACCATCGATCAACTGCAGCCCGGGCTGCTGCGCGGTATCGCGCTCAACCTGATGGCGGGAATCCGCATCTACGACGACACCTTCGTCGACGCCGCCGCGCTCCTCGAGCGCGCACTCGTCGACGCGGAGCACAACCCTCCCCTTCTCGTGCAAACCCTGATGTCGTTGGCGTTCGCGCAGGGGATGGCCGGCCAGTTCGAAGCGTCGTTACGCAATGCCCGCGACGCCGTGACACACGCCGAGGCGATGCGCTATCCGCCGCTGGTCAGTCGTGCACTCGCGATGTTGGTCAACACGACGTTCCTGTACGGACACGGCATCGACGAGGCTAGCTTGCAGCGCGCGCTGGCGCTGGAGGATCCCGACGTCGACGTGCCAATTCCGTTCTGCGCCAGCGCTGTCAACGCCTTGGTACTGGCCTGGACCGGACAGCTCGACGAGGCACGTAGCGGGATGGACGCCGTTCGCTCGCGTTGTATCGAGCGCGGTGCCGAGAACGACATGATGGCAGTCACCGGGTACTGCACCCTGATCGAGATCTGGCGGGGCAATTTCGCCGAGGCCGCGGTGCTGGCCGAAGACACCATGGAACGCGCCGAGGAGGTCGGTGGGTCCCGCACGATCGCGCTGACGGTGCGCGCCGCGGTGCACACCTATGCCGTGCGCGAACCACAAGCCCGCGCCGACGCCGCCGCCGCTCTTGCCATCGCGCACGAGTGCGAGTCACCGCGATTGGCCGAATGGCCGACGATGAGCCTTGGCTTACTTGAGGTTTCGCTCGGCAGGTACGCCGAGGCGCTCACCGCACTGCAGCCGATGCTGGATGTTTTCGACGACCTTCCCGGCGCCGAGATCATGACTGCCACGTTCATTCCCGACGCGGTCGAGGCCATGGTCGCACTCGGCCGCCACACTGAAGCGGAGCCTCTCATCGAAGTACTCGAGCACGACGGTCGCCGTCTCGACCGCTCGTGGATGCTCGCCGTCGGTGCGCGGTGTCGCAGCATGTGGCTGGCCGCTCGAGGCGACGTCGTGGCGGCCATGCGGATTGCGGAGCACGCGATGGTCGTGCACGCTCGGCTTCCGATGCCCTTCGAACGTGCCCGCACCCAGCTCTTGCTGGGCCAGCTGCAACGCCGCCAACGTCAAAAGGACGCCTCCAGCAACACATTTCGGGAGGCCCTGCGGGCGTTCGACGCGATGGGCGCGGCGCTATGGGTCGACCGGACTCGGGCCGAACTCGCCAGGGCAAAGGTCGCGCGGCGCCGGGACGTCGTCGGACTCACGCCGTCCGAGCAGCGGGTGGCCGAGCTGGCGGCATCCGGCATGACCAACCGCGATGTGGCCGCCGCGTTGTTCATCAGCCCAAAAACGGTCGAGGCCAACCTGGCCCGGATCTACCGCAAACTCGGTATCAAGTCGCGCGCCGAGCTGGGCCGCGTCATCGGCGACCTGTAAACCGCGGCGCGGCCATGGTGCACATAGGGAAACACCCGATTCCAGGACGATGGGCAGCCGCTAACGTTCGGCATCATGGACGTCGCTGGCGACCTGGCCTACTACCTCGCCGAGTGGTATTTGCCTGAGATGACGACGACGTCGGTCGACGAAATGGTCGCCAAGCTCGACGCCGCCGCCGCGAGCGTCAGCAGTGCGGGCACGCCGGTCCGGTTGGTCGTCACGCTTTCCGTCCCGACTGATGAAGTGCTCTATGGGGTGTTCGGCGCGCCCTCATCCGACGTCGTGTCGACGACCTGCCTTCAGGCAGGCGTGCCTTACCAGCGGCTTTCCGGTGATGTGGGCGCACGGATTCAGCAACCGCCCGTCGTGACGTTGCCGATGGCAACCCAATGCGAATGACCTTTGACCGCCCGAACAAGATGATCTAGCTGCCCACGGTCATGGCGTAACGCTGCACGTCAACCCTGCACCCGACGTATCCTCGGTTTGCTATTTGAGTTTTGTGGGGGTTGTGAATGCCAGCGGTGGTGAGCCGCCCGCTGGAGTTTCGTGCAGTAACGGAGTTCCTGCGGTCGGCGTCACAGCAGCCGTCCGGACTGGTCATCGAGGGCGAGCCCGGCATCGGCAAGACCACGCTGTGGCTGTCCGCCCTCGAGGAGGCGCGCGGCCGCGGCTATCAGGTGTTCTCCGCGCGGGTCGGGCAGGCGGAGTCGGTGCTCGCCTATGCAGCGGTCGCGGACCTCCTCCGCGACATTGACGACTCCGTCCTCGCCGAGCTGTCTGACGTGCAGCGCGTCGCGGTCGACCGGGTACTGCTGAGAGCCAGCAGCGAGGATCACACGACCGATCAGCACGTCGTGGCGGCGGCCTTCGCGGCGGTATTCGACCGCCTCGTCACGGACTCGCCGGTACTGATCGCGATCGACGACCTGCAGTGGCTGGATCGGTCGAGCAAGGACGTTTTGGCGTTCGCCGCCCGGCGGTTCAAGGGCGGCATCGGGTTGCTCGTCACCGAGCGGTCGGATGCTGAGGGCGGCAGTTCGGTGACGTGGCTTCACCTGTCGAGACCCGACCGCATCGAGCGGGTGCGTATCGGCCCGCTGAGCATCGGCGGCCTGCACATGTTGATTTCCTCGCGCCTGGGGCGGTCCCTGCCGCGGCCGACGATGGTGCGAATCGCCGAAACCTCCGGCGGGAACCCGTTTTTCGCACTCGAATTGGCGCGGGCGATCGATATCGAGTCCTCGCAGGTGAAGTCCAAGCTCCCGAGCTCGCTGTCGGAACTGATGAGACTGCGCATCGGACAGCTGGACCGCGACGCACGAAAACTCCTGCTGGCCGCCGCCTCGGTTGCCGACCCGACGGTGGAGTTACTCGCTCAGGTCACCGGCGCTCCCGTCGAGTCGCTTGGCGACGCAGAAGCCAAGGGCATCATCGGGATCGAAGGCAATCAGGTGCGATTCGCCCACCCGCTGCTGGCCCAGAGCGTCTATACCGACGCGACCGCGGCCGAGCGCCGTGCCATGCATCGGTCGTTGGCGCAGACCGTAAGGGTGCCTGAACTGAGGGCGAGGCATATGGCGCTCGCGGCCTCCAGCGCGGACCCTGAGACGCTGAACGCTCTTGACATCGCGGCAGAAGCCGCGGCGGCCAGGGGGGCACCCGCCGCGGCGGCGGAGTTGGCCGAACTCGCGATCCACCTCGGCGGTGACCACCCCGAACGCCTTATCCATGCGGCGCAGCACCATTTCAACGCCGGCGACCCGCAACGAGCCCGCGCGTTGCTCGAAGAGACAGTGCACAGGCTGCCATCCGGTCCGCTGCGAGGAAGCGCGCTCAACTTGTTGGCCGGGGTACATCTCTACGACGACAACTGGACTGAAGCCGTCGCTGTTCTCGAGCGCGCGCTGGACGACGCCGAGGACAGTCCGGCCTTGCTGGTGCAGACCCTGATCGTGCTGGCATTCGGCCAACGCATGATCTCGAAGTTCGACGACTCGTTGGCCAGCGCGCAGAAGGCGGTGACCAACGCCGAACAACTCGGCGATCAGGCTGTCATCAGCAGAGCGCTCGCGATGTCAGTCCAGCTGAACTTCATGTACGGGAACGGGGTTGACGAACTCAGTCTGCGACGCGCAGTCGATTTGGAGGATCCCGACATCGACGGGCACACCGCGTTCAGCGCCAGCATGGTCGAGGGTTTGGTACTGGCGTGGACCGGCCGGCTGGACGAGGCCGGCGCCAGAATGCAGGCGCTGCACCGCAGGTGCACCGAGCGCGGCGCCGAGAACGATTTCACCGCCGTGGCGAGCTGCGCTGCGTTGGTCGAGATCTGGCGAGGAAATTTTGCCGAGGCCGCACGACGGGCGGACGAAGCCAACGAACGTGCCGAGCAAGGCGGCGGTTCCTTGGCGATCGCCCTTTCGATGCGGTCCATGGTGGCCGCTTACCTTGGGCGAGAAGATGATTCGCGGTCCGACGCCCGGGCCGTCCTGGATACCGCGGACAGAACGGCGTCGCCGCGTCTCGCGGAGTGGCCGGTCATGACGTTGGGATTTCTCGAGGTCTCGATCGGCAACCACGCCGAGGCGCTCGCAGTAATGCAGCCGATGCAGCGCACGTTCGAGTCGATCCCCGGCACGGAGATCATGACTGCGACGTTCATCCCGGACGCCGTCGAGGCCATGATCGCGCTGGGCCGCGGCGGCGAGGCCGAGCCGTTGATCGCGGCCCTGGAACGCAACGGCCGCCGCCTCGATCGACCATGGATGCTGGCCACCGGAGCCCGCTGCCGAAGCATGCTGTTGGCCGCCAAGGGCGATGTGGAGGCGGCGGCCCGCAAGGCGCAGGAGGCGATGGCCGAACACGAGCGGCTGCCGATGCCGTTCGAACGGGCCCGCACCCAACTGTTGGTGGGCCAGCTGCAACGTCGTCAACGCCAGAAAGAGCGTTCCCGCGCCACTCTGCGCGAGGCGCTGCAGTCCTTCGAAGCGATGGGCGCACAGTTGTGGGCTGGCCGCGTCCGATCCGAACTCGCCCGCGCCGAGGTCGTCCCCACCCGCGATCTCGCGCTCACCCCGTCCGAACGGCGAGTGGCCGAACTGGCGGCGTCGGGCATGACGAACAAGGACGTCGCGGCCGCGTTGTTCATCAGCCCGAAAACGGTGGAAGCAAACCTCGGGCGGATCTATCGCAAGCTCGGGATCAATTCACGCGCCGAACTCGGCCGCATCATCGGCGACGGCTGACTCCCGGGCACCGCCCTCGAATTGACTGATCGGTCCGTAGAGGACATCGTCGCTGGGCTCGCGGCCGCCGCTACGACCCTCAATGACGGTGGCGCACCGGTGCATCTGCTCCTGACACTCGCGGTTCCCACCGACGAAGTTCTTTATGGTGTCTTCGAAGCCCAGTCGCCGGAGATTGTCTCCCAGCTATGCGCCCCAAGCCCGCCTCCCGGCCGAACGCGTATTGCTGGAATCGGTCGGTCAGTTACGCCTCTTTCTGAATGACAGGGCCGCTTGGTCTTATTCACCAGACGCGGCGCGGGACAGACGGTCACCTCGCGGGACAGGCGCGTGTGATGTTGACGACGACGGCCTTGCGCTGGAATACCCCAAGACCATAAAGGCGCTGCCGGTGTCGCGATGTCTTGCCGATAGCGGACATCCGCCACAGAGTGGCTAGTCGGCCCGGCACCAGTAGTCGGCAAGCGTCTCGGCCGGCTTAGTCAGCAGAGCCAATGGACACAGTTGACCGAGCAGACGTTCGTCGAACGTCGGCTGGATCTCTGTCACGGCACTTCGCAGGATCGCCAGCCGACCGCGGTAGCCGTCAAGCACAGCCTTCATGATCTCTGGGGGCTGCTGCTGGTGGAGTTTGACGTGAAGCAAGACAAGTCCGGTCGTATGGTGGTCGGTGATCTCCGGGACGATGATCACCGGCCTCCCGTCGCTGCGCCCAACGGCGACGAGCGCTTGGCGCTGTTCGGCGACAAGGAGTTTCGTACCCAGCAATCGGTGGTCCCATTCGGTACGCGAGGGCAGTGCTTGCGCAATGCCGCTGCGGCCGGTGACGGTGATGTACTGACCCTTAATCGCATAATGCGTGGTTCCGATGACCTCGGACACTACCGGGTCCAGAGCGGCGATTGTGCGAACAACGTTGTAAGGCAGCGCGGCTCGCTGTGCCCCGCTGTCCAGCGCCGCCTGTAGGAGCGGAACGCGCATTATTGCTTCGTCGCTGCGGCTGGTTCCGACCGTCACGGTCTTGGCCTGATGACGGATGGTGTCGATGGTGCGCGACACCTCGTTTGTCCCCGCGGTGAGGGCGGCGATCAGCTCCCTGATGACTCCTGCCGGGCCGCCATACTGCGACAGAAGGCTGTCCTCCGAGCGAGTGGTGATGGCGTGCAGAACAACGGCGATTTTCACTGCAGCTCCCGCACTTAGCGAGCCGTCAAAGCGGCCGGCACCCAGCCTGGCCATGAAATCGCCGCACGACGGCACCAGAGTGGTGGTCAGCGCGACAAGCATCGCCGTCGGATCTCCGCTGTGTGCCTTCGCCGCCTGCTCGATCGCAGCTCGCGCCTCGCGCAACGGCATTGCCTGCGCATCGATCGCCAACGCTGCGTGGTAGCCGAACAGGTGGCCGGCCATCGCCGAGAGTACGAATGCCAGATCGGGATGAAAAGGGGGCACCCAGATGACCCCAGCAGCGGCGGTGAATCGCTCATCGCCTTCGGTGGCGACGACGATCGGCACGCCGTTGTGCGAGGCGAAAATTTCCACCTCCTTGGCCATGTCGTCCGCGGCCGAGCCCGTCATGCCGGCCGCACACACCAACGTGAGAGGTTCGGCGGACAGGTCGATGTGCTTCTTATCTGACGACTCGTCGCACGAGATCGATCGGTACGTGAGTTCTGAGCATTTGATGCGGATCTCTTCAGCGGCAATCCGATTGCGCGCCGACCCGACGACCGCCCAGGACCTTCGCAGCGGCGCGTACTCCTCAGCCAGCGCCGCGATTTGCTTTTCGCCGTCTAGCACCTGCTGCAGCGCGTCGGGAAGCATCAACAGCGCCGACAGCAACTCGCCTTCGTCAGGGGTACCGGCGCCGTTAGCTGCCCGCCCCAGTGCACACGCAAGCAGGATGCCAGCGGCGACCTGGCCATAGAAGGCCTTCGTGGAGGCAACCGACATCTCGACGTCGCGACCATCGGCCGTATACAGCACGCCATCCGCCTTGGACGTCAGATCGCTGCCTCTGCGGTTGACGATCGCGATGACGATTGCGCCGCGCTGCCGGACCAGGTCCACAGTGCGGTTGGTGTCAGTTGTGGTGCCGGACTGGCTGATCGCGATCACCAGGGTGTCCGACATGTCCGGAACGAGACCGAATCCGGACAATTCGGTTGCCGTTGTCGCCCTCACATCGACGTTCGCATGTACAAGGGCATCAGCCGCGGCAGCCGAGATCGCTTGTCCGGCAACAGCGGCGGTGCCTTGTCCGATGACAATCACCCGCCGGATGGCGCCGTCGGCAATCCCTGTCAGCAACGCGGGCGAAAGCACATCGTGGCCAAGCACCGCGCGTAGCGCGCCGTCGACGGAGGCGATTCGACCGCGCAGCGTCTTGCGCATCGATTCGGGCGCTTCGTGCAACTCCTTGTCAAGGAAGTGCTCGTGACCGCGCCGGTCGATGTCCCGTGTGGTGATCGACGCCGCCAGGATGTCCGCGTCGGTGACGGGCCGGACAGATCCGTCGTAGGACCACCGGCTAAGCGCCCTCAAGTCGCCTGCGGTAGTGCTGTCGATCGCAACGACCTCCCCCGAGTTGCCGTCGAGCCGAATGTATTCGCGACAGTGCTCCACCAGGCCGTAGAGTTCGGAGGCGACGATCGTCATTCCCTCTGCCGCACCGACGAGAAGAGACTGGCCGCTGCCGCGTTGAGCGAGCAGCACTCTCTCCGCGTCTGCCGCACAGTTGGCGGCGATGGCAACCGAACCGTCGAACTGTTGCACCGTGCGGCGGAAAGCAGTCGTGGGATCGAGGCCATCGGTGACGTGTCGCGCGATGAGGATCGGAATCACCTTTGCGTCAGTGGAAATTTCCGGCGCGATCTGAAGATTATGGTCAGCGATCAGGTCGGCATAGTTGTCCACGTCGCCATTGAGAGCCGCGACCACGTAGTCGGTGTCCGCATGCCGCCAAGAACGGGTGAGTTCCTCGCTAGTCAGGGGATGCGCGTTGGCCTGGTTGATCATCCCCACACTTGCCCAGCGGGTGTGCCCGACAACCGAAACACGAGCTGTGGGCGCGTGTAATGCTTCCGCCAGCAGTTCGTCATCGGCGATCGCGGCGCGCAGCGCGCGGCTATTGTCGCCAAGCCGGCCGATTTCAGCTGCGCATTTGTACACGATGCTCAAGTGGCCAGCGGGCGTCCGCACGGCGGTGGAGGTGAACAGCGGATCGACACACCGGTCCGCCAACGTCGCTGCGATGCGAGGCTCGCTGAAATCGATGTCGTGGCCGGTGACCATGACATGAAGACCGGCCGAATCGCGGCCGCGCAACTCCAGCCGGTCCAGCGAGGACAGCGCCACCTGAATCGCGGCGTAGGCGTCCAACGCTGCCCCGCTAGGGCTTCCACCCGCCAGCTCGGCTACCTGGGTGGCGAAGCCCAGGCGGTCTTTCCCGATCGCCCACCACACATCTTTCATCGTGACCATGGCGGCATTGAGTCGCTCGAGGTCCTCGGCCGGCGCGATGGGTTGTGCGATCCGCGCCTCGAGCCCCTCAATCTGCTCACCAATGTGGACCGAGAGGTCGGCGATCGCGTCGGCGACGGCAGGTTGGTCGAGCAGGCAACGCATACCCGGGGTGCCTCGCAACTCGGCATCAATCCCGGTCAGGATATCCGCGACGTTCTCGACATCAACGGCTCCCAGCGGCTGCTCGCTCAGGTCAGCGAGGTGGTCTCGCGCCGCCTTCATCCGATCCACAAGGTCGCAACCGTCGGGAGCGCAGCGGTCGGTTCCGCTGTACAGAACAGCGACGATTCCACACATGCCCTACATCCCTTCCAGAGGCTGAACCAGGATTCTGGCGAACCGCAGCTCGGCGTTGTCGCCGCGGATGCCTACCCCACCGCCGCGCAGCGGTGCGCACCCGACGCCGGTGTCGACCGCCTCCATGCTCAACCCGTCGCGGTTCGCGGTGATCTTCACCGAGCCGTCGGGCTGATCGTGGACGCCGACCGTGACCTGCTGCCACTGGCCGAAAGGTATGGGAGCGCCCGGTGCGGAGTCGTTGAGGTCGTAATAGGTGCCGCCGTTGTCGGTGCCGCCGGCGCACTTCTTTTTGATGATCATGGTGCCGTCGCGCCGGTCGACGCTCACTGCGTACAGCTCGCGATCCGACTCGTAACGCACCCAGATGTGCGCGCCGTCGTAGTCCTGCGCGGGGGTGCGCTCAGTCGTCACCAGGTCGTCCACCCGCAGCCTCATCGAGACGTCCACGTTGTCGAAGTCGCGCTCGACGGAGACCATGCGGAACACCGTCGAGCCGGTCGCATCGTCGGGTACCCCTGACCAGCCGGTGCCGTCATTGCGGAACAGCGATCCGCTCGTCATCTCCCACGGTTCACCCGATGGGACCGGCTGACCCTCTGCCGTAATCAGTCCGTCGGGCCCGTTGAAGTCGTCCACGATCACGTCCGCGCCTGCCGTGGCGGGTGTGCAGGCGCACAGGCACAGCACTGCGGCGATGGCGGCCAGGCGTCGGATTGCTGTCATGGTGTCCTAGCTGATGGTCAGGTTGGTGAAGGTCAGTGACGGGTTGACGTCGGTGCGGCGGAAGGCATATAGGGCCATGCCGCCACCGACCGTGCGGGCGGCGTGCGGCGGGATGTCGATCACTGTCGGGGGTGCGTCATCGACGGTAACGACCACCTGGGTGTCCGTCACGTCGATCACCACATGATGCCGGTCGGCTTCGACCAGCGGCTGCCGGTCGATGTTCACCAGCCCCTGGATGGAGTAGGCGTGCGCGTAGACCGTCAAATCGACACGGCCCTCCTGCTCGTAGGCCGAACCGGGCGGCTTGAGCACGCTGATCCCGGCCTGGCTGCCGTCGGCCGGGAGGGAGAAGCCGCCCACGTCCACTGACACCGTGTAGTCGTTCCACATCGCGGAGCGGGCCGGCGCGTAGTTGCGGATCACCTTCTCGCCGGTATCGGTGCCGATCGTCACGATGCCGTTGGCGATGTCGATTGCCGCCTCGTTCTGCTTCTCGTCGGACCATCCGCCGACGTCCGACAACGGCTGTGCCGCAGGCGGATCCAGCGGGCTGGCCAAGTCGATCTTGCGGATGAATTTGTCCAGGGACAGGTCGGCGGTGATGTCCATCCGCTGAATCAGCCCGCGTGCCACGTTGGCGGCGGTCACCGCGATGAACTCGGCGTCATCGAGCAGGCCTGCCCGGTACAGCGAGACCACCGAGGCCTGTGGTTGGCCGGAGCCTTCGCGGTCATTTCGATAGGCCGAGAACGGGTACGCGAAAAACTTCGGCTCGGGCAGGCCGTGCAGGGCGAACTGATGCTTGCACTCGGTCAGGTCGCGATTCACCCGCAGTCGGTACTCCTCGTGCGTTTCGAACCGGTGCTGATCGGGCAGCCACGCCACGGTGTTCAGAAACGGCCCTTCGTTGCCCTCGTTGTCGCTAGGCACCTGCACGTGGCCCAGGTGGGTGTGCGCCTCGATGTCCCAGTGCCCGTTGTTGGCCAGCTCGGTGACCTGGTCCCAGGTCATGTAGTAGGGCG
>Ga0068860_100001272_pt1 | contig 27436 bp, 18 predicted proteins | sample KBSSwiS32_FD_66597 | JGI IMG/M metagenome (GOLD analysis project Ga0068860, IMG submission 66597) | Switchgrass rhizosphere microbial communities from Kellogg Biological Station, Michigan, USA - KBS Switchgrass S3-2 | ecosystem: Host-associated > Plants > Roots > Rhizosphere > Soil ...
GCCTCCATGCGAACGCTAGACCAGGAGGTTCCGGGGTGTCAAAGGGAGTGGCGAGATAGGCGGGCCGCCCGCCCGGAAGGCACGCAGGCGGCCCGCCGTCGTCCTTAGAGGTTGCAGATCGAGGCGACGCAGGTGTTCTGGAAACAGGTCCCGCCGCAGCTGATGCCGCAGGTTTGGAGGCTGCAAGCGCAGGAACCGATCAGGCAGCTCCGATCCTGGGTGATGGTGCCGGCCTGGCCGCCATGGGCGGCTTCGACTTCGATGGGTGTGAGGCGGACGATCGTGTCGCGGTGGAGTTGGAGCTTGCGCTTCATGAGGGTTTGTCCTTTCCATAGTGGAAGTGGACGGCGGGCTCAAGCTCGCCGTCTTGAGGAAGACGGCGGCGACGAAGGTTGGTATTAGAGCGAATGGAGAAACCGCGGGATGTGGTATTGGCTCGGCGCAGGAAAGGCGGTCCGTCCGGTGAATTCTTGCGCTTCCAACCAGAGCCTCGGCCATGGGTTGCCGACTTTGAGTGCGACCCACGGTCCTTTTTGTCCTCGAATCTCGCGTCTTCTTGCGTATCAAACAAAGAGGAGCGAGCATGGCGAGGGTCGCGGTTCCACCTCCCGATCTCGTGATGCGGGTCAAGATCGTTCACGAGCAGGGCAGGTCACGTCTGAGTTTCACTCTGAATTGGGCGGGGGGTGCGGTGAGGGAAGTCCCCGGCGATTTCTTCGAGAGTGACGCCGAGCAATACCGCGACCGCCTGTTGAAGACGCTCGAATCTCCGAGCATGCCGCGCGAAGAGGTCATTCGGCGTCTGGAAAGCATCGGGCAGAACCTTTGGCGGGAGTTGATTCCCGAGGACTTGAAACGCGCCTATCGGGAGATTCGCGACCAGGTCACCTCTTGGATGATCGTGTCGGATGAGCCTTGGATCCCTTGGGAGCTGATCAAGCCTCACGGCAAGGGGCGTTCGGGGGAACCGTTCAATGACGAATTCCTGGGCCTTCGATACCAGCTGACCCGTTGGCTCGCCGGCGCCGACGATCCCGCTCCCCGAATCGCCGTTCGGCAGGCGACCGTCCTCTTGGCTGACGAGAAGCTGCCTTCGGCCGCGAAGGAAGCGGAATTCCTGGAGGTGCTGGCGCAATCGCGCGGCGTGGATTTGACCCGCCGCGTCGTCGCGTCTCCCGCGGAAGTGGTGAGTTGCCTTGAAGACGTGGACCTTCAGCTCCTGCACGTCGTAGGGCATGGTCGACGTGACAGCTCTAGATCGGAAGAGGGCCTCATCCTTACCGATGACCTGTTGTTTGGCCCTTCGGAGCTCGAAGGCTCGCTGGCGATCCGCCTCCGCGCGCTTCGCCCCTTGGTCTTTCTGAACGCTTGTTGGGCGGGGCGCGAGCGATGGTCGCTGACCCGCCTGGGCGGCTGGGCTTCCCGCTGGGTGAAAGTCTGTGGCTGCGGCGCGCTGGTCGCCCCGATCTGGCCGGTCCGAGACAGCGTAGCGTTCGAGCTGGCGGCGGCGTTCTACAGCGCCCTCGATCGAGGAGACTCGCTCGGGAAAGCGATTCAGGCGGCGCGACGACAGGCGTTCGCCAAGAGCGGCGGCGATCCCTCGGCGCTGGCTTATTCGGTCTATGGCCATCCCAACGGTCGGGTGACTTTCGGCGGCGAGGTGGGTGAGACCGAGAGCGAGCCCGAGCGACTCCCTTTGCCACCTGTCGACTGGAAGGTCGAAGCGCTTCACTCGTTGCGCCGAAAACGATCGGAGTCGCGAGTCAAGAAGTGGTGGCTTCCCATCGCCGCGCTGGTCGTCTTCGGCTGCGTGAGCCTGGTTCTCTACGACTCGAAGGTCGAGCCGTTCAAGAACACCCAGTTCGTGCTGCCGCGGCCGCAGGCCAAGGTACCGATTCATCCGTCGAACCCGCCGAACCCGCCGACCTCCGTCAGTGCCGGCCAGTCGAAGTTCATGATCACCGCTGCGGCAGGAGCTCCGAAAGCAGCTCTTTTGAGCGCGCTGCGGAGCCAAGGAGCGCGGCTCGAAGAAGCCGGGATTTCCGGCTGGACCTTGCAAATCGACGTCCCAAGGCCGCAGATCTCAGCCAACAATCTCAGCGGCTTTCCCGAGCAATCCTGCCGCCTGGTCGCCCATCTGAACGCTCGAAGCTCGGGCCGCACCCTGTCCCTCGATGACGTCGAGGCCGTCGCATCCCAGCAAGATGCAGAAACCGCCTGTACGTTCGCCGCCGAAGCTCTCGGCCGATCCATCGTCGATCGATTCGCACGATCTGTTCGAAAGGAAAACACATGAAGAAATCCATCTCAATTCTCTGGCTTCTCGCGGTAATTTTCGCCTTAGGTACTGAGACGCGCGCACAATCGCCGACGCTAGCGAACCAGGCGACGTCGCAGCTTCAGAAATCCGGCTACGAGTTGAGCGACAAGTTCACCGCCCAACGCCGACCCCGGGTGACCGTGCTCAGTTTCGAGAACACCAACCATAGCGCGGTATCCGCGGGGTACGGTGCCTCGGTGGAAGCCATGTTGGTGACGTTTCTCAAGCGCAAGAGCCAGTTCGTCGTCATCGAGCGCTCCGAAATCCGCAAACTCCTGGAAGAGCGGCAACGCCTTCGGACGGGCATGGTCGAGGTCGATCCGGGAGACGCGGCGGGGCGCGAGCTTCTCGAGAGGGTCGACGTCTACATCCTCGGCAAAGTCACTCTCTTGGACGAGGTCCAGGCCGGGGCCAAAACCGCCTCGGCGACTTCGGAACCGAAACCTGCGCCGGAGCCCGATCCGTACGACGCCGAGCCGGCTTCGCGGCAATCCGAAGTCAGAGGACCGCGGATCGAGGTCGACGCCAAACTGATCTCGCGTTTCGACGGCCGGATCATCGCGGCCGCCCAGCGTAGCGGTCCGGTCGCCTGTCTGCGCTCTATCGTAGAGCGACTGGGCATCGCGATGGAGCAAGACTTTCTTCGCCCCTACTACGGCCAGCTCCGATTTGTCCTCAAGGATCCGGAGTACGTCCGGGTTTACCTCACTCCGATCCTTCTCGACACGGCGCTCGACGAGGAAAAGCCACCGGTCGAGCTCGGCACCACGGTCGAGATCGGAGCGGATCAGGACGTCGTTTGGCCGTGGACCACGGACCCGACAACCTACACGATCGGCAACCTCCTGAGCGGTTGGTACTCCATGCGATTAGAACGGCCGGGCTATCAAGGCCTGGGCACGTCGAACGATCGTTGGTTGGCGCGCGACCTGTTCGGCGAGGTGAAAATTTTCGAGGTCAAGTCGCCCAAACGGATCGAGCCGACGAAAGCGGAGGCTCAACCGTTCCTGGTCAAGGTCGAACCTCTCGGGATCGCGACGATTAACGGCGCCGACCGCGGGTTCGTTTTCCAAAAGCAGGGCGGGTCTTTTTCGGCCCGCGTGAAGCGGCAATACCTGGACACCGATTTCTCCGGCACTCCCCGTCGGGTCGTCCTGCTCGGGGGCGAGAAAGTCGACATCAACAAGATCGATCGACCCAAGGAATTCGCCGACGACGAGACCTGCGACCTGTTCGACGAACGAAAACCCGGACCCCCGGAATATGGGCGCACCTACGTGGCGGCGGGGGAGACCTTCGATTTCGAGAACTTCAACGGCGGCGAGCTGATCATCGAGGACTACCATGGCGAGAAAATCCCGGTCGGCGATTATCAGATGATGCTCTGGGAGCCTTCCTACATTCGGCAGGTGGCCCACGTCCGGGTGCATGACGGCGACGACCAGAAGGTGACGCGCACAGCCCTCGTTCGGCAGACGATGCCGCTCGCCCTCGACGCGATCTCTCCGCGACCGAAAAACCATGGCATCCTCGAAGGAAGGGACACCCACTATAGGATTGGTGTACCCCTCGATTTCTCGCAGCCTAAAGAGCAGGCCGGAGTTCCCGTGGACGTCTACGCCGCTTCCACTGACGTACCGGGGCTGGAAGGATGGAGCCAATCCGTGGAGCTTTCGGCCGGACCGACCGCCGTTCCGGCGTATCAGACGGCGAGCAAACCGTTCGAACCCGTCGTCATCGGGGGAATGCCTGAGAAGCTCGCAGGCAACCCCCCCCTGATCAACTTCAAGACTCGCTTCGGCCTCGGCGGACGGCTCGACGCATTCAGCCGGCGCCCCGACCCCGTCGCCGCCGATCTCTTCGTCGTCGACGACATTCCGGAGATCCTCGACTTGCTCCTCGCCAACCGCGACGAAAGGATCCACGAGGCGCGCGGAGGTTTCTGGAAACGCATGTTCTCGGGGGGACGCGCGGCACTGCCCGTCGTCGCGTCACAAAACGCCAGCCTGCAGATCGCGAACGCGAGCATCGGGATCTCGGCTGCCGTCGAGGCGGGGCTGCAAGCCCGATCCGTCCTGACAAGCCAGGCGACGGCCGAGCCGCCGTCGCTTCCTTGCTCCGGTACCGCCGGATTGGCGCGCTCGCGGCGGCAAAGCCTGCTCCCTTGCGATCCGGAAGCGCTGCGAGCCCTTCTGGCCGATCGGCTGGCGTCGGTCGACTTGCTGGTTCTCGATGCCCGCGACATGGACGGATTGGAACGGTCTCCCGAGACCGCGCTGATCGTCAGCCGCTGGGTCCACGCGGGCGGCGCTTTGTTCGCTTTCGTCGCCGGGGAAGGGGACTATGGGGAAGTGGTCGGCTCGCCGATCAACGTCGAATCGCTGAGCCGGCGAACCCGGCGTTTCAAGCTCGCGCCCGGCGAGGTCGGAGCCGTCGTGCCGGTGCTCCAGAAGAAAGTCAAAGTCAAGAAGCGCGCCCTGCCGGAGCTGCCGGACCTTCCCGCGGACGGTTCGTGGCGCGTGCTCGCTTTCACCGAAGGAGAGGACGATCCCCGGATCCTCGAGCACACCTCCCGGGAGCAGGGAGGGTACGTCCTTCTCTGGCTAGACGATCCCCACACTTTCGTCGGGCGGCTGGGGGGAAAGGTGGCCAAAGTCGAGGAGACCCGACGTCGGGTTGAAGAACACCTCTTCAAGTGGGCTCGTTACGTTATGTACCGCCGCTACGACAAGAGCGGCGAGCTGCGCACCCGAGCGGAGGACGCTCTGCTGCACTGAGTATGAGGTCTGCTCGTAGATCTCCGTGAATTGGCCGATCGACGCCGCGGCTCCGGGGCCGCGGCGGTTCGGGCCGATTTCGCCTCGGATCCCGGATGAATTCTTCCTGTCCCCTTTCCGTGAGATTGCGCACCTTATTTGTTTAGAGAGGTATTCACTCCAGCAGGGAAGAAATCCTCTGCCCTAGGCGCAACCAAGGTCCCCTGTTGTCCGTCAGATCCCTGGAATGACAGCAACTTCTCGCCGGCCGAGGTCGTGGGAGAGGTCTCGGTCCACGTCCACGACGAGTCGAACAGGCAGACCGGTCCGTGGAAGTACGCGGTGTACCGCGACTTCACGCCTCCGGGCGGCCCGCGCACCGACCTGGGCAACACGACGACCACGACCGTTTCGATCGGGCCCACCTACCATGCCCGCGCGATCCTCTCGTACGACGCGGCGCCCTCCGGCTGCGATTACGTCCCGGTGTTGGGCAACGTGCTCGACTTCGACATCCGCCTCGATCCCATCCGCTGATCCCGTCCGAGTGGAGGCGAGCCGCCTGTGCCGGGCGGGTCGCTCGATGCTCGAACCCGCCACGATCGCGAGCCGAAGAGACTCGTCCAACCCACAATCTTCCGGCTCAAACCTGCTGCCCTTCGGCTCGGTCCGGCTGCGCTCCAGGTCAGGCCTGCCGGGGCGTCCTTCAAGTCCTCTTCGCTCTGACTCAACCTCGCTTCCTACTCACTCGCTCTCGCTGCGTTCTGATTCACCTTCGCTGCGTTGCGAATCAAGCCGGCTGCGTTCAAGTTCAAGTTGCGTGAGTCTCGCTTCAACCACGCTGGACTTTTTGTGCGCACCTCTCAGCTTTTTGTGCGCGTGTCTCGGCTTTTTGTGCGAATGGCTGGGTTTCTCGCCAGCGTTGGTGAAGTTTTCCCGGGAGTTGGTGGGAAAAACTTGGGCGTAGTTGAAGATTTCTCCAGCCCGCATGAAGCTCGCTCCAGCGTGCATGAAGTTTGGTCCAGCGTCGCTGGATTTTTGTTGGGGATGGTTGAATTTTTCTCAATGATCCTTGCTCTGTTCGCACAGGCGGCTGAATCCTTTGTGCGGATGCTTGAGTTTTTTCCGAGCCTGCATGGGCCAGGATCCATGGCGCATGAAGTTTCGTTCAGCCCGCTCGGCTCGGGGGTCACTCAATACAGCGGCGTCCGCCAGTCGAGCTTCACCCACGGGCTCGACCACTCGGTGAGCATTCGGTTCGCCGACTGCCGGAAGTGTTCGTTCGAGTCCTGGTCGCCGCCCCACCAGATTCGCCCGGCGAGGTAGTTGTCCGACATCTCGTGCCAAGAGCTGTAGCTCGACTGGAGCCGCCGGGCGGCGAACGCGATGTGGTTCCAGGCGGTCGCTTCGTCGATCCAGCCCGCAGTGTGGATGACGCGCGCGAGATTGATCAGGCGCTCCATGTCCCAGCCGATTAGATCGCCGTTCTGGAACTCGCCGAGGTTACCGTGGAGCCAGCGTAATTGTTCCCGATCGTCCTCCGGCTGCGCGGCGAGCCAGGATTCGAGCTTCGCGGCGGGCAGCCGCGACAACTCGCGATGGTAGGCGCGGAATGGTGTCGAGTGCCCCTCGTTCGCGAGCCAGGCGAGCTTCTCCGCCGCCTCGTGCGCGGAGTGAATGCCCCACCACTGGAGCAGGTTCTGCTGCGCCTCACGGCGCGAGAACCGCAGCTTGAGCCGATCGAAACGGTCGTTCCAGGTCGCCCCGAGGTTGCCGCTCGCCGCGAGAGCCCAGCGCTGCGCCGTGCTCAACGGCTTCTGCCGCCTCACGAGGTAAATAGCGAGGAGCGCGAGAACGGAGCAGACGAGGAGCAGGATCATTGAGTTCGAGGTCACGGGCCGGAACCTTTCGACGGAAAGCGCGGTCTGAGAGGGACAAAACTAGGCTGTCCGCGTGGGGTATTAGATCAGCACGGGCGGCTGAGAATGCTCGGCTCGATGACCTTGGCGTGCGCTACGCGCTCCCCAGCAGAACCCGCAACTCCACTCCTTCCCACAGCCGTTCGCGCATCGCCCGAGTCTCGGCGAGCGCCAGGGCGCCGAGCGGTGTGACCGCGAAGATGCGGCGAGAACCGGCGTCGTCCAGGGCGGCGGCGCGCTCCGAGGCGACGAGCCCTTTGGCCTCCAGGCGATCCAGGGTGGCGTAGACCGAGCCGATGGTCACGTCCCGGCGGGCCACTTTTTCCAGCTCGCGCCGCACGTTCATGCCGTAGGCCTCCGGCGCGGTGCGCAGGACGGCGAGCATCACCTGCTCTTCGAAGCTTCCGATCGGGGCGAGGTCGGCGGCTTGGGTGGGTTTCATCGGCCGCTACTCCTGCCGCAACACGGACGCCGGATCGGTGCGGCTCGCGCGGCGGGCGGGGAGGAAGGCGGCGAGCGCTCCGACCAGCAGCAGCGCCAAGACCGCCCCGGCGAGCGCCCGCGGGTCGGTGGCCCCAACGCCATAGAGCAGGGAGGCCAACAGACGGGTCGAGAGCAGCGCCGCGACGATGCCGGCGGCGCTGCCCAACGCCACCAGGCGGATTCCCCGGCCGATTACCTGCGACACCACGCGCGCCGGCTTGAGGCCGAGGGCGATGCGGATGCCGTACTCCCGCGTCCGGCGGGCGACGAAGTGGGAGATCATGCCGTAGACCCCGACGGCGCCCAGCACTAGAGCAAGACCCGCGAGGAGCGAGAGCAGGACGGCGATCTGCCGCGGCGCGCCGATCGCCTCTTCGAAGATTGACTCAAAAGTCACCGTGCGCTGAAGCGCGATCCGCCGGCCTTCCCGCTCGATCGTGCTTCGGCCCGCCTCCAGCAGCCGCGGCACCTCTCCGGCGCTCGCCGCCGAAAGGACGAACGACACCTGGTACGACGCGTACGGCACCTGCTCGTACAGCATGTACCGCGCGGGTACGGGCGGGCCGGACAGGTTCGCCTCGGGAACGTTGCCGACTACCCCGACGATCCGTTCCCCGCGCTCGTCGAACCCGGTTTGAAGAATTCGGCCGAGCGGGTCCTCTCCCGGAAAATACTTCGCGGCGAGCGCCTCGTTGACCACCACCACGCGCTCCGTCCCGGCGCGGTCGGTGGCGAGCAGACCGCGCCCGCGACGGATCGGCATGCCGAGGGCTTGGAAGTAGTTGGGAGTGACGATACGAAAATAGGTAGTGCTCTCGGCGAGATCCGGCTTGCCCTCGACCGCGATGCCCCAGGAGTCGCCCGGTCCGCGTAGCGGCACCTTCTGCGTCGCGGCGGCCGCTCGGACACCGGGCAGCTTCTCAAGCGCGGGCAGGAGGCCGAGTACCACCTGGCGCCGCTGATCCGAGGAAAGCTCGGTCGGCATCGCCGCGTCGAGCACCGCCACGCGATCCACGTGCAGGCCGGGATCGATCGCGCGGAGCGCGGCGACGCTCCGCAGGAGGAGCCCCGCTCCCGCCGCGAGCAGCACCGCGAGCGCAATCTGCGCGACGACCAATCCGCCGTCGAGGCGCCCGCCGCGGCCCCAGGCGCCGGAAACGCCACCGGTTCGCGAGGTCGCGATCGAGCCCTGAAGATTGCCGCGCCAGAGCGCCACGCCCGGGACGACGGCGATGGCCGCCGCGGCGATCAGCGCGACCCCGATCGCCGCCCAGAACAGCGTCCAATCGAGCCGCGCCGTCTCGGCCAGCTCGCCGAGCGGCAGCGATCCCACCAGAACCTGGAACCCCGCCACGGCGATCAGGGCACCGGCCGCGCCGGCGAGCGCGCCGATCAGCAGAGACTCGATGACGAGCTGCTGGAGCAGCCGTTGCCGCCCGGCGCCGAGCGCCGTCCGCACCGAAAGCTCCGTGCTCCGCCGGCCCACCTGGCCGAGCATCAAAGCCGCCACGTTGACGCAGGCCATGATCAGGATCAGCGCCATCGCGGCCGAGGTCGCCACGAGGCTGGGGCGGAGCTTGCCGACCAGGAATTCGCGCAGCGGCGTGATGGCGGGGGACTTGGTCTTGTCCCAATCCGTCGGGTACTTGAACCGCGCCCCGAGCGTCTTTGCGAGGGCCTGGAGCGGACCCTCCATGTGGTCGACTCGCTCGCTTTTCTCGACCCTCCCGACCAGCGCGTAGTTGCCCGACTGGTTCGTGGTGCTCAGGGGAGCCGCCGTCCAGATCCGCGTCGAGGGACTGGGGAACCAGAAGCCGCGCGGCATGACGCCGATCACTGTCCGCGGGATGCCTCCCACTTCCAGCCGGCGGCCGAGGATGGAAGCGTCTCCGCCCAGCTCCTGCCACAATCCATGGGAGATCACCGCAACCGGTTCGGCGCCCTTCAGATCGTCTCCCGCCCGGAACGTGCGCCCGAGAAGCGGCGCCGCGCCCAGCACGTCGAACAGCTCGGCCGAGGCGAGGGTGCCGTGGACCATCCGCAGCGGCTCGCCGGGAAGCTCCAAGGTCGAATCCTGGGTCGTCATCGCGGCTACCTGTGCGAAGCCCGGGAAGTGCGGCCGAAGGTAGAGGAACTCCTCTTCCGTCCAATCCCCCGGGTCCCAAAGCACTCCCACCTCCGCCTCCCGCGCGACCGGCAGCGGCTCCAGCAGCAGCGTGCGGACGACGCTGAAAATCGCCGCCGACCCCCCGGCGCCGAGAGCGAGAGTAAGGACGGCGAGCACCAGGTAAGCCGGCCGACTCGCGAGCCGCCGGGCGGAGTAGCGCAGATCCACGATCCAACTTTCCATGACCGAACCTCCAGGTTGCATGCGACTCGCGCGCGGTTCGAATCCCGTCCACCCCCGCCACCAACTGCGGCGGACAAGAGAAGGAAGAGAGCCCAACAGCTGCCGCCAGAGCCAGACCCCGGCGGCCAGCCGACCCGCGCTCGCCACCCGCTCCGCGTGCTCCGCCGCAAGGTCGGCAAGCACCTCGTCGCGCTCGGCAAAAGGAACGAACGACCGGAAAAGGGCCGCGGCAAGGCGGGGGAGTCGCCTCGGGGGATTGGGGTCTTCGAGAGCGGGTTTCATTGTTCGTCGGGTCGCCGGGCACGCGACCTCTACAATGTAGAAGTCGAGGCCAGCTCTGATTACGCGGCGGCGGCCGAAAGGTTACAGGGGGACATGTTGCAAGGTATTTCCCCGGCTACGGCGTCCCACCCCTCCGGACGGCGCGGAGTGTCGGCCGGGTCCGGTAAGGTCTGCTGCCGAGGAGAAGCGACCATGAACATGGAGATCCAGTTTCCCGGCGGCCAGGCCGTCGACGCCCGGTTCAACGGATTTGCCGTCCACACCGATCAACCGGTCAAATCCGGCGGCGGCGGCTCGGCGCCTTCGCCGTTCGATCTCTTCCTTGCCTCGATCGGGACCTGTGCGGGACTCTACGCCTTGCGGTTTTGCCAGCAGCGGGAGATCGAAACGACCGGCCTTTCCGTCGTTCTGGCGACCGAGAAGGAAGAGGGGCAGAGCCGCGTCGCACGGCTGCGGATCGAGATGCGCCTGCCCGAGCGGTTCCCGGAGAAATACCGCGACGCCATCGTTCGCGCGGTCGACCAGTGCACCGTCAAACGCCACATCCTCGATCCCCCGGCGTTCGAGGTCACCGTGGTGGGAGTCCCGGAGGCGATGGCGTTATAGAATCGCCCGCATTCGGGCTCCCCTTGTGCGCAAATCCCGGGCGGCCCCGGTGTCCTATTTTCATGGAGAGGTGAAGAGATGAAGAAACAAACTCGCAGGCGGCTTGCGATGATTTTCGGATCGATGTTGGTGATGGTGGCGGGCCTGGCCCTGCCGCGCGCTGTTTTCGGCGTGGATTTCACGACCGACGGCTATTTGAGCTGGGACGACGACAGCGACTGCCTTCTGGTGCGCGAGCACGAGGGGAAGGTGCGAGTGATGGCCGGCGCGGTCGAAGGGCTGGACGAGGGGGACCACGTACTCGTTTTTGGCCGTACCGTAAACGACGGCGCCGAGTGCAACGGCTACGACGGCCCGGTGTATTACGTCACCGAGGTGTGGACCCTATGGGCGGCCGACAACCACAAGCGGACCTACTACGACCACGAAACCGACGGCTCGTTCCGATCCTGGGCCCGCCGCAACCGCGGCGAGTAGACGGCTCCGGGTCGATCCACCTCTCCCGGAAGACGGCTTTCCGGGAGAGGACGTTCGATCCTAGCCGTGCCGGCCCGCCTACTGCCGCCCCGCCGCCGCGGTGGCCGTCTCGTGCTCAGGCAGCAGGTATCGCTGTAGGAACTCGATCATGGCGAAGAACAGGTAGTCCTGGTTCTCCTTTTTGTTGAATCCGTGCCCCTCGTTGGTCCCGAGCAGGTACCAGACCGGGATGCCGTTCTTGCGCGTGGCGGCGACGATCTGCTCGGCCTCGCCCCGCGGCACGCGCGGGTCGTTCGCTCCTTGGATGACGAACAGGGGCTTGGTGATCTTTCCGGCGTTGGCGAGCGGCGCGGTCCGGTCGAAGTAGGCGCGCATCTTGGGATCTCGCTCGTCGCCGTACTCGACCCGCCGGAGGTCGCGGCGGTAATCCTCGGTGTGCTCGAGGAAGGTGGCGAGGTTCGAGATGCCCACGACGTCGATCGCACCGCGCAACCGGTCGGAATAGTGGGTCGCCGAGGCGAGCGTCATGAAGCCGCCGTAGCTGCCGCCGTAGACCATCACTCGGGAGGCGTCGAGGTTGGGTTGCCGCTCGATCCAGTCGAGCAGCGCGCCGATGTCCGCCACCGCGCCGTCGCGCGCCATACCGTTGTCGAGCTTGACGAACGTTTTGCCATAGCCGGTCGAGCCACGGACGTTGGGCTCCAGCAGCGCCACCCCGAGCTGATCGAGAAGGTAGCTCCATCGGCTCATGAAGTTGGGACGCGCCTGCGACTCCGGTCCGCCATGGATGATCACCAGCACCGGTCGTTTGCCGGCAAAGCGCGGCGCCGGGCGATGGAGGAAGCCGCTGATCTCGCGGTCGTCGAAGCTCTTCCAGCGCACCACCTCCGGGTCGGGCAGGGCGAGGATGACGCCGCCGGTCTCGCTTTCGGTCCAACGCGCAACGGCGCCGGTTCCGAGGTCCAACGTGTAGACGTCGCTCGGAGCGGCGGAGCTGCCAACCGAAAAAGCGAGCAGTTTGCCGTCGGGGTGGAACATGGTCCGGCCGATCACGCCCACCGGCACCGCGGCGACCTCGCGCTCGGCGCCGCTTTTCGTATCGAGCAGGAAGAGCTTCGAGAGCCCCTCTTCGTTGACCGTGAAAGCGAGGGTGGCGCCGTCGTGCGACAGATCGAAGCGCTCGACCTCCCACGAGCGCGGCGCGCTCACCCGTTGGACCTTGCCGGTCGCCAGGTCGAGCAGCGCGAGGTAGGCGACCTCCGCGTCGCGGTCAGTCAGCACGTAGGCTTGCTTGCCGTCAGGATGGAATACGCCCGAGCGCCAGACGGTCGGCTCGGCGCCGTCGGGAGAGACGCGGGTCTTCGTCCCGTCGTTGATATCGATGGACCAAAGGCGGGTTTCGTTGACCGAAACCCCTTCGACCACCAGCAGCCGCCGGTCGTCGGGCGACCAGTCGGTCACCGACCAGCCGCCACCCTGTACCGAGAGCACCCGCCGATCCGACTTGGGGTTCAGAGGATCCATCACGTATAGGTCGCTGTCGGCGCCGTTTCGTCGCGTCGAGCTGTAGGCGATGCGGTCTCCCGCGTGGCTCCATTTGACGTTGGAGTTCTGCGAGCGACCGCCGTCGGTGAGCAGGGTGATTCGCCCATCGGCGAGGTCCTGGCGGTACAGTTGAGAGAACTCGTCGCCCCCCTGGTCCTTCTGGAACAGCAGGTACCTGCCGGCCGTCGGTTCGTACGTGGCATTGCCCACCGGCTCCGCGGCGAAAGTCAGCTGGGTGCGGTCTCCCCCCGGGCTCTTGACGCGGTGAATCTGCTGGGTATTGCCGAAGCGGGTGGAGATCAACATCTGGTGGTCCACGGGATGCCAGTCGACGAAGCTCGCGCTTCGAAATTCCGTGTAGCGGGCCACCTCCGCGGCGAGCGCGCGCGACACGTGCGGCAGACCGTCGGCCACGAGGGCGGACGGGATCGGGACCGGTGCCACGGCAGGGACCGGTTCCCCAGCGGCGCGGGCGAGGGCCGGGAAAGACGACGCGAAGACCAGGGCGAACACGATTCGGCGCATGGAGAGACTCCTCGGGGCCAGCAGGTCAGAAGCGCATGATGTGCAATCCGGAGCGCGCCGGTCAAACGACCCCTATCCCGCGCATCGCGATCTTTCCTCGGCTAGGAAGTCGCTGCGGTGTCGGGAGACCGCCGCGGACGAAGGGAAGCCCGGGCGGGAAACTCCCTTCTGGGAATTTCGCCGTCCGGCCCCCCTTTCGCCATTTCTCAGCTTCTTGAAAAGCCGCGACCAACCAAGCGTAGGCACGCCAGGGCTGATCAGGGAGCTTGCCAGAGCAGGAGTGAGGGGCTAAGCTCTTGAGCACGGGCTAATTGAGTAAGGATGGCCCTTCGACGCCGATTCCGGTCGTGTCAAAGGATTTGGCGCCAGCCCATGGCGATCGCCACCTCGCCGCCGGAGATGAAGTGGCTGGCGCCGAGGGAATCGCTGGCACGGGTCCGTCTATTCAGCTCGAAAGGGGGGACCATGCCCAGCATCAAGCTCAGCGTGACCCACCGCGGTCGCCTCAAGGCCAAGTACAAGGCCAAGGGCCTGGCGGCGATTGACCAGGCGATCGCCACCTGGGTGGCCCAGGACAAGGCGCGCGGCTTCACCACTATCCACCTCGCGGTCGACGACGCCGCGGCACTCGCGCCGTTCAAGGTCAAGCCTCTCGCGGGAGCGGTGACCCCGACCAAGGTTAAGGCGGTGGTCGACGCGCTGTGGAAGAAGCTCACCCCCGACTACCTCGTGCTGGTCGGCGCGCACGACGTCGTTCCCCACTTCGAGGTGGCCAACCCGACGCTCTCGCAGCCGGGCGACACCGATGCTCGCGTGCCGACCGACAACCCCTATGCCTGCTCGCAGGCGTTCGCCGCGGACAAGCGGGCGACCTACCTCATCCCCGACCGCGTCTGCGGTCGAATCCCCGATCTGCCGGGGGCGGACGACCCGGCGGCGCTGCTCGCCGCGCTGGGCCTGGCGGCGAGCTGGAAGTCGAAGAAGGCGAAGGCGTACGCGACCGACCTCCTGGCCTGCTGCCAGACCTGGCAGGAGGCCGGCCGCGAGTGTGCGGCACAGCTCGGCCGTGCCGCCACGCGCCTGCAGATCGTGCCGCCGGAGGGCGCCGCGACGCCCGCCATCACCAAGCGCCACGGCGCGCTGCTGCAGATGATCAAGGGGCACGGCGCGCGGCTCGACTCCCGCTTCTTCGGCCAGCTGGGCGACGACTTCCCCGACCTGGTGACCAGCGCCAGCCTGGCCGGCCGCACCCGCGAGGGCGCGGTGATCGGTGCCATGTGCTGCTTCGGCGCGAGCCTGTTCGACCCCACCGACCCGGCGGCGCAAGTCGCCGACGACCCGCCGATCCCGCTCGTCTTTCTCTCCCAGCGGGCGTTCGGCTTCGCCGGCTCCACCACCACCGCATGGGTCGGGGTGAGCACCATGCAGTGCGCCGACTGGGTCGTGACCGGGTTCCTCAAGAGTGTGCTCGCCGGCGCCTCGACCGGCCGTGCCCTGCTCGAGGCGAAGCAGGACTTCTTCGCCTGGATCGAGAAGCAGGGCACCACCGCAGACCTCGCCGACGAAAAGACCCTTCTACAGTTCTTGCTGCTCGGCGACCCCGCGGTGCACCCGGTGGGCTTCCCTCAACCCGCCGCGGCGGTGCCGGCTGGAGCAGTGCCGGCCGGCTTGGCGATCGCCCCGGCGGCGATCGCCGAGGTCGCTGCCGAACGGCGCGCGCGCCGCGCCTATCGGGTCGACCTCAAGCAGCGCCTCGTCGACCTGCTGCCGGCGCGGCGCCGGCTGGCGGCCACCGCCAAGCTGCCCCGCGAGGCCCCGGTGCAGACAGCGCAGACCGCGCAGCGCATGATGGAGGCACCGCCGGTGGCGGCCAAGGCTTCGAAGAAGGCTTCCGCGGCCCCGCCGAGCGCGGCGCCAGCGCTCGCGGCCTTCATCTTCGACTTCTCGCGGCCGATCGTCGAGGAGGTCTCGCGCAAGATCGCCGGCCCGGCCCCCGCCGCGATGCCCAAGGCCGCGCTGGCTGCCGCCGGCGCGCCGCAGCCCACCCACCAGACGGCGCTGGAGTACTATTGGGCGGCGCGGCGAGAGATCGGTCCGGTCAAGGACATCTGCCTCATCCGGGTGACCGCCGACAAGGCTGGGAACGTGCTGCGCAGCCGCGTGATCGTCAGCAGCTGAAGGGGCGAATGGTGAACAAGCGCAAGCTCGAACGGCTGGTCGGCCGCGCCGAGCGCCAGCTGATCCGCGAGGGGACCGCCAGCGAGCACCGCGGCGTGGTCCTCACCACCGACGATGGCGAGCGGCTGCTGCTGCAGCGCATCGGCGGCAATCCGTTCGCCGACGGCGAGACCCAGAAGCTGGCCGGCAAGCCGCTCGCCGTCGAGGGGTTCCGGCTCGATGACATCTTCCGCTACACCCACGCGGAGGTCGCCGAGGAGGACTCCTCCGAGACCCCCGCGAGCTCGTCGCCCGACAGCTGATCCGCGCCCTGATCTGATGGACGACCGGCACCGTCGGCTCCCGTCTTGTCACATTTTCTGGAGAGAGGAGTGATCTCATGGCCAGCAGGAAGAAGGGCGGCAAGGTTGCGCATGACAAGGAGGTTCTCACCGCGGGAATGACGCGTCCCGAGCGGCGCAAGGCGGCGCTCGCCGCCGGTGTCGCCGCCGCCGATGCGGCGCTCGCTCTCGGCAAGGTCCCGGTCAAGGCGGCGGCGGGTCCGCCCAAGGGACTGCTCGTCGCCGAGGGCGACTCGTGGTTCGACTACCCGCTGCACGACGTGTTGCAGAAGCTCGAACAGCTCAACTGGCGGATCGTGTCGGTGGCGCACTACGGCGACACCGTGGAATCAATGGCCTACGACGGGCCGCAGTTCGTGCGGCTGGAGAAGGAGCTGCGCCGGCTCGCTTCCCAGCAGCAGGAGCCGCACGCCATCCTGCTCTCTGGCGGCGGCAACGACATCGCCGGTGACGAGTTCTCAATGTTGCTCAACCACAAAAACTCCGGCCTGCCGCCGCTCAACCAGCAGGTGCTCGCCGGGGTCTTCGAAGAGCGGATCGAGGCAGCCATCCTCAGCCTGGTGGCGGGCGTCACCCGCCTCAGCGAGGAGCTGTTCGACAAGAAGGTGAAGATCGTACTGCATGGCTACGGCCATCCGGTGCCGGACGGCCGCGGCTTCCTGGGCGGCTTCGGGCTGCTCCCCGGGCCCTGGCTGCGGCCCGGATTCCGCCGCAAGGGCTACGACGACTCGCCCGCCGACCTCAAGACGATCACCGATCTGATGGCGGTGCTGATCGACCGCTTCAACGCCGTGTTGCAGTCGATCGCCGGCAGCCCGACGCTAGGCCACGTGCAGTACATCGACCTGCGGCCGCTGATCTCGAACACCCTGCCCAAGAAGTACCAGGACGACTGGGGCAACGAGCTGCACCTGACCTCGAGCGGCTTCACGCGGGTGGCCAAGGCGATCGACGCGGCGATCTGACGAGACCGTTTGCGCTACCACCCAGGTGGCAGCGGCGGATCTCGATCGCTAGGAGCTGGAGCGCCTGCGCCGGCCTCAGGCGGCCCGCGGCCACGGCGTGAAGACCGCACACGTGTTGTGGCCGCCGAACCCGAAGGCGTTGTTGAGAGCGACGCGGACCTCGCGCCGGACCGGGTGGCCGAGGGCGAGGTCGATGTCGCAGGCGGGGTCTCGCTCGGTGACGTTGATGGTCGGTGGCACGACGCCGTGGACGAGGGAAAGGATCGAGGCGATGGCCTCGATGGCCGCCGCGGCGCCCAAGAGGTGGCCGGTCATGCTCTTGGTCGAGGTGGCCGTGAGGCGGTCGGCGTGGTCACCGAACAGCGTGCGGACGGCGCGGCACTCGATCACGTCGCCAACAGGCGTGGAGGTGGCGTGCATGTTGATCGTATCCACTTCCTCCGGAGCGATGCCGGCTGCGGTGAGGGCGTGCTCGATGGCCCGGCGGATCCCGAGCCCCTCGGGGTGCGGCGCCGAGACGTGGTAGGCGTCGGTCGACACGCCGACGGCCCGCAGCTCGGCATAGATGCGGGCGCCGCGGCGCTCGGCATGCTCGGCGGCTTCGAGGACGAGAACCCCGGCGCCATCGCCCAAGACGAAGCCGTCGCGGTCCACGGCGAACGGGCGGCTCGCGGTCTCCGGCGAGTCGTTGCGGGTCGACAGGGCCTTCATGGCCGCGAAGCCGCCGATCCCCAACTCGACGATCGAGGCCTCGCTGCCGCCGCAGAGCATGAGATCGGCCTGATCCGAGCGGATGAGGTCGAGCGAGTCGGCCAGACAGTGATTGCCGGTGGCACAGGCGGAGACCACGCAATGGCTCGGCCCTTGGAACCCGTAGCGGATGGAGAGAGAGCCGCTCGCCATGTTCGGCATCAGCATGGGGACGAAGAACGGCGAGATGTGACGGGCGCCCGAGGTTATCAAGACACGGGCCTGCTCCTGGAACGTCTTCATGCCGCCGGCGCTGGTGCCGATGATCACGCCGGAGCGCTCGAGCTTGGTCGGAGAGAGTTTCTCGGGGCGGAGGCCGGCGTCGCGCAACGCCTCGTCGGCCGCCGCGATGGCGTAGTGGCAGAAGCGGTCGAGATGGCGCGCCTTCTTGCGGTCGAGGTACACCAGCGGGTCGAAGCCGCGGACCTCGCAGGCGAAACGAACGGGGAAGTCCGAGGCGTCGAAGCTCTCGATGAGACGGGCTCCGCTCGTGCCGCGCAGCAGGGCGTCCCAGTAATCGGGGACCGAGAGGCCGATAGGAGTGACCGCGCCCAGACCGGTGACCACGACACGGCGTTGTGGATCAGAAGTCATGATGCTGAAACCAGGGGTGCCCCTTCTCCCGGTTGGGGGATGTGCGATGCGAGAGGGGGGTCAGGGGGTGAGGTCTTCATACTGCCGGATTGCCGCCTTCAACCCCTCCGGCAGAGGATTCGGCTTCCCCGTCCCGTAGTCGACCCAGACGATGACGCCGGTGCCGTCGGCGACGCGCTCGTCGGTGCCCTGGAGGAACAGCTCGTAGTCCATCTTGAAGCTGCTGCGGCCGATCTCTGAGACCCGGGTGAAAACCTCGATCACGGCCGGATAGCGCGCCGGGCGGCGGAAGTTGAGCGTCGCGGTGGCCAGGGTCGGCCCCTGCAGCTCGGTCTCGCGGTGGTCGAGCATGCGGACCGCCGCGAAATAGCTGATGCGGGCCGACTCGCAGTAGGTGAAGTACTTTGCGTTGTTGACGTGGCCCAGCGTGTCCATGTCCCCCCAGCGCACCGGGATGGCCTCGACGTGCCGCGCTCTCGGTCGGATGTCGCTCATCGCCAGGACTTCGATGTGAGGAATCTATCAGAACCTCGTCCAGCGGGAGATACGACCGTTCTGCTTCTTCAAGACTTTGGGGCTTACCTGTCATTTTTGGTGACAGGGATGCTGGACTGAGGCAGGGGCCACCTGTATATACCAACGGTCGCGAACGTGGGGGGCCACATCTGCGATCGCAGAACGAGCTGGAAGACAACGGAGGAGGGGCGATGCGCATCTTGAGCTGGGGTCATGCGGTCTTTGCTCTGACCTTGATCGCCCTCGGAATTCTGGGCTTCGTCAAAGGCGATTTCGACCCGACATGGCCGTCCGTGCCCAAGGCTGTGCCTGCGCACGAGCTCCTGGCCTATCTCTGCTCCTTCGTCTATCTGGCAACGGGTATAGGCCTACTGTGGAAGCGCACGGCCGCCGTCGCTTCCCGCGTGCTGCTCGCCTATCTTCTGGTTTGGTTGCTGCTGCTGAGAGTGCCGCAGCTCTTCCTCCTTCACCCTACGCTCCTGGCCGCTTGGGGCTTCGGTCAGTCCGCGGTGATCGTGGCGGCATCCTGGGTTCTGTACGTCTGGCTCGCCGGCGACCGGCACGGGCGGCGCCTCGGTTTCGCCACCGGCAACAACGGTCTGCGCATCGCGAGGGCGCTCTACGGCCTGGCCTTGATCCCCTTCGGCCTGGCCCATTTCGCCTATCTGAAAGAGACCACCGTATTGGTGCCTGGCTGGCTCGGATCGCCCGTGGCTTGGGCGTACTTCACCGGCGCTGCCTTCATCGCGGCGGGGCTGGCGGTGCTTATCGGTGTGTGCGCGCGGCTGGCGGCCGCCCTCTCGACGTTGCAGATGGGCGGGTTCCTGTTGCTCGTGTGGGTGCCCCGCGTGGCAGCAGGATCCGTCAACGCCTTCCAATGGGGCGAGTTCGTCGTCACCGTGGTGCTGATGGCCGCCGCCTGGGTCGTGACAGATTCTTACCGCGGCATGCCGTGGCTTGCAGTGGGCAAGCGCTAGGGCCGGCGATGTCCTCGCGAGTCGGTTACTGCACCTTGCGAATCGTCGCGCCGCCGGAGTCGGTGTAACAGCGGTTGTCCTCGTACCAGGCGCGGCACCACCAGGTTTGCGTGCCCGTCGCGGTGACGTAGATGTTGCCTCCGTTGTATTGGAAAACCGATTGCGCGACGTCCCCCGGAATGCCGGTGTACCAGGCGCAGTAGAAAGTGCCGATGTCTTCCTCCGCGAGAACAGCCATCCCGAGATACCATTGGTTGTAGCCGACATATTGAGCACTGGGGCCATAAACCGCCGGGCCGGTGCAGAACGATAGCGTCGCCTCCGCACTGTATGCGATCGCCGTTGGGTCGCCGACACTTGTCACCCTGCACCAGTACGACACCGGCGCGGTAACCGGGGGGACGGTGAACGTCGGTGCGGTGGCGCCGCTCATTGGGGCTGCGGTGTTTCCGGTGCTGCCGCGGTACCACTGATAGGTCAGAGTAGTTCCCGTGGCGCCCACCGAGAGCCTTGGCGTTGCGTTGGGCGGCACCGATGCGCTCTGCGGTTGCTGGTAGATGTTCGGGCTGACGGGCTGGAGCACCGCGGGGCTGTTCAGCGTGCCGCAGGTGCCGATGATCCGGACCCAGTAGTACTTGCTCGAGGAAAGCGTGAAGCTGCATTGCGCGGTATTGCAGCCGGATCCGACCACGGGCACCGTCGTGTCGCCGCTTTGACCGGTGAACCACTGATAGGTGAGGCCGGTGCCGGAGGCGTTTACTGTCAACCAGCCGGTATTCCCCGGAAAGCGCTGGGAGGAGGGCGTCGGTCCCGACGTGATCGTCGGCGCCGCGCAGACAGCGACGGTGGCGGCAACGCTGTCGGCGGTGGTGCAGCCGGTCACGCGCACCCAGTGCGACGTCGTCGCGCTCATCGCCGGCGTCGTGTAGGACGCCAAGGTCGCACCGGGGATCGGTTGTGCGGTGTTCCCCGCCGCGCCGATGTACCACTGGTACGACAGCGGCGCCCCGGTCGCAGTCACCGACAGCGTCGCGGTCTGGCCGCTGTTTACCGTCTTCCCCTGCGGCTGCGCGGTGATCGTCGGCTTGCAGACGCTGACGGTGACGGGCGCGCTGTCGACCGTGCAGGTGCCGTCGCTGGCGCGCACCCAGTACTGCGTCGTGGCCAGTGGGTTGACCGTCTTCTGCCAAAGTCCTGACCCCGAAGCGATGACGTAGCTGTTCGCGCCGGTGCCCGCATACCATTCATAATTCGTGGACGCCCGGGAGCCCGACACAGTCGCAGTGAGGGTCGCGCTCTGCCCGCTGGCGATATTGGTGCTGCCGGCAAGAGAAACTGCCAGCGAGCAGACCGTCACCGTGGCTGTGTCGCTGGTGCTGGTGCACGCGCCTCGAGTGACCTGCGCGTAATACTGAGTGTCGGCGGTCGGCGTCACCATGAGGCTGGAGGACGTCGCTCCCTGGATGGTTGCACCTGTGCCGAGGTACCACTGATAGGTCGTGCCGGTGGTGGATGTGGCGACGCTAAGCGTCGCCGACTGGCCGCTGTTGACCGTCTTCGACGCCGGTTGCGTGGTGATCGGCGGATCGGTGCAGACGTCGATGACCATCGCCGGGCTGTCGGTCGTGCAGAGGCCGTAACTGGTGACGCGCGCCCAGTAGGTCGTCGTCGTGGAGGGGGATTTCGAGATGCTCGACAGCGTCGCTCCGGAGATCAGTGCGCTCGTGTTGCCAGGCGAGCCGGTGTACCACTGATAGATGAGATTGTTCCCGGTCGCGTAGACCTGGTGCCACGTCGACTCGCCGTAGCGGATATAGCGCGTCGGCGTCACACTGCTGATCACCGGATTGTTGCAGACGGTCGCTACCGCGGCCGCACTGTCTTTAGTCGCGCCGCAGCTCGATGTCACGCGGACCCAATACGACGTGGTCGCGGTCAGCGCAGGTGTGGTGAAGCTCGGGTTGGACGTCACACCGCTCACCGGATGGCTGACGTCACCGCTGGCGCCGGCATACCACTGGTACTGAAATGTCTCATTGTTCAGAGGCATGACGCCTACGGAGAGGCTCGCCGTCTGACCGGAGCGGATAACCGTCCCCTGCGGCTGGCTGGTGATCGTCGGCACACAGATCCGAACAGTGACCGGATTGCTGTCGGCGGTGCAGACGCCGTCGCTGACGCGCACCCAATACTGCGTCGTGATCGTCGGGTTGACCGTCTTCTGCCACAGCCCTGGCCCTGACCCCGAGGCGATCAGGAGGCTGTTCGTACCGGTTCCCGCATACCACTCATAGTTGGCCTGAGAATTCGATACGCCAGCGTAGAGGGTCGCGCTCTGCCCGCTGGCGATGTTAGTGCCACCGGACAGAGAAGCGGCAAGCGTGCAGACCGTCACCGTTGCAGTGTCGCTGGTGCTGGTGCACGCTCCGCGCGTCACCTGCGCATAGTACTGGGTGTCGGCGGTCGGCGTCACCGTGAGGCTGGAGGCTGTTGCTCCCTGAATCGCCGCACCGGTGCCGAGGTACCACTGATAGATTGGGCTAGTTGCTGTTGTGCCGACCGTGAGCGTCGCCGACTGACCGCTGCTGATCGCCCTGGACACCGGTTGCGTGGTAATCGGAGGATCGGTGCAGACGTCGATAACCATCGCCGGGCTGTCGGTCGTGCAGAGGCCGCTACTCGTGACGCGCGCCCAGTACGTCGTGGTCGTGGAAGGGGATTGCGAGATGCTCGACTGCGTCCCGTGGTAGATCGGCGCGCTCGTATTGCCGGGTGAGCCGGTGTACCACTGATAGGTCAGATTGTTCCCAGTGGCATAGACCTGGTGCCACGTCGTCTCGCCGTAGCGGATGTAACGCGTCGGCGTCACGCTGCTGATCGCCGGATTGTTGCAGACGGTGACCACCGCGGCCGCGCTGTCCGTGGTCGCGCCGCAGCTCGACGTGACGCGCACCCAGTACGACGTCGTCGCGGTCAGCGCCGGTGTGGTGAAGCCCGGGTTGGACGTCACACCGCTCACCGGATGGCTGACGTCACCGCTGGCACCGACAAACCATTGGTAGGAGAACGTCTCATTGTTCAGCGGCAAAACGCCGACGGAGAGATTAGCCGTCTGGTTGGCGCGGATGAGCGTCCCCTGCGGCTGGCTGGTGATCGTCGGCACACAGACCCGAAGGGTGACCGGATTGCTGTCCGCGATGCAGGTGCCATCGTTGACGCGCACCCAATACGTAGTCGTGGTCTGCGCCAGCGGCGGAGTGATCGCCCACAGCCCGACGCCGGACGTGTACTCGGTTCCCGGCGCCGGTCCGTAAAACCACGTGTACTCCAGTTCGGACGATGGTACGAGAGTGCCGGAAACCGACGTGGAGAGCGTCGCAGTCTGTCCGAGGGCGATGTTGCGGTCGATGTAGGCGGTGGCAGCAAGCGCGCAGCCTGTCACGGAGACGGCGCGCGTCGCCACACTACGAGGGATGCCGGAGCAGTCAGCGCTCACCTCGGCGTAGAACGTCTGCGTCGTTCCCGGCGCCGGCGTGACGTTCAACGTCGGTCCGCTGCCGACGACCTGCCCCGTCTCGGCGGAGCGCCACGTCATCGTCAGCGGCTGCCCGGCGATGGCCGGCGACGCGGCGACCGTCAAGCTGGCGCTCCCCCCGCGCGGCACGACCTGATCGGCGGGCTGGGTGTCGATCGTCGGAACGCAGAGATATACCGGAATTTCGGGGAGCATAGCGGTCTGGCCGCATGCGTCCTGAACCTTGGCACTGTAGTAGGTGAGGGGTTGCGCCGGCGTCACATTGATAGAGGAGGTATGTTTATAATAGAGTCGTGGCGTCGTTTCCTCGGGCAAGCGCTCGAACCAGTCGTAGCGGAGCCATTTTCCCCGAGTATTCGCAGAAACCAGGGGCTGGTCGGCTTTGCTGAAGTAGTTTCCCGGCGATGCATGGATTGAACCGCGGAGACCATCAGTGCAGATCACGGCGACGGTCGCGACGTTGGTAGGCTTTCCTTCTTGATTGGGACCTGGCTTTGTCACCCTGCACCAGAAGCTCACGTCATCCTTCAACTCGAGAGGTAACCGCGGGAACGACCAAGCCAACGGCGGGATGTCAGTCGAAGTGTTGTTATTGCCCTGGAACCATTCGAACTTGTAGCCGTCGTAGTTGCCGTCTGTTACAGCGGGATCGACCACCTCGATCACAGCCCCGGCGTTCGCCGGGACTGCCTGAAAGCGAGGCTCAAGGTGAATCCCCGGCGCTTCGGCGGATCTGATCAGGACATAAAGATTGAAGGAGCGCTCCTCCTTGATCACGCCACCGACAGTGTATTGGTTGTAGACCCAATAAGCCGTATCGACTGTAGGTGAGACAGCGACGCTCTTCTCATGCGCGAAATTTGCACTCGAGACAGATTTATCAGAGCGATACCATTCCCATTCAAACGAAGAAGCTTGCGCTCCTTCGGGGGGAGAGAGGGTCACGGATTCGCCGGGGTTGATCTCCACGGAGTACGCCGGACACCCGTTGGCTTGCACAGCACGATTGCTCCCACCGCTTGTGGGCGCGTTGGGACACGCGCTGCTGCTGACTTGGACGACCTTGATGAGACGCGGCGGCAGCGGGGGCTCGTCGCAACCGCCCTGCACGACCACATAGAGGCCGTATGTCTTGTTGAGATCTGCATCGCCAGGCGTCCATGTGTACGATGGCCCGGCCGACACCACCGGACCGAGGTCTGTAGCCGACCAGGCACCAGCGCCGTTCCCGGTGACGAGCGCCAGGTGCCATGCATAGGTTACCGAGGTTCCGTTCGCCGTGACGGTGACGTCGACTGGGCTTCCGACCGCGCCGGACGACGCAGGTCCGGTGTACTCGGCGGGAGAGCTGATAGTCGCGGGCACACACGAGGCGACTGTGACATGAACCGGCTCGCTGTATTCGCCGTCATCGACCTGGACCCAGTAAGTAGTGTCAATCGTTGGCGACACCCATTCTATTCTCTGACCCGAAAAGAAATGGTGCGGTTGTTCGGCGCTCGAAAGGTGCCACTCCCACGAAGTCCCCTCGGGCGCGCACAGCGGAATCGATTCTCCTGCCCTAATCTCGACCGCCGCCGGTAAAGCGGTGCAGGTGCCTGCAGGGTCTCCTGAGCCGTGCTCGATCAGGTGGAAGAACCTTGGAAAAGTCATTGCCGTCACATTCGTATTGCCGACCTGTGATCCCGCCTTGATGAAGCTCGCATACCAGGTATCCTGCACGGCTGAGTAGCTGATGTCCTGGTACTCGCCGATAGGCGGATCGTAACCGCGTGGATTCGACGCGCTGTCCGGCACGGTCTTCCCGTCTTTCCATAACGCTGCACCATTCTCCGTCAGGCGCGTGACCTTTAGCTCCGTCGTCAATTCCGTAGGTTGTTCCGGCCGCGTGTTGTAGTAGGTCACGAGATAGTGGCCGAGACTATCTACCTCGATTGCCGGATGAAACTCGCTGGCCGGCGTCGACAGCCCGGACAAGATCTCATTGCCGGTGCGGCAATCCAAATTCTCTCGAGTGTTCGTCACCGGAATCGAGCAGCCGAACTTCCTCTTTCGCGTATCGAAGCTGACGAAACGCACTTCGGATTTATTCTCCTCCTTGCGTTCGTGCCACACGATACCTATGGTGTCGTTGTGTCCATTGTACCGGGCCATGAGCATGGTATCGGCGCGGATGCCTGAGTCTAGGATGTCTGAGTTTACATTTTCCTGGTCGAAGGATATCAGTGTGCCGGTCATTTTTGGCGGCGCAAACGCTCCTTTCGACGTAAACGGCGGAATCTGGTCTGTCGTCGGTATCCATTCAAGCTTGAGAGAATCGGTATCGGCATACCACAGATCAATCTTGTTGTCCTTGAGATCCTCTGCAATTACCCATAGCATCTCGGGCGCAGAAGGATGAGATTGGGTGGCAATGACGATCGGACTTTGAATCTTGTCGCTCGGCATCCGCACTGTGATCCCGGACCAAGTGCGCGCGTCGTTGTCCCATCGCTGTACGTGGATGTTGTTCCCATGCAAGTGGGCGACATACATCTTACCTGACGGGGAAAAGGTTACCGATGGTTTGTCACCATTGTCTGCCCCGCAGACGAGCATGCCGTCGTGGTTCTGATTGTTAACGTCCAGCCAATCGGCTGGTTGAATGCAATCAGATGTACACCAGTCAGCGAAGAAGTCTTTGCCAGTCCACAACCGAATGCCGTGCAAATTATACTCAATGCCCTTCCAATTATTATCTGGGGGTAAAACTTTTGGGCTCATATCTACAGTGACGACGACGACCTCGTGTGTAACTGGATTCAGCGCGAAGTATGGATCTCCGCTGGCAGAGCCGTTCTCTTCGACGAGCGTCTTCTGGACCAGCATTGTCCGGGATTCCCACATTCCCGTTTCGGGATTCCAGACCTTGATGTTGACGTGCACAAGATTATCGGAGGCTGTCTCCATCCACGCTACCGCGCGTCGGTCTCTGGTATTGAACCGATCGGCGATGACCACCGGCTCCTTGTGATGGTGATTTTCCTGAGTTAGGTCGATTTGCGTACCGGGCGAAATCGCATTCGTCTGGGCGACCGACGGTTCAGGAGCCAGCGCCTCGGCGGCAAATAGTAGCAAGGCAAGTGACATCGCGTTGGCCGCAACAACACACAGCCGTAGCCTGCTGTTCATGAGCAGCTACCTGCCTCCGATTCGGGCAGACCGGTACATGGCAACCCCTTGGTCGACGAAGTCCCGCCGACGAAGCTCATTTCGCGGCCAGGGCTGAGTGGCCGGTGATCTAGAGCTGCGCGGTTGGCTTCCCGACTCCGTCACGACCTCCTGCTTTCATCGCCCCACGTCGATCGAATTTTGGCTCGGTCATGAGAATCACCGCAAATCGAATCGTATTATAACTCCAGCAAGCACCAGGTGCGCCTTGGCAACCCGTCTTCCCTGTCGGACCGGCCCGCTAAGCCAGGATCTCGACATACCCCTCCGTTCCATGCACGCGGATCCGCTGGCCATCCCGGATCAGCCGGGTGGCATGCTCTACCCCCACGACGGCCGGCAGGCCGTATTCCCGCGCGATCACCGCGCCATGGGTCATCAAGCCTCCCACCTCCGTCACCAGGCCTTTGATCGCAACGAACAGGGGCGTCCAGGTGGGATCCGTAAAGGCGGTGACCAGGATGTCGCCCGGTTCGAGATCGGCCTGCGCCAGATCCAGGATGACGCGGGCCCGCCCCTCGATGGTGCCGGCGGAGACCGGCAAGCCGACCAGCGCGCCGGCCGGAAAATCTTCGCGGCGGTACGACCCGGCCACGGCCTCGCCTTCCGACGTGAGCACCCGGGGCGGCGTGAGCGTTTGATACGACCTGAACGCGTCCTTCCGCTCGGCGATGAGCTGGTCATCCACCTGCTTCGTCCGGACGACCTCCTGAATCTCCTGGAACCTGAGGTAGAAGATGTCTTCCCGCTCACGAAGCACGCCGGCTTGCACGAGGCGATCGGCTTCTTCCATCAAGGCCTGCTTGTAGACGAAGTAGCGGCTGACCATGTGGTACTTCGGATACTCCCGGTACCCGGCGAACGTCCGGACCCGGTCGATCATCGCTCTAGTCTCCTCGGCCTTCGCCTCCCCGTCGGGCAAGGCCCGCAAGCGCTCCAGAATCTCCTGCTCCTTCTTCCACGCTTCCTGCCGTCCTTGCTCGAACCGCCGCGCGGCGGCGCCGGGTTCGAAGTTCTGGACGTGGCCGAGGAGGATGGGCACGAGCATGGAGGGACGTTCGCTCCATCGCGGCCTCGTGATGTCGATCTCGCCGACGCCGCGCATGC
>Ga0068860_100001274_pt1 | contig 27410 bp, 35 predicted proteins | sample KBSSwiS32_FD_66597 | JGI IMG/M metagenome (GOLD analysis project Ga0068860, IMG submission 66597) | Switchgrass rhizosphere microbial communities from Kellogg Biological Station, Michigan, USA - KBS Switchgrass S3-2 | ecosystem: Host-associated > Plants > Roots > Rhizosphere > Soil ...
GTGGATTGAATACACGGGCGTCACCAATGGCGACGGCCGGCAGCGGTTCTGGGTGTGCGACCGTCACGGTCAGCGCGTCACGAGCATCTGGGGCAAGGACGAGGCGGTCGCCAAGGCTCGCGAGCTCGGCAGCAAAGGGAGCATTTCAAAATGATGGGCCGCCACACCTTCAGCTTCAACACGGGTGCCAGCCCTGCCGGCGACACCGGGCCTGGCATCGTCGGGGCAGTGCGCCAGATACGGTGGTCCCGTGAGAGCGGGGACACGGGCGGCGCCATCGCGGTGTCCCTCCTGCCCCGCACGGGCGACACGGGCGACGGCATCACCATCCTGGCCTGCGGGCTCACCCCACAATTCCAGAAGGTCCCGGTGCAGCCCACCCACCACAGCGACGGGTTCGACACCGGGGCGGCGCAGGAGGTACCCTATGTGGCCGCCGAGGACCGCCTGCGGGTGAAGCTGACGCCCTCGGGGACGGGCGTGGTTGGCCGCCTGTGGGTATGGAGCAGCGACGATGTCCGTTGACCTGTCAACCCGCCGGTCCGAGGCCGAGGCCGAGCTGCAGGCCTTGCGGCTAGCGCGGGGCAAGGCTCTGCTGGACGGTCGGCAGTTCGCGCATCAGACCCGAATCGACGTGCTCACGCAGTTCCTGGAGGCGCTGAACAGCGCCGAGGGTGTTGCAGCCGAGCGCGAGCGCGAGGCGGCTGAGGTGCGCAGGCTGCAGCGTCTGGCCGACTTGCGCTGCGAGCTCGCGGGCCTGGAGGAGCAGCGGCTTGAGGCGTTCGAGCTGGCCGAGATGGCCTGCCGCAACCTGGTGGACAACATCAACCGCATCATCGCCGTCAACGCCCGGATGATGCGCGTGGCGCACGCCATCAACGAAGCGCCCATCCCTACGCCGCTGATGCAGGAGGTTGTCGTCGAGCGTATCGCGGGACGGATGGCCGGGGTGCTCTGTACCATAAAAGGGTACACGCACAAGTTCAGCCATTTCGTGTGGCCCACCAGTAAGAACCTCTACCCCGCCGGAACCAGTTGGGCCGAGAAGGAGAGGAGGCTCCTCGCGCACCATCTCGAGCCGCTGATAGCCGGCGCCACGCCGAAGCCGACAGAACAACGGTTGATGATCGAGCACAAACCAGAAAAGGCGATGAACGCATGACGACCCCCACCACCACTGCGCAGCCGCAGCCCGAGACGGTGAGCACCCAGCCGCGGAAGGTGCCGAAGATAAAGCCCGACAGGCTTGAGCTGCATCACGCCGGCTACGGCTTCAAATACTGCATCGTCAACGCACCCGCGGACCTCACGCTCTCGGATCTGAATGACCACCCCGAGATCTGGGCACTCGTGCAGGACCCGAAGCACGGGCTTTCCCTGGCCGAGTGGGACGTAGTGGAAATCCGATGGCCGACGCAGCTTGTGACGGCGCGGGTCAACCATGCCGATCGCAATCAGGTGGTGCTGTTCGACATCCGCCGGGCGAGCAAGCCGCAGCGCGAGGTGGCGCTCTACAGCGACGACCGCTACGAGGTGAAGTGGGCACCGGAAGGGGGATATACATACTATCGCAAGAGCGACAATTGCAAAATGGGCAACACCACCTGGCCGACGCCCGAGGGCGCGAAACAGGCGCTCATCAGCCGCGAATACCCGCCAACGCAGCACTTCGGGTCGCCGGCATGACCAAGGTTGTCCGCTACGAAAGCAACGTGCCCGCCGGCTACACGGAGCTCAACCGGGTGGCGCCGGGTTTCGAGGAGCATCTCGACCGCACCGGCAAGGCTGTGGCTCTGCCTGCGGGTGCTCTTGACGAGCTGCCTGCGGGCGCGGTGGAAGCGTGGGAAGACGACCCGGCCGGGCCGGCCTTCAGGTATGCGACGCTGCGCAACTCCACAGCAATCCTGCACGCCCTGACGGAGCACGAGCTCAACCAGCTCATAGGGTGGTTCCGCTGGTTGCCCGAGGGCGTGCAGGAGGTTGTCATCGAGGACCTCGCCATGCCGCCGTGGCGGGCACGCTCGCTGCCGAAGGCGACGCTGGAGAGGTTCGCCAACACCCGTGAGGGCCACATCCTGGCCAAGCATTGGGGCGGCGCCGCGGACCGCCGCATCGCTATGGTGCTGAGCCGGCTCAACGGCATCCGCGACAAGATCACGCCGTCCGGCATCGGCGCGCTGCACCGCGTTATTCGCGCCATGAGCGTGAGGCAATTGGTCGCGTGCTGCATAATGATGTCGGAGACCCAGTGATGGTGAAACTTCCAGATTTCCGAGGCGGCCGACCAAGGCCCCTAAAGCGCGAACCGGATCGCCGGAAAGGTCCGCCTCCAGAGGGTCTGCTTGAGTACCTGGCGCGATCGACGGACGCCGAGATGCAGCACCGCGACGAGCGCGAAGAGCGCGAGCGGCGGTTCAGGTTCGCCTCTGAACTCGCTGCCAAGCAGGACCGGGACAGCGCCGAGTGGGAAGCGTCGCTGAGCATGCCTCGGGCCAGCCTGCCTGCGGCTGACGAAGCCTATGACGAGGAGGCCGACTAATGCTCTGGAAACGGAAGTCTGAACCGCAACCGACACCGGGCGAGACCGCTGCTGACAAGTGCGCACAGATGCCGACCGATGCAGACACCGATGCCGAGCAGTCTGGCCCTGTTGTGCTCGGTGGCATCCGCACCGCACGTGAGCATGCGATAGCGCTGCTCGAGGCCCTGCGCGCTGCCGGGCTCGATGGCCGGTCGCTGTTGGCGGACGACATGGAGGAGATGCACCGCATGCTGTGCGAGCAGAACGCCTGGATCTATCGCCGCTGGCCGGCGGTCGGGCGGGAGCTGAAACGGCTGGGCTTGCGAAAGACGAAAGTGTGGGCGGATGGCCAGCGCCTGACTGCCTACGAGATCGCCGCGCCCACGTCGAACGTCGTCGCCCTGGAGCGCGGGCGGGCCTGAAGCAACAGGCGAAAAAAAGAACCTCACGGCCTCGTCGCGTGTGCGCCAATCGGCGATGTCGACGACGTTGTGGTGGGCGCGGAGCTTCATGAGCGGCGCAGGATGTGGTCGGTACGCAGACAGCGCAGAACAGGCTCGGGCGGCGCGCCGTGGCCACGTGGGAACGACCCAATCTCGGCTTCCGTCCTACGCGCGATCTCGCGGGCGACCCGTGCCATCCACTCCGGGGAGCGGTAGCGATGCCGTGGCTCGACCTCAACCGGCGGAAGTAGTGCCCGCAGCACGGTGGCTGGTGGGAGCGTGGGATTGTCGTTCATGACTTCCGCCCCTTGGGCTTCTCCGGCTTCTCCTGCTCCATCATGGTCTTGATGGCGTCCTCGACGACCAGCGCAAGGAAGCTCGATAGCGGGCGTCTGTCACGGTCGGCATAGCGTTTCGCGGCCTCGCCGATGGCCTCCTTCAGCCGCAGGGTGACGACCACAGTTCTCTTCTCCTTCATGTGATGCGCCGTAACGGTGCGCATCGGATGTTGTCTAGAGTTACAATCGTGCTATCGTAACTCTTGCTGCTCGGCAAGGGCGGCGCGTTGTTCAGGAGTTTCGACCATGAGCCTTACCGCCCGCGTTATCACCATGATGAGCGGCGTCAGCCACTTCCAAGTGCGGGCGCTCACGCCCGATGAGCGGCTCCGCCTCGCCAAGGAGTGCCTCCGGCTTCTGCAGGCGTGCGAGATCGCGGCGCCGCCAGCGCCCAGGTCGACGGGCGTCCTCTCCGAGCTGAGAGAAGACAAGCGCGCGGAATAGAGGTTTGCCCGGCGCACAACTCTCCCCGCGCCGGTCATGGGGGGCCGCGGTGTACCCCCCGCAAGGCATCGCGGCCCTCAGTGTTCACACAGTTGTGATTGAGAATATTCCTGAATTGAGCGCCAGAACTACAGTCGAGCGCGACGGATAGTCTGGCAATTCTTGCGTTCACGGTGTAGTATCACCGTAATCCCCCCACAATCAGGCACGAAGCGCGGTACGCGGTAAGCGTGGAGCGCCCCACAGGGCGCCAGTGACCGAGGGTAAGGGGGAGGCCTCGCACAGGAAGGCTCGCGAGGCGGGCGCTCGACCGGACTGCGACAACAGCACCGGCCGAGCTAACCACGAACCGGAAGGGACCGGTATCATGGCTGAGCTTCATTCTCTACCAACCAACAACCAAACCCTCAAGGTGGCGTCGCATCGTCGGCGTTCGCCTGCCAAGCCTGCCGAGACGGCCAACCGTCCCGCGCTGGCGAGGCAACAGCAGGCCGCAGCGGCGGTTGCCGTCGTGGCCGTGATCCTGACCATCCTGTCCTTGTCGCATTTGGCGCATGGCGTTCAGCTCCTCACGAGTTGCCCCTTGTGGGAGAGCTGGGCGATGGCAGCCGGTCTCGACCTGGCCTTTCTGGGCTGCGAGATCGGGCTGCTGGCCTCGGCAACGGATCGGGTGCGTAAGGAGATCGCCGGCTACTGCCGCATGGCTATCGGCGGCACGATGCTGGTGAGCGCCGGCCTCAACGGGCTGGCGTTCGGCGCGGTGGCAACCGGCTGGTTTCTGTATCCTGCGATCGGTCTGGGCGTTAGCGTGCCCGGCCTGATCTATCTGCTCTCACGGGTCAGCTTCACGCTGGCCTCGCGCTGATATCCAGCCCCGCCCGGCTCCGGCTTGGCGGGGTTTTTTCTTTGTGGGTAGGACCGTGGGCAGAGACCAGTCATTTGCAAGAAATTCAATGAAATCAGGTGCTTCTGGACAGTGTTGGCGGAGCCGGAGGGATTCGAACCCTCGGTACGCCTTTACAGCGTACAATGGTTTAGCAAACCACCGCCTTCAGCCACTCGGCCACAGCTCCTCACGTCACTCCATACCACAGCTCTGGCCGGAGTGCCTAAAAAGTGCCTAATCGCATCTAACTATTTGAGATCCCTCAAGATGCCTACGGGTTAGCAAACCGCCGCCTTCAGCCTCTCGGCCACGTCTCCGTCCGGCAGGATCAGGCCCTTAGCATAGCCGGGGGCGCTTGATAACCCATCGCGCGTGCTGACGCAGCAATCGACTGGGTTGGGCCGGGTGCGGGGTGGAAATGTCCGCCGTGCTGTTCTATTTCCACCGCATTGCGCCTGTAGGCGCCTCCCTCAGGAGCTGAATGGGCCCGGCCCGGCGCCGGCTCCTCGGGGCCTGACATTCATTGCGGGGAAGCTGCAGTGTTGCATTCGGTACGAGGCTTGCTGTTGGTCGCAGCTCTGGGGGCGGCCGCCCAGGCCCAGGCCCAGACGGCGGCCCAGAAGGAGCTGAACGACCTCACCGGCGCGCCCGCCGGCACGCGCTGCTTCCAGTCCGTCAGGCTGGCGCAGGAGTTCGCCACCCGCTACGTGGCCTCGGGGCTCTGTCCGCAGCTGAGGCCCATGGACCCCGGCCAGTTCCTGCGCGCGCTGGAGGTGCAGAAGGCGGCGGACAGGGATTTCACCGGCGAGGTGTGCCAGGTGCAGTTCGGCCTGATGCTGCGCGCCGGGCGCGAGTGGGTGGAGAAGGACCGGGGCGCCAATTGCGCCGAGACGGTGCGGAAGCTGAGCCGGCTCAAGGGCCTCAACGCCTTCCGCGGCCTGGTCAGATAGGCCAAGCCCTGACTGAGCCCCAGGGTTGGATCCAGGGTTGGATCCTATGGACGGGCGCTCTGGCGACGCCTACACCGGGCTTACGCCGAGACGCACCGCCCAGGCCCCGCTACGTCAGCCGGGAGGAGTGCCGATGCAGAGATGTCCGTTGGCGATTGCGCTGGCCGCTGCATTGATGGCCCCCACATTGATGGCTGGTGCCGGCGCCCATGGCGAGGACAGGCCTGTCCAGCAGCCTGGCGAATACGAGGTCACCGTTCGCCTTGAGCTGCGGCACGTTGCAATGGCCGTCCCCAAGGTGGCGACGATCTGCGTGAGCGAGACCGGTACACGAGGCCTCGTCGTGTTGAGCGAGAACAATCCGCTGGCGCGATGCCCTGCGTCGGATATCCGCCAGGACGGCGACACGCTGACCTTTGAAATCATCTGTCCGGGCGGAAACCAGGCCGTCGGATCGGCGAGATACACGATCGCGCCGCAGCGCTTCACCGGCGTGATTGCCATGAAGATGGGCGGCAAGAACATGACGATGACCGAGTACCAGGTGGGCCGTCGCATCGGCAACTGCAGCGCCGTCGGTCCTCCTCGCTCTTGACGGAGCTTTGCGCGTCCCGCCCATCTCGCAGCGATCGAAACACGGACACCTGTCAGGTCTGGACGCGCATCAGCCACGGAGGTGACGGGTCGGCCTCCCCGCGGCATAGTCGATAGGGCCGTACCGGCTTGCGGAACAAGGGCGGGATCGGGGAGGCAATGCCATGGACACGATCGACCGTGGACTTTCCGAGGAGCAGCGCATCGCACGCGCGAGCTGCCGCGCCTTCGTGGACGAGGTGATAACGCCGTTCATCCGGCAGAATTGGCAGCGCGAATGGCTGATGGACCCGGACGCCAGGCTGCCGCCCGCCATCCTTGAGGGCGCCGACCGGATCGGCATCCGCACCCTGGGCGTGCCGGAGGAATTCGGCGGTACCGAGCTCGATCCCGCCACCGAGGTGCAGACCTTCGCCATCATTGCCGAGGAGATCGCGCGCGGCGATTCCGGCCTCGCCGACAAGCTGGTGCAGAACTGGAAGGTCTCGGTGCTGCTGCGCAAGTTCGCAGCCCGCCATTTGCAGGAGCGCTGGTTCCCGCGGCTGGTCGGCGATCCGGGCTTCCTCCTCGCCCACTGCCTCACCGAGCCGCGCGGGGCGTCCGACCGCTGGCTGCCCTACAACGTGCCGGAGGCGGCCATGCACACGCGTGCCGTCCGGGACGGCGACGCGTGGGTGATCAACGGGCGCAAGCAGTTCATCTCCAACGGCTACGATGCCGGATTGCTCGTGGTGTACGCCAACACCGACCCCAAGGTCGGCATGCTGCAGGGCACGTCGAGCTTCCTGGTGCCGCGCGATACGCCGGGGCTCACCGTCGCCCGCTGCAACGAGACCTTGGGCTGCCGCTTCATGAACAACGGGGAATTGGTGTTCGAGGACTGCCGGGTGCCGGTCGATCATCTGCTCGCAGAGGGCGAGGCCCTGGGCAGCGCCGGCATCTACTTCCGCCCCGGCAAGATCATCCAGGCCGCCAAGAACCTGGGCGTCGGCATGGCCGCCTTCGAGCGCACCGCCGAGTACGTGCAGACCTACGTCCAGGGTGGCCGCATCCTGATCAAGCACCAGGCGGTGGCGCTGCGGCTCGCCGACATGGCGACCAGGCTCGCCGCGGTGCGCGCTCTGCTGGGCTCTGCGGCGCGCGCGGTGGATGAGGGCGGCGCGGACGCCGATCAGCTGTGCAACATGGTGAAGGTGTTCGCCTCGGAGGAGGTCTTCAAGGTGGCGCAGCACGCCATGGAGCTGCACGGCGGCAACGGCGTGATGCTCGACTTCGGCATCGAGAAGCTGTTTCGCGATGCCGCCATCTTCCTGCACATGGACGCCACGGTGGACATCTCCCGCTTCAAGATCGTCAAGTCCATGTTTCCCGCCACCGCCGGCACCTACGCGGGGCCGGAGGGGTGAGGCCAAGATGCGGCTTATGACGTAGCGCCCGTCGCCGTGCCGTGCCCGCCTGCGACGAAGTGCGGCGGCGGCTCTCTTCGATGCGTCCCCCAAATTGGGGAAGGCGATAGGAGGCCGGCGGGACTATCTGGCCCCCAATCGCATCCAACGCACAGAAGGACGTTGCGCGCGCCGTGCGAGTGATGGCGGGCGTGCGACGTGATGGACATGAGCACGACCGCAAAAAAAGCAGCCAAGCCCAAGACCCTGCTCGATCTTGAGGCCGGCGACTGCCGATGGCCCATCGGCGAGCCCAAGCACGAGGATTTCCACTTCTGCGGCAGGCCGCACGCGCCCGGCCGCCCCTATTGCGCGCACCACTGGGACATGGCCTTCCAGCCGCCCCGTCCGCGCCAGCAGCGCCCGGCCGTCCAGCCGCCCACGGCCATTCCGCCCCCAGCCGCCAAGGCTGCGTAAGCGGCCCCCGACCCGTGATAAGATCGGGAGGATTGGCAGGTAGGCGGGTTGGATTGTGAGGTGGCTTCCGTGCGGCTGACACTGGTTGCGGGTCTTTGCGCCGTTCTCCTCTCGGGCTGCACCAACGATCCCTACCCGGCTGCAGACCGCACCAGGAAGATCGTCTACTCCTCGTTCTTCGAGGCCCCCAAGACGCTCGATCCTGCCGTCGCCTACACCACGGCCGAGCAAATTGTCACCGGCAACGTCTTCGATACCCTGCTCGACTACCACTACCTCAAGCGGCCTTACGAGCTGATGCCGGGCCTCGCGGAGGCCGTGCCCAAGCCGGAGACGCTGCCCGGCGGGCGCCAGAGCTACCGCTTCCGCCTGCGCCCCGGCATCCGCTTCCACGAGGATCCGTGCTTCGGCTTGGTCCAGCCAGGGGGCCAACCAACCCGCACCACGCGCGAGGTGACGGCCGCCGACCTCGCCTTCCAGTTCGCGCGACTGGCCGATCCCGCCGTCAACAGCCCGGTCGCCGGCACCTTCGCCGACGTGCTGGGCTTTGCCGACTTCGGCAAGCGCCTCACCGAGAAGCGCAAGGCCGATCCGGCCTTCGCGGCGCTGCCGCCGCACGAGCAGTACAAGCGCGCCGGTCCCATCGAGGGCATTGTCGTGCACGGCGAGCGGGACTTCGAGCTCGTCCTCGCCTCCCCCAACCCGCAGCTGCTGTACTGGTTCGCCATGCCCTTCACTACGCCGATGGCGTGGGAGGCGGTTGCCTACTACGACGGCAAGGACGGGCGGCCGAACCTGGCCGACCGCGCGGTGGGCACCGGCCCGTTCCGGCTGGCGCTCTACGAGAAGCAGCACCGGATCGTCCTGGCGCGCAACGAGGCCTGGTACGGCCGGGCACCCGAGAACGCCGGCGCACCGGGCGCCGTGTTCCCGAGGGAGATCGACCCGGAGGACATCGAGGCCTGGCGCATCGACCCGGCTTATGCCGGGCGGCGGCTGCCGTTCCTCGACGAGATCCGCTTCACGCGCGAGAAAGAGAGCATCCCGCTCTTCAACAAGTTCCTGCAGGGCTATTACGACAAGAGCGGCATCATCAAGGAGAGCTTCGATGCGGTGATCGTGAGCGGCGATCTCTCGCCGGAGATGAAGGCGCGCGGCATGCGCCTCGACAAGGAGGTGGAGCCGTCAGTGTCCTACCTCGGCTTCAACATGGAGGACCCGACGCTGGGCGCGCCGGCCGGCGACAAGGGCCGCAGGCTGCGCCAGGCCATGAGCCTCGCCATCGACGTGGAGCAGTATCTGCGCCTGTTCACCAACGGCCGCGGCGTGCCGGCGCAATCGCCGTTGCCGCCCGGCATCTTCGGCTACGACAAGGACTACAGGAACCCCTTCCGCCAGCCGGACACCAAGCGGGCGCGCCGGCTGCTCGCCGAGGCCGGCTACGCGAACGGCATCGACCCGGCCACCGGCCGGCCGCTGAAGCTCGGCTTCGATACCGGCAACACCGGCGCCGAGGCGCTCCTGCAGTACGAGTTCCTGATCGGGGCCTGGCGCGAGATCGGCCTTGACGTGGAGATCAGGGCCACCACCTACAACCAGTTCCAGCAGAAGGTCCGCCAGGGCGCCTACCAGATCTTCACCTGGGGGTGGATCGCCGACTTCCCGGACCCGGAGAACTTCCTCTTCCTTCTCACCTGCGAGAACGCCCGCTCCAAGAACAACGGCCCGAACACGGCGGGCTTCTGCGACCCGGAGTTCGATTCCCTCTACAACACGATGAAGAACATGCCGAGCGATGCGCGGCGCGCCGAGGTGATTGCCCGCATGCTGGCGATCCTGGAGCGGGAGCGGCCCTGGATCGAGCTGTTCCACCGCGAGAGCTACGGCCTGCGCCACGCCTGGCTCCTCAACACCAAGTCCATGGGCATCTCTGTGCCGACCGAGAAATACCAGGACGTGGACGCCCCCCTGCGCGCCCGCATGCAGGCGGAATGGAACGCGCCGGTGCGCTGGCCGCTCTATCTGGCGCTGATCGCCCTGATCGCCGTGACGGTGCCGGCCGTCCGCACCTACTACCGGGAGCGCCTGTAGTCTCCCGCGCGGATAAACGACAACCGATGCCGTAGGTTAACCGCGCTCGGGCGGGGCTCCACGCGCTGTGGCGGGGCGGATTGTGGCAAAAGCGTGGAGACGGGCCGCCGCGCCAGACTGCATGATGGCAGCATGGAGCAGAAGTAACTTTGGCCGATGGACCGATCGTGTATTGACGGACGGGCGCCGCCGGGGACCGCTTCGGAGGCCGCCGCGGCGCGTGTTCGGTGCTAGGATGCCTCAGGGGCACACCGGGGGCACACCGGACCCAAGCTCGATCTGAAGCGCGCCGCCACGGAATGGAGCAATGGGTACCTACCTTCTCAAGCGCCTCCTCCTGATCTTCCCGACCCTGCTTGGGATCATGCTGATCAGCTTCGCCATCGTGCAGTTCGCCCCCGGAGGGCCGATCGAGCGCATCATCGCCCAGGTCTCCGGCACCGACGTGGCCGCCACCGCCCGTTTCGGCGGCGGCTCCGGCGACGGGCTGTCGCCCACTGGAGCACAGACGGGGGGCGACCAGACGGCCTCGAAATACCGGGGCGCGCAGGGCCTGGACCCTGAGTTCATCAAGGAGCTGGAGCGGGAGTTCGGCTTCGACAAGCCGGCGCACGAGCGGTTCTTCCTGATGATGAAGAACTACCTGATGTTCGACTTTGGCACGAGCTATTTCAAGAAGACCAGCGTCGTCGAGCTCATCAAGCAGAAGCTGCCCGTCTCCATCTCGCTCGGCATCTGGATGATGCTCATCACCTACCTGATCTCGATCCCGCTCGGCATCCGCAAGGCCGTGCACGACGGCGAGAAGTTCGACACCTGGACCTCCGGCGTGCTGGTGCTGGGCTATGCCATTCCCGGCTTCCTCGTCGCCGTGTTCCTGCTCGTGATGTTCGCCGGCGGCTCGTTCGTGCAGTGGTTCCCGCTGCGGGGGCTGACCTCCGACAACTGGGAGGAGCTGTCGCTCTTCGGCAAGGTGATCGACTACTTCTGGCACCTGATCCTGCCGCTGACAGCGCTGTCGCTCGGCGCCTTCACCACCATGACCTTCCTCACACGCAACTCGTTCCTCGACGAGGTCCGCAAGCAGTACGTGCTCACCGCGCAGGCTAAGGGGCTTGGCCAAAGACAGGTGCTCTACGGCCACGTATTCCGTAATGCCATGCTGCTGATCATCGCCGGCTTCCCCGGCGCGTTCATCCACGCCTTCTTCACCGGCTCGCTGCTGATCGAGCAGATCTTCAACCTCGACGGCATCGGGTTGCTCAGCTTCGAGAGCGCCATCAACCGCGACTATCCCGTGGTGTTCGCCAGCATCTACATCCTCGCCCTCGTCGGCCTCGCCATCAACGTGCTGTCCGACTTCATCTATACGCTGGTCGATCCCCGCATCGACTTCGAGACGCGGGAGGTCTGAGCCGGTGGATACGCGTTTCGACAGGAATCTGGTCGAGCCGGCCCGCTCCGGCTCGCTTCGGAAGGGCGCCGCCGCCGTCCGGCTGCCGCGCCTGCGGCTGTCGCCCATCAACCGCCGCCGGTGGCACAACTTCAAGTCCAACCGGCGCGGCTACTGGAGCCTGATGATCTTCCTCACGCTCTTCGTTGTCACGCTGTTCGCTGAGGTGGTCGCCAACGACAAGCCGATCCTGCTGGTCTACAAGGGCGAGGTGCTGTTTCCTGTCTTGGTGGACTACCCCGAGGAGAAGTTCGGCGGGTTCCTCGCGGTCACCGACTACAAGGAGCCGGTGATCCTCGACGAGATCCAAAAGAACGGCTGGGCCATCTGGCCCCCCATCGGCTACTCGGCCCACTCGATCAACAAGGACTATCCGCGCATGAAGAACGCGGAAGGCCGCTGCCTGGGCTTCCCCGGCCCCGCGCCCTGGATGACCAGCAAGGAGCTGTGCGATGCGCCGGCCGCGCAGATCGCGCGCTACCAGGAGCTCGGCAACCGCAACTGGCTCGGCACCGACGACCAGGGCCGCGACGTGCTCGCCCGGCTGATCTACGGCTTCCGCGTCTCGATGCTGTTCGGGCTCCTGCTGACCATCCTGTCCTCGGCGATTGGCGTGACGGCGGGAGCCGTGCAGGGGTATTTCGGCGGCAAGGTCGATCTGGTGTTCCAGCGGTTCCTGGAGATCTGGTCGTCGATCCCCTCGCTGTTCGTGCTCATCATCCTGTCCTCCATGCTGGTGCCGGGCTTCTGGACACTCCTCATCATCCTTCTGCTGTTCCACTGGGTGTATCTGGTGGGTGTGGTGCGCGCCGAGTTCCTGCGCGGGCGCAACCTGGAGTACATCCTGGCGGCGCGCGCGCTTGGGCTCTCCAACGCCCGCATCATGTTCCGCCACCTCTTGCCCAACGCCATGGTGGCGACGATGACCTTCCTGCCGTTCAAGCTGTCGGGCTCCATCACGGCGCTGACGGCGCTCGACTTCCTCGGGCTCGGGCTGCCGCCGGGCTCGGCGTCGCTGGGCGAGCTGCTGGCGCAGGGCAAGGCCAACCTGTTCGCGCCGTGGCTGGGACTGGCCGCCTTCGTCTCCATCGCCGGCCTGCTCACGCTGCTGATCTTCACCGGCGAGGCGGCCCGCGACGCCCTCGATCCCAGGAAGACCTTCCGATGAGCGCCACGCCGACAGGTGTCGCATGCAACCGACCAACTGGGGCCTGCGAGTTCAGCGATGCGTAACAGCCGAGTGCTGGGCGGATTCCCCTCCCCCTTGTGGGGAGGGGCCAGGGGTGGGGGGAACCACGCCCTTCGAGGTTGGGGATTCCCCCCCACCCTGTCCCTCCCCCACGAGGGGGGAGGGGACGCCGCGGCGCGCTCCGTTTCATCATCGAGGGTGCGATGACAACCGCCACCACTCCCCTCGTCGAGGTGCACAACCTGTCCGTCGAGTTCCGTTCCGCCGGCGACTGCGTCGAGGCCGTGAAGGGCGTGTCGTTCAACATCGCCAAGGGCGAGATCGTGGCCCTGGTCGGCGAGTCGGGCTCGGGCAAGAGCGTCTCGGCGCTGTCGATCCTCAGGCTGCTGCCCTATCCGGCGGCGCACCACCCGACGGGCGAGGTCCGCTACGGCGGCCAGGACATGCTCAAGGCCTGCCCGCGCATGCTGCGCGAGATCCGCGGCGACAAGATCTCCATGATCTTCCAGGAGCCGATGACCTCGCTCAACCCGCTGCACAGCATCCTCAAGCAGGTGGGCGAGGTCATGCGGGTGCACCACGGCCTCGACGACGCCGCTGCGCGCGAGCGGGTGCTCGCGCTGCTGCGCAAGGTCGGCCTCAACGACCCGGAGAAGCGGCTCAACGCCTACCCCTATCAGCTGTCCGGCGGCCAGCGGCAGCGCGTGATGATCGCCATGGCGCTGGCCAACGAGCCGGACCTCCTGATCGCCGACGAGCCTACCACCGCGCTCGATGTGACGATCCAGGCGCAGATCCTGGAACTCTTGAAATCTTTGCAGCGGGAGAGCGGCATGGCCATGCTGCTCATCACCCACGACCTCGGCGTGGTGCGCAAGATGGCCGACCGCGTCTACGTCATGAGCGAGGGCCGCGTGGTGGAGGAAGGCCGCACGGCGGACGTGCTTGAGCGACCCCAGCACGCCTACACGCGCCAGCTCGTGTCGGCCCAGCCCAAGGGCTCGCCGCCGGAGCCCAGCCCGTCCGCACCCGTGGTGCTGGAGACGGAGAACCTGAAGGTCTGGTTCCCCATCAAGAAAGGCCTTCTCCGCCGCACCGTGGACCATATCAAGGCGGTGGACGGCCTCTCCCTCAAGCTGCGCGCCGGGGAGACCATCGGCGTCGTCGGCGAGTCCGGCTCCGGCAAGACCACGCTGGGCCTGGCGCTGCTGCGGCTTGTCTCATCGCAGGGGCCGATCGCCTACGTAGGCCGGCGCATCGACGGCCTCGGCTCGTCGGCCATGCGGCCGCTGCGCAAGGAGATGCAGGTGGTGTTCCAGGACCCGTACGGGTCGCTCTCGCCGCGCCTCTCCGTCGGCCAGATCATCGAGGAGGGCCTGCGCATCCAGCGGCCGGGCCTCGCCTCGCAGGAGCGGCGTGGTCGCGTCGGGGCGGCGCTGAAGGAGGTGGGGCTGGATCCCAACGGCCAGGACCGCTACCCGCACGAGTTCTCCGGCGGCCAGCGCCAGCGCATCGCCATCGCCCGCGCCATGGTGCTGGAGCCGAAGTTCGTGCTGCTCGACGAGCCCACCAGCGCGCTCGACATGTCGGTGCAGGCGCAGATCGTGGACCTGTTGCGCGACTTGCAGCGCCGCCACCATCTCGCCTACCTGTTCATCAGCCACGATTTGAAGGTGGTGCGGGCGCTCTCCAACTACGTGGTGGTGATGAAGAGCGGAAAGGTGGTCGAGGAAGGCCCCTCCGCCCAGATCTTTGCGACCCCCCGCGAGCCCTACACCAAGGCCCTGTTGGCCGCCGCCTTCGATCTCACCGTCGCCAGCCGCACTGCCGTGGCCAGCTAGCCACCGCTGTTGGGGGGGCGCGGCCTGTCGCCTCTTTGCCGCCACCGTCTTGGTGAACAGACTTGGCCGCGTGCGGTGCCAATGATGTAGGCGATATTTCCATGAAGCGGTTGATACTTTGTTTCGACGGGACCTGGAGCGCGCTCACCGATCCGAAGGTGCTCACCAACGTGGTCAAGCTCGCCGACCTGGTGACGGTGAGCCATGACGGCGTCCCCCAGATCACCTACTACAACTCCGGCGTGGGCACCGGCGGCCGGCTCGACCAGTTCCTGGGTGGCGTGTTCGGGTACGGCCTCAAGGGCAACGTCAAGCGTGGCCTCACGTTTCTGGCGCTGAACTGGGAGGCGGGCGACGAGATCTACCTGTTCGGCTTCTCCCGTGGCGCCTATACGGCGCGCGCTCTCGCCGGTGTGATCGGCGCGGCCGGCATCCCCGTCGATATCAAGCACGCAGAGCACCACTGGAACCGCTACCAGCAGATCGCCAAGCTGCAGCCCAAGCGCGGCACCCCCAGGGACTCCGAGGAATGGCGCAAGGCGCAGGCGGCCATCGACGAGATCCGCGAGGAGTTCGTTCATCTCGCCCGCAACGTCGACGACAACGGCAACTGGCAGAACGTGCCGATCAAGTGCGTGGGCGTGTGGGACACGGTCGGCTCCTACGGCGTGCCGTCCGGCTTCGGGCTCGGTGCGCTCCCCTTCATGTTCACCTACTGGACGCGCGGCTTCCGCGACACCCAGTTCGGGCGCACCGTTGAGGTCGGCTTGCACGCCATCGCCGTCGACGAGCGGCGCCGGCCGTTCATGCCGACGTTCTGGACCCTGAGGCCGCGGGCGCAGGACCAGCCCGTCGAGTCGCCGCCCAATGTCCAGCAGGTGTGGTTCGCCGGCGTCCACGCCAACGTCGGTGGCGGCTACGAGAATTCCGGCCTCTCCGACCTGTCGCTCGCCTGGATGCTGGCGCAGGTGCACGACCGGACGGGGCTGCGGTTCAACGACCTCACCGTCAGGGAGGACGTGTGGCCGTGCTCGGCCGGCACGCTCTACACCTCCTCGCGCTGGAACTGGATCAATCCCTACCGGTCGATCCTGCCCAAGCCGTCCACCGGCCTGCGAGCCCGCCTCCTGACTTGGCTCGGCTGGCGGCGGCGCCAATCCGTACGCCTCAACGAGCAGGTGCACTGGAGCGTCAGCGAGCGCCTCGGCTGGCCCCAGTCCCTGGTGGAGAGGGGGCCGCCGTGCCGCTACGCGCCACCCAACCTGCGCGGCGTGGAGGCCTTCACCGCACCCCTGCCGCTCGAGGCTGCACTGGCCAACCACAAGAGCGGGCGCCAATGGACGGGCAAGTGCCCGATGGAACAGGCAAATCTTGCCTGCCACTGCAAAGCGCGCGATGTGGAGGCGATGCAGCGCGTCGGAGCCGCGCCGTCCGGCGGGCCGGCCGGCGCGCCGCCGTCCCCGTCCATCGCGGCCTGATCGGCAGCGTCGTCACGCCGCCACGCGGCTCTTCTCCTTGGCGAAGGGGCTGAGACCCAGCCATCGCTGCATCGACTTGGCGATCTCCGCATCGCCAATCAGCTCGAGGTGGCCGGCTTCGGCCTCGGCCGCGACGGTCGTGAACCCCATCCAGATCGCCGTCATGCTGCGCAGCGGGCTGGTGACGTAGAGGTCGATCTCGAAACCGGGGTTGGTGGTGCACAGGTCGACCTTGCCGTGCTCGTCCACCACCAGCCACCAGGAGCGCTTGGCCGACTGCACGTCGGGGAAGAGATACTGAATGGTGCAGCGCCGCTTCGGCAGCGGCGTGGGGTCGAGCCAGCGGCGCATGTCCCACATGAGCAGCGACGGGTCGAGGTTCTTGAGCGAGACCGACTTCTCAATCCAGCGCTGGCCCCAGGTGCCGAGGGACATCACCACAGGGCGCAGGTCCTCACCGGCCTCTGTCAGCTTGTATTCGACGACGCCGGACTGGCCGGTCGGGACGGTGACGATCACTCCGGTCTCCTCCAGCTCCTTGAGCCGCTTCGACAGCAGCGTCGGCGACATCAGCGGTACGCCGCGCCTCAAGTCGTTGAACCGGGTGGTGCCGCAGAGCAGCTCGCGCAGCACCAGCGCGGTCCAGCGCGAGCACACGATTTCCGCGGCCATGGCAACGGGGCAGAACTGGCCATAGCTGGACCTCTCGAATTTGTCCTGCACGCATCCTCCTATGCTTGCTGAAATCGAAGCGAGCGAGCCATCGCATCGCGGGGAGCAAACCGATAGTACAGATATTGTACCCGAGCCGGGCGGCAAAGTCAGCGGTCTGCCTGTCATCCGTCCGGTGGATTGCAGCAAAGGCGCTCCATGCCAGTGATTTGACGGAAGCCGGTCAGGAGGCCGGCCTGCCGTCGGTACAGTTCCTAGACTGGAGGCGGGACGCCGATCCCGACCAGGATGGGCGCACCGATCCGTCAGACCATGCCAGTGAGGCCCCAACGATGAGCATTGCCGCAGCGATCAAGAGCGACAGTCACGACAGGAAGAGCGCCGTCGAGATCGCCCGCGAGCTTGGCCCGATCTTCGCCCGCCGCGCCGCCGAGACGGCCGACGAGGACCGCTTCGTGGCCGAGAACTTCGCGATGCTGAAGTCATCCGGCCTGGTGGAGGCGGGCGTACCGGCCGAGCTCGGTGGCGGCGGAGCGGACGTGGACGAGCTGTCCCTCATGCTGCGTACGCTCGCCCGCCACTGCGGCTCGACCGCGCTTGCCTTCTCCATGCACACCCACCAGGTGGCGATCCCGGCCTGGCGCTGGACCCACCAGAAGGCCACGCCGGTGGAGCCGCTGCTCAAGCGCATCGCCGGCGAGCGGCTGCTCCTGTTGTCCAGCGGTGGGTCGGACTGGATCGCCGGATCCGGCAAGGCGGAGAAGGTGGAGGGTGGCTACCGCATCGACGCGCGCAAGGCGTTCACCTCCGGCGCGCCCGCCGGCAACCTCTTCATGACGGGCGCGGTCCTTGAGACGCCGGAAGGCCCTATGGTGCTGCATTTCGGCGTGCCGATGAATTCCCCGCACGTGAAGGTGCTCGACACCTGGCGCACGCTGGGCATGCGCGGCACCGGATCGCACGACGTGCTGATCGAGGGCCACGTGGTGCCGGAGGCCGCGGTATCTGTGCGCCGCAAGGCCGGCGAGTGGCACCCGCTGTTCCAGATCATCGCCACGATCGCCTTCCCGCTCGTCTACTCGGTCTACGTGGGCGTGGCCGAGAGCGCGCGCGATCTCGCCGTCGAGCTGGTCAAGCGCAAGCGGCCTGCGCGCCACACGATCGATCTCGCCGGCCGCATGGACACGGAGCTTGCGGGCGCCCGCCTCGCGCTCGACTCGATGCTGGCCGCCGTCCGCCTCAACGCCCCGTCGGCTGCCAGCGTCAACCAGGTGATGATCGGCAAGGCCCTGGCGACGCGCCATGCCCTCGCTGCCGTGGAGCTGGCGATGGAGGTGGCGGGCGGCGTCGGCTTCTACCGGTCGGCCGGCCTGGAGCGGAAGTTCCGCGATATCCAGGCCGCCCGCTACCACCCCCTGCAGTCCGGCCCGCAGGCCGAGTACGCCGGCGCCCTGGCGCTGGGTCTCCCGGTGGAGCGGATTTTCTGAGCGAGCGGGGCCAGACCCCTAGCCTCGACTGCCGCAGGAGAAGCTGCGCGGTTCGGCGCGAGGGGTCTGGCCCGGGTCTGGCCCCGGCACGGCGACCAACGCTCTATGCGGTGCTTCTGGCCACCAGGGCCTTTGGCGCCGTGTTGCGCCACGCCATGCCGAGTGCGCTCTTGAGCGTTTCGGCGTCCGCGGCGGCGAGGCGCACGTGGGTCCAGCCGCGGCGCCCCCAGGCGCCGGCGGCCGGCTTAAACACGGCCGGCTCCGCCTCGATCAGCACGCCCTGCTGCTCGGGTGTGAGCCTGACCGTGCCCCAGCCGCCATCCGGCGTGCCGAGCGAGGCGAAGACCTTGTTGCGCACGCGGAAATCGGGATGGCCCATGTGCGCGGCCTCGCTTGCCTCGGGGAGGCTGAGGGCCAGGCGGCGAAAGGCTGCGGGCGTGACGCTCATCACCGGCTCGCCTCCTCATCGGGCTCCGGGCAACTGCAATCCTGCGAGACCGAATGCGGCCGCGCCAAGGCATGGGCCGCGAGGCGCACCCGAAGGCGCGCGCATGCGCCGGTTTGACAGCGCCGGGCCGGGTTGGCATAGGCGTTCCTCACCAGACTTGAGCAGGAGCGCAGCGCCACACCGATGCCGAAGATCACTTACATTGAGCACGACGGGACCACCCGCACCGTCGAGGCGGAGGTTGGCGCCACCGTCATGGAGACGGCGCTCAAGAACGACGTGCCCGGCATCGTCGCCGAATGCGGCGGCTCCTGCACCTGCGCCACCTGCCTCGTGCATGTGGACGAGGCCTGGACCGGCAAGGTCGGCACCCGCTCCGACGAGGAGGAGGACCAGCTCGACAATGCCTTCGACGTGCGTCCCAGCTCCCGCCTCTCCTGCCAGATCACCGTCAGCGACGAGCTGGACGGCCTGATCGTGCATACGCCGTCCTACCAGGGGCGCTGACACGCCTCCCGGAGCCTGCGGCCGGGCGCCCAGGGCGGCCCCAGGGCCGACCAAGGCCGACCCCGGGCGCCGTCAGGCAGCGGAGGCTTGGGCGGTCGGGCGGCGTCGCCCAGGCGTGGCCTCGCCGCAGCGGCCCAGCGGCTTGACTATCCGGCGTGGTGTAGGCATGTTCCGCGCGCCTGAGCGCCTTGACGCTGCTGTCCGCGGATGCGTCGCATCTCGCGAAAAGGACGGCGCAATCAGTGTTCCGCGGTAGCTCAGCGGTAGAGCAGCCGGCTGTTAACCGGCTGGTCGTAGGTTCGAATCCTACCCGCGGAGCCAATCAAGCCTTTTTTCTTAGGAAATCGATAGGTCGGGCGGATCAGCCCATACTTTGGCCCATACCGCGGAGGCGCTTACCGACCCGGACGCGGTTGCTCCCGTGCTGGCGGGCTCGTGCACTGGCGTCGAGGTGCTTGACGCAGCGGACCAGCTTCCCGTCCTTCAACCGCCAGCCTCGCTTGATCTGAACGACGCGGCTCATTGGACCCGCCAGGAGTTCTCCACGTCGGGGTCCTCGCCCCAGGTGCGGTAGTCGTCGGGCTCGCGCTGCACCTCGGGGATCGCCAGTCCCGGCGCGTACATGCCGGCCAGCATCCTCCCCAGCAGAGACAGACAATCGACGATGTCGTCATGCTTGCCGGCCGGGAAGGCGTGGGCCTCGGTCAGGAAATCCGTCAGCCACGGCGCGTGGCGCGGCAGGTAAATCTTGCGCATCGCCGCGCGTCCCTGGATGTCCCTGGCGCGCGTCGCCTTGTCAGTGGCGGACGTGAAGGGCTCGCGGCGGAAGTAGATCCGGCGCTCGTTCTGGCGCTTCGTTATGAGCGAATCCAGCGACCGCAGGATGACGCCCTTCTCCTCACCCCAAGATGCGGTCTGGTAGCGACCCGCAAGGTTCAACAGCTCGTCAATCCACACATCAGGCGTCGTCTGCCCGCGCCACAAGTCGATAAGATACAGGTTGTCGTCAGGATCGACGCCGGCAACCAGATGCACCGTGTAGTCGCCACGGCCGTGTGACACCGCATAGTCGCTCGCCCCGTAGTGCACGAGACTGCCCGGTGCGTCGTCGTACCAGCCCCAATCGGCACGGCGGAAGAACCCGCCTTCCTCTGGCGTCGGGCTCTGCTGATACAGCGCCGACCATTCGAAAGGCGGTTGCCGCAGCTGCTGCGCTCGCAGCAGGTCGGCGTAGTTACGGCCTGGGCCGAATCCGTCGGGATCATCCCACAGGTACTCCCCAGGCTCCCGCCCAACGGGGTCGTCCTCGCCGGCGATTGCCGGGATGCAGAGAACCTTTATCCGGTATTCGCCGCGCTTCGCAGCCTCGATCAGGCGCCCCGCCAAATCGTCCTGGTGCCAGCGCTGGTGCATAACGACAACCTTCGCGCCGGGCTTCAGACGCGTCACGAACGATGTCACGAACCAGTCCCAAAGCTTGCCGCGATTCAGTTCTGAGAAGGCGTCCTCTGCGGAGCCCGCGGGATCGTCGATGATGCCCAGGTCCGCCCGGAACCCCATAATCGCGGTGCCCACACCGCTCGCGCGGTACGTCCCGCCCGCAGTGACTGACCACCTCCCCACAGACGCGTCGTCGGTCGATAGCTCTAGCTTCAGCGTCCTGCCGTGCGTGCCCACATCGCCCCGGTTCCACCGGCTGAACTGCTCGGCGAGGTGCATGCTGTGACTGCAGGCCAGCACGTTGTGGGTCGGATGGTTGGCCAAGTACCAGCTAGGCAGTGCCCGAGACACGTACGTGCTCTTGGCCGATCCCGGCGGCGCGAAGATCAGCAGGATGTCGTAGTCGGATGTAGAGAGTAGCGCCTCGATCTCGCGGATGATCGTCATGTGATGGCGCGCCGGCTCGAAGCCGATCAGACGCGCATACTCCGCCAGATTGCCGAGGATGACGCGGCGCTCAGCTTCCTCCACAAGAGCGAGCATCTCAGCGCGGCTTAGGTTGCTCATTGAGTCGGACTGGGCACCACGTACATCGTGAACGTGATCCGCTTGCCTCGACGCCATTCCTCGCCGCGCTTGCGGGTCATGACTTTGGCCAGCTCCTTCAGGAAGTCCTTCAGTGGCGCGCGGACGCGGCGAGATCGGACACGTACTCACCGGGTGGTTCCGTTGCAACGCTCTGCCAGTGCTCAAGCAGCGCGTCCACGGCCGCCTCCACGGCTTGATCGTGTCCACACCGCGGGCATGGTTCACTGCACGGAGTGTGTGGCTCAGCCGCGCTCTGTGGCTCTGGGCGCCTCCACGGAAGGACGCTCATGGCGTCGTTACCTCGCGCTGGTGTGCCGCTTTACCGCCGAATACGGGAGGCCCGCCATGCGGCCCAACCTGACCCAGCCGAGGAAATCGCGCGAACGCGCTTGCTGCCGTGCCGCCCGCTCCTGTGCCTCGCGCAGCATCGCCTGGGCAGCCTTGGACAGCCCCTGGTTGCGTCGCCCAATCGGAGGCCCGCCCAGTATCTGGTCCACCAGCGAGGCCTCTGGCCGCCCGCTCTCCGCGAAGTTTCGACTGTGCGAGATCCCGCGGCCCCGTATCGCGTCAAAGAAGTCTTCAAATTCAGCCATTGTCGTCATCTCCGAGGTGGACCTTTTGCCGGCGGCCATTGGCCGTTGGCAGCGAGCTGTACGAGGCGGTTCTGCGCAGACGTGGGACGTGCCAGCACCTCGCGCTCGCGAGCCTGCGCCTCTGCCAGGCGCTGCTTGGCCAGCTTTTCCTCGGCGTCGAGGATCTGCATCATCTTCGCGTTCCACTCGGCTTCCTCGGCCTCCAGCCGAGCTAGAGCGGCCTCGGCGGCGTGGAGCCTCTTGCGCTCCTTCAACAGCACGCGGAGCGGCACACCGGTTGGCTTGTCGATAACGGCGTCAATCTCCGCGTCGATAGCGTCCGTCATCACCTGCGCCTCGGTCTCAGCGGCTCTTTTAGGAAGCCGTCGATGAACTGCCTGCTGGTCGGCATGTGGTGCTGCGCCAGCTCGGCGTAGTCGGCCATCAAGCTGGCGTAGGCATCATGCCGGCCGAGGTAGACATGGCCGACGCCGCGGTGCTTGGCGATCGCAAGCGCCGCGTCCACGTCCGCGTCGCCATACGCGGCGCGGGCTCTCGCCTCGCTCTGGTTCGCCGCGTCGTTCAGTTGGTCCTGGTTGAACTGCATCGTCTGCTGCAGGATCGGCCCCAGCACCCGCGCCACCTCCTCCTGGACGTACGGGTCGCGGTAGCCGTCATCGACGTATCCCTGATCGATGTGGGCCGGAGCATGCTGCGCAGCCGCGTAGGCCCGTTGGGCGTTGGTCTGATCGATGTACTGCTGCCTTGCCACCCGCTCGGCAGCGGCCTGGCGTGCTGCGTCGGCGGCGACGTGCATGTGGGTGCTCGGCGCGTAGTCCTGCGCCGGCTGTGGGACCGATGCCGGGGCGTCGGCCAATACGTCGGCTATCAAGGCTTGTTCGTCGGTGTTCATGGTGCGGGGTCCTTTCCGATGTCGTAGACGGCGAAACCGACCTGAAGGGTTTCGCCATGGTTCGAAGCGATGATCAGGATCTCGTCGCCCGCCTCGTGGCGCACGCGGGACCACCCAACCTGGCACGAGGCCGCGCCGATCATCTCTGGACCGACCACGCAGATCGCATGCTTGGGCAACTTCGCCTCCAAGGTCACGCGCCAGACGGTGACGCCTTCCTGTTTTATGCTCTTCACGCCAACGAGGCGGTCGAGGTCGCCGATGGCGCCGTAGGCTATCAGTTTCATGCGTTCCCCTTTGTTTCGGTCGTTGCGTAGACGACGAAGTCGATGAATCCAGAAGTCCCGGTGGAGCCGCCGGTGTATCGCAGGTAGGTCGAGACAAGGACAAAGCCGCGCTCCGTGCGCTTGTTCACGACGCATGACGCATTGCTCGCTTCAGGGTGCTCGACGCTCAGCAAGATCACGCTGTTGCCGGTCAACGGCGCCTTGAGCACCACCTCCCAACGCTGGTCGCTGGAGCCGAAGGGCTTCAGCTCCGCCACGCCGTAGGCGCCTTCCGCGCACCCGCCGCTGGACATCGATCCGGCCGACTGCGGTAATAATCGGGACCACCACGGGCACCGGCTCTGGGGGGATCACGGCGACAATCGGCTTCGGCTTCGCCTTGGGTTTCGTGGCTGTCGCTACGGTCGTCATCGGTGCTATTTCGGCCTCCCGAGTATGGGCAGCGAGTATGGGCTGGCGCAGTTCCTCCGCCCTCCTGATCCCGTTCTTGATGGTCTGCAGGCAACCCTTGCGTCCCTTCTCCTTCGCGAGTCCGTTGGTCTCGACAGCGTCCATGAGCGCGCCTACCAACTCTGCCTCTGCAATAAGCTTGTGGTGGACCCACTTGCCGTGGCGGCACGCTGCAGCGAACAGGGCATTGTCCCGACCGCTGTTGGGCTGCATCGCTGACAGCGCGCGGGCAGCGTTCTCGACTGCGGCATGGGCGTATGCCTGCCAGCCGGCTAAATGGGACATCGGACGCCGGGATTGAGCCAACGGGTGGCATGTCAAACGCTGGCGCCGGGTTCAGCGCCTCCCGGATGGCTTCCACCATTGCCGCGGTGATGACGGGCAGGTCGCTGATCGGGGTGTCGAACAGCGTGCGCTCGGACGTCCACACGTACTCGTGCCCATTGGGATGGGGCGAGGGCGGCAGGACAGTGTGCCGGGCGGTCAGGATTTCCACCGCCGTCTTCCCGTCCACCCTGATCGTCGTGCCAGGCACGTGCTCCAGCGCGCGGTAGAATGCCGTGTAGCCGCGCGAGCCGACCTTAGTCACCGTGGCTGGCGGCAGATGCCGCTTGATGATGTCGACCAGCGCCGGGTCATCGGTGTCGACATCCACCGGGGCCAGTCCGCCGTATCCGCCGGCTACCCCAAGCCCCAGCATTGGCCTCCGCGCCAGCAGCCGCTTTGCCTCTCAATCGTGAGCGGCCTCGCCCTCAGATTCTGCCACGCCGTAACCGCCGGCACCTTCACGCATTCGCGCTCCTCCCGGCTGCTCGGTCCCACGGGCATCGGACGAAGCGGAACCGGGCTGTACCCCAGTTCCAGCAACCGCCGACCGTGAGCGGAGAAGGCGCCGAAAGATGACTTGCCACCCCCAGGGGCGAGGTCCATCGAAGCCTGCTGATCGACACTCGGGTTCATGGGGCGGCCCCATCCTTCGTCATGGTCCCGGAAAACTGTCCCAACCGTCCTGGCCGTCCCAAACCCCGATAAATCGGCACTTCCAGCAAGACAGGCCGGACCAGTCCGGGCAGCCGCGGGACAGTGCTCGGGACGGTTTGGGACAGTGCGCAGGGACAGTTGGCGCCGCCGCAACTGCTTGAAATCGTTGCCCAGGGGACGGCTGGGCCGGTTGGGACAGTTTTCCGGGAGCTTTCACGAATGCCCCCTTGTGTCTCGGATGAGGACGAGCCTGCGCCTGGTGCCCGACTCCCGCGGCTGGCGCTCCATCGTGATGCCGATCTTCCGCAGCACGGGCGCGAGGCGAGTGAGCTTCGACGCCATGGCCTCGGGGCTCTTGGGCCAGAACTTGTTGCGGGCCTTCTGCTCCCCCACCATGCCCGTCAGCGCGTCCAAGAGGTTGCCCGATGTCGTCTCGACCTCACGGTTTCCGTCGTCAACCGACCGTACCCCGCGCATGTACTCCATGAGCGCCTGGGCAACGATGTCGCTCTACAAGGCGATGTCCGCCGCCTCGTCGATGTTGCTGCCGTACGCCATCATGAAGGTGCCCTCCGGCTGGTATGCCGGCTCGCAGGCGACGCTCCAGCGGGTGAAGTCCGCCATGCGCGGGAGGCGGTTGGGCCTCACCTCATCCATATGCTTCAGACCGTGCGAAACGGCATCGTAGAGAGCACCAAGCATGCGCGGAGCCGAGGCGTTGAATGCCGCCCACAGGTCGTCTTCGAGCTTGCGGTCTGCGTCCGGGATTGCCTCCAGGTGCACGCTCAGCGTCCGGTCCAGAAGGTCGGGGCGTGAGACGATCGCGCCGATTCCGTTCAAGCCTTGCGGCCTCTGCCCGTCGAAGAGCTTCTCCTCGTCGTCGGTAAAGAGCGCCCGCGTCGAGAATCCGCCTCCGGTCGCCAACCGGCACATGGCGTCCGACACGTCGGCGCTGAGATAGGACACGTTGTCGAAGCTGATGACGTGCCCATTTATTGCGGCGATGTAGATTGTCGCGCGTGCTCTCCGGCATCGCCCGCAGCGGTGCTGTGTTCGGGTCCACCAAGTTGCGCAGCATCTTCAGCGTGGTGGACTTGGCCGTGCCTTGCTCTCCCCCGAGCGCGATAACCGGGTAGGGGCCGCGCCCGCGCATCGCCGCCCGCCACGCAGAGCGCGAATCCTTCGTCGCTCACACGGATGTGCTTGCGCAGATCGGCTACCTTGCCCCCACGCACAGGCTCCGGCAGTGCGAGCATGCCGTACTTCCGAACGAACCTGACGGGTGGCTCGTCAATGACACGCCAGCCTGTCGTGTCGATCTCGATCGCGCGCCACCTGGTGTCGGCGAGGTTGATGTAGATCCGTCCATCGCGCTCGGCGACCCGCAGATAGACCTCGCGGACGCTCCCGTTGAACTGCGCCTGCGCCTCGATGATATCGAGCGCCGACGTCATGGCCTCGTCGCCGGCAGCCGAGCGTGTCCTCTTGAAGTGCTCGCCACGCAGCCAGAACTTGAAGCCTTTCGACCGCACCAGCCATGTCTCGCGGTGCCCATCAATGCGGATGTCGGCATAGGCGTCACCGCCGGGCGTGCGGAACAACTCCACATCCTCCCCCATAGCCAGACCAGCCAAGGCGGTGGCCTGAGACGGCGTGGATGATGCCGGCTTGTTCTTCTGTTCCCCGTCCGGCGCCTTGCCCTTGGGTTCCGCCTTCGGCTTGGGCGGTGGCTCTGCGGCGTGGCCATCACCGTTGAGGCGCAGCCGCTTCAGGGATGCGGCGATCGCCTTTTGGGTGGCCTTCCGCTCGCGTTCCTGCTGTTGCTTCTCAGCGCGGAGTCTGTCGCGCCCGGCCTTGGCTCTATCGGCCGGTGATTGGCTATCCATTAGATGCCCCAGTGCGTCGTTGCAGTGAGGCGGCGTACGCGCTATACAGAGCGCCGCGTCGTTATCACGTTCTTCCGGGGCCGCTCGTTCACAGCGGCCCTATTTGTTTCTCACTCGTCGCGCTCGCGGAGCTGGTTGAGACGCCGGATAGCCTGCTCCCTAGTCTCCCTGGTCCGCGCGGACGGGGACAGCTTCAGATCGGGCAGCTTGCTGAGCCACTCCAAGGCGTCGGACTCCAAAACGATCGTCCTCCGGCCCAGCTTTTTTGCCTTCAGATCTTCGTTCCGGATCGCCTCATAGATGCTTTCCACCGTGACACCGACCCGCATCGCAAGCGCGCGCGGGTTCGTGCCGAGTGGCACCGGGTTGACCTGATTGACGATGTCTTCAGCCATGTTCGGCACTCCTCTCTCTAGTGTTTCACGTCGGTCGGCGTGGGCTCCACCGTCGCGATCACGTCCATGATCCGATCGGCGATCTTGAGTGCTGCTTCTCTGCTCACCTCCGCGGCGCCGCACGGCTTGCCGTTCGCGTCCGCTAGCGCGAAGCGGATGACACCGCTGACACGGGCCATGACGAGGACGCAGACGCCGGTCTTCATGCTGCTGGGTTCCTTCATGGCGTCTGCCTCCAGCTGAACTCCTCGATCAGCGCCTCGTCACCCAGCCTCCGGGAGCCTCGGACCGCCGGGCAGGCCTGGGAGCGCCGTCGCGATCCGCGGGGAGACCTTGATGCCGCCGGGGATGGTGGTTGTCTCCATGCCGAGGAACCGCCCGGTGATGAACGTCACCTTGGCGCGCACCTCATCCACCGACATCTGCGTATCGGCGTTCTTGTCGCCCTCGCCTCCGAGAAGCAGCGCCTTGCCGGCGATGGGATGCGCCATACCCTCCCACTGGAAGAACGACTGCAGCTTGCCGTCCTCGGCTTTGCCGTACCCGTCGTCGTCGATGTAGATGCCTTCGCTGTGAGCGAAGATGTTCCCCGAGACGATGACGACGTCCACGGTCCCGCACTCCGGCGTGCGGTACAGGTCTTCAAGCTCGCCGCTGTGGTCTACCTCGCTTACGGTCTTTGCGACCGGGGTCA
>Ga0068860_100001281_pt1 | contig 27297 bp, 25 predicted proteins | sample KBSSwiS32_FD_66597 | JGI IMG/M metagenome (GOLD analysis project Ga0068860, IMG submission 66597) | Switchgrass rhizosphere microbial communities from Kellogg Biological Station, Michigan, USA - KBS Switchgrass S3-2 | ecosystem: Host-associated > Plants > Roots > Rhizosphere > Soil ...
CGAGTACGGCCACTACCGCGTCGCCGTCGCCTGCGGCGTCAAGGTGCTGCGCTTCTCGGTCGGCTTCGGCCGCGTCCTCTGGCGCCGCCAGCCGCGCCCCGACGGCACCGAGTTCGTCGTCTGCGCGCTGCCCTTCGGCGGTTACGTGCGAATGCTCGACGAGCGCGAGGGCGACGTCGCGCCCGCCGAACTCGACCATGCCTTCAACCGCAAGCCGCTCTGGCAGCGCGCGGCGATCGTCGCCGCCGGGCCGATCGCCAACCTCGCGCTCGCGGTCGCCTTGTACGCGACGGCTCACTGGATCGGGGTCGACGAGCCGAAGGCGGTGCTCGGCCCGCCGGCCGTCGCGAGCGTCGCCGAGAAGGCCGGCATGCGTGCCGGCGACTGGGTTCGCGCCTGGTCGCAGGACGGCGGCGAGTGGCACGACGTCCGCTCGCTCATCGACCTGCGCTGGCAAGTGACGCAGGCGATGCTGCACGGCGAGGACATCGACCTCCTCGTCAGCGCCCGCGACGGCCGCGGCCAGCGGCGCGCGCGCCTCGCGCTCACGACGCTGGCGGGCGCCGACGTCGACGCCAAGACGATGCAGCGAATCGGTCTCGGCAACCCGTGGAGCGAGCCGGTCCTCGGCGACGTCAAGGCGGGCGGCGCCGGCGCTGCCGCGGGCCTGAAGACGGGCGATCGGATCGTCGCCATCGACGGCGTCGCGATCGAGGACGCATCGCAGGTCATCGCGGCAACCCGCGAGAGCGGCAAGACCGGCGTGGCGACGCCGATGCAGTGGCGCCTCGAGCGCGGCAGCGCACGAGTCGACATCGTCGTGACGCCGGCCGTCGTCCTCGACAAGGGCAACCGCATCGGCCGCATCGAGACCGAGGTCGGCCGCAGGGCCGAGTTCGTCGCCGTGCGCTACGGCCCGGTCGAGGGGCTGACGAGCGCGGTGACGCAGACCTGGCAAATGTCGGTGCTGACCGTGAAGATGCTCGGCAAGATGATCATCGGCCAGGCGTCGCTCAAGAACCTGAGCGGGCCGGTCACGATCGCCGACTACGCCGGCCAGTCGGTCCGCCTCGGCCTGGCCTACTACCTCGGTTTTCTCGCCATCGTCAGCGTCAGCCTCGGCGTGCTCAACCTGCTGCCGCTGCCGGTCCTCGATGGCGGACACCTGATGTATTATCTTTTCGAGGCCGTGACGGGACGTCAGGTCTCCGACTTGTGGCTCGACAGGCTGCAGCGCGGCGGGGTTGCCATCATGCTGATGATGATGTCCCTGGCGCTCTACAACGACATGGCCCGCCTGCTGGGTCTCCAATGACCGATTGCATGGATCTCCACGTTCGTTCGCCCGCTCGTCCGCCCCGCCGTTCGCTTTTCGTCCGCTTCGCTCCTTCGGCCGTCGCCCTCGCCGTCGCGCTGCAGGTCGGCGCCGCGCGCGCCGTCGAGCCGTTCGTGCTGAAGGACATCCGGGTCGAGGGCCTGCAGCGCTCCGACGCCGGCACCGTGTTCGCGGCGCTGCCGTTCCGGATCGGCGATACCTACACCGACGAGAAGGGCGCGGCCGCGCTGCGCGCTCTGTTCGCGACCGGCCTCTTCAAGGACGTTCGCATCGACATCGACAACGGCGTCGCCGTCGTCATCGTCGACGAGCGCGCGGTCATCGCCAACATCGACTTCGTCGGCATGAAGGAGTTCGAGAAGGACGCCCTGGTCAAGTCGCTCAAGGACTTCGGCATCGGCGAGGGCCTGCCTTTCGACAAGGCGCTCGCCGACCGTGCCGAGCAGGAGCTCAAGCGCCAATACCTGACGCGAAGCCTGTACGGCGCCGAGGTCGTGACCACAGTCACGCCGCAGGAGCGCAATCGCGTCAACGTCACCTTCACCGTCACCGAAGGCGACCCGGCGAAGATCCGCGAGATCCGGATCGCCGGCAACAAGGTGTTCTCGGAAGGGACGTTGAAGGGCCTGTTCGAGCTCAACGACGGCGGCTGGCTGAACTGGTACCTGAAGGGCGATCGCTATTCGCGCGCCAAGCTCAACGCCGACCTCGAGACGCTGCGCGCCTACTACCAGAACCGGGGCTACCTCGAGATGGAGGTCGTGTCGACACAGGTGACGATCTCGCCCGACAAGCAGGACATCACGATCACGATCAACGTCAAGGAAGGTCAGCCCTACACCGTCACCGGCGTGAAGCTCGAGGGCGACTACCTCGGCAAGGAAGAGGACTTCAAGACGCTGGTGGCGATCAAGCCCGGCGACGCTTATCGCGCCGAAGCGGTTGCCGCGACGACGCGCGCCTTCGTCGATCGCTTCGGCACTTTCGGCTACGCCTTCGCGAAGGTCGAGCCGCGGCCCGAGATCGACCGCGCCAACGGCCACGTGGTCGTCACGCTCGTCGCCGAGCCGCAGCGGCGGGTCTATGTCCGACGCATCAACATCGCCGGCAACACGCGAACGCGCGACGAGGTCGTGCGGCGCGAGTTCCGTCAGTTCGAGTCGTCGTGGTACGACGGCAGGAAGATCAAGCTCTCGCGCGACCGCGTCGACCGCCTCGGCTACTTCAGCGACGTCAGCGTCGACACCTCAGAGGTTCCCGGCTCGGCCGACCAGGTCGACATCACGATCACGATCAAGGAAAAGCCGACCGGCAATCTTTCGCTCGGCGCCGGCTTCTCGTCGGCCGACAAGCTGTCGCTCACCGCATCGATCAAGCAGGACAACATCTTCGGCTCGGGCAACTACCTCGGCTTCGAGATCAACACCAGCAAGTACAACAAGACGCTGGTGCTGAGCACGGTCGACCCGTATTTCACGATCGACGGCATCTCGCGCGGGATCGACCTCTACTACCGGACGAGCCGGCCGATCAACAGCCAGGGCGAGGAGTACGAGCTCGTCACGCCCGGATTCGCGATCCGCTTCGGCGTTCCGTTCAGCGAGTACGACACCGTCTACTTCGGCATCGGCGCCGAGCGCACCGAGATCAGGGGTGCGACCCAGCTGCCGAACAGCTACTTCCTCTACCGCGAGCAGTTCGGCGACACCAGCAACTCGCTGCCGCTCACCATCGGCTGGACGCGCGACAGCCGCGACAGCGCCCTGGTGCCGACGGCCGGCCGCTACATGCGCGTCAACCTCGACTGGGCTCCGGTCGGCGACGCCAAATACGTTCGCGCCAACCTGCAAGGCCAGCAGTACTTCTCGCTCACCCGGTCGTTCACGCTCGGCGTCAACGCCGAGGTCGGCTACGGCAAGGGCCTCGGCGATCGTCCCTACCCGATCTTCAAGAACTTCTACGGCGGCGGCCTGGGCACGGTGCGGGGCTTCGAGCAGGGATCGCTCGGCCCGGTCGACGTCACCGGCGCCTTCATCGGCGGCAATCGGCGCTTCAACCTCAACAACGAGCTTTACATCCCAGTGCCGGGCGCCGGCGCCGACCGGACGCTGCGTCTGTTCGTCTACGCCGATGCCGGCAACGTCTGGGGCGAGAACGAGAAAGTCACCTTCGACAGCCTGCGCGCCTCGGCCGGACTGGGCGTGAGCTGGATCTCCCCAGTAGGCCCCCTGAAGCTCAGCTACGGGACGCCGATCAAGAAGAAGCCGGAAGATAGAATCCAGCGGCTTCAGTTTCAGATCGGGACCGCCTTCTGATGAACAGCCTCACCCTGAAATCGCTGCTCGCGGCGACGCTTCTCGCGGGTGCGGCATCGGCCGCGCCGGCCCAGGAGCTGAAGATCGGCTACGTCAACAGCGACCGCGTGCTGCGCGAGGCGGTTCCCGCCAAGGCGGCCCAGACGAAGCTCGAGGCCGAGTTCTCGAAGCGCGAGAAGGACCTCAACGAGCTCGCCAACCGGCTCAAGAGCGCCAGCGACAAGCTCGACAAGGACGCGCCGACGCTCGGCGAGGCCGAGCGCACGCGGCGCCAGCGCGAGCTCGTCGATCAGGACCGCGAGCTGCAGCGGCGCCGGCGCGAGTTCCAGGAAGACCTGAGCCAGCGCAAGAACGAGGAGCTCGCCACCGTCGTCGAGCGCACCAACCGCGTCATCAGGCAGATCTTCGAGACCGAGAAGTACGACCTGATCCTGCAAGAGGCCGTGTTCTGGAGCCCCAAGGTCGACATCACCGACAAGGTGATCAAGGCGCTCAACGCCCAGGGCGGCAAATAAGAGGCCGGGCGAGATGGGCGAAGTCCTGCTTCGCGACATCATCGAACGGCTCGGCGGCGAACTGATCGGCGAGCCGGCAACGCGAATCGGATCGATCGAGCCGCTCGAATCGGCCGGGCCGACGGCGATGGCGTTCCTCTCCAACCCGCTTTACGTCAAGCAGCTGGCCGCTTCCCGCGCCGCCTGCGTCATCGTCGCGCCCGAGTTTCGCGACGCCGCGCAAGCGCGCGGTGCGGTGATCGTCACCCCTGATCCGTACCTGTATTTCGCCCGCCTGACGCAGTGGTGGGTCGAGCGCGCGAGGAAGGTCGCGGCGCCGACGATCCACCCCAGCGCGGCGATCGACCCGTCGGCGCGCCTCGGCGCCCGCGTCGCCGTCGGCGCCTTCGCCGTGATCGAGGCAGACGCCGTCATCGGCGACGACGCGAGCATCGGCGCGCACACGGTCGTCGGCGCCGCCTGCAGCATCGGCGCGGCGACCCGGATCGGCCCGGGTGTCGCCGTCCTCGCCGGGACGGCGATCGGCGCGCGCGGCATCGTCCATCCCGGTGTCGTGCTCGGCGCCGACGGCTTCGGCTTCGCACCCGACAACGGCCGCTGGGAGAAGATCGAGCAGCTCGGCCGCGTCGTCATCGGCGACGACGTCGAGATCGGGGCCAACACCTGCATCGATCGCGGCGCCCTCGGCGACACCGTCATCGGCGACGGGGTCAAGATCGACAACCTCGTCCAGGTGGGGCACAACGTCAGAATCGGCGCGCACACCGCGATCGCGGGCAACGTCGGCATCGCCGGCAGCACGACCATCGGCGCCCACTGCATGCTCGGCGGCGGCGCGGGCGTCGCCGGCCACGTGACGATCGCCGACCACGTCGTCGTCGGCGGTGCGACCCAGGTCTCTCGCTCGATCGCCAAGCCCGGCTACTACGTCGGCACGTTTCCGTTCGACGACAATGCGTCGTGGGAGAAGAACGCCGCCGTGCTGCGCAACCTTCACGCGTTGCGCGAGCGGGTTCGGGCGCTGGAGAAGAAGTCGCCATGACGATGAACATCCACGACATCCTGAAGAAGCTGCCGCATCGGTATCCCTTCCTGATGGTCGACCGCGTGCTCGAGCTCGAGCACGGCAAGCGCATCAAGGCGCTCAAGAACGTGACGGTCAACGAGCCGTACTTCGTCGGCCACTTTCCGCGCCGGCCGGTGATGCCGGGCGTGATGATGCTCGAGGCGCTGGCCCAGGCGGCAGCGCTGCTCTCGTTCGACGCCCTGGGCGCGAAGGCCGAGGACAACACCCTCTACTACTTCGCCGGCATCGACTCGGCGCGCTTCAAGCGCCCGGTCGAGCCGGGCGACCAGATGATCCTCGACGTCACGCTCGACCGCATGAAGTCGAACATCTTCAAGTTCCACGCACGCGCGAGCGTCGACGGCGAGACCGCCGTCGAGGCGGCGCTGATGTGCGCGGTGCGGTCGGTCGAGTAGGGCGCCCGTGGCGACCATCCATGCGACGGCGATCGTCGAGCCCGGCGCCGAGCTCGCCGACGACGTCGAGGTCGGCGCCTACAGCATCGTCCGCGCCCAGGTCCGGATCGGCGCCGGCAGCGTCGTCGGGCCGCATTGCGTGATCGAGGGCAAGACGACGATCGGCCGCGACAACCGGATTTCGCAGTTCAACGCGATCGGCGGCGTGCCGCAGGACAAGAAGTACGGCGGCGAGAACACGACGCTCGAGATCGGCGATCGCAACACGATCCGCGAGTTCTGCTCGATCCACATCGGCACCGTCCAGGACGCCGGCGTGACGCGAATCGGCGATGACAACTGGATCATGAACCACGTCCACATCGCGCACGACTGCCACGTCGGCAACCAGACGATCATCGCCGGCTACTCGGGCCTCGCCGGGCATGTGCAACTCGGCGACTGGGCGATCGTCGGCGGCCAGAGCGGGCTGCTTCAGTTCGTTCGCATCGGCGCGCACGCGATGATCGGCTTCCAGAGCCATGTGTCGCAGGACGTGCCGCCGTTCATGATGGTCGACGGCCACCCGCTCACCGTTCGCGGCTTCAACGCCGAAGGCATGCGCCGGCGCGGCTTTTCGGCCGAGCGGATCGCGGCCGTCAAGCAGATGCATCGCCTGCTCTATCGGGACGGCCTGACCTTCGACGACGCGCGTGCCCGGATCGGCGCGCTCGCCGAGGCAACGCCGGAGGCGACCGACGACGTCCGCCTGGTCGGCGACTTCCTCGCCTCGGCCAAGCGTGGCATCGCTCGCTGAGCCTCGATCCGCGCGGATGAATCCCGACGCTCCCCGGTTCGCGATGGTCGCGGGCGAGGCTTCGGGCGACCTGCTCGCCGGGTCGCTCCTCGCCAGCCTGCGGGCACGCTGGCCGCGACTCGTCGCCGAGGGAATCGGCGGGCCGCGCATGGCCGAGCGTGGCTTCGTCGCCTGGTGGCCGCACGACAAGCTCTCGGTGCGCGGCTACTTCGAGGTCCTCGGCCACTTCCGCGAGATCCTCGCGATCAGGAACCGCCTGGTCGAGCGCCTGCTCGCCGACAAGCCCGACGCCTTCATCGGCGTCGACGCGCCCGACTTCAACCTCGGCGTCGAGACCCGGCTGAAGGCGGCGGGCGTGAAGACGATCCATTTCGTCAGCCCGTCGATCTGGGCGTGGCGCGGCAACCGGATCGCGGGCATCGGCCGCGCCACCGACCTCGTCCTGTGCATCTTTCCGTTCGAGCCCGAGATCTACGCCAGGCGCAGCATCAACGCCGTCTACGTCGGCCACCCGCTCGCCAGCGCGATCCCGCTCGAGGTGCCGCGCGCAGCCGCCCGCGCCGCGCTCGGCGTCGGTGCGGGCGAGACCCTCGTGGCCTTGCTGCCGGGCAGCCGCGGCTCGGAGATCCGCTACATCGCGCCGCGCCTGTTCGGCGCGGCGGCGGAGATGAGCCGGGCTCGGCCGGGCCTGCGCTTCGTCGTTCCTGTCGTCCCCGGCCTGCGCGCTGCCGTCGAGGCGCTGCGCAAGCAGCACGCGCCCGATGCCGCGATCACGCTCCTCGACGGCCAGGCGCACGAGGCGCTCGCCGCCTGCGACGTCGTCCTCGTCGCCAGCGGCACGGCGACGCTCGAGGCGGCGCTCTTCAAGCGGCCGATGGTCGTCGTCTACGTGATGCACTTCCTCAGCTGGCAGATGGGCAAGCTCATGCATTACCAGCCGTGGATCTCGCTGCCCAACATCCTCCTGCGCGAGCACGCCGTGCCGGAGCTGTTGCAGGGCCGGGCGACGCCCGCGAAGATCGCGGCTGCCGCCTTCAAATGGCTCGACGATCCCGGCGCAGCCGAGTCGCTGCGCGTACGCTTCGAGGCCATCCACCGGGCGCTGAAGCGCGACACTGGCGCACTCGCCACCGCCGCGATCGAAGCCGTTCTCGCCACCTGACGTCGCCATGCACGCCAAGACCTTCCTGCGCGCCGCCAAGCTGCGCGGCATCGTCGATGTCGCCGGGCTGATGGCCGGCGTCGACGAGGTCGGCCGCGGCCCGCTCGCCGGCCCTGTCGTCGCCGCCGCCGTGATCCTCGAGGAACATCGCACGATCCGCGGCCTCAACGACTCGAAGCTGCTGACGGCCGAGGAACGCGAGCGTCTCGACCGGGAGATCAGGAAGCGTGCGGTCTGCTTCAGCGTCGCGTCCGCGAGCGTCGCCGAGATCGACACCCTGAACATCCTGCATGCCGCGCTGCTGGCGATGCGGCGCGCCGTCGAGGGGCTCGCCCAGCAGCCGCAGATCGTCCTCGTCGACGGCAACCAGCGGCCGCAGCTGGCGATGCCGGTTCGCACGGTCGTGGGCGGCGATGCCAAGGTGCGCTCGATCTCGGCGGCGTCGATCGTCGCCAAGGTGTACCGCGACCGCCTCTGCCTGCAACTGCACGAGGAGCATCCCCAGTACGGCTTCGACAGCCACAAGGGCTACTCGACGCCCGAACACCTGAGCGCGCTGCGCGAGCACGGCGCGTGTCCGCACCACCGGCGCAGCTTCGCGCCGGTCCGCAGCGTTCTCGACCGGCTTTTCTGACGCGCGCTTTCAAGGCGCCGCACAGTTCCGGCATGGCCAAGGTCACGCAGATCAGTTCGCGGCGCAATCCGTTGCTCGCGCGACTGAGAAGGCTCGCCGACGACGGCGCCGCGTACCGGCGCCTCGGCGTCGTCCTGCTCGAGGGCGAGCACCTCTGCGCAGCGTGGCTGGCGCGGCCGCAGGCGCCGGTGCTGCACGCGATCGTCAGCGCGGCGGCGTGGGACGAGCCGCGCCTGCGCCGTCTTGCCCAGGCGGCGGCCGAGGTCGCGGTCGTCGATGCCGCGACCCTCGCCGAGCTCGGCACGCTCGAGTCGCCAGCGCCGATCGCCTTTCTTGTGCCGACGCCAGAACGAGCACCGATCGGCGCCGGCGAGCCGACCCTCGTCCTCGACCGCCTGCAGGACCCCGGCAACGTCGGCAGCGTGCTGCGCAGCGCCGCGGCATTCGGCTTCACCCAGGCGATCGCGCTGGTCGGAACGGCCGCCCTTTGGGCGCCCAAGGTCGTTCGCGCCGGCATGGGTGCGCACTTCGGTCTGCGCCTGGTCGAGGGCGCCGACGACGGGGTGTTGGGCGAGCTCGGCGTTCCCTTGTTCGGCACCAGCTCGCACGCCGGGCAACGCCTCGACGAATTCGCGTTGCCCTGGCCGTGCGCCTGGGTGTTCGGTCACGAAGGGCAGGGCGTCGCAGGCGGCGTGGCGCGCCAGTGCCGGGCCATGCTCGCCATTCCGCAGCCGGGCGGCGGCGAATCGCTCAACGTCGCCGCGGCCGCTGCCGTGTGCCTGTACGAGACCGCGCGCCAGCACGGCCGATGAGCGGCGCGGCAGATACGGTTACAACAGCGATCAGCGGGGTTGTCGATCCGTCGTGGGCGCGTTCGACAAGAAGCAGCAGCCGAGGCCGCGCATCCGCAAGGCCGCTGCACCGCTTCAGGAGACTCCCATGCGATTCATGATCATCCGCAAGGCCGACCGCGACACCGAAGCCGGCGTCATGCCGAGCGAGCAGCTCCTCGCCGACATGATGAGGTACAACGAAGAGATGGTGAAGGCCGGCGTGATGCTGGCCGGCGAAGGACTTCATCCCAGTGCGAAAGGCGCGCGCGTGAAATTCTCGAACGGCAAGCCGGCCGTCGTCGATGGTCCGTTCACCGAAACCAAGGAGCTGATCGCCGGCTTCACGATGATCCGGGTCGGCTCGCGCCAGGAGGCGCTCGACTGGATCAGGCGCTGGCCGGCGAGCGACGCCGGCGGCAACGTCGAGCTCGAGCTGCGCCAGGTGTTCGAGGCCGAGGATTTCGGCGCCGAGTTCACCCCGGAGATGCGCGCCACCGAGGAGCGGCTGCGTGCCGAGATCGACCAGCGCGCGAGCGGCGCGGCCAGGCGATGACCGCGCGCTGCGCGACGGCGGCGACGCGCCCATGACGACGTTGCGGTTGCCGACCTACGACGACGTCGCGGCGGCGGCCGCCCGCATCGACGGGCACGCCTACCGGACTCCCGTCCTCACCTCGCGCACCGCCGACGCCGAGCTCGGCGCACGCATCTTCTTCAAGTGCGAGAACTTCCAGCGCATCGGCGCGTTCAAGTTCCGCGGTGCCTACAACGCGTTGGCGCGCTTCGACGAGCGCCAGCGGCGTGCCGGGGTGGTCGCGTTCTCGTCGGGCAACCACGCCCAGGCGATCTCGCTCGCGGCGACGCTGCTCGGAATGCCGGCCGTGATCGTCATGCCGCACGACGCGCCGGTCGCCAAGGTGGCGGCGACGAAGGGCTACGGAGCCGCCGTCGTCGTCTACGACCGCTACCGCGAGGACCGCGAGGCGATCGGCAAGAAGCTGGCCGAGGAGCGCGGCATGACGCTCATCCCGCCGTACGACCACCCCGACGTCATCGCCGGCCAGGGCACGGCGGCCAAGGAGCTGATCGAGGAGGTCGGCGCCCTCGACGCGCTCTTCGTCTGCCTCGGCGGCGGCGGCCTGCTCGCCGGGTCGGCCCTCGCGGCGCGCGCGCTCGCGCCGGCGTGCAAGGTCTTCGGCGTCGAGCCCGAGGCCGGCAACGACGGCCAACAGTCGTTTCGCAGTGGCCGCATCGTCACCATCGAGACGCCGCGAACGATCGCCGACGGCGCGCAGACGCTGCACCTCGGCGAGCACACCTTTCCGATCATCCGCAGCGAGGTTGCCGACATCTTCACCGCGAGCGACGCCGAGCTCGTCGCGGCGATGCGTTTCTTCGCCGAGCGCATGAAGATGATCGTCGAGCCGACCGGCACGCTCGGCTTTGCCGCGGCGCGGCGGATGCGGAGCGAGCTCGCGGGACAGCGCGTCGGTGTCCTGATCAGCGGCGGCAACATCGACCTGTCGCGTTTTGCCGAGCTTGTCGGCGCCGGCCAAGGCTGAGCGGACAGGCGATCGCCGGGCTTCGCGCGCGCCATCCGTCGCCCTATACTGACTCAGGCCTGCCTGCCCGCCGGATCGACGGGCGTCCTGAGGACGGATGCACTTGCAGATCGCCACGCGCCAAGTCGCCGATGCCGTCATCGCCATGCCCGTGGGCCGCATCGACCATCGCAGCGCCGCGGAATTCGAGGCGGCGCTGACGCCGCTGGTCGCGGCTGCGGTGGCCACCAAGGGCGCTCTCGTGCTCGACTTCTCCGGGGTCGAGTACATCAGCAGCGTTGGCCTGCGTGTCCTCATGATCGCAGCCAAGAAGATGCGCGAGCGCGAAGCTCCTCTTCTCGTCACTGCGCTGCAGAGCGTCGTCGCGGAGATCTTCGCGATCAGCCGCTTCGACCGCATCCTCACGGTGACCGCCACGCTCGACGACGCGATGGCGTTGTGCTCGCCCGCCGCGCTGGCGCAGTACCGCAGCGCGGGCGCTTCCGGGATGCCATGAAGTCAGTCCGGTTCTGGGGGACCCGCGGCTCGCTCCCGGTGGCCCTGACCGCGCGCGACGTGAGGGAAAAGCTGCTCGGCGCGCTGCGCGCTGCGCGCGGCCGTGCGATCGCCAGCGAGTCGGATCTCGAAGCGATCCTCGCCGGCTTGCCCTTCGCGGCCGCAGGCACCTACGGCGGCCACACCTCGTGCGTGCAGATCGACACCGGCGGGCCCGAGTTCTTCGTCTGCGACATGGGAAGCGGCCTGAGGCCGTTCGGCCAGGCGGCGACGGCGCGGCGCAACGGCATCGGCCAGACCTTCCACATCTTCATGTCGCACGTGCACTGGGACCACATCATGGGGCTCCCGTTCTTCGTGCCGGCCTTCATTCCGGGCAACCGCGTCGTGATCTACGGCAGCCACGAGGAGCTCGAAGCGGCGCTGCGCCGCCAGCAGGACAAACCTTCGTTTCCGGTCGACTTCTCGATCTTCGGCGCGAAGCTGGAATTCGTCCACCTCGAGCCCGGCCGCACGCGCGAGGTCGCCGGCGTCGCCGTCACCTCGATGCTGCAACGGCATGCCGGCGACTCCTACGGCTACCGATTCGAAGCGCAGGGCAAGGTCGTCGTCTACTCGACCGATTCCGAGCATCCGCTCGCGCAGGCCGAGCACGCCGAGCGCTTCGTGCGCTTCTTCCACGACGCCGACCTGGTCATCTTCGATGCCATGTACTCGCTCGCCGACGCGATCTCGGTCAAGGCCGACTGGGGTCATTCGAGCAACATCGTCGGCGTCGAGCTCTGCCAGATGGCCGAGGTGCGCCACCTCTGCCTGTTCCACCACGAGCCGGTGTTCGACGACGCCGCGATCGACGCCGTGCTGGCCGAGACGCGGCGCCTGGAGGAAATCACTCGCGGGGCGAGGCCCCTGCACATCAGCGCGGCGTTCGACGGGATGGAAATAGCGCTGTGACGCCGCGCGCCGAGCGCAGGGCGACGGCGGGCTGGATCGATCGGATCGGGGTCGTCGGCATCGCGCTCAGCCTGGCCTTCGCGACGCTCACCTACCTGCAGCCGGCGTGGGCCGACCGGCTCCAGTCGGCATCGTTCGACGCGTATCAGTCGCTCGCCCCGCGCCAGGTCAGCGTCCTGCCCGTCACGGTGGTCGAGATCGACCAGAAGAGCGTTGCCGCCATCGGCCAGTGGCCGTGGCCGCGCACCCAGCTCGCCCGGCTCGTGAACACGCTCAAACGCGCCGACGCGGCGGCGATCGGGCTCAACGTCGTGATGCCGGAAGCCGATGCGTTGTCGCCGGAGCGGCTGCTGTCGGAGTCGACGGTGCAGGACAGGTTGGTCGTCGCCGCCCTGCGAAGCCTGCTCTCGAACGATGCCGTCCTGGCCGGTGCGCTCGCCTCGGCGCCGACAGTGCTGGCCTTCGTCGGAACGGCCGATGCTTCGCGCACGCCGCTGCGGGCGTCGCCGATCACCGTCCAGTCGAAGCGAATCGCCGGCGATGCCGCGGCGATGGCCATCGTCCACCACGCCGGGGCGCTGACCAGCATCGACGAGCTCAACAGCCAGGCGAGCGGCTGGGGCCTCATCTCGGTCGACACCACGCGCGGCATCGTCCGCCGCATCCCGCTCGTCGCGAGCGTCCAGGGAACCCTGGTGCCGACGCTGGCTGTCGAGATGCTGCGCGTCGCCTACCACGCGCCCGTCATCCGGCTGACCGCGTCGGGCGGGTCGTTGACCAGCCTCAGCGTCGGCCAGACCCGCGTGCCGACCGAGAAGGACGGCGCGGTCCGCATCTACTACTCGAAGCACCGCGCCGATCGCTTCGTCTCGGCGGTCGACGTCCTCGAAGACCGGGTCGATCCGGCGCTGCTGCGCAAGCAGATGGTGCTGATCGGCCTGACCGCATTCGGGCTGCAGGAGCTCCAGGACACGCCGATCGGCGAGCGGATGTCGGGCAGCGAGATCCAGGCGCAGCTGCTCGAGAACATGCTCGACGGCACCCTGCTGCACCGGCCGCGCTGGGCGCCGGCCGCCGAGGCGCTCCTCGTCCTGGTGTGGGGCATGCTGCTGGTCTGGGCGATGCGCCGCCTGCATCCGCTCAGCGCTGCCTTGCTGATGCTGGTGCTGGTCGCGCTCTCGCTGCTGGGCGCGTTCGGCTTGTATCGCACCGAGCGCGTGCTGCTCGACGCCGCGACGCCGACCCTCTACCTCTTGCTGACCTTCGGCGTGCTGCTCGTGCTCTCGCTCGCCGAGGCGACTCGCCAGCGCAGGTCGCTCGAGGGCGTCGTCCAGGGCCAGCGCGAACGGACCGCGCGAATCGCGGGCGAGCTCGAGGCGGCGCAGCGAATCCAGACCGCGAGCCTGCCGCGCCCGGACCTCCTGCGCGGCGACGATCGCGCCGATCTCTACGCCGCGTTGACGCCGGCGCGAGAGGTGGGCGGCGACCTGTACGACTATTTCATGCTCGACGACGACCGCCTGTTCCTGCTCATCGGAGACGTCGCCGGCAAGGGTCTTACGGCCTCGATCTTCATGGCGGTCAGCAAGGCGCTGTACAAGGGCCTGATGATCCGCACCCCGGCCGCGAACATCGGCGACATCATGACCGCCGCGAACACGGAAGTGTCGCGCGACAACGTCGAGATGCTTTTCGTCACCGTCTTTGCCGCCATCCTCGACCTGCGCAGCGGCGAGCTCACCTACTGCAACGCCGGCCATGAGAACCCGTTCGTGATGCGGCCGGGCGATGCGCACCCCGAACGGATCGCCGACGGCGACGGTCCGCCGCTGTGCGCGATGAGCGACTACGCCTATCGCAGCGCTTCGCGTCGGCTCGCGCCCGGCGAGCTGCTGTGCCTCATGACCGACGGCGTCACCGAAGCGCAGAACCCCGCCGGCGCCCTCTATGGTCATGCCAGGGTCGAGCAGGTCATCGGCGAGCTCGGTGGCCGCAATGCCAGCGTTCGCGAGCTGGTGACGGCGCTGCAGGCCGACGTGCTGGCGTTCGAGGACGGCGCCGAGGCCAACGACGATCTGACGATCCTTGCCCTGCGCTGGAACGGGCCGGCTCGCCACGCGGTGCCGGCGCCGGACGCACACGGCTAGCGGGTCATGCGAACGACCTCAGCGAACCAGGATCTCGACGCGCCGATTGCGCGGCTCGGCGACGCCGTCGGCGGTCGGCACCGCGAGCTCGCGCTTGCCGCGGCCGATGGTGACCACCTTGTCGGCAGCCAGGCCGCGCGCGGTGAACGCGGCCCGCACGACGTCGGCGCGCTGACGCGAGAGCGCGTCATTGGCGGTGTCGCTGCCGACGGTGTCGGTGTGGCCGATGACGATCACGTCGGCAACCGGCCGCCTCGCGATCTCGGCGAAGACGCTGTCGACGATCCGCTTCGACTCGTCGGTGAACTCGTCCTTGCCCTCGACGAAGAAGAGCGTGAACTGCGCCGGCGGCAGCGGCTGAGCCGCGAGCGCGCGGCCGTACTGCGCCTGCACCTGCTGGGCGCTCGAAGGAAATGCTTCAGCACCGCTCCGGCCGAGGCGCGCGCCGTCATAGGGTTGGGCGAGGACGACCTGGCGCGTGCCCTGGGTGACGGTCACCGCGGTCTCCTGCCCGGCAGGATTCGGCAACAGCACGATCGTCTCCTTCGGCCCGGCGCAGGCGATGACCAGCGCTGCCACCAGGACAGCGGCCCCGCGCGCGAGCCTATTCATCGACCGACACGACGAACTCGGTGCCGCGCACGCCCAGGACCGCGGAGGGCGTCCGCACGGTCATCGCCTGCGGCGACTTCTTGGCGATGCGGCCCGACACGACGGCCAGCGTGCCGCGGCGCAGCCGTGCATCGAAGCGGCCGTCGCTGGTCGTGGGGTCGAACTCGAAGTGCTCGAGCGTCAGGATGCTGTTCGGCCCGGCCGACAGCAGGGAGTTGTCGCGCATGGTGATGCCCACCGAGCCGTCCGCGCCGGTGCGCAGCACGTCGTCGGTCTCGAGCACGAGGCCGACCTTGCCGGGCAGCGACTGGCCCTTGCGCTCCACCGACACCTGGCCGGTGGCGACCTTGATCTGGCCGACATCGGCGTGCGCCGCAGCGCCCAGCCCGAGCGCAGCCGCCACGACGAGCAAGCCGCGAACGAGCCGGCGCGAATACGTCCCCGTCATGACTTCCCTCCGACCCTGGTTCTTGTGGATGAAGAGCGGCGAGCTTAACCTGCCCGAAAGTGCCGACGATGGCCGCGCCTGACGACTGCACCGTCCGCGCCCGCATGGAGAGCCTTGCCGATGCGATCGAGTTCGTCGAAGCGTTCTGTGCCGATCGCGGCGTCGTCGAAAGCGATGCTCTGCGCCTGTCGCTGGTGCTCGAGGAGCTGTTCACCAACACCGTCGTCCACGGCCACGGGGGCGGCAGCGACGCGCCGGTGCGCCTCGGCCTGCGCGTCGACGCAGCGCATCTCGAGCTCTCGTACGAGGACAGCGCGCCGGCGTTCGACCCTCTCGATCACGTCGCCCGGCTGCCGATCGACCCGGCCGCCGGCCTCGCCGATCGGCCGATCGGGCACCTCGGCATCCCCCTGATCGTCAACATGTCCGAGCGGATCAGCTATGCCCGCGATCACGGGTGCAACTGCATCCGCCTCGCCCTGCGCCGCCAGGGCGCGGTCAATACGCCAGCCGATCCGGCCTGAGGTCGCGCAGGATCGTCGTCGCGATCTCTTCGATCGACTTGTGCGTCGATGACAGCCAGGCGATGCCTTCCTTCTTCATCATCGTCTCGCCCTCGCGCACCTCGTAGCGGCAGTTGTCGATCGACGCGTACTTGCTGTTCGGCCGGCGCTCGTTGCGGATGCGGGCGAGCCGGTCCGGATCGATCGTCAGGCCGAAGCACTTGGCCTTGAACGGCATCAGCGTCGACGGCAGCTTGCCGCGCTCGAAATCCTCCGGGATGAGCGGGTAGTTCGCGGCCTTGATGCCATGCTGCATGGCGAGGTAGAGCGAGGTCGGCGTCTTGCCGCTGCGGCTGACGCCGACCAGGATGACGTCGGCCTCGGCCAGGTTCTTCGCCGACTGGCCGTCGTCGTGGGCGAGCGCGAAGTTGATCGCCTCGATGCGGTCGGTGTACTCCTGGCTGTCCGAGACATCGGAAAAGCGGCCGATGCGATGGTTCGAGGTGATCCCGAACTCGGCCTCGAGGGGCTCGATGAAGGTGTTGAACATGTCGAGGACCAGCCCCTGGGCGTGGTCCTTGACGATCGACAGGATCTCGGTGTTGACGAGGGTGATGAAGACGATCGGCTTTCGGCCGTCGTGCACGGCGGTGTGGTTGATCTCGCGAACGACCTGGTGCGCCTTGTCGGGCGTGTCGATGAACGGGCGACGCAGGTGGCGTGGCTTGATCGCGAACTGCGACAGGATCGAGTTGCCGAAGGTCTCGGCGGTGATGCCGGTGCCGTCGGAAACGAAGAAGACCGTGTGGCGCGGCATGGCCGCCGCAGCGGAGCCGGCTGCGCTCGCGGCGGCGGAGGAGGGGGCGGGATCGATCATTGCCCATGATAGGCAGCCCGCCGGTCCGAGCGACCTCCGCTCGTAGAATCGGCAGGCTTTTCGACCCCGCGCATGCTCGCCGCCTCTCGCCACCGCCGCCACGCCGATCGTCCTTCGGGCGAGGCCTTGCCGCGGTCGGGCGAACGCAGGACGGCCTCTCGCACTGCCGCCACGACGGGTCGGATGACACCGGTTTTTCACAAGCCACGAGTCTTCCCATGTCATCCACCCACCTGGCGACCGCCTTCGTCGCCCGCTTCGACACCCTGAGAATGACCGACGTCGAGGCGGTCGGCGGAAAGAACGCATCCCTCGGCGAAATGATCAGCCAGTTGAGCGAGTCTGGCGTGCGCGTGCCGGGCGGCTTCGCGACCACGGCGCACGCATTCCGGACCTTCCTCGCCGAGGGTGGCCTGGCGCGGCGCATCGCCGACCGGCTCGCCTCGCTCGACACCGACGACATGCGCGCGCTCGCCGCGGCCGGCGCCGAGATCCGCGCCTGGATCCAGGCCCAGCCCCTGCCGCCGGCGTTCGAGGCGGAAGTGCGGCGCGAGTACGAGCGCCTCGCCGCCGATCATCCCGACGCGACCTTCGCGGTGCGCTCGTCGGCGACCGCCGAGGACCTCCCCGAGGCGTCCTTCGCGGGCCAGCAGGAGACATTCCTCAACGTCTCGGGGATCGACGGCGTCCTCGCCCGCATGCGCGAGGTCTTCGCCAGCCTCTACAACGACCGCGCCATCAGCTATCGCGTCCACAAGGGCTATGCGCACGGCGACGTCGCGCTGTCGGCCGGCGTCCAGCGCATGGTGAGGAGCGACGTCGGCGCCGCAGGCGTGATGTTCACGATCGACACCGAGAGCGGCTTCCCCGACGTCGTCTTCATCACCTCGAGCTACGGGCTCGGCGAAACGGTGGTGCAAGGCGCCGTCAACCCCGACGAGTTCTACGTCCACAAGCAGGCGCTGAAGAACGGCAAGCAAGCGATCATCCGCAGGAACCTCGGCTCGAAGCTGATCCGGATGGCGTTCGCCTCGGCCGAGGATCGCGCCGCCAGCGGCAAGCTCGTGACGACGCTCGACACCGCGACCGAGCAGCGCAACCGGTTCTCGCTCTCGGACGACGACGTCGCCGAGCTCGCGCGTTACGCGCTCGTCATCGAGCAGCACTACGGCCGGGCGATGGACATCGAATGGGGCAAGGACGGCGTCGACGGCAAGCTCTACATCCTGCAGGCGCGGCCCGAGACGGTGAAGAGCCAGGCGGCCGGCAAGGCCGAGCAGCGCTACGCCCTGAAGGGCAGCGGCACCGTTCTCGTCGAGGGACGAGCGATCGGCCAGAAGATCGGCACCGGCCCGGTCCGAATCGTCGAATCGGTCGCCGACATGGACAAGGTCCAGGCCGGCGACGTCCTGGTCACCGACATGACTGATCCGAACTGGGAGCCGGTGATGAAGCGGGCGAGCGCGATCGTCACGAATCGCGGCGGCCGGACCTGCCACGCGGCGATCATCGCGCGCGAGCTCGGCATCCCGGCGGTGGTCGGCTGTGGCGACGCGACCTCGGTGCTCAAGGAGGGCGCGCTCGTCACCGTCGCCTGCTCCGAAGGCGACACCGGCTACGTCTACGACGGCCTGCTCGAAACCGAGGTCACCGAGGTCGAGCGCGGCGAGCTGCCGTACTCGCCGGTCAAGATCATGATGAACGTCGGCAACCCAAAGATGGCGTTCGACTTCGCGCAGATGCCGAACTCGGGAGTCGGCCTGGCGCGGCTCGAGTTCATCATCAACAACAACATCGGCGTCCACCCGCGGGCGATCCTCGACTACCCGAACATCGACAGCGACCTGAAGAAGGCGGTCGAGAGCGTCGCCCGCGGCCACGCGTCGCCGCGCGCGTTCTACGTCGACAAGCTCGCCGAAGGCATCGCGACGATCGCGGCGGCGTTCTGGCCCAAGCCGGTGATCGTCCGGCTCTCCGACTTCAAGAGCAACGAGTACAAGAAGCTGATCGGCGGCTCGCGCTACGAGCCCGAGGAAGAAAACCCGATGCTCGGCTTTCGCGGCGCGTCGCGCTACGTCAGCGAATCGTTCGGCGAGGCGTTCGCGATGGAGTGCGAGGCATTGGTGCGGGTGCGCCGCGACATGGGCTTTTCCAACGTCGAGGTGATGGTGCCGTTCGTGCGCACCCTCGGTCAGGCCGAGCGCGTCGTCGGCATGCTCGCCGAGCACGGCCTGAAGCGGGCGGCGGCCGGCGGCAGCGACGGCCTGCGCGTGATCATGATGTGCGAGGTGCCGAGCAACGCGGTGCTCGCCGAGAGCTTCCTCGACCACTTCGACGGCATGTCGATCGGCTCGAACGACCTGACCCAGCTGACGCTCGGCCTCGATCGTGATTCCGGCCTCGAGCTGCTCGCGCGCGATTTCGACGAGCGCGACCCAGCCGTGAAGGCGCTGATCTCGCGCGCCATCGCCGCCTGCCGGGCGACCGGCAAGTACATCGGCATCTGCGGCCAAGGACCGAGCGACCATCCGGACTTTGCCGACTGGCTCGCCGACGAAGGCATCGTCTCGATCTCGCTCAACCCCGACAGCGTCGTTGAGACCTGGAAACGGCTGGCGACGCGCCGCAGCGTCATCTGAGCGACGACGCTGCGCTGGCGCCGGTCAGAGGACCAGCGCCATGTGCAGCTTGTCGTGATAGCGGCCGCCGACCTTGAGCGCACGGCGCAGCGTCCCGTAGGGGGCGAAGCCGTGCCGCTCGTAGAGGCGCACGGCACCGGCGTTCTCGGCGGTGACGCTGAGCGTCAGCATCTCGAGCCCGGCGTGGCGCGCCTCGCCGATGCACGCTTCGAGCAACAGCGCGCCGATGCCGGCGCCGCGCGCCTCGGGCCGGACCATCATGCCGATGACATGGCCGATGTGGCGCACCTTCAGGCGCGCTTCGCGCTCGCAGCCGATCGCGCCGAGCAGGCGCTTGCCGCGCCACGCGCCGAGCACGAAGTGACCGCCGTCGCGCCGCTCGAGGCCGAGCCGGTGCAGGTAGTCGGTCGGTTCCTTGGCCGCGTCGCTTTCGGCATCGGAGGTGAACGCCTCGGGATGGAGCGCGAGCATCTCGTCGCGCAGCCGCTTGTAGTCGGCGAGGTCGGCCGCGCCGAGCGGTCGGATCGTGGCGGCGACGCTCACCCGCCGATGTAGTGCATCTCGACGCGCTTCTCGCCGGCCGGCGCCTGCGGCCCGGCGGCGCTGCGGAGCTCGGAGTAACGGTCGTCGCGCTGCTGCCAGACGAGGCCGATCGCGGCCGCGATCTCGGCGTCGCTCGCACCGCCGCGGACGAGCGCGCGCAGGTCGTGGCCGCGGCTCGCGAACAGGCAGAGGAAGAGCTTGCCTTCGGTCGACAGGCGGGCCCGGTTGCAATCGCTGCAGAACGCCTGCGTGACGCTCGAGATCGTGCCGATCTCGCCGGCGACTCCGGGCTCCGCGTAGCGCCAGCGCGCCGCGGTCTCGCCGGGCGCCGAGGCCGGCAGCGGCAGCAGCGCGAACTCCTCGGCGACGCGTTCGACGACCTCGGCCGACGGCAGCACCTCGTCCATGCGCCAGCCGTTGGTTGCGCCGACGTCCATGTACTCGATGAAGCGAAGGGCGACGTCGCGGCCGCGGAAGTGGCGCGCCATCGGCAGGATCTCCTGGTCGTTGGTGCCGCGCTTGACGACCATGTTGACCTTGATCGGGCCGAGGCCGGCGCGCTCGGCGGCGTCGATGCCGCGCAGCACGTCGGCGACCGGGAAGTCGGCGTCGTTCATGCGCCGGAAGACCCGGTCATCGATCGCGTCGAGGCTGACCGTGACGCGGCCGAGCCCGGCCGCCTTCAAGGCCTCCGCCTTGCGCGCGAGGATCGAGCCGTTGGTCGTCAGCGTGAGGTCGAGACGGCCGCCATCGGCGCCAGGGAGCTCGGCCAGCATGGCGACCAGGCGCTCGAGATCGCGGCGCAACAGCGGCTCGCCGCCGGTCAGGCGGATCTTTCTCACGCCGTGGGCGACGAACAGGCGCGCGATCCGGACGATCTCCTCGAAGGTCAGCAGCGAAGAGTGCGGCAGGAAGCTGTAGTCGCGATCGAAGACTTCCCTCGGCATGCAGTAGCTGCAGCGGAAATTGCAGCGGTCGGTGACGGAGATGCGCAGGTCGCGCAGCGGCCGGTGTAGGCTGTCGAGGAGCTCGCCGCTGGGCGCGACGAGCCGCGCCGGAATGCGCGGCGCGCTCGCGGGGTAGCGGTGGTCGGCGACGGCGATCACTTTCGCGCTCATGCGCCGATTGTGCCTCTCGGGCCGGTGGCGGCGCGGGCCAAGACCCGACGGGCAGCGGGCGAAATCAGCCGCCGCCGGCGGCGACGGACGGGAGCGGCGCGGCCAGCGCCGGCTCGACCGCGGCGGTGGTTTCGGCACGCCGTGCGCCGGTGAATCGCTTCGCCCAATAGGCGAAGCTCATGTCCTCGGTGCGAACGTTCTTGCCCGGCCGCGGCGAGTGGATGAAGCGGTTGTCGCCGATGTAGATGCCGACGTGCGAGAAAGTCCGCTTCAGCGTGTTGAAGAAGACGAGGTCGCCGGGGCGAAGATCCTCGCGGCTGACGGCGACGAGCCCCGCGGCCGTTGCCTGCTCGTCGGCGCGCCGCGGCAGGACGAGACCCAGGCTCGTCTCGAAGACGTGGCGAGTGAAGCCGCTGCAGTCGAATCCGGTCTCGGTCGACGTGCCGCCGCGCCGATAGCGAACGCCGAGCAGGTCCGTGGCCGCGACGGTGAGGCCGGACGCATGGTCGTGCATCCGCCGCAACAGGCTTGGCTCGGGCGTGCTCGCGGTGTCGTTCGCGGTCGTCGTCGCTGTCACGGTCGACGGCTGCGCGAGCAAGCCCTTTTCGGCGAGCAGCTGGAGCATCGGGTCGGCGGCTCCATCGTCGGGGCTTGCGAGCGTCGGCGTCGCTGCGAGGCAGAGAACCAGCGCTGCGGCCAGGCCGGCGAGGGCATGGCGCGGCGCGGTGGGAACGATTCGCATCGGCGCGCAGCATAGGCGAGCGGCAAGAACAGCGTCAACCTTGGAAACGATGCCTTACCTTCTTGCTGCGGCACCGCGAACGCGCGCGCAGGCGCTGCCTCGCGGGTCTTCGCTCGCTGCGCTATCGTCGTCGTGAGCTCAAGCGCACGTTAACGGGAGAAGCACGATGTTCAAGGCTTTGCTGCTCGAGAAGGACGACGCCGGCTTCCGCGCGGCGGTTCGCGACGTCGACGACGCCGGCCTGCCCGAGGGCGACGTCACGGTGCGCGTCGAGTATTCGACGCTCAACTACAAGGACGCGCTCGCGATCACGAACAAGAGCCCGATCGTGCGCAGCTGGCCGATGATCGCCGGCATCGACGGCGCCGGCACCGTGCTCGCGTCGAGCCATCCGGCGTGGCAGGCGGGCGATGCAATCGTCCACAACGGCTGGGGCGTCGGCGAGACGCGCTGGGGTTGCCTGGGCGAGCGCGCGCGACTGAAGGGCGACTGGCTGGTCGCGCTGCCGTCCTCGCTCTCGGCGCGCCAGGCGATGGCGATCGGCACCGCGGGCTACACCGCGATGCTCGCGGTCGTCGCGCTCGAGAAGCACGGCGTCAAGCCCGGCGATGGGCCGGTGCTGGTCACCGGCGCGAGCGGCGGCGTCGGCAGCGTCGCGATCGCGCTGCTCGCGCGCCTTGGCCATCAGGTCGCTGCCGCGACCGGCCGACCGCACGAGGCGGCGTACCTGCGCGAGCTCGGCGCCGCCGAGATCGTCGACCGCGCCGAGCTCAACGCACCCGGCAAGCCGCTGCAGAAAGAGCGCTGGGCGGCGGCGATCGATGCGGTAGGCAGCCATACCCTCGTCAACGCGCTCGCGCAGACGCGCTACGGCGGCATCGTCGCGGCCTGCGGCCTCGCCCAGGGCTTCGACCTGCCGGCGACCGTCATGCCGTTCATCCTGCGCGGCGTGACGCTGACCGGAATCGACAGTGTCATGGCGCCGCTGCCGGCGCGCCAGGAAGCGTGGCGTCGTCTCGCGCACGATCTCGATGCGCGCGCGCTCGATCTCATCACCGCAGAAGTGCCGCTCGACGACGCGATCGACAAGGCCGGCGAGCTGCTCGTCGGCGGCGTGCGGGGGCGGATCGTCGTCAGGATCTGATCGCATCGCCCGCGGCGACGCGCTTAGCGGACGAGCTGCGAGAGGCGCCTGAACTTCGGATGCTCGCTGGTGCCGAGCCATTCGAAGATCACCATCTCGGTCGTGACGACGTCGGCACCGTGCCGGCGCGCGCGCTCGGTCGCGGCGAGGCGGTTGTGCGGGTGGCGCGAGCCGACCGCGTCGCCGACCCACTTCACCGCATGACCCGCTTCGAGCAACCCGATCACCGTCTGCAGGACGCAGACGTGCGCCTCGCAGCCGGCGACGACGAGCGTGTCGCGCCCGGCGGGCAGGCGGCGCAGGAAGCCTTCCTCGGCCGGCGCGGAGAAGTGGAACTTGGCGAGCGTCGTGTCGCACAACGACGCGATCTCGGGGACGAGCGGGCCGAGGCCGGCGGGGTTCTCTTCGGTGCCGATGACATGGATGCCGAGCTCGCGCGCCGCCGTCGCCAGCTGGACGCAGCGGCGCACGACCGCCTCGCCCTCGTGGATCGCCGGCATCAGGCGCACCTGGGTGTCGACGATCAGGAGCGTGCACTCGTCGGGCTTGCAGAGAAGGGTCATCGCCAGGCTCCTCGGGATCGCCCATTCTCGGCGATGCACGTGGCCTCGGCACAATCGGTGCAGGCACTTCCGGGGAAGACGTCATGTTGATGAACTCGGCCGACTACCGTGAATCGCTGCGCCGTCACTCGCCGCGCGTCTTCGTCGACGGCGCGCGAATCGACAGCGTCGTCGACGCGCCGGCGCTGCAGCCCGGCATCAACGCGCTTGGCCTGACCTACGACTTCGCCTTGCGCGACGAGCTGGCGCCGATCATGCGGGCGGTCCAGGCGTCGAGCGGCAAGACCGTCAACCGGATGCTGCACGTCGACCAGAGCAGCGCCGACCTGCTCAACAAGCTCGAGGCGGTCCGGGTCCTGTGCCAGGAGACCGGCTGTGCGCAGCGCTACCTCGCCCACGACGCGTTCAGCGCGCTGGCCGAGTCGACGGCGCGAATCGACGCCGACCACGGGACGCGCTACGGCGAGCGCTTCACCGCCTACCTGCACGACTTCCAGGACAAGGACCTGAGCGTCGGCATCGCCATGACCGACGCCAAGGGCGACCGCAGCAAGCGGCCGCACGAGCAAGCGAACGCCGACAGCTACGTCCACATCGTCGAGAAGAACGGCAAGGGAATCGTCATCTCGGGGACGAAGGCGATCGTCACCGGCGCGCCCTATGTGCACGAATTCCTCGTCATGCCGTGCCGCAACATGAGCGAGACCGACGCCGCATTCGCCGTGTGCTGCGCGGTCCCCTGCGATGCCGACGGGGTGACGATCATTGCCAGGCCGGCAGGACGACCGGGCGAAAGGGCGGCGCTGTTCTCGAACAAGTACGGCCAGTCGACGGGCGTCGTCGTTTTCGACCGCGTCTTCGTCGCCTGGGAGCGCGTCTTCCTCGCCGGCGAGTGGCAGCATTCGTCGCAGCTCACCTACAGCTACGCGACGCATCATCGCCACACCTGCATCGCCGCGCGCGCCGGATTCGGCGACCTGCTGATCGGCGCGGGCGCGCTGATGTGCGAGGCGAACGGCTTCGATCCGGGTCAGGAGACGCATCTGCGCGAGCAGATGGTGCAACTGATCACGATCGTCGAGGGCTTCTACGCGTGCGGGGTCGCCGCGAGCGTCTACGCCAGCGCCGATTCGCTGTCGAAGACGGTGACGCCCGACCCGGTGTTCGCGAACATCGGCAAGCTGCTCCTCGCCAACCAGATCTACGAGATGCACCGGATCGCCCACTACGTCTCGGGCGGCCTGATCGTCACGCTGCCGGGCCCGGACGAGGACCACAACCCCGAGACCTCGGCGCAGCTCGCCGACGTGCTGCGCGCCAATCCGGCGGTGCCGTACGACAAGCGGATCGAGGCGGCGCGGCTGATCGAGGACCTGACCGCGTCCTACCAGGGCGGCTGGTATTCGGTGATCAGCCTGCACGGCGGTGGCTCGCCGGAGGCGATGAAGCAGGAGATCTGGCGCAACTACCCGGTCGGCAACAAGGTCGAACTGGTCGAACGTTTGCTCGAGCGCAATGTCCTGGCCGAACCCGGGCGCAAGATCGGGGCCGTTCGCCAGCCTGGAAAGTGCTGCGACGCGGGCTGCACGCCGCCGTCGCCGACGACCATGGTGGCGTTGCCAGGCCGACGACCCGGAGAGACATCGACATGAGCCGCTCGAAACACAGTTACGCCGAATTCCACCGCCGCTCCCTCGAAGATCGTGACGCCTTCTGGGCCGAGCAGGCCCGCCTCGTCGACTGGCAGCGGCCGTTCGACACGGTCTGCGACGCGAGCCGGCCGCCGTTCACAAGCTGGTTCGCTGGCGGCACGACCAATCTTTGCCACAACGCGGTCGACCGGCACCTGGCGGCGCGGGCCGCGCAGCCGGCGCTGATCCACGTCTCGACCGAGACCGAGAGCGAACGGGTCTACACGTTCGCCGAGCTGCACGCCGAGGTGCAGCGGATGGCGGCCGTGCTGCTCTCGCTCGGCGTCGCCCAAGGCGATCGCGTCCTGCTGTACATGCCGATGGTTCCCGAGGCGGCGTTCGCGATGCTCGCGTGCGCACGGATCGGCGCGATCCACTCGGTCGTTTTCGGCGGCTTCGCGAGCGTCAGCCTGGCGAGCCGGATCGACGATGCCGAGCCGAAGGTCGTCATCAGCGCCGATGGCGGCAGCCGGGCCGGGAAGGTCATCGCCTACAAGCCGCTGCTCGACGAGGCGATCGCGCTCGCCCGGTACAAGCCGGCGAGCGTCGTCCTCGTCGACCGCGGCCTCGCGCCGATGGCGATGAGCGCCGGACGCGACCACGGCTATGCAGCGTTGCGCGAACGTCATCTCGGCGCGCAGGTGCCGTGTACCTGGGTCGAGTCGACGCACCCGAGCTACACGCTCTACACGAGCGGAACCACCGGCCGCCCGAAAGGCGTGCAGCGTGACACCGGCGGCTACGCCGTCGCGCTCGCGGCGAGCATGAAGCACATCTTCTGCGGCCAGGCCGGCGAGACGTACTTCTCGACCAGCGACATCGGCTGGGTCGTCGGCCACAGCTACATCGTCTACGGTCCGCTGATCGCGGGCATGGCGACGATCATGTACGAGGGGCTGCCGATCCGGCCCGATCCGGCAGTCTGGTGGAGCCTGGTCGAGAAGTACAAGGTCACCGCGATGTTCACGGCGCCGACGGCGATCCGCGTCCTGAAGAAGCAGGATCCGAAGTACCTGCGCCAGCACGACCTCTCGTCGCTGCGAGCGCTCTTCCTCGCCGGCGAGCCGCTCGACGAGCCGACCGCGACGTGGATCTCGGAGGCGATCGGGAAGCCGATCATCGACAACTACTGGCAGACCGAGAGCGGCTGGCCGATCCTGACGCTCGCCAACGGCGTCGAACCGCTGCCCAGCCGCTTCGGCAGCCCCGGCGTGCCGATGTACGGCTACGACGTCAAGATCATCGACGAGTCGACCGGCACCGACATCGTCGAGCCTAACCGCAAGGGCGTGGTCGTGATCGAGGGACCGACGCCGCCCGGCTTCATGCAGACGGTCTGGCGCGACGACGCGCGCTTCGTCGAGACGTACTGGAAGAGCATCCCGGGACGCACCGTCTACAACACCTTCGACTGGGGAATCCGCGACGCCGACGGCTACTTCTTCATCCTCGGCCGCACCGACGACGTCATCAACGTCGCAGGCCATCGGCTCGGCACGCGCGAGATCGAGGAGAGCATCTCGAGCCATGCCAACGTCGCCGAGGTCGCGGTCGTCGGCGTCGCCGACGCGCTCAAGGGACAGGTGGCGATGGCGTTCGTGATCGCCAAGGATGCGTCGGCGCTCGGCGACGCGAGCGGCCGGATGAAGCTGGAGGGCGACATCATGAAGACCGTCGACAGCCAGCTCGGCTCGGTGGCGCGGCCGTCGCGCGTGCACTTCGTGAGCGCGCTGCCGAAGACGCGCTCCGGCAAGCTCCTGCGCCGCGCGATCCAGGCGGTGTGCGAGCGACGCGACGCCGGCGACCTCACGACCATCGAGGACCCGACGGCGCTCCAGCAGATCCGCGAGGTCGTCGAGCCGCAGCCGTGACGTCCGGCGGCGCGCGAGCGCGCTAGCGCGCTAGAGGACCTCGCTCGCGAAATCGGCCAGGCGCGAGCGCTCGCCTCGCGCCAGCGTCACGTGGCCGGAATGCGCCCAGCCCTTGAAGCGATCGACCGCGTAGGTCAGGCCCGACGAGCCCTCGGTGAGGTAGGGCGTGTCGATCTGCGCCAGGTTGCCGAGGCAGACGATCTTGGTGCCCGGGCCGGCGCGCGTGATCAGCGTCTTCATCTGCTTGGGCGTCAGGTTCTGCGCCTCGTCGATGATCACGAACTTGTTGAGGAAGGTGCGGCCGCGCATGAAGTT
>Ga0068860_100001284_pt1 | contig 27254 bp, 24 predicted proteins | sample KBSSwiS32_FD_66597 | JGI IMG/M metagenome (GOLD analysis project Ga0068860, IMG submission 66597) | Switchgrass rhizosphere microbial communities from Kellogg Biological Station, Michigan, USA - KBS Switchgrass S3-2 | ecosystem: Host-associated > Plants > Roots > Rhizosphere > Soil ...
GAACGAGAGCTCATGGGTGAAGAGTTGCGCGAGGAGGGCAAAAGCGAGACAACTCGGGGAAAGAAAGCGTGGTCCGGAGACAACGGAGAAGCGTCGTTGCCCGGGGGGCCTGTCCGCCGGAGAAAGAGGGCGCTTGCAGCGCCCCTACGCCATGCGTGGATCAATCCATGACCAGCGGCGCTATGCAGTCCGGTCCGTCGTGGGCGGGACTGTTGACCACGCGCGACACCTCGCGCGTCTCGAAGGCGCGGTCGGGCGCGGGCTGCAGCAGCGGCACCAACCGCGCGGGATCGGCGACGCCCGGATCGAGCCAGAGGCCGAAATCCTCGGGCGCCAAGATCACCGGCATCCGATCGTGAATCGGCTTCATCAGCTCGTTCGGCGTGGTGGTGAGGATGGTGAATGTTTCGAGGGCCGGGTCCTCGCGCTGCGCGCCTTTCGGCCGCCAACTCGCCCAGAGGCCGGCGAAGGCGAACGGCCGACCGTCCGACCGGTGAATCCAGATCGGTTGCTTGAGCTTGCCTTCCTTTCGCCATTCGTAGAATCCGTCGGCGACCACGAGGCAGCGCTGCTTTTGCAGGCTCCGTTTGAACGACGGCTTTTCGGCCGCCGTCTCGGCGCGGGCGTTGATCATACGGTTGCCGATCGACGGATCTTCCGCCCAGGCGGGCACCAGGCCCCAACGCAGGAAATCGAGCCGGCGCTTTTCGCCCGGGCCGGGGATCCGCACGACCGCGGCTTCCTGCGTCGGCGCGACGTTCCAGCGCGGCGCAAAGGTGGGAACGCCTTCGAGTCCGAACAGGTCGGCGATCAGCTCGGGCGGAGTCGTCAAGGTATAGCGGCCGCACATGGGGAGAGGACTCCGACCTAGAACGCCGCGAGCAGGAACGCGACGTCGCCGCCGATCTGCGCGAGATTCCGATCCATCAACTCTTCGTAGTCGCCGCCGAATTCGCCCACTCCGGACCGGCGCTCCTGGTTGAATTTAACCAGGACCTTGCCGCTCGCCGGGTCGAACAGCTCGCCCGAGATCTCCGTCTTCGCCGCGCCGGCTCCGAAACCCACCCAGTAGCGGGCAGCCTGAGAGCCCGGGTCCAGGCGGTCGATCGTCCCGCGCAGGATCAGCTTCCTCGCCTCGGAATCGGCCTCGCCGCGGCTCGCCTCGACGACCTCGATGCGCGCGCCGATCCTCTCCGCGAGGCCCGAGACGTAAGGGTCCGTCGCGTGCGCGAGGACGCTCTTGATCGGCGCGTACGCGTTGTCGTCTTGGTCCGGCAGCTCGGTGCGCGAGCCGTCGAGCGGTTCGACGACGACCAGGTCGTAGTCCGCGAGGCGGAACGGCTGGAGGATCTCGACCCGGTCGATCTCGTCCTTCCAATCGCGATAGGTGCCGGGCTCGGTGGGCGATTTTCGGTTGCGCGCGGCGAGTGGGGCGGCGATCAGGAGGAGAGCCGCAAGGACCGGAACGGAGCGGCGGATGAATTGGCGAGGCATTGGAATTCCCTCTCGGAAAAGCCCTCTCGGGGAAATTGGGCGAAGCCGCAAGGTTGCGGTTCGCCCGCCAACTCTAGCGCACACGCCCGTCCCGCTTTTCGGTTCTGTCACACACCCTTTCATAGAGACTGTTGAACCAAAGCAACAACCGCTGGAGGTGGAGGATGTCCTACGCCCTCGCCATTCGTTTGCGGCGCCCCGTGGTTTTCGCGCTCTCCCTCGCACTTTTGGTCGGCCCCGCGACCCCCGCGTTCGCGCAAGGAAACTGCTCGGGCGGGATTTCGGCTTCGCCGCCGGTCGACAACCGCGACGGCTACCTGGTCAACCTGGAAGAGGCGCCGATCCATCCGCTCGAATTCGGCTCGACGGGCAACCTCTGGCAAGCCAACCTGCCCGACGCGCGGATCGTCGTCTGGAACCTCGCGGCGCCGCTCGCGCCGGTCAAGCTCGACGAGATCGGCGTCGGTTTGGGTCCCGTCTCGATCCGCCTGCGACCGGCGGCAGGCGCCAATCCGCGCGAGATCTGGGTCGCCTGCCAGTCGTCCAACGCGGTGTTCGTGATCGACGAGGCGACGCGCAAAGTGACCCAGGTTGTGCGCTTGAAAGGCGAGCCGACCGACGTCGCTTTCGATGCCGCGAACCAGTTCGCCTACGTCTCGCTCGCCGCGACCAACCGGATCGCCAAAGTGAACGCCAATACGCTCGCCGTACAGACGCCGCTGGTCTACGACAGCGACTTTCCTCCCGGAGGCGCGGCGCGCGCCGAGGTCGAGGAGCCGCGGGCGATGATGCGCGACGGCAACTCGCTGTTCGTGCTCTCTCACATGTCGGGCAACGGCTCGTTCCCGCTCACTTTCGATCTGGCCGATCCGCCGATCGTCAACGGCTGGCAGTTCGGGGCGACTCCGCCCGACCGGGACGTTCTGGCGTTCGACCTCGCGGCCGGGACGCCCGGTTCGGCGGCGCTCTGGCGCATGGGCACGCTCAATTTCGACCTGGTGAAAGCCGACGATGGCCGGATCTACGTCTCGACGGTCGATTTCGCCAACCAAACCCAGGTGCCAGGGACGTCGGGCTTGCCGACGCTCGAAGGGGAGTTCGACTACAAGGCGAAAGGGTTCGGCCGGCACCTGATCACGCATGCGGTCGCAGGGATCAACGGATTCCCCCAGCCGGGCACCCTCGGCATCGACCTGAACGTCGACGTCGATCCGTTCCTGCCGACGAGCTTCCGTTGCGCGGTGCCGACCGACATCGCGTACGACTCGGTCGCCGAACGGCTGTTCGTCGCCTGCTACGAAACTCGAAATGTCGCCGTGGTCCAGCTCAATTCCACTCCGGCGGGAGGCACGGTGATCGCCGAGCTGCTCGCGGCGCCGGCCGCCGCGCCGAGCGCCACGGCTTTCGGACCGCGCGGTGTCGCGCTCTCGGCCAACGGCCAGACCGCCTATGTCCTGTTCCGCGGCGATCATCGGCTGCAGACCTACAACCTCGCCGGCCTGGGACCGGGCTCGCGAATCGATCCCGCGGTGAGCGGTCCGCTCAAGGCCGGCTTCGACATCACGCCGCTACGCATCTTGAACGGCCGGCGTCATTTCTTGAACGCCGCAAACTCCGGCAACGGCACCTCGACCTGCAACACCTGCCACATGGACGGCCATCTCGACGGGCTCGGTTGGGACCTCTCCGATTTCACCGGCAAGCTCGACTCGACGCCGTTGCCCGAAAAGATCGGGCGCGAACCGAAAGGCACGAAGGTCACGATGTCGCTGCGCGGCATCGAAGAGACCGCGCCGTTTCACTGGCGGGGCGACCGCGCCGATCTCGACGCCTTCAACCCCGCGTTTTCGGGTCTGCTCGGCGGCGCGACGCTTTCGCCTTCCCAGATGCGCGAGTTCGAGGACTTCGTGTTCAGCCTGTCCTATCCCGCGAACCCGAACCTGGACGACAACCGGTCCTATGTCCAGTTCGCCAAGGACGGGTTCGACTGCTTCGCGACCCACAAGACGATGCACACGGTCCTGCACGACGCGACCGGCGGGCCGCCGCCCGGCGGCAATCCGAACGGCAACCTCGACGCCTCGTGCGCCGATTGCCACGCGATGGACGGCGCGTCGGGGACGCTCAACCAGGTCAACAACCCGTTCCCGGTGAGCCTCGCGGCGCTCGCCGACGACGCGACTCAACTGCGCGGCCTGTGGGACAAGGAGAGCCAGACGGTCAACACCGGGCTCCCCTTTCCGATGGACATCATGCCCGCGACGGGCTGGGGATTCGCCAACACCGGAGTGGTCGACACGGTGCTCGGTTTCGTCAACATCGGCGTGTTCAACCACATGGGGCACGACGGGCAGATCGTCGACCTGCTGAAGCGGTTCGACACCGGGGTGGCGCCGACGGCCGCGTTCGCCGTCATGCTCACCGGCGGGGTGGCCAACACCGTGGACGAAGCGCTGCTCAAATCGAGCCTCGCCGCGACGCAGCCGCTCACCGCGATCGCCAACGGCGCCGCGAATTTTCCGGCGCACGATCTGGTCGCCCGCGGCTGGGTTCGCCTGGTGGCGGGAGGTCCGCAGGTCCCGATCGGCATGCTCTGGGACGGAACGCAGTGGCTGACCGATCGAACCGGCACGACCTTCACCTTCGCCGCGCTCAAGGCCAAGGTCGCGATCGGCGACGCGGCGATCGCGCTGATGGGCGTACCGGTCGGCTCCGGCTACCGCCTGGGGCTCGACCGCGATCTCGATTTCCGGCTCGACGGCGACGAGGTGACCGTGGCGCCCACCACCGCGACCGACAATCCGGACACCGATGGCGATACCTTTCCCGACGGCTACGAGATCCGGCTCGGCTCGAACCCGACGCTCGCCGGGAGTTTGCCGCCCGTCGAGTTGGTCGCGCCGCAGGTCCTCACCAACAAGATCGCCTGGATCAATTCGAGCGTGGTCAAAGCGCGCTGGTCGACCGACGAGGAATCGACCACCCGCCTGCGGGTCTGGAAGATCGGTCCCGGTCCGCTTTCGCGTCTGATCTACGACCGGGAAGACAGCCAGTTCAAGAAGTACCATTCCGCGGTCGGCCGCAAGCTCGAACCCGGCGGCACCTACCGCGTCGAGGTGGTCACCAAGGACCCGCGCGGCAATCTCCGGACCGTGGTGCTCAACACCGGCGTGCCGAGCCAGCCGTTCCTGTTCCTTTCGACCCAGGTAGCGAAGACGACCCTCAAACGAACAGGGCCGGGCACGGTGTCCGGCACCCAGGCCTACACCGCGACCGCCTCGGTCGTCGATGAAACCGGAACGGCGATCGCCGACGGCGCGATGGTCTCCGGGACCCTGGTCGAGTGGGACAGCGCCGCCTGCACCTTCACCTCCACTTCGCCGCCCGGAACCTGCTCGACGGTCACCACCTCGATCCCCGCGGCTGCGACCGTCGGCGGTGTCGCGACCTTTGCTATCCAAGGCAGCCGTGTCTTTTCGAGCGGCACGGCGGAGTTCTTCGTCAGAACCGTGGTGGACAACCTGCCCACTTCGCCCAACCCGGGCCTGGCGCGCCTCTACTTCAAATCGCTCTCCGGCCAGTTCGGCTTCTGGGGGCAGGCGAGCGTGCCGTAGAGAGAACTAGCGGGTCGCCGAGGCCGGTTCGACTTCGGCGACCGCCCCCAGATACTCGGCGAGCGTGAAGCTGTCGACCTCGATCGCCGCGCGCCGCGCTTCCGCGGCGGCGGGGTCGTTCGCGAGCGTCAGTTGATACGCCTTCTCCAAACGCGCGAGAGCCTCGGTCTCGTCGGTCGGCAGGTAGATCCCGGCGGTCAGGCGGTCTCGTTGTTCTCCGGGCGCTTGGAGACTCCGGGCCAGTTCCGAGCCGAGCGCGTCGCCGGGGGCGTGTCCGAGTGGCGAGATCCGCCAGATCCAACGCCATGGGCCGCGGGCGAGTGTGGATATTCGGCCCGAGAAGTTCGCCAAGATCCCATCCAGCGCCGCCTGCACGTCGGCGAGCGAGATTTCGACCGCCCAGCGGACGAACGGTAGATCCTCGTCCTTCGTTCCCTCCGCGGCAAAGCGGCGGAGCGCGCAAAACCCTAGATAAATCGCGCCGAAGGCGTCGGCGAAGCGGCCGGAGAGGCGCTCCGCGCGTTTGAGCCGCGCCCCTTGGGCAAATAGCGCCGCTTCGGCGAGGAGGGCGAAGCGGGCGGAAGCCCAGGCGAGGCGGCGCCAGAGTTTCGCAGTTGGGCCGGGCACGGGGCTGCGGGTGAACAAGCCGCGCGAGAGGTCGAGACGCAATGTGCGCAGCTTGAGACGCAAGAAATGAAGGACGTGGCCGAGGAGCGCCCGGCGGAGCTTCTTCTCGTCCCGGTTCTCGATCGCCACAAGCTCCCGGCGGATGTAGGGGTGCGAGCGGAAGAGCCCTTGGCCGACGACGATCAGGGTGCGGGTGAGGATGTTCGCCCCTTCGACCGTGATGCCGATCGAGGCGGCGGCGAGGCCTTCGGGCAGGAAGTTACGCGGTCCGCGGCAGAGGCCGGCGCCGCCGAGGATGTCCATCGCGTCGAGCACGATTCGACGCAGGCGCTCGGTCGCCTCGACCTTGAGCGCGCCGGAGATCACCGCGGGCTTTTCGCCTCGTCCGACCGCGCCCGCGGTGAACACGCGCGCGGCTTCCAGCCGGTAGGTCTCGCCCGCGATCCGCGCGAGCGGCTCTTCGATCCCCTCGAACCGGCCGATCGGCAAACCGAACTGGTGGCGGACCTGGGCGTACGCGCCCGCCACCCGCGCCGCGAGCTTCGCCCCGCCCACCGACTGCGCGGGGAGCGAAATCGACCGCCCGGCCGAGAGCGCCTCCATCAACATCGCCCAGCCATAGCCCGCCCCTTCCGGTCCGCCAAGGATCTGGCTCGCCGGGACCAGGACGTTCCGACCTTCGGTCGGCCCGTTCGGAATCGCCACGCCGGCCGGATCGTGCCGGCGGCCGACGTCGACGCCCGGCGCGGAGGTCGGGACCAGCACGCAAGTGATGCCCGGCTCGATTCCGTGCCCGAGCAGGTTTTCAGGATCGTGCAGGCGAACCGCGAGGCCGAGCAGGGTGGCGACCGGCGCGAGCGTGATATAGCGCTTCTTCCAGGAGAGCAGCAGCCAGGGCGCGCCGTCCGGCCCTTTGATCACCTCGCCGACCGATGCAAGCGCCGCCGCGTCCGATCCCGCCTCGGGCTCGGTGAGCGCGAAGCAGGGGATCTCCTCGCCGCTCGCGAGGCGGGGAAGGTAGCGGCGCCGCTGCTCTTCCGTTCCGTGGGCGAGCAGCAGCTCGGCCGGGCCGACCGAGTTGGGGATCAGCACGATGGCAGAGAGAGGCAGCGAGCGCGACGCGAGCTTGCCGAACACCGCGCCCGCGGCGAGAGGCGAAAAGCCGAGGCCGCCCCAGGCCGGCGGGATCGATAGGCCGAAGAAACGCTGCTCGCGAAGGTAGTTCCAGATCGGCTCGGGGATCGTTCGGGTCCGCGTAATCTCCCAGGGATTCGCGAGCCGGCAGACCTCCTCGACCGGGCCGTCGAGGAACGCCTGCTCCTCCGCCGAAAGCTCGGGGTACGGCTCGGCGAGGATGCGCCGGAGGTTCGGCCGCCCTGAAAAGATCTCGCCGTCGAGCCAGACCGTTCCCGCCGCGAGCGCCTGCCGCTCGGTGTCGGACAGGCGGGGGAGAAGGCCGCGGCGTTCGAGGAAATCCAGGAGGGACGGCATGGGCAGCTCTCGCCGCGATCTTACTCCTCGGGCTCTTACCGTCCGCCCACCCAGGTTTCGACGATCGCCGAGTTGCCCGCGCCGAAAATCAAACTGTCGAGAAGCGTCTCTGGCTCCCAGCCGTCCAACTCGGGGCAACCGAGATCGATTGCGGCAAAATCGGCCCATGCGCCCGGACGGATTTCGCCGGCTTCGATTCCCAGCGAGCGGGCGCCGCCGAGGGTCGCGGCACGGAGCAGCGCCGGGGCGACCGCGCCGTTTGCGTCGCGCAAGGCGCCGCGCGTCTCGGTGCTCACCCGCTGGCCGTATTCGAGCCAGCGCATCTCTTCGAGGAACGAGATCCGCGCGTTCGAATCGGTGCCCAGGGCGAGCCGCGCGGCGGCCTCACCGTGCGTTGCGATGAAGCGCGCGAGGTCCGGCAGGCCGTCGCCCAGGTTGCCTTCCGTGGTCGGGCAGATGCAGGCCGTGCCGCCGCCGTCGAAGAAGCGTTCGAGATCGTCCGGCGAGGTGTGCGTACAGTGGACCGCCGTGATCCCCTCGGCGCCGCCGCAGGCGTCGAGCAGAGCCGCCATCGGCCGTTTGCCGTAGGCGGCGAGGCAGTCCTCGATCTCCTTCTGCTGCTCTTCGACGTGGATGTGGAACACGAGTCCCCGGCGACGCGCCTCGCGGTAAATCTCCCCCAGCTCGTCGAGGTTCGCCGCGCGCACGCTGTGGACCACCGCCCCGAGCGTCTGGTCGCGACCGAGCCTACCGCCGAGGGCGTCCATCTGCGACCAATATTCGGCAAGGGAGACGCCGTCGAAACGCTTCTGGGCGGGGCTTAACGGTTGGCCGATCCCGCCGGTGCGATAGTACGTTTCGAGCAGAACGAGACGGATTCCCGCCGAGCGAGCGGCGGCGAGGATCGCGGCGTCGAACGCGAAATCGGCACCGGGGCCGCGATGGTGTAGGTAGTGGAACTCGCCGACGCAAGTGATCCCGGCCGCGCGCATCTCGCGGAACGCCCGGAGCGACAGAGTGAAAATCAGCTCTTCCGTCATCGACTCGACCAGGCCGTACATCGCCTCGCGCCAGGTCCAGAAGCTGCCGGCGGCCCCCGCGGGAAACCTCTCGCCCCGGCCGCGCAGACCGCGCTGGAACGCGTGGGAATGAACGTTGACGAACCCCGGCAGTAGCGCCCGTCCGTCTAGGCGCTCGACGGACGAATCCGGCGGCGGGGCTTCGATGCCGACGCTCGCGATCCGCCCTTCGGAATCGATCCTGATCCGCACGCCGGGCTCGAACCGCTCTCCGGTCCAGGTGAGATCGGCTTCGAGGAAGCGGGTCATAGGGCAGCTTCTTCGAGGGCGCGTTTCAGCGCGCCGATCAGGGTGGGAATGTCGTTCTGGAGGGTTTGCCAGACGACTTCCAAATCGACTCGATCGTAGCCATGGATGAGGCGATGGCGCATGTTTACGACATCAGGCCAGGGAATCCCTGGAACCCGGTCTTGGAGATCCGAGGATACGTGTGCTGCGGCTTCCCCTACGATTTCGAGCAGGCGGGTCAGAGCGAGCTGAAGAATCTCATCGTGCTCGAATTCCTCGCGGCTTCGTCCTCGTGCGTGGAACGCAGCCTTTTCCGCCGCTTCCAGCATGTGGACCAACCGGAGCCGATCATCCCTCTTGCTCAAACAGAGGCTCCGCTTCCGCGAGAACTTCGGAAAGGAAATGACGGCTCAACGACGCCGGAGTCTGGAGGTCGATCCGCCGATTGCCGAACAGAACGGCGATCTCTCGTTCCAGGCTGGAGAGACCAAGAAATCCTGGGGTAGCTCCAGGTTGGAATTCGACCAAGAGATCCAGATCGCTATCGGGTCGGAAGTCTTCGCGGAGCCCAGATCCGAAAAGCGAAAGCCGCCGCACTCCACGATGTGCGCAGAGCCGAGCGAGCTCTTCCTTAGGAATGGGGACTCGGGCATGGGAGGGTCTGAGAGCGACGGCCATGATCTCCTCGGATCGGTTGGGGAATCGAGGATACTTCATTCGCAGAGTTGCGCGATCGCCCGCCCGACGATCTCGCGCGCCTGGGCGTACTCGGACTTCGGCATCCACTCGTTCGGCTTGTGGGCGACCTCGATCGTCCCCGGACCCCACACGGCGCAGTCGAAGCCGGCGCGGGCAAGCCATCCGGCGTCGGTGGCGAAGCCGACGCTTCGCGTCCCTTCTTGGCCGGTCAGCTCGCAGAGCAGGCGATGGATCGGCGCCTCGGGATCCAGCATCATCGGCGGGCTGTCCGACAGAACCTCCGTTCGCACCGTGACGCCCGCGGGGAGGGGCACCGAGGCGATAGCCGCCTGGACCCGCGGTGCCAGCTGATCCGATTCGAGGCCGGGCATCGTGCGCACGCCGATCTCGACGACGCAGGTGTCCGGCACGACGTTGATCGCCGAGCCGCCATGGACGGTGGCGACGTTGATCGCCGCGAACGGCACGTCGGGGAAGCTCTCGGCGCTCGGCGCCCCTTCCCGTTCGAGCGCCGCGCCCAGCTCGGCGAGCGCCACGATCGCGCGCCCGGCGGGAACGATCGCGTTCGCGCCCAGGTGGGGATAGCCCGAGTGCGCGCTCTTGCCGGAAAACGTCGCGCGCATCTTCAAATGACCCTTGTGCAGGCCGACGACGGCAAGCGAAGTAGGTTCGCCGATGATCATCGCGCGGGGGAGTTTGTCGAGCCCCTGAAAGTCCTTCGCGAGCCAGCCCGCGCCGAGCGTGCCGACCTCTTCGTCATAGGTAAGGACGAGCGCGAGCGGTGCCCTCATCCGGGAGAGACGATCGGGCTGCGCCGCCTCCGCCGCCAGATTGACCGCGAGTGCCACGAACCCCTTCATGTCGCACGCGCCCCGCGCGATCCAACGATCGCCCCCGTCGGTCAACGTGAACGGATCGCTCTCCCAACCGGGTTCCCCGGCGGGCACGACGTCCATGTGTCCGGAGAGAGCCAGGCCCTCCCGGTCGTCCCGCTCCGGCCCGAGGCGGACGATCAGATTCCCCTTGGTCCCGTCCGGCGAAGGATGCCGCTCGATCCGCACTCCCGGCCGGTCCAAGTACTCCGCGATGAAATCCGCGAGCGGCAGGTTCGAGTTCGAGCTGACCGTATCGAACGCCACGATCCGGGCGAGCAGTGCGGCGTCGGAGAGGAGTGTAGGCATGGGAGGCCTTCGTGGGGTCGAGGGGAGCGGCGAGCCCACCTGCACTAGAATCCTATGGTGAATCCGCCAGCTTTTCTCCCACCGGTCCGCAGGCCTCGAAAGCGCGAGGCCTGATGGAGGCTCGCGGCGCCCCCGATCGCGCGACCCTGATCGCCACGTTGACCGACCCGCCGAGCGATGCCGATCTAGATCGGTTGGCGGTCCAGGCGGACGTGCTCGAAATGCGGGCGGATCTGCTGGGCGACCTGCCGGCCGAGAAGCTGCGCGCGCGGTTTCCCGGCCGGTTGCTCTATACGCTGCGCAGCCGCAATGAAGGGGGCGCGGGGGAATCCTCTCCGGACAAGCGGCGCAAGCGAATCGAGGAGGCTTCGGCAGGCTTCGATCTGGTCGATCTCGAATTGGAACGCGACCTCGCGGCCGGTCTGCTCTCCGCGATCTCACCCGAGCGGCGCATTCTCTCGTGGCACGGCGGGCCGACGCCGCTTCCGGGCCTCCAGGCGCGGCTCGAACGGATGCTTGGCGCCCCGGCGTTCCTCTACAAGTTGGTGCCGGCGGCTCAAGCGCCGGGCGATGCGTTCGCGCCGCTTCAATTGCTCGCCGACGCGGGCCGGCGCGACGTGGCGGCGTTCGCCTCCGGGCTGCCGGGCGCCTGGACCCGCCTCGTGGCGCCGCGGCTCGGCGCGCCGGTCGCCTACGGCTCGGCGGGAGAAACGCCGGCCGCCCCGGGTCAGCTCTCGATCGCGAAGCTCCGCGGCGACTACGGCCTGCCCGCGCTGCCGCCGATCGAAGCGTTGTTCGGCATCGTCGGCAATCCCGTGTTCCACTCGCTTTCCCCGCGGCTACACAACGGCTGCTATCGCGCGCTTGGAATCCCGGCGCTCTACCTGCCGTTCCACGTCGACGGCTTCGGCGATTTCTGGCTGGATGTGGTCGAAGGCGCGGCGTTCGAAGAATTCGGTCTGCCGCTGCGCGGCCTTTCCGTCACCGCGCCGCACAAAGAAGCCGCGCTCGCGGTGGCCGGCGCATCGAGCCCGCTCGCCGACCGGATCGGCGCGGCGAACACGCTGATCCTCGGCGACGGCGTTTGGCAGGCGGAATCGACCGATCCTGAAGGGGTGGTCCTGCCGATCCGCGCCCGCGGCATCGACGTCAGGGGAAAAAGCGCCGCGGTGATCGGCGCCGGCGGAGCGGGGCGCTCCGCGGCCGTCGGCCTCGCCGCGGCCGGAGCGCACGTGACCCTGGTCAATCGCAACGAAGCAAGGGGGCGGCTCGCGGCGTCGGAGCTTCACCTGGCTTTCGCGGCCCTCGAAGGCTTCGAACCTTCCAGCTTCGACATCCTGGTCCAAGCGACTTCGCTCGGCCGCAATGACGACGAGCCGCTGCCGTTCGGGGTCGAACGAATCCGCCCCGGCACCGTGGTCGTCGATCTCGTCTACCGGGCCGAGACTCTGGATCCGACCCCGCTCCTCGCCGCTGCGATCGCCCAGGGCGCCGTGGCGATCGACGGCCGCGAAGTTCTGCTCTCCCAAGCGCTCGGCCAATTCCGCGGCATGACCGGGCGCGAGATGCCGGTGGAGTTGGCGCGGGAGCTGTTGGGGGCGGGGGCTTTGCCTGTTTAAGGGAAGCGACCGATCCAGAAATTCGGTGATCTGCCCGAGGAATTCACCGACCTGGCCCCGGAATTCGCCGAGTCGGCACGGAAATTGGGTGAGCTGTGCCGGAAATTCGGTGACCTGGAGCAGGAATACAGTGAGCTGGCCCAGGAAGGGGTCGCCTGGGCCAGAAATACGGTGGTCTGGTCCGGGAAACCCGTGAGCTGGCCCAGGAATTGGGTGAGCCGGAGCGGAAATTCACTGGCTGGCCCGAGAATTCGGTGGGCGGGTCCAGGAAAACGGTGATCTGGCGCGCTTGACAACCCCCACCCCGCCGGAAGACACTCATCCCCGTCACGGACTTCTGATGATGACCGCCAACCGCACCCCGAGCCGCTCCCCTCTCGCGATCCTGTCGATCGGCGAGGGTGTCGTCGCGTCCTCGGCGTGGCGGTGGCATCGCCATCATCACAGCTCGATCTAGGCCGGGACGCTACAGTCCTTGGCCTTTGGGCCCGGGACGAGAACGCGAACGGTTTTCGAGAACTCCTTCCGGCCCCGGAAGGAGTTTTCGTTTTGGGCGTTAAAAGCCGATTCCCTGAGGAACGACCGTGAGGATCTCGACCGGCTTGCCGATCGGGGTCACGGCTCTGCTGTTCGGGGCCGCCGGGCGGCGGAAGAGCCTGGAGGACGCCCTGGTCGGCCGCTTGGTGGAGAACGACTACTCCGAAGTCGTCCTGCCGATCCTCGATTATGCCGAGCCGTACGAGGCGCTGCTCTCCCCGGCGAGCCGGGGCGAGCTGTACCGGTTCGTCGATCGCGACGGTGAGGTGCTCGCGCTGCGCTCGGACTTCACCCCGCTGCTCGCTCGTCTGATCGCGCCACGCCTGGGCGGGCTTTCCCTTCCCATGCGGCTGTTCTACCGCGGCGACGTCGTCCGCTGGGCGGAGGAGCGGGCCGGGCGCCTGCGCGAGAGTTATCAGGTCGGGGCGGAGCTGCTCGGGGAGGACGGCGAAGCGGCCGAGGCCGAGGTGCTGCGATTGTTTCTCGATCTGCTCGCTTCGACCGGCGTGCCGCGGCCGGCGGTGATCGTCGGCTTTGCCGGCGCGCTCGACGAGCTGCTGCTCGCGGCGGCAGGGGAAAGCGGGTCCGCCGATCTCGCCGCGGCCGTCGCGCGCCGCGAGCGCTCGGCGGTCCGTCGGCTGGGCGGCTCGGCGGCTCTGCTCGAAGTGGTCGACAAAGGCGTTCCGGCCGATCCGGCGGCGCTCGGGCGCATGGGGGAGCGGCTGGCGCGCTGCGCCGAGACCGTGGCCGCTCTTTCGGGGCTGCACCCGGAGATCGCGATCGGCGTCGATCTCGCCGAGTTCGCGCAGTTGACCGTCGATCCGCGCCTTGGGACCTCCGATTCCCTCCAGCGCTCCTACTACGACGGTCTCGTGTTTCGCGGCTATGCCGGCGCGGGCGGGATCGAAATCGGCGGCGGCGGGCGCTACAACCGGCTGTTCGATCAGCTCGGGGTCGATCTCCCTGCGGTCGGCTTCACGCTCGGGCTCGATGGCTTGACCTCGGTGGCCACGGCCGCGGCGCCGCAGGAGGTAGGCTCGTGATCCGTCTCGCGCTGCCCAAGGGGCGCATTCGCGAGGCGGCGCTCGTGGCGTTCGGCGTCGCGGGAGTCGAGGTGGAGAAGCTCGATCCCGAGACGCGCGCGTTGACCACCCGGCTGAACGGCGGCGAGGTCGAGGTGCTGTTCTTGAAGGATTGGGACCTGCCGCTCTACGTCGAGCGCGGCATCGCCGATTGCGGCGTGGTCGGTTCGGACGTCCTCGGCGAGGTCGACGGCGACCTGCTCGTGCCCGCCCGTTTGCGCGACGGCGCCTGTCATTTTTCGCTGATCGGCAAGAGCCACGATCTGCCGAAGGCGGGCGAGCAGGCGCGCCTGGCGACGAAATATCCGAAGACCGCCCGCCGTCTGCTCGCCGATCGCTCCTGGGGCGCCGAGATCCTCGAGCTGTCCGGCTCGGTCGAGCTGGCGCCGATGCTCGATCTCGCCGATCTGGCGCTCGACATCGTGCAGACTGGCCGGACGTTGCGCGAGAACGGGCTGATCGAAGTGGAGGTGCTCGACGTGATCCATCCCTGTCTGGTCGTCCATCGCGCCGCCTACCAACGACATCGCGCGGTCTTGAACGCATGGGTCTCCCGCCTCGAAGCGGCGGAGCTGGCGCTGTGAGCGGCCTGGGCAAGACTGTGGCGCTCGGCACGGCGGCGGGGGAGCGCGCGCTGGAGCGTCTGGAGCGGCGTGGCGGGCTCGTGCTCGACCGCAAGGTCGTGGCGGCGGCGGCGCGGATCGTCGCGCGCGTCCGGCGCGAAGGGGATGCCGCGCTGTTCGAGCTGGTCGCCCGCCTGGACGGGGTGGCGGTCTCCCCCGGCGGCGACCTGCGCCTCCGCGCGCTCGATCCGGAACGGGATCGCGTGAGCCTTCCCGCGGGCTTCGAAGCGGGACTCGAACGGGCGATCGCCGCGGTCGAGCGTTATCACAGAGGTCGCGCGCCGCGCGGCTTCTCGCTCGCGCACGACGGGGTAGAGATCGAGCAGGTGGTGCGGCCGTTCTCGCGCGTCGGCCTGTACGTGCCGGGCGGCCGGGCGATCTACCCTTCGACGGTCGTGATGACCGCGTTGCCGGCGCGGCTGGCCGGGGTTCCTTCGATCGCCGTCGCCACCCCTCCCGCCGCCTACCATGCGAGCGCGGCGCTCCGATTCACGCTCGCGCGCCTTGAGATCGACGAGGTGTGGGGCATGGGAGGTGCGCACGCGATTGCCGCCTTCGCCTACGGCACCGAGAGCGTGCCGCGGGTGGACAAGATTCTCGGTCCGGGCAACGCCTGGGTCGCCGCGGCGAAACAGCGGGTGCAGGGGGACGTGGCGATCGACGGTCTCGCCGGGCCGAGCGAGGTGGTGATCGCGGCCGACTCGTCCGACCCCCGCGTCGACCCCGGTTCGGTCGCGGCCGACTTGCTCGCCCAAGCGGAGCACGATCCGCGCGCGGCGGCGGTGCTGGTGACGTTCGATCGCAGCTTCGCTCTGGCCGTGCGCGAAGAGCTGGAGCGCCAGTTGCCGGCGCTTTCGACCGGGGACACGGCGCGCGCCTCGCTCGCGCGCTTCGGCGTCGCCCTGATCGCTTCGACTGACGATCAGGCAGTCTTCGCGATCGAACGGATCGCGCCCGAGCACTTGCAGTTGGTGGGCCTGCGGGCGGAGGCGCTTGGTACCCGGATCGGCAACGCGGGCGCGGTCTTCCTGGGTCCCAGCACCCCCGAGGTGTTCGGCGACTACATCGCGGGGCCGAGCCATGTGCTGCCGACTTGCGGCTCCGCCCGCTTTGCTTCGGGGCTCGACGTCGAGGATTTCGTCCGCCGGTTCCATCGCGTCCGTTTCTCGGCAGAAGCCGCCCAAGCCGGCGCGGGAGCCGCCGCGGCGCTTGCCGACGCCGAGGGCCTTCCCGCGCACGCCGCCGCGGCCCGCAGGAGGCTCGCATGAAACCTCCTCGGGTCGCCGATCCCGCGCTGCTGGTGCGGCCGGAGCTTCGCGCGCTTCCCGCCTACCATCTCGAACAGACCGAATGCCGGTGGAAGCTCGACCAGAACGAGGTCCCGTGGGAGCTGCCGCGCCGATTGAAGGAGGCGGTCGCGAGCGCTTTGGTCGAAGAGCAGTGGGCGCGTTATCCGGATTTCCATGCCGACGCGCTGCGCCGTGAGCTGGGCGCGCTCCACGCCTGGCCGTGGGAGGGCGTGCTGGTCGGCAACGGCTCGAACGAGCTGCTCGCGCTCGCGCTCGAAGGGGTCACGAAGGTGGGCGGCGAGGTGCTGGTCGCCGAACCTTGCTTCGGGCTCTATCGGATGTTCATACAAAAAGCGGGGGCGACTCCGGTTTTCCTGCCGCCGCGCGCGGATCTCGCCTTGCCGATGGACGAAATGCTCGCCGAGGTGGAACGCGTTCCGGAGCGCCCCGTGCTGCTCTGCACCCCTAACAATCCGACGGGTGCCGCCGCCACCCCCGAGCAGGTGGAGGCGTTGCTCGAACGGCTGACCGGACCGTTGCTGCTCGACAACGCGTACGCCGAGTTCTGCCGCTACGACTATCGGCCGCTCCTTGCGCGCTACCCGAAGCTGTTGATCTTCCGGACGTTTTCCAAAGCCTGGTCGCTCGCCGGCCTGCGGCTGGGGTACCTGCTCGCCGATCCGCGACTGGTCGCGGAGCTGATCAAGATCAAGCTCCCCTACAACCTGAACCGCGCGAGCGCGGCGGCAGGGCGGGCCGCCCTGGAAGCCGAGCCCGCGGCGGCGCGGCGGGTGCGCGCGATCCTCGGTCGCCGGCCGCAGTGGGCGGCGCGGCTCGCGTCTGCCGGGTTGGAGGTCTTCCCGTCGGAGGCGAATTTCCTGCTCGTGCGGGCGGCGGGAGAGGACGACGCGGCGCGGCGCGCGGCGGCGAAGGGCATTCGCGACGGCCTCGCCGAGCGGGGGATTCTGGTGCGCGATGTTGGCGGGTATCCCGGATTGGGTGGATGTTTGCGCGTTTCGGTGGGGAGCGGGGGGGCTTTACGGGCGGTGGTGGCGGTTCTTGGAGAGACTCTTCCTGGGCTCGCCAGGCTCCAGCCTGGCGCTGGTCGCGGCGAGGCAGAGGCTCGGTCGATCGAATCCAAAGGCGCCAGGCTGGAGCCTGGCGAGCCCAGGAAAGGCATCGTCTCCCGCTTGACCCGAGAAACCCAGATTTGGCTTTCCATCTCGCTCGATGGCGGGTCTCGGCGGATCGGTGTTCCCAACGGGTTCTTTGGGCACATGTTGGAGGCGCTCTGCACTCATGGGGGATTTGGGATCGACCTGGAGGCTTCGGGCGACACCCAGGTCGATCTGCACCACACGGTCGAAGACGTGGGGATCGCGATCGGCGAGGCGATCGCTTCGGCATTAGGCGAGCGGCGGGGGCTTGTGCGTTTCGCCCATGCGTACGCTCCGCTCGACGAGGCTCTTGCGCGGGCGGTGGTCGACCTCTCGGGCCGCGGGTCGTTTCATTGGAGCGTGCCGCCGGAGCTTCTCGACTCTTGGGTGACCGCGGAGTTTCCCCTCTCGCTGGTCGCTGATTTCTTCGCCGCGCTCGCCGACCGAGGACGGTTGACGCTTCATCTCGACGTGCTGTCGGCTCGGAACGGCCACCACGCGGCGGAGGCGGCGTTTAAAGCCGCGGCGCTCGCGCTGCGCCAGGCGGTCGCGATCCGCGCGGATTCTTCCGACGTGCCGAGCACCAAGGGGACGTTGTCCGCATGACGACCACCATCATCGATCTCGGGGTCGGCAATCTGGGCAACGTCGCCCGTGCGGTCGAGCACGTTGGCGGCGCGGCCGAGGTGACCTCGGATCCCGGGGTGATCGGTGCGTCGCGCCGGCTGATCCTGCCGGGAGTCGGGGCGTTTTCTCCTCCTCGCGAGGCCCTTCGCGGGGTGATCGAAACGGCGCTACGCGCGGCACTGGCCGAAGGCGCCTGGCTGCTCGGGATCTGCGTCGGATTCCAACTGCTGTTCGAGTCGAGCGAGGAGTTCGGCACCACAGACGGCCTGAGCCTGTTGCCCGGGCGGATCGTTCGTTTGCCGGACGGGGTGCCGCTGCCGCACATCGGCTGGAACCGGCTGCACGATCTCGCCGAGCATCCGCTGCTCGCGGGGTTGCCGTCCGAGCCGTGGGTCTATTTCGTCCACAGCTTCGCGCCCGACGGAGCCGACGAGGTGACGCTCGCCAGGACTACCCACGGCCGAAGCTTCACCTCGGTCGCCGGCCGGGGCCGGGTGCTCGGTTGTCAGTTCCATCCGGAGCGGAGCGGGCCGACGGGGTTGCAGATCCTGGCGAACTTTCTGGCGCTGGGGCGAGGGGAGGCGTGATGGAGCTGCTCCCCGCGATCGACCTGCGCGAAGGCCGGGCCGTGCGCCTGCGCCAAGGGGACGACGCGCGACGGACGACGGTCGGGGACGATCCCGTTGCCCTGCTCGACCGGTTTGGCGCGGCCGGCGTTGCCCTCGTTCATGTCGTCGATCTGGACGCCGCCCTCGGTGATATTCCTCAGCGCGGGCTGATCGAACGGATGATCGGACGGGGAACCGCGATCCAGCTCGGCGGCGGGTTGCGCGATCGGGCTTCGATCGAGGCGGCGCTTGCGCTCGGCGCGGAGCGGGTGGTGGTGGGCTCGCTGGTCGCGCGCGATCCCCATCTCTTCGTGGAGATTGCCGCGTCGCATCCGGGGCGGCTGGTGCCCGCGCTCGATCTTTCGGGCACCAGCGGCGAGGTGCGCATCTCGGGCTGGCGGGAAGGGGCGGCGCGCTCTCTCGCGGAGCTTTCGAACGCTTTGATCGGTTGTCCCTGCCCCGCGGTGCTGGTCACGGACGTCGACCGCGACGGCATGATGGGCGGACCGAATTTGGGCGTAGCCCGGCGGGTCGCGCGGGCTTGCGGCCTGCCGGCCCTCCTTTCCGGCGGCGTTTCTTCTCTCGACGATCTCGCCGCGGCGCGGGTCTACCCCGAGATCGCGGGAGCGATCGTCGGCCAGGCGCTCTACTCCGGCGCGTTCACGCTCGAAGAGGCCTTGGCGGTCGCCCATGGGGAGCCGTTCGCATGACGAGCCCCCTCATCCTTCCTTCCGGCCTCGCGCGCCGCGTGATCCCCTGCCTCGACGTCCGCGACGGACGGGTGGTCAAAGGCGTTCGCTTCGAGAACCTGATCGACCAGGGCGATCCGGCCGAGGCCGCCGCGCGGTACGCGGACGAAGGGGCGGACGAGATCGTCTTCCTGGACATTGGTGCGGCGCCGGAGGCGCGCGACACCGACCTGGATTGGGTGCGCCGGACGGCGGAGCGGGCGTTCGTGCCGCTCACGGTCGGCGGGGGAGTGCGCGGTCTCGACGACGCCCGGCGTCTGCTGCGAGCCGGGGCGGACAAATTCGCGGTCAATTCCGCGGCGGTGGCAAGGCCGGAGCTGCTCTCCGACTTGGCCGGTCAGTTCGGCAGCCAGTGCGTCGTCCTCTCGGTGGACGCGAAACGGCGCCCGGCAGGCACTTGGGAAGTAGTGACCCATGGCGGCCGAAACAGCACGGGGCTCGATGCGCTGGCCTGGATTCGCGAAGGGGTGGAGAGGGGGGCGGGAGAGATCTTGCTCACCAGCATCGACGCCGACGGCACGCGCGACGGCTACGATCTGCCGCTGCTGCGGGCGGCGACCGCTTCGGTCAACGTGCCGGTGATCGCCTCGGGAGGAGCGGGCTCGCCGGAGCATCTGGCCGCGGCGCTGGCCGCCGGTGCCGCCGCGGTGCTCGCGGCTTCGATCTTTCACCAGGGGGACTGGACGGTGGCGGCGATCAAACGCGAGTTGGCGGCGCGCGGGTTTCCGATGCGCTTCGAGGAGAACGTATGACGGCGGCCCCCGATCTCGACTCGCTCCGTTTCGGCCCGGACGGTCTGGTTCCCGTGATCGTCCAGGAGGTCGAATCCGGCGTGGTGCGCATGCTCGCCTGGGCGAATCGCGAGGCGCTCGAACGGACGGTGGCGACCGGTCAGGTCTGGTTCTGGAGCCGCTCGCGCCAGAGCCTCTGGCGCAAAGGAGAGACCTCGGGCAACGGGCTCGACCTGGTCGACTTGGGCGTCGATTGCGACCGGGATGCCGTGCTCGTCCGGGTGAACGCCCACGGCCCCACCTGCCATACGGGAGCGCGCACCTGCTTCGAGACCTCGCCCGACTTTTCCGATCCTGCGCGACTGGAGCTGGGCTGGCTTTCCGCGGTGATCACGGCGCGCCGGGGTGCGAATGCGGAGACGAGCTACACCGCGCGGCTGCTCGCGGAAGGAGTGGAACGGATCGCCCAGAAAGTAGGCGAAGAGGGGGTGGAGGCGGCGCTCGCGGGCGTGCTCCTCGGCGCGAACCCGGGCGATCCCGATCGGCGCCGACGGATGAGCGAGGAATCGGCCGACCTGCTCTACCATCTGCTGGTCCTGCTCGAAGCGTGCGGCGTCGATCCCGCCGAGGTCGCGGCCGAGTTGGGGAGGCGTCATGCCGGCGAGTGATGCAAAGAGCGAAGCGAAGAAGAAGGCCATCCCGCACGTCCGCGAGCTGCTCGCCGACGAGCTGACTCCCCTCGGTGCCTACCGGCGGCTCGCGGCGGTCTCGCCCGTCCGGTTTCTCTTGGAGAGCGTCACCGGCGGCGAGCGGGTCTCGCGCTACAGTTTTCTCGGGGCGGGGCCGCGCGAAATCCTGCGGCTCTACGAAGACCGGCTGGAGATCGAACGCGACGGCAAACGCGTCGCGCGGCCCGGTCCGCCGCTCGAAGCGTTGCGCGCGGAGCTGTCGCGCATCGAGGCGGACCTTCCCGGCGAGATGGGCGCGGTGCCGTTTGCCGGCGGCTTCGTCGGCTCGTTCGGCTACGACCTGATCCGTTTGGTCGAACGCCTGCCGAACCGGCCGCCCGAACCGGTGCCGGGTCTGCCGGTCGCGATCTTCGGCCGGTTCGATTCGGTGCTCGCGTTCGATCATGCCTATCAGCGGCTGCTTGCGATCGCGAACGAAATCGAGGGAGAAGCGAGTGCCGAGCAGGCCGAGGCCGAGCTCGACCGGTTGCAGGCGCTGCTGACGGCCGACGGCGGCAGCGGCGCGGTCGCGATTCCGCCTCTGGCCGCGCATCAGAAATTGACCCCGGAGGCGTTCGCCCCCTACTCCGAAAGCGCGAGCTTGAACGGCGCGGGGTATCGACGCGCGGTCGAGATCGCCAAGGAGCACATCGCGGCGGGCGACATTTTCCAGGCGGTGCTCGCGCGGCGTTTCGGCATCCCGCGGGCGATCGCGCCGATCGCGCTCTACCGGGCGCTCCGGAGAGTCAACCCGAGCCCCTACATGGTGCTGCTCGAAATGCCCGAGCTGGCGTTGGTGGGCGCGAGCCCGGAGATGCTGGTGCGCAAGACCGGCCGCCGGATCGAGACCCGGCCGATCGCGGGGACCCGGCCGCGCAGCGCCGACCCGGAAACTGACCAGCGTCTGGCCGAGGAGCTGGCGGCCGACCCCAAGGAGCGCGCCGAGCACTTGATGCTGGTCGATCTCGGCCGCAACGACCTCGGCAGGGTGGCCACGCCGGGGAGCGTGAAGGTGCCGGAATTCATGCTCGTCGAGCGCTACAGTCACGTGATGCATCTGGTCTCTTCGGTCGAGGCGGAGCTGGCGGCGCATTGCGACGCGCTCGACGCGCTGCTCGCCTGCTTCCCGGCCGGCACGGTCTCGGGCGCGCCGAAGATTCGCGCGATGGAGATCATCGATGCGCTCGAACCCGAAGCGCGCGGCCCGTACGCCGGAGCGGTCGGCTACTTCTCGTTCTCGGGCGACCTCGACACCTGCATCGCGATCCGCACCCTGGTGGTGGCGGGCGGCGAGACCACGGTCACCGCGGGCGCCGGCATCGTCGCCGATTCCGATCCCGCATCCGAGCAGCGCGAGACCGAAAACAAGGCGGCCGGCCTGCTCGCGGCTGTCGCCTTGGCGGAGCGCCTGGAGGAGCGGCCGTGATTCTGATGATCGACAACTACGACTCGTTCACCTGGAACCTGGTGCAGATGATCGAGGCCGCCGGCACCGAGGTCGCCGTGGTCCGAAACGACGCCGAAACGGTCGCTTCGCTGCTCGCGCGGCGGCCGGCGGGGATCGTGCTCTCGCCCGGACCCGGGCGACCGGAGGAGGCGGGCGTCTGCCTCGAATTGCTCCAGACGCGCAGAGCGGTGCCGATCCTCGGCGTCTGCCTCGGCCACCAGGCGATGGGGGTGGCGTTCGGCGCCACGGTCGAGCGGGCGCCGCGGCTGATGCACGGCAAGACCTCGGCCGTCCGCCATGGCGGGCAAGGGGTGTTCGCCGGGCTCGACGATCCGTTCGAGGCGACCCGCTACCATAGCCTCGCGGTCCGCGAAGACACCTTGGGAGAGGATCTCGAACCGATCGCCTGGACGACCGACGACGGCACGCTCATGGGTCTGCGCCATCGCGAGCTGCCCTACTGGGGCGTGCAGTTCCATCCGGAATCGGTGCTCACGACCTCCGGGCCCCGATTGATGGAAAACTTCCTCGCCATGACCTCCGCCACTACTTCCGGAGCCGCCCGATGAGCGAATCCCCTTTTGAAGCCAAGCATGCGCTCGAACGGCTGGTGGGCGGCGGCCATCTGACGCGGGACGAGACCGAAGAGCTGTTCGGCCGCCTGATGGACGGCGAGCTGTCCGAACCGGTCAAGGCCGCGCTGCTGATCGCGCTGCGGATGAAAGGCGAGGAGCCGGCGGAGATCGCGGGAGCCGCGTCCGCCATGCGGCGGCGATCGGTGAAGATCCCCCATTCGCGCACCGCGGTAGTCGATACCTGCGGCACCGGAGGGGACGGTCGCGGCACGTTCAACATTTCGACCGCGGCGGCGCTGGTCGCGGCGGCCGCCGGCGTGCCGGTCGCCAAGCACGGCAACCGGTCGGTGTCGAGCAAATCGGGCAGCGCGGACGTGCTCGCCGCCCTCGGCGTAAAGATCGACGTCACCCCGGAAGTCGCCGGGCGGGCGCTCGACGAGATCGGCATCGCGTTCCTGTTCGCCCCGGTGCTCCACCCGGCGATGCGCGAGGTGATGCCGGTGCGCCGCGAGCTGGCGCTGCGCACGGTGTTCAACGTGCTCGGGCCGCTCACCAACCCGGCGGGCGCGCGCCGCCAGCTGATGGGGGTCTACGCCCCCCACCTGGTCGAACGGATCGGTCACGTGCTCGCCGAATTGGGGGTGGATCACGCGCTGGTGGTCCACGGCGACGACGGGCTCGACGAGATCTCGACCACCGGCACCACCCGGATCGCCGAAGTGAAGAACGGCACCGTGCGTACGTTCACGCTCGAACCCGAGGATCTCGGGCTCGCCCGCGCCACCCTCGCCGATCTGGCCGGCGGCGGCCCGGAAGAGAACGCCGCCGAGATGAAGCGGCTGCTCGCCGGGCAGTCCGGTCCGATCGCCGACATCGTGATCGCCAACGCCGGAGCCGCGATCTGGGTGGGCGGCCTGGCCGACGATCTGGCGGCGGGTGCCGCGCTCGCCCGCGAAGCGCTCGGTTCCGGAGCCGCGGCGAGCAAGCTCGAAGAGCTGTGCAGGTTCCAGGCATGAGCACGCCGGACGTGCTGCAGAAAATCGTCGAGCAGAGAAAACGACGGCTGGCATCAGACGATGCACTCGGTACCGCGCCCGATCTCCTGCTAGGACCTCCGCGCACGAACGCCGACAACGAATTTCTCGCCGTCTTAGACCATAGGAAGCGGCAGGGCGCGCCCGGGATCATCGCGGAGATCAAACGAGGCTCGCCGCGCCTGGGGTTCGTCGGCGATCGCTTCGACCCGATCGAACAGGCGCGGCTCTACGCCGAGCGGGGGGCCGCCTGCCTGTCGGTCGTGGTCGAGCCCGATTCGTTCTTCGGCTCCTACGAGCTGCTCACCGCCTGCCACGAAGCTTCCGGGCTGCCCGCGATCGCCAAGGATTTCATCGTCGATCCGATCCAACTGGTCTATGCGCGCGACGCCGGGGCGTCCGCCGTGCTGCTGATCGCGGCACTCCTTTCCGCGGCGGAGCTCGAAGACTACGCGGGGCAGGCGCGCGGCCTGGGTTTGGTGCCGCTGGTCGAGACGACCGATCCGGACGATCTGGCGAAAGTCGCGATGGCCGAGGAAGGGTGGGAGATCGTCGGCGTCAACAACCGCGACCTGCGCACGTTCGACGTGTCGCTCGAACGTTCGATGACGCTCCTGCCGCTGCTGCCGTTCGGCGCGATCCGGGTGGCGGAAAGCGGCATCCGCCGCGGCGCGGACGTGGCGCTGCTGATGGACGCCGGGTTCGACGCGTTCCTGGTGGGAGAGTCGCTGCTGCTGGGGGAGAACCCCGGGGCGCTGCTTTCCGAGATGACGGGTGCGGGGCGGCTGGGATGAACAGCGAAAAAAAGCATCAGGGGGAAAAAAAGAAAATAGAGGTGAAGGTGTGCGGCGTCACGACCGTTAGCGATGCCCGGTTGGCTGTGGAGCTGGGCGCCGCGTACCTGGGGCTCAACTTCTATCCCGGAAGCCCGCGTCACCTTTCGATCGAGCGCGCGCGGGAGATCGCCGACGCGGTCGAGGGGCGCGCGCTTCTGGTCGGCGTCTTCGTCAACGCGCCGGCTTCCGAAGTCCAAGAAATCGCGGGCGCCGTGGGGCTGGACCTGCTGCAGTTCCACGGCGACGAAAGCCCCGAGACGCTTGAACCCTTCGCGTCGCGCGCGATCAAGGCCTTTCGCGGGTCGACCGACGAGGCCGATCGCTTTGGGCAGGTCCACGGTTTCCTCTTCGACTCCCCGCCCGCCGCGGCTTCTGTTTCTTCTTTTTCCCCCCTTGAGCTTTTGTCTTTTTCTTCTTCTCCTCTTCCCCTAGGCGGCACCGGCCGCGTCTGGGATTACTCTTTGCTCGCGCCGCTCATTTCCCTTCTCGCGCCCCGGCCGGTTTTCATCGCGGGTGGCATCGGTCCGGACAACGTTCGCTCGGCTCTTTCCCTCAGCGGCGCCTCGTTCGTCGACGTTTGTTCGCGAATCGAAAGCTCGCCGGGCATGAAGGATCCTGACCTTCTCTCTCGACTCTTTTTAGAGATCGCTTCCTACGAGGAACCCCATGTTCCGTAACGCCAAACCCACAGTTCCCGATGCAGAGGGCTACTTCGGCCGCTACGGCGGGCGCTTCGTCCCTGAGACCCTGATGGCGCCGGTCGAAGAGCTTTCCCGCGCCTACGACCGGGCGCGGAAAGACCGGCGTTTCCGGCGCCGGTTGGATGATCTGCTGACGAACTTCGCCGGCCGGCCGACGCCGCTCACGTTCGCCGAGCGCCTGACGTCCGACCTCGGCGGCGGGCGGATCTACTTGAAGCGCGAGGATCTCCTGCACACCGGCGCGCACAAGATCAACAACGCGCTCGGCCAGGCGCTGTTGACCCTGGAGATGGGCAAAGAGCGGGTGATCGCCGAAACCGGCGCGGGGCAGCACGGGGTGGCGACGGCCACCGCGGCGGCGGCGCTCGGGCTCTCTTGCACCATTTACATGGGCTCCGAGGACATGCGGCGCCAGGCGCTCAACGTCCAGCGGATGCGCCTGCTCGGCAGCGAGGTCGTGCCGGTCGATTCCGGCAGCCGGACGCTCAAGGATGCGATCAACGAGGCGATGCGCGACTGGGTGACCAACGTCCGCACGACTCATTACATCCTCGGCTCGGTGCTCGGCCCCGACCCGTTCCCGCGCATGGTGCGCGATTTCCATCGGGTGATCGGCGACGAGGCGAAGATCCAGCTCAAGCGCCAGGCGGGCACCGAGAGCCCCGATCTCGCGATCGCCTGCGTCGGCGGCGGCAGCAATTCGATCGGCCTGTTCACCGCGTTTCTCGCCGACCCGAAGGTGCGCATGATCGGCGTCGAGGCGGGCGGCCGGGGGAACGGTCCCGGGGAGCACGCGGCTCGCTGTGGGAAAGGCGGAAGCGGCCTCGGTGTCCTCCACGGCACACGGACGATGGTGATCCAGGACGACGAAGGGCAGATCGGTCTCACCCATTCGGTGTCGGCCGGCCTCGACTATCCGGCGATCGGTCCGGAGCACGCCTGGCTCGCCGAGTGCGGCCGGATCGAATACACCTCGGCGACCGACGCCCAGGCGATCGCCGCGTTTCATCGCACGGCGCGGACGGAAGGGATTCTGCCCGCGCTCGAAAGCGCTCACGCGCTCGCCGAGACGATCCGGCGGGCGCCGTTGCTTTCGCGCAAGGCGGTGATCCTGGTCAACCTTTCGGGACGCGGCGACAAGGATCTCGATTCGGTGATCGAGTTCGATCGCAGCCAGGGGGAGGTGGCGTCATGAAAGCTTCCGCCCGTGCGATCGAGCGCGTGTTCGCGACCTGCCGGCGCGAGAAGCGCGCGGCTTTCATCCCGTTCCTGATGGCGGGCGATCCGAGCCTTGGCGTCACCGGCGAGCTGATCGAGGCGTTGGCCCGCGGAGGGGCGGACATCATCGAGCTCGGCCTGCCGTTTTCCGATCCGATCGCCGACGGCCCCGTGAACCAACGGGCGGCGAACCGGGCTCTCGCGGCCGGCACGACGCTGTCGGGCGTGCTGGAGCTGATCGCGGCCCGGCGCAAGAGCCTCGGCGTGCCGATCGTCCTGTTCACCTATTTCAACCCGCTCCACGCCCGCGGCCTCGAACGCTTCGCCGAGCAGGCGGCAGGCTCCGGGGTCGATGGCGTCTTGTGCGTCGACCTGCCGCCCGAAGAGGGGGGGCGCGAGCTGGTGCCGCTGCTCGACGCCCAGGGCATCGACTCGATCTACCTGCTCGCGCCGACCAGCACGAAGGAGCGCATCCGTCGCGCCGCGGAGGCGTCCTCCGGCTTCCTCTACTATGTGTCGCGCACGGGGGTGACCGGCGAGCAAAAGGCCCTGGCCGGAGACCTCGCAGCAGAGATCCGCCGCATGAAAAAGAAACTGCCGCTGCCGCTCGCGGTCGGTTTCGGCATTTCGACCCCGGAACAGGTGCGCGAAGTTGGCGAGATCGCCGACGGCGTGGTCGTTGGAAGCGCCTTGGTCCGGCTGGTCGAAGAGCATGCCGGAGCGCCGGATCTTCCCGAGCTCCTCGAAGCACGCGTCCGCGAGCTGTCCGCGCCGCTCCGGCGGCGGCGGTAAAGGAACGTCATGGCAGATCCAAAGGGCGCAACCCACATCTTGAGCGTTCCAACGCGCGTTCACGGCACGGTGCTCTGCCGCGAACCGCTCGAAAAGACCGGCGGCGCCGTGCCGCTCCTGGTCGGGTTCCACGGCTACGGCGAAAACGCCGAGCGCCATCTCGCCGAACTGGTTCGCATCCCCGGCACCGAAAGCTGGCGCGTGGCGGCGGTCCAGGCGCTCCATCCGTTCTACACCCGGACGCAAGAGGTGGTCGCCTCCTGGATGACCCGTTTCGACCGCGAGCATGCGATCGAGGACAATGTCGCCTACGTCGTCGCGGTGGTCGAACGCCTGCGGGACGAGAGCCCGGGGAGCGAAGAAGGCGTCCTGGTGTTCGCCGGATTCTCCCAAGGGGTGGCGATGGCCTACCGCGCCGCGGCCAGGCTCGGAGCCCGCGGTGATCGCTGCCAAGGAGTGATCGCGCTCGGCGGGGACGTGCCGCCGGA
>Ga0068860_100001288_pt1 | contig 27211 bp, 23 predicted proteins | sample KBSSwiS32_FD_66597 | JGI IMG/M metagenome (GOLD analysis project Ga0068860, IMG submission 66597) | Switchgrass rhizosphere microbial communities from Kellogg Biological Station, Michigan, USA - KBS Switchgrass S3-2 | ecosystem: Host-associated > Plants > Roots > Rhizosphere > Soil ...
GCGGCGCCGGACGCCGCCCAGATCGCGCGCTGGCGGCGTTGCCGACCCTTCGAAGACGCCCAGTCTGCGCGCGGGCCGGCGCCTTGCCAGCCCGCGCCTGGACGACGCCGGCATCCACCAGCAATTGGGAGACACGCCCTAGGCGGCGCAGGGCTCCGGGCACTCGTCGCCGCACTCGCGCTCGGCGTCGGCGGCCGCCAGGTCGGGCATCGACATCGGCTGGGGCCGGAGGAGGACCCCACCGACCACGGCGGCCAGGGCCGCGGCCACGGCACCGACCGCGAAGGCGACCTGCAGACCACCGTGCAGGGCCTCGACGGGCGAGGAGCCGCCGGCGGTGAGGGAGGCGGTGCGGTGGTCGGAGACCGCGACCAGCACGGCGAGGCCGAGAGCGCCGCCCATCATGAACGAGGTGTTGACCACGCCGGAGGCGAGACCCGCCTCCTGCGGCTCGACGTCGCCCATGGCGGCCAGCAGCACCGGGTTGAACGCGATGCCCGCACCGATGCCGAGCAGCACCATCGAGGGCAGCACGTCGACGACGAAGCTGCCGTCGACAGGCGCCATCGCGAACAGCCCGAGCGAGGCCGCGGCCAGCGCCAGACCAACCGTCAGCGGCGCGCGGATCCCGAACCTCATCACCAGCCGGTCGGAGAGCTTCAGCGAGCAGATCATCATGACCAGGCTGGTCGGCAGGAAGGCCAACCCGACCTCGAGGGCGCTGTAGCCGAGCACCTGCTGGAGGTAGAGCGCGGCGAGGAAGAACCACGCGAACATCGCGGCGGCCCACAGCACACCGACGACCTGCGAGACCGAGACGTTGCGCAGCTTGAAGAGGCGCAGCGGCACCAGCGGCTCGGCCGCCTTGACCTCGCGGACGATGAACGCCGCGAACAGCACCGCCGCCGACGCCAGCAGCCCCACGGTCCGGGTTGAGGCCCAGCCGGCCTCGTTGCCGCCGACGACGGCGTAGACGGCGAGCATCAGCGCCGTGGTGACCAGCACCGCGCCGGGGACGTCGAGCTTCGCGGAGCCGGGCACCACGTCGTCGTCCGGCAGCACGGCCCGGGTCGCGATCACGACCGCGATGCCGACGGGGACGTTCACCAGGAAGATCCAGTGCCACGAAAGGAGACCGGTCAGCACGCCACCGGCCAGGACGCCCACGGCGCCGCCACCGGACATCACGAAGCCGAAGACGCCCATCGCCTTGGCCCGGTCACCCGGCTCGCTGAACAGCCCCATGATCAGGGCCAGCGCGACAGCGGAGACGCTGGCGCCGGCCAGCCCCTGCACGGCGCGGCCCACGACCAGGAACGACGCGTTGGGCGCGAGCCCGCAGACGGCGGAGGCGATGGTGAACGACACCACGCCGCCGAGGAAGACCCGCTTGTTGCCGAGCAGGTCGCCGAGCCGGCCCGACAGCAGCAGGAAGCCGCCGAAGGTGAGCAGGTAGGCGTTGACCACCCAGGCCAGCGAGGCCTGCGAGAAGCCGAGGTCGGTGCGGATCGAGGGCAGCGCGACGTTCACGATGCTCTGGTCGAGCACGATCATCAGGTCACCCAGGCACAGCACATAGAGCGCGAGCCATGCGCTCTTCACAGACGCCTGCTCGGCGACCGCGTCTTCGGTGTCGGCCTGGGGGGAGGGCTGGTGGGAGGTCATCTCGTTCTCCTCAACATGGAAGGGGGTACATCCCTTCCACGAACGGGGGTGGACGAATACGACAGACCCGCCAAGACTTTCCGATTCATCGGTGCGAGGGCCACTGGATATCGTCGCCGCATGTGGTGGCGCGCGCTCGGGGTGGCTGTCGTGCTGCTCTGCGTGGGCGTGGCGGGCGGGTACGCCGTCGCGGACCGCAACCAGGAGAAGCCGTCGCGCAGCAGCGTGCTCACACCCGTGACCGGCCACGACCCCGCTGTCCCGACGCCACCGGTCGTCCAGGTGGTGCCCGATCCCGACATCGACCCGCTCGCGCCCGACCAGACCCTCGAGCCGACCGACCTGCGGCTCACCAAGCGGGGGCCGGGTGCCTCGGTCTCCGTACCTGTCGGCTGGGCCGAGGTGCGGGCGGATCCGGGGTCCACGTGGACCTTCGCGCCCCAGCCCAGCGTCAAGAACACCTACGTGCTCCGGGTCAGCGTGATGCTCGGGCAGCACGTCTCGGTCGGGGTCGCCAAGACCGCACGGATGGCTGCGCTGCAGTCGCTCGAGGACGACGGCAACGCGCAGGACCTGCAGTTCACCGGCGAGACCGACGACAGCATCCAGGCGAGCTACGTCGACGTCGGCGGCTACCGCCGGGTGACGCTGGAGCGATGGCTCGAGGACGCAGACGGCCTCGCCTACCTCGACATCGCCGTCACTGGCCGGGTTCGCGACGTGGTCGGGCTGGAGGACCTCATCGCGCGGGTCGCCGAGTCCGCGGTCGAGCTCGAACCACTGCCACCCAAGGAGTCGGCGAGCCCGACCGAGGCGTCCTAGAGGCCGTGGGTCTCGACGCCGTCGAGGACGTCGGTGGCGGTGGCCCGGTCGACCGCGCGCACCTGGACCCACAGCCGCATGTTGGCCGTGACCGCGACGACGCGCTCGACGACGACCTCGCCGTCCGGGCAGCCGGAGGAGACCACGGTGTAGGACTCGTCGTCGCGGGTGTCATAGATGGGACTGCCGGTGGCGGAGCACTCCGGGTGACCCGGCACCTGGTCCTCCTTGAGGTCGCCGCTTCCGGGTAGGAGCGCGACGAAGACGCCCTGAGCCTTGGACTCCTGGGCGGCCCAGTCGGCGGCCGTCCCGACCGAGAGCGCCGCGAAGTCCTGCCCGTCGCCGTTCGGCGGCTGCCACCCCTGGGTCGCGTCCGCGCGGTCCCAGTCCGCTGGGACCGTGACCGAGAGGTTGCCCGAGCTGTCGGTGACCGTGCGCTCTTCGGGCTCGGACCGCTGATGGGCGGCGTACCCCGCCGCGGTGCCGACCGCCAGGGCCACCAGCCCCACCAAGGTGTAGACGGCGAGCCGGGCCCCACGGCGGCGGCGCCGCGGCAGGGTCGGGTCGGGCAGCGCGGGCTGCTCCGGCTCGAGGGTGGGTCGCGGGCCGGGCTGGGTCAGCTCCGGGTCGCGTTCGAGCCACGGCTGGCTGACCGGGCCGGCGGCGGCCGGGCCGAGCGCGGTCTCGAGGGCGTCGACGAACTCCATGACCGTCGGGAACCGGTCCTCGCGGTCGTGGGCCAGTCCGCGAAACAGCACCTCCTCGACCGCCGGCGGGAACGGCCGCTCGGGCGTCGAGACCGGCGGCACGGTCGCGGGGTTCATGGCATCCGAGAGCGAGGTGTGGCTGAACGGCGGCCGGCCGGTGAGGAGGAGATAGGCAAGGGCCGCGAGAGAGTACTGGTCGGCGCGCGCGTCGGGCGACTCCGCCGAGGCCTGCTCGGGGGCGACATAGGTCGGGGTGCCGGCGATCATCGTGAGCCGCGACGACATGTCGAGCGACTTGCCGAGGCCGAGGTCGCCGACCATCGCGCGCACCGTGTGGCCGTCCGCGCCGTTGACGCTGCGGAACAGGACGTTGGCCGGCTTCACGTCGCGGTGCAGGATGTCGCGGTCGTGCAGCGCCTGGAGCCCGGCGCCGACCTGGCGAACCACCTCGAGCGCCTGCGCCGCCGACAGCCCCTCGATCTCGAGCCGGTCGGCGAGGGTGCCCTGGTCGGCGTAGGACATCACCAGGTAGGGGCGCCCGTCGTCGAGCTCGCCGGCGTCGTAGACCGAGACGACGTGGGGCGACTCGACCTTGCGCAGGTAGCGCCCCTCCTCGAGGAAGCGCTGGCGGATCTGGTGGTCCTCGGTCCAGTTGTCGGCGAGCACCTTGATCGCCACCGGCGAGTCGAGCTGCTCGTCGTAGGCCAGCCACACCGTCGCGAAGCCGCCGGAGCCGATCCGGCGGCGCACGGCGTACCGGCCGAGCCGGTGGGGCATGGACACGCCCACATCTTGGCCCCTCAGAGTGCGGACGAAACGATCCGGGCCAGCTCGTCGCGGCTCGGACCTTCGGCGTACGGCGGCCGCCAGCCGGTCTCGTAGACCCGGCGGGCCGCCTCCTGCAGCGGCGCGACGGTCGCGGGCCCGGCCTCCATCGCGAGGTAGGGGCCGAGGCGGGCGGCGATGGTGGGGTCCTGCTGCGCGGCCGCCATCACCAGGTCGGACGGGAGCGGCGCGGACAGGTCCACGTCGGCTCCGGCCCAGCGCGCGGCCCGACCGGTGTCCATCTCGATGTGGTCACGCACCCACGGCGCCATCTCGCCCGCGCACCAGCCGTCGAACGAGTCCCGCACGGCGTCGAGGTCGGCGCCGTGCTGGTCGATGTCGGCGAGCAGCCGCTCGGCCTGCATCAGAGCCAGCGAGACCCCGCGCCCGAAGCTCGGTGTCGTGGTGGCGACCGCGTCGCCGACGGACACGAGGCCTCGCAGCGGCGGGCGGCCGTCGGCGCTCCGCTGCCCGCGGTAGTGGTTCAGTAGGCTCCCGCCAGGGAACACCGAGGCGATCGGCTCGGCGCGCGTCGGGTCGGTCCACTCCGCCAGCGGTGGGATCGCGGCGCACGCGGCGTCGTAGGCAGCGTCGTGGCGCAGCAGCTTGAGCTCCGCGTCGCGGCCGTGCCGCATGATGATGGTCGAGAAGATGCCCTGCTCGTGCAGGAAGACGTAGACCTGGTAGCCCCGGAAGTCGCCCGTCCAGAACACCGGGCTCGTCAGGGGTCCCGGGTCGGCACCGGGCCGGAGCCGGTAGAGCCGGTCGACGTACGCCAGACCGCAGTCACCACCGAACCCCTCCCGCTCCCCCAGGTCGCGGGTGACGCGGCTCGACCGCCCGGACGCGTCGATGACCAGCTCGGCGGGCACGGGGGTGCCGTCCACGTCGAGGCCGATCGCCACGCCATCGACCCGCCACACCGCGCGGACGTGACCCGTGAGCAGGGTGAGCCCCGGCTGGGCGGCGACCACCTCGCGGAGCGCCCGGTCGAAGGTCGAGCGCTGGGACCGGATCCCCGCCACCTCGCCGGTGCCGGGGTTCTTCACCAGCTCGGCGCCGACGTCGACCCACCGGTGGAGGCCCTCGGGCAGCTCCCGGGCGAGGGCGTCGGCGATCGGTGGCCGGAACACGTGGGCGTGGTGGAACTGCATCACGCCCTTGCGCGGCCAGCTCCCGTCCGGCTCGGGGCCGCCGTCGCGGTCAACGATCGTGACCGCATGGCCACGACGGTGCAGCGCGCCACCGAGGAAGAGGCCGGTCGGGCCGGCACCGATGATCGCGACACGCACTCGGCCCACGCTGTCGGAGCCGGCGGACGACGTCCATGGCCCGCACGGGCCGTTGCGCATAGCCGGGCGGGTGGTCTCGGTTCGGTTTCGATCCGGCCGGGGGCGACCAGTCCTGCATTAGATTCGCAGCGGCTGGGGAGGCTAGAGGACTGTGAGGGACTACGGCGTGACCGAGGCTGCGACGCCCGACGAGATCGACGACCTCGCGCGGCGCGCCCAGGACGGCGACCGCGACGCGATGGAGCTGCTGCTCACCGCGGTCCGGCCGCGGGCGCTCAACGTGTGCCGCGGTGTGCTGCCCTACACCCCGGACGCCGAGGACGCCTGCCAGGAGACGCTGATCAAGGTCTCCCAGAAGATCGGCACCTGGAACCAGCGCGGCCGGTTCACCACGTGGCTGCACGTGGTCGCGGTCAACTCGGCGCGGTCGACGTATCGCCGGATGAAGAACCAGGCCGTCGCGGCCGACCCGCAGGACTCGCAGGCGATGTCGCGGCCCGACCCGCGCACCACGAGCGTGATCGCCGGCACCCGGCTCGACCTGCTCGACGCCATGGAGACGCTGGAGCGCGACCACCCGCAGTTCGTGGAGCCGCTGCTGCTGCGCGACGTCTACGGGCTGCCCTACGAGGAGATCGCACAGATCGTCGACGCTCCGCTCGGGACGATCAAGGCGCAGATCCACCACGGCCGCAAGCTGGTGAGACCGCTGCTGGCGGACTCCACGTGAGACGCGCGCCCGTCGCCCTGCTGGTCGCCGGGCTCCTCGCCGCCACCCTGCTCGCGGGCTGCCGCGACGAGGAGGCCGTGCCGGCGCAGCGCGCGACCGCGAGCCTGTCGGCCACCCCGAGCCCGACCGGCATCCCGACGGCGACCGCCTCGCTGCCCGACGACACCGAGCCGCCGCCCGACCCCGACGACCCCGCGCTCGACCCCGCGCTGAGCCAGCCGGTCGAGGACTCGGTCTACCCCGACGTCGGCGACCCGAGCGTCGACGCGCTGCACTACGGCCTCGACCTCGCCTGGACGCCGGACACGCAGACCCTGGCGGCCGCGGCGACCATCGAGCTGCGCTCCACCGCCGACGGCGACCATCTCCAGCTCGACCTCGGCGAGCCGCTGCAGGTCTCGTCGGTGACCCTCGACGGCGCCGACGTCCCGTTCGAGCACACCGGCAAGGACCTCGTCGTGCAGGCGCCGGTCGTCGAGGACCAGCGCTACGTGCTCGAGGTCCGCTACTCCGGCACGCCGCAGCCGACGCCGGCGCCCACCACCCGCAGCGACTTCAACACCAGCGGCTGGGCGATCACGCCCAAGGGCGAGACCTGGACGATGCAGGAGCCCTACGGCGCGTTCACCTGGTACCCCGTCAACGACCAGCCGGCCGACAAGGCCTTCTACGACATCGCCATCACCGTCCCGTCCCCATGGATAGGCATCGCCAACGGCGAGATGGCCGACCAGACCGAGCACGACGGGCTCACGACGACCTCGTGGCACCTGTCCAAGCCCGCGTCGTCGTACGTCGTCACGGTCGCGACGGGCGACTACACCAGGACCTCCAACACCTCCCAGAGCGGCGTCGAGATCTCCTACTGGGTGCCCAGCAACCGACCCGGCCTCGCCCGCGGCCTGCAGCAGGCGGCCGCCGGACTGGACTGGCTGGAGGGGGTGCTCGGGCCGTATCCGTTCGACAGCCTGGGCTTCCTGATCGTCGACTCCAAGAGCGGCATGGAGACCCAGACCATGATCACCCTCGGCGAGACCAGCTACGACACCTCGGAGGCGGTGCTGGTGCACGAGATGGCACACCAGTGGTACGGCGACGAGGTCACGCCGGCCGACTGGAGCGACGTGTGGATGAACGAGGGCATGGCGATGTATCTCCAGGGCTGCTGGCAGGCCCAGGCCGACGGCCGCAGCGTCGACTCGGTGATGGACGACTACGCCACCGCCGAGGCGACCGACCGCGCCCAGGCCGGGCCGCCGGCGGCCTACGACCCGACGCAGTTCGGCAACGGCAACATCTACTACGGCCCGGCGCTGATGTGGCACGAGCTGCGGAAGCGGATCGGTGACGACGCGTTCTGGACGATGGTCCGCGACTGGCCGGCCCGCAAGCCGGAGACCAATGCGACCCGCGACGACTACCTCGACTGGCTGGTCGACCAGACGCACGTGGACCGGTCGTTCTTCGACGACTGGCTGCTCAGCCCCACCACGCCCGCGCGATCTGCCTCTGGCTGAACGCCGCCCCGAAAGGTTGTCCCGCGACGCCGCGCCGTGTGAGGTGGGCGCATGCGACTCCTGGTGCTCGGTGGGACCGTCTTCCTCTCGAGGGCGGTCGCCGCGGACGCGGTGGCCCGCGGCCACGAGGTGACCTGTGCCGCTCGCGGCAGCTCGGGATCGGTGCCCGACGGCGCCCGCCTGGTCGCGGTCGACCGCACGGGCCCGCTGCCGGACCTCGGCGAGTTCGACGCCGTGGTCGACGTGGCCCGGCACCCGTCGTGGGTGCGCCACGCGGTCACAGCGTACGCCGATGCGCACTGGGTGTTCGTGTCGACGGTCAACGTCTACGCCGACGACGCGACCCCGGGTGGCACGCCGGCCACGCTGCCGCTCGTCGAGGCGATCGAGGAGGACGTCGACCTCAGTGAGCAACCCCAGGCCTACGGCCCGATGAAGGTGGCCTGCGAGCGGATCGTCCTCGACGGCGCCGCGTCGGCCATGGTGATCCGGCCTGGGCTCATCGTCGGGCCTGGCGATCCGACCGGTCGGTTCAGCTACTGGCCGCGCCGGCTCGCGGCGGGGGGCGAGGTCCTCTCGCCCGGCGATCCCGCCGACGTGATGCAGGTCGCCGACGTCCGCGACCTCGCGGCGTGGGCGGTGACGGCGTGCGAGCGGCGTACGACCGGCGTCTACGACGGGGTCGGCCGGCCGATGCCGATGGCCGACCTGCTGGCGCAGTGCGCCGAGGGAGTCGACGCCGAGGTCACCTGGACCTGGGTGGACCAGGAGTTCCTGCAGGAGCAGGGCGTCGAGCCCTGGATGGGGCCCGACGCGATCCCGCTGTGGCTGCCCCGCCCGGCGTACGACGGACTGGGCGCGCACGACGTCGAGCCGTCGCTCGACGCCGGCCTCACCATCCGCCCCCTCGCCGACACGACCCGCGACACCCTGGCCTGGCTCGACGCCACCCCGGACGCGCCCGTCAGCGGCATCTCGCTCGACCGCGAAGGTGAGCTGCTGGCCGCCTGGCACGCCCGCCCGCCGGGATAGTCCCCGGCTATCGCGCCGGCGCGCCCATCAGGACGCTGGCGAGCTGGGCCGCGGCCTTGTCGGCGCCGCCGCGACGGACCGGCCGGTACGTCGGCCGGGACCGGCGCGCCCGGACCATGGCGTCCGCGAGGTCGCGGGGGGAGGTGGCGCGGTAGTCCATCCGGTGCCCCGCCCCGTAGTGGTCGAGGCGGTGGGTCACGAAGTGCTGCTGCTCCCAGTGGTGGGCCAGCGGGAAGTAGACGAACGGACGGCGCGCGGCGACGAGCTCCATCGTCGTCGAGAGCCCACCCTGCACGATCGCCGCATCGGCAGCCGCGAGATGTGCGAACAGGCCGTCGACGTAGCCGAGCTTGTCCATCCCCTCGACGTCCGGGAGCTCGTCGGGGTCGAGGCGGGGACCCGTGACCATCACCAGCCGGGCGTCGGGCTCCTCGGCGCGCACCAGCGCGAACGCCTCCGCGGTGAGCTCGAGCAGGTCGCGGCCGACGGCGGTGCCGCCCACCGCGGCGACGTAGAGCGGGTAGCCGGTGCCGTAGCCGAGCTCCCGGCGCAGGGCCGCGGGCCGGCGGAAGGCCGCCGGGTCGAAGGGCACGACGTAGGGCACGGTCGTGAACCACCGGCGGGTCCAGTCGCGCACGGTCGGCAGTCCGGCGCCCAGCGACGCCTCGGGCAGCTCGTCGAGGCCACCGATGAAGACCGACCGGTCGCGGACGTAGGGGAACCGCTCGCGGTGCTCGATCATCTCCGCGTTGTAGTCGGTGACCAGCTCGGCCTCGCGCCGGTCGCCGCCCGGGTCGACCGGCAGGAAGCCGACGACGTCGGTGAGGAAGGCGTACGGCGCGATCTTGCGTTCGGGGTTCTCGTGCAGGAAGTGGTCGACCTCCCACGACTCGTCGCCCACCCACAGGTCGTAGGACGTGTCCCGGACGACGTCGTCGAAGAGCATGTAGTTGGCGCACAGGATCTCGTCCATCCGCCGGAAGGCATGGAAAGCGTGCAGGTCGTGCCGCTCGGCCTCGCTCTCCCAGTGCGCGGACTCCGACGCCAGCTCGGCGCTGGCGGGGTGCACGACCTCGCCGTGCGCTCGGACGACGTCGCTCACCGGTGGCTGCGCCAGCCACTCGATCTCGAGCTCCGGCACCTGCTCCCGGAGGGCGCGGGCGATGGCCAGGTCGCGCAGCACGTGGCCCAGCCCGATCGGTGAGCAGACCCAGAGCGCGCGACGCTTGCGCTCCCTGGCGAACAGCCAGGGGGTGCCGGCGGCGGCCGGCGCGAGGGCGGTGTGCATGTCGACGAACTCCTTGATCTCGGTGTTGACCAGGACCGGGTGCCGCGCGTGCGGCAGATGGCCGGCGCCCTCGACCACGACGAGCCGGGCACCGGTCAGCTCGGCCAGGCGTCGGCCGCGATCGAGTGGCTGGCACCGGTCCTCGGTTCCGTGGATGACGAGCATCGGGAGGTGCAGCCGCTCGACCAGGTCGACCGCCTCCTGCTCCTCGCTCGGCCGCAGCGGCGCATGGGTGCGAGCGGTGATCGTCGCCGCGTCGGTCTGCAGGCTCCAGCCGACGACGTCGTCGAAGGCCTTGGAGGAGAACGGCTCGGGCAGCAGCAGGGCGCTGTGGTAGTCGACCCAGCCCCGCCAGTCACCGAGCCACCGCTGGTGGTCGACCGGCTCGATCGGCTCCGGTTGCGGCGCCAGCGGATGCACGCCGGGCCCGATCGCGACGATGCCGCGCACCCGCCCGGGTGCCCGGTCGGCGAGCAGGAGCGACCACTTCGTGCCCGAGCAGAGCGCCACCAGGAAGGCGGCGTCGGTGCCGGAGGCGTCCAGCACCGCGAGCGCGTCGTCCGCGTTGGCGTCGTCGGAGTACGCCGCAGGGCCGGTCGGCCGGCCCGACCGGCCGTTGCCTCGCGGGTCGATCGTGACCACCCGGAAGTGCCGCGCCAGGAAGGGCACCTGCGCCTTCCACTGGTGCCCGTCGACGACGGGGAAGGTGCCCATCATCAGCAGCGTCGTGGCGCCCGAGCCGAACACCTCGTAGTGGATCCGCACGCCGTCGCGGTCGACCTCGCCGACATGGGTCGGCTCAACCGCGCGCACCGACACCCACCTGCTCGACGAACCGGCGCAGCCGCGCGTTGAACCACACCGGATGCCGCGCGGGGACGCAGTGCCCGCCGCCCTCGACCAGCTCCGCCCGGACGCCGAGCGCCCGCGCCAGTGCCTGACCGTCGCGCAACGGCGCGATCCGGTCGGCGTCACCGTGCACGACCAGCGAAGGACAGGCGACCCGAGCGGCCGCTGCCCGCGCCTCGTCGCCGCCCAGGACCTGGCGCTTCGGAGACTTGGTCGACACCAGGGTCTCGGGGTCGGTCTCGAGCGCCCACCCGACCGCCTCCTCGACCTGGCGGCTGGAGTGCGGCTCCGGGAAGGCCTCGCCGAAGAAGAACTCCGCGAACCCGGCCTGGTCCTGGACCCAGTGGTGCGCGTTCCACCGCTGCCAGCCGTGGTAGCTCTCGCGCTCGACCTCGAAGGAGTCCTGGACCGGGTTCGGCCGGTCGTCGAGCTGCACCGCGGCGCCGACGAACACCGCGCCCCGCACCCGCTCGGGGTGCCCCGCCGCGAGGGCCAGCAGCACCCGGGCACCGACCGAGAGACCGACCACGACCGCGTCGTCGACCCCCACGGTGTCCATGACCGTGAGCGCGTCGGCGACGAGCTCCGCGTCGTCGTAGGCCGACGGTCCTGGAGGCCGGTCCGAGCGCCCGTTGCCACGGGGGTCGTAGACCACCACCCGCGCGTACCGCGCGAGATAGGGCACCTGCAGCTTCCAGCAGCGCGAGTGCACGATCGCCCACGGCGGGAGCAGCACGACCGTGGTCGGACCCCCGCCGTGGACCTCGTAGTAGAGCCGGACCCCCGACCGCACCGCGAAGCCGCTGCGGTCGGGTTCGCAGGCACGCACGAGGTCCACTGTCCCCTGCGTGCCCGCTGCGCGCATCCCGCTCAGGGCCGGGCCTCGAAGACGAGGTTGAACGGCGTCTCCGCCGCGCGCCGGAACCGGGTGAACCCCGCCTCCGCGACGACCTTGCCGATCGCGTCCTCGCCCGCCTGGGCGCCGAGCGAGTAGCCGCCGGCCTGGGAGAGCGCGTTCGGCACGCAGAGGAACGTCGAGAACCCGTAGTAGGAGCGGCCCACCGGGTTGAGGTTGTCGGCGACGGTGTCGCCGGCGAACGGCTCCACGATCAGCCAGGTGCCGTCCTCGGCGAGGGCCTGCCGGATGTGCCGGGCCGCACCGACCGGGTCGCCCATGTCGTGCAGGCAGTCGAAGGTGGCGACCAGGTCGTAGTCCGTGCCGGGGAAGCTCTGAGCGGTCGCGACCTCGAAGTCGATCCGCTCGGCCACGCCGGCCTCCGCCGCGCGCTTGCGGGCGAGCTCGATGGACCCCTCGTGGTAGTCGACGCCCATCAGTTGCGCGTTCGGGTACTCCTCGGCGAGCAGGATCGTGGAGGCACCGAGCCCGCAGCCGACGTCGGCCACCGTGGCGCCGGCGCGGAGCTTGGCGTCCACGCCGTCGAGGGCTGGCAGCCAGGCGGGCACCAGGTTGGCCAGGTAGCCCGGGCGGAAGAACTGCTCGCACCCCACGAACACCTCGGCGTCGTGCTCGTGCCAGCCCATGCCGGCTCCGGTGCGGAAGGACTCGGTGATCCGGTCGACCGCCTGCAGCGAGCCGAGCGCGAGCACGAAGGCCCCGGGCGCGTAGACGGCTCCGTCCGGGTTCGCGAGCACGAACGCCTGCTCCTCGGTGAGGGAGTAGGTGTCGTCCGTCGCGTCGTAGGTGGCGTAGCCGCCGGCGGCCTGACCACGCAGCCACTCGGCGACGTACCGCGGGTCGCACTGGGTACGTCGGGCCAGGTCGTCGGAGGTCATCGGAGCCTCGGCAAGGGCCTCATAGAGGCCCAGCCGGTGGCCGACCACGACGCTACCGGCGGTGATGGTGGCCCCGAGGTCGCCCACGAAGCGCCCCAGGAACTCGTTCAGCTTGTTCTCGTCCATGACGAAGGTCCTCTCGGATCGGCGCGCCCCGGGTGGGCGGCGCCACCCCACGGTCGGGTCGGGGGTGGAGCGAGGACATATGGGGAACCCCCTACGGGACCCGCTGACGCGACGCCGACCAGGCCGCCACGCCGGCCCGGCTGGGGAGACCGAGACGGGCGAGCACCGCGCTCACGTGCAGCTCGACGGTCTTCTCGCTGATCCCGAGCCGGCGGCCGATCTGCCGGTTCGTGAGCCCTTCCGCGACCAGCCCGGCGACCTCGGCCTGACGCGCGGTCAGCGACTCGGCGGGCTTGGCGACAGGCTCGAGGGTGAGCCGGTCGGCGAGATCGAGGACCGCCTCGGCGGCCATGGTGCGGCCGGCGTGCCGCTCGCGCTCGGCCGCGGCCGCCCCGAGAGCCAGGTCCATCCGGCGCAGGAGGTCCTCGAGGACCCGCGCCTCGCCCTCGGTAGGCGGACTGGCCACCACCTCACGCTGCCGGGTGGCCGCGCCGAGCAGCCGGGCCGCCGTCGCGGCTGCGCCGCGTGCGAGGGCCACCTCGGCGAGGGCCTCGAGGCACTGGGCGACTCCTCGGCGGTCGCCCAGCTCACGGTGCAGGCTCAGCGAGCTGCGCAGCAGCCCGGTGGCGACGTCGTGGTCGGCGCGGCGTACCGCCACCGCCCCGAGCAGCCGACCACAGACCGCCTCGCCCCACGGGTAGTCGAGCTCGTCGAAGATCCGGAGGGCCTCCTCGAGCAGGGGTACGGCGTCGGCGTCGCGGTCCTCGTCGAGCGCGAGCAGCGCGAGATCGTGGTCGGACCAGGCCTGGCCACGCGCGTTGCCCACCGCGACGGCGGCCTCGCGCGCCTCGCGGTAGCGGACGGCCGCCTCGGCGTAGCGGCCCTGCTCGCGGGCGACGTGTCCCAGGAAGGCCCCGGCCAGGGCGCTACGACGCGGGTCGCCGGTGGCGCTCACGTCGGTGAGCAGTGGAGCGGCCCGGTCGGGGTCGCCGTGACCGAAGGCGACGACCCCGGCCGCGAGCGTCGCAGCGCTCCGCGTCTCGTCCGATGCTTCGGACGCCCGCTCGGCGAGCACGTCGAGCACGACGACGGCGTCGACGAGCTGCCCGCTGAAATAGCCGTCCCAGCCGAGGATCGTGGCCAGCCGCAGCGCATCGTCAGGGTCCGAATGTCCGCGGGCCCTCCCGAGCGCCGTGCGCAGGTCGGCGCGCACGCGAGGCACCTCGCCCATCGCCGCCCGCTCAGCAGCGCTGCCGAAGGTTCCCTCCCACTCGGCCGACCGGGTGGCGAACCAGCGCGCGTGGCGGTCGCGGGCGTCGTCCTCCTCACCCGCCTCGGCCAGCTGTTCGGCGGCGAACTCGCGCAGGCTGACCAGCAGCGCGAACCGCGCCACGTCGCCGTCGTCGGCGGTCCTGCGCAGCAGGCTCTTGTCCAGCAGTGACTCGACCGCGTCTGCCGCGTCGGCACCTGCGACCGCCGTGGCGTCGGCGGTCGTGAAGGACCCGGCGAAGACCGACAGCCGCCGGAAGACGGCCTGCTCGCGCCCGGGAAGCAGTCCATAGCTCCACGCGATCGCGGTCCGGAGGTCCCGGTGCCGCGCGGGGGCGTCGACGACGTTGGTGGTGAGGACCGACATCCGCCGCTCCAGCCGGAAGGCGAGCTCGCTCGGCGTGAAGACTCGCAGCCGTGCCGCGGCGAGCTCGATCGCCAGGGGCAGCCCGTCCAGGCCGATGCAGATCTCGGCCAGCGCGCGTGCGGTGCCGGGCGTGAGCCGGACACCGCCGGGAGCACGCTCGAGCAACAGCTGGACGGCCGGGTTGTCGCGCAGCCGGGCCGGGTCGTCGACCTCGTCGGCGGCCGGCATCGGCAGGGGTGGGACGGCGTACTCCCGTTCGGTGGCGAGCCGGAGCCGCTCGCGGCCGGTGGCCAGCAAGCGCAGCCTCGGCGCCGCGGCCAGGACCTCGGCGACCACCGCGGACAGGCCGGGCAGGTGCTCGCAGTTGTCCAGTACCACCACACGCGGCCGGTCGACGGTGGCGGCCAGCTGGGCGATCGTCGTCGCCGAGCCGGCACCCAGGGCCCGGCCGATCTCCCCGACGACCGCCGCGGGATCGGTGATGGGCGTCAGGTCGACCCACGCAGCGTCGGCACGGTCCTCGAGGACCGCCAGCGCGAGCCTGGTCTTGCCGACGCCCGGCGGACCGGTGAGGGTCACCAGTCGCGAGGAGCCGAGCAGCGCCCGCGCCTGTGCCACCTCCGCGGACCGGCCGACCAGGCGGCTGGGCGCGACGGGCACGGAGCTCGGGCCGAGCATCCGTCGATCCTAGGAGGTGTGGAGCGGGAGCGGCTCGCCGAAGCGAGCACCGAAGGCGAGCTCCGAGATCGGCCGACGGTTGCGCGGGCTGAGGTCGGACTCGACCGCCAGGCCGACGGCCAGCCCGGTGGTGACCCGCCAGTGCGGAGGTACGCCGGCCAGCCCGGTCAGCGCGTCGTGGTCGAACGCCGCGAACTGGTGGACGCCCAGACCGAGCGCGGACGCCTGCACGGTGAGGTGGGCGACCGCCTGGCCGAGGTCGTACTGCGCGTAGTCGGAGTAGCCCAGCGCGTCCTCCTCGGGCCCGGACGCGACCTGGTTGAGGGTGAAGAACAGGGCGGACGCGGCCGGCGCCCAGCGCCGCACCGACGGCGCGAGCAGCTCGACGAACGCGGCGTGCGCGGTGTCGCCACGCCGGCCGACCAGGAACGCCCAGGGCTGGGAGTTGCCGGCCGAGGGCGACCAGCGTGCCGCCTCGAGCAGCACGCTCAGCTCGTCGTCGGCGAGCACGTGCGCCTGGTCGTAGGCACGGATGCTGCGGCGGTCGCGCAGCAGCGGGAGGAGCTCGGCCACGTCGGGCCAACCGCGGAGGTGACGTGGGTGTTCCGTCAGCAGACCACGACCAGCTGGAACGGCTGGTCGGCCGCCGCGCCGCTGGAGGTGTTGGTGTCGACGAAGACCGCCTCGGCGTTGCCGGACCGGTCGGCGACCGTGACCTCGCCGGCCGCCGAACCCGCGCCGGACGGCCCGATCGTGGCCACGAAGGCGCAGTGCGAGATGTCACGGCCGAAGTCGACCTCGTAGTTGCCGCCGCCGGCGAGCTTGGTCACCGTGACCCCACCGCCACTGGAGTTGTCCAGGGTGCCCGTCGCCGAGACCTGGGCGAAGAGCACGCCGACGTCCTGGTTGGTGAGGTCGAAGTCCTTGACCTCACTCGAGCCGACCGAGTCGTCCTGGAGCTGCGAGGCGCCGACCGCATCGCGGGCGAGGTCGGCAGCTGTGAGCGAGCCGTCGGCGATGTTGGCTCCGGTGAGCGGTCCCAGCAGCAGGTCGGCCGTGGTCAGCGAGCCGTCGGCCACGTCGGCGCCGGTGAGCGTGCCGTTCCTGATGTCCCTCGTCGTCACGCTGTTGTTCTTGATGTTCTTGCCCGAGATCTGCTTCGCGGCGTACGCCGTCCCGGAGCTCAGGACGACGGCGATGGCCAGCAGCACCAGCAGCTGGGCGAGAGACGGCATCTGGGATGGGTGCTTCATCGCTACTCCTGACGGGTCCGGACCGCTTCCGAGCGGCCCGTGTCGAGGCTAAGGAGGTCGCGGCGCTGGGCGACATGGCACGTCTGAGGGGTTGTCGTCCGTCGCTCCCGCGCCCGCGCCGCCGGGCGTGCTGGTGTCGCTAGGTTCTGCGTCGTGAAGACCTACGTCGTCAGCGGGGCCGCCTCCGGCATCGGGGCCGCGACCACCGCGCTGCTTCGCGACCAGGGCCACCGCGTGGTCACCGTCGACCTCCGCGACGCCGACGTCGTCGCCGACCTCTCTACGCCCGAGGGGCGGGCGGCGGCGGTCGAAGGCGTACGCGCGGTCGCCGATGTCGTGCACGGCGTGGTCCCGGCCGCCGGCATCGGCGGCTTCACCGGCACCGACCCGGCACTGGTCATCTCGGTCAACTTCTTCGGCGCGGTCGCGCTGGTCGAGGGGCTGCGCGAGCCGATGGCGGCCGCGCGCGGCGCCGGCGTGGTGTTCCTGGCGTCCAACTCGATCACCGGCCAGCCCGGGTGGGCCGGCGAGGTCGCGGCGGCGTGCCTGCGCGGCGACGAGGACACAGCCCGGACGGCCGCGGCGGCGCACCAGGCGGTGATGGTCTACCCGGCGAGCAAGGCCGCACTGGCCTGGTGGGCCCGCCGCGAGGGGATCACCGAGCAGTGGATCGGGGCGGGCATCCGGCTCAACTCGGTCGCCCCCGGCAAGATCGCCACCGCGATGACCGAGCAGCTCGCCGCCGACCCCGTCTTCGGCCCGCTCTCGGAGGCCTACCCGTCGGCCATCGGCCGCGACGGCCGGCCCGAGGAGATCGCCGCACCGATCGCGTTCCTGCTCTCCGACGCCGCCTCCCTGGTCGTCGGCTCGGTGCTCTACGTCGACGGCGGCACCGACGCGATCCTGCACCCGATCGCACCCGAGGGCTGGGACGTCCCGCTGCCCACCTGACCGGACTCGGTCGAGCCATGCCGAAGGGACCCGGTCGGGCCATGGTGCCCACCCCTGAGCGATCCCCACGTTGTGCCCGTGTCCGTCCGTGACCTGAGCGACCTCGAGCTCCGCGCGCTCGCCTTCGTCGACGCACGCGAGCTGGTCCGCGACCTCGTCGCGCTGGTGGCGGTGCCGTCGGTCAGCGGGTCGGCAGCCGAGTCCGAGGTGCAGCACCAGCTCGCCAAGCAGCTCGGCACCATGGACGTCGGTCTCGACCTGTGGCAGCTCGACCTCGACGCCCTGCTCGCGGACCCGGAGTTCCCCGGCTGGGAGGCCGACCGCACCGAGGCCTGGGGGCTGGTGGCCTCCTCACCCGGTGAAGGCGAGCCGGCCCTGGTCCTGCAGGGCCACGTGGACGTCGTACCTCCCGGCGACCCGGCCCGCTGGACCGGAGAGCCGTTCCTGCCGCGCGTCGACGCCCGCCGCGTGCACGGCCGCGGCACCGTCGACATGAAGGGCGGCGTGGTCGCCAACATCGCCGCGCTGCGGGCGGTGCAGGAGGCCGGGATCTCGCTGCGCCGCCCGGTGGCGCTGCACCTCGTGGTCGGCGAGGAGGACGGCGGCCTCGGGGCCTTCGCGACGCTGCGGCGCGGCCACCGCGGGGCGGCGTGCGTGATCAGTGAGCCCACCAGCGGCGCGATCGTGACCGCCAACGCCGGGGCCCTCACCTTCGCCGTGACCGTGCCGGGCCGGGCGACGCACGCGAGCACGGCGTACGCCGGGGTGAGCGCGTTCGAGGCGTTCCTGCCGGTGCACCGCGGCCTGGCCGAGCTGCAGGCGCGCCGCAACGCCCGTGTCGACCCGTTGGTCGCCGACCTCCCGGTGGCCTACCCACTCTCGGTCGGGAAGCTGACCTGTGGCGACTGGGCCAGCAGCGTCCCGGACCTGCTGGTCGCCGAGGGCCGGATCGGCGTCGCGATCGACGAGGATCCGGCCGACGCGCGCGGCGCCCTCGAGGAGGCGGTGGCGGCCGCCGCGGCCGCCGATCCGTGGCTGCGCGACCACCCGCCCGTCGTGACCTGGCCCGGCGGGCAGTTCGCGAGCGGCAGGTACGCCGACGACCCGACCGGGCTGTTGGACACCGTCGCCGCGGCCCACGCCGACGTGGTGCAGGGCGCGCGGCCGCGCGAACGCGGGGCGCCCTACGGCAGCGACCTGCGGCTCTACGCCGGCGCCGGCATCCCGACCCTGCACTACGGGCCGGGCGAGGTCAGCCTGGCGCACGGCCCCGACGAGTCCGTGGCCGTCGACGAGCTCGTCACCGTGACCGAGGCGCTGGTGCTCACGATCCTGCGCGCCTGCTGCTGACCGTCGCGAACCACCGCGTCGGGGTCCGGCTCGGTGACCGTCACCTCAGAAGAGCAGCGCGGACGCCGGGTCCTCGATGATCCCGGCCACGTCGGCGAGGAACCGCGACCCGGACTCGCCGTCGATGTGCCGGTGGTCGAAGGAGAGCGCCAGCGTGGTCACGTGACGCACGACTATGTGGTCGTCGACCACCCACGGCTGCTTCTTGATCGCACCGAAGCACAGGATCGCCGACTCGCCGGGGTTGATGATCGGCGTGCCGGCATCGACCCCGAAGACACCGACGTTGGTGATCGTGAAGGTGCCGCCGGCCATGTCGGCCGGCTGGGTCTTGCCCTCGCGGGCCACCGAGGTGAGCTCACCGAGCGCGCCGGCCAGCTCGACCAGCGACAGCTCCTGGGCGTCCTTGATGTTGGGCACGACGAGTCCACGCGGGGTGGCCGCGGCGATGCCGAGGTTGACGTAGTGCTTGACCACGACCTCCTGGGCGGCCTCGTCCCAGAAGGAGTTGATGACCGGCGTACGCCGCATGGCGAGCATGCACGCCCGGGCCAGGACCAGCAGCGGCGAGACCTTGACGTCGCGAAGCTCGCGCCGCTGCTTGAGCCGCTCGACGAGCTCCACGGTCGCGGTGGCGTCGATGGTGACCCACTCGGTGACGTGCGGTGCGGTGAACGCCGACTGCACCATCGCGCCCGCCATCATCTTGCGCACGCCCTTGATGGGCTCGCGGGTCTCCCGCTCGCCGGACGCGCGGGCGGCGGGACCGCTGGTCGAGCCCGTCGAGGCCGCCGCAGGCGCGGCGCCCGCCGCGCGCTCGACGTCCTCGCGGCTGATGGTGCCGTCAGGCCCGGTCGCCTCGAGGGTGGCCAGGTCGACGCCGAGGTCCTTGGCGAGCTTGCGCACCGGTGGCTTGGCGAGCACGCGGACCGCGGCGGGCTCCATCGGCTCGGCATGCGCGGCCGGCACCGCCGGCTCCGGGTCCGCCGCCTCGACCATCGGAGACGCGATCCCGGTCTCGAAGGACGCCTGGGTCTGGATCCGGGTGGCCACGTCGCCGGAGGCCACCTTCCGGGCCCGCCGGGTCGGGCCGCGGTCGGCCTTCATCCGGCCGACGAGGGACTCGCCCTCGCCCGACCCGGACGCCGCCGGGTTGGACAGGTCGATCTCCATCTCCGGCTCGGCGGGCGCGGCGGTCGGCGGCGCACCGACGTCACCGATCGCGATGATGGGCGTGCCGACCGCGATCGTCTCGCCCTCGGGCGCCAGGATCGCGGACACCTCACCGGCGTAGGGCGAGGGCAGCTCGACGATCGACTTCGCGGTCTCGATCTCGCAGACGATGTCGTTGATCGCGACGGTGTCGCCGACCTTGACCTTCCAGCTGACGATCTCGGCCTCGGTCAGCCCCTCGCCGACGTCGGGCAGCAGGTACTCGGGCATGTCTTCGAACCCCTTAGAACGACATGGTGCGGTCGACGGCGTCGAGCACCCGGTCGAGGTCGGGCAGCCACTCCTCCTCGATGCGCGAGGCCGGGTAGGGCGTGTCGAAGCCACCCACGCGCAGCACCGGCGCCTCGAGGGAGTAGAAGCACTGCTCGGTGATCCGGGCCGCGAGCTCGGCACCCATGCCGAGGTTGACGTGCGCCTCGTGGACGACGACGGCGCGGCCCGTGCGGCGTACGGACGCGAGCACCGGCTCCATGTCGAGCGGCGAGAGCGTGCGGAGGTCGATCACCTCGAGCGAGCGACCCTCGTTGGACGCCGCCTCGGCCGCCTTCATCGCCGTCTTCACGGTCGGGCCGTAGGCGAGCAGGGTGACGTCCTGGCCCTGGCGCACCACGCGCGAGGTGAAGAGCGGGTCGGGGGTGGCGTCCTCGTCGAGCTCGGCCTTGTCGGCGTGGTACTGCCGCTTCGGCTCGAGGAAGATGACCGGGTCGTCGCACGCGATGGCCTGCTGGATCATCCAGTAGCCGTCGACGGGGTTGGAGCACGCGACCACCTTGAGGCCGGGCGTGTGCGCGAACTGGGCTTCCGGCGACTCGCTGTGGTGCTCGACCGCGCCGATGCCGCCGCCGAACGGGATCCGGATCACGATCGGCATCTTGATCCGACCCTTGGAGCGGAAGTGGATCTTCGCGACCTGGCAGACGATCTGGTCGTAGGCCGGGTAGACGAAGCCGTCGAACTGGATCTCGACGACGGGGCGGTAGCCGCGCATCGCCATGCCGACGGCCGTGCCGACGATCCCGGACTCGGCGAGCGGGCTGTCGATGACGCGGTCCTCGCCGAAGTCCTTCTGCAGCCCGTCGGTGATCCGGAAGACGCCGCCGAGCTTGCCGACGTCCTCGCCCATGACCAGGACCTTGGCGTCGGCCTCCATCGCCTTGCGCAGGCCCATGTTGAGCCCCTTGGCGAGAGTGATCTTCTGAGCAGCGTCGCTCATGCGTGGCTCCCCTCGAAGGAGTCGAGGTAGGCCGCGAACTCGTCGTGCTGCTGGCGCAGCTCGTCGGTCTCCTCTGCATAGACGTTGCCGAAGATGTCCAGCGGCTGCGGGTCGGGCAGCGCTTTGACGCCGTCGCGCAGCCGGGCGCCGAGGTCGTCGGCCTCGCCGGCGACCTCGTCGAAGAAGGCCGCGTCGGCAAGGCCGTTGCGGCGCAGATAGGCCTGGACCCGCGAGATCGGGTCCTTCAGCTTCCAGGACTCGACGTCACCGGAGAGCCGGTAGCGGGTCGGGTCGTCGGTCGTGGTGTGTGCGCCCATCCGGTAGGTGTAGGCCTCGACGAACGTCGGCCCCTGGCCGTCGCGGGCCCGCTGCAGGGCGGCCTGCGTGACGGCGTACGTCGCCAGCACGTCGTTGCCGTCGACGCGGACGCCGGGAAAGCCGAAGCCCAGCGCGCGCTGGTAGAGCGGGATCCGGCTCTGGCGCTCGATCGGCTCGGAGATGGCCCACTGGTTGTTCTGGCAGAAGAAGACGACCGGGGCGTTGTAGGAGGCGGCGAAGATGAACGCCTCGTTGACGTCGCCCTGGCTCGAGGCGCCGTCGCCGAAGTGGGCCACCACGGCAGCGTCGCGCTCGGGGTCGCCGGTGCCGACGACGCCGTCGCGCTGCATGCCCATGGCGTAGCCGGTGGCGTGGAGGGTCTGGGCGCCGATGACGATCGTGTAGAGGCCGAAGTTGTAGTCCTCGGGGTCCCAGTCGCCGTGGTCGACGCCGCGGAACAGGCCGAGCAGCTTGAGCGGGTCCAGGCCCCGGCACCACGCGACGCCGTGCTCGCGGTAGGTCGGGAAGACGAAGTCCTGGGGGCGCAGGGCTCGGCCGGCGCCGACCTGTGCGGCCTCCTGGCCGAGCAGCTGGGCCCAGATGCCGAGCTCGCCGTGGCGCTGCAGCGCGGTCGACTCGGTGTCGATGCGGCGTACCAGCACCATGTCGCGGTAGAGCCCGCGGATGGCCTCCGCCTCGTCGCCCTCCGGCGTGAAGCTGAACTCCGGGTGCTCCACGCGCTCACCCTCGGGCGTGAGCAGCTGAACCAGCTCGGGTCCGCCGTCCTGCTGTGCCGGGCCGAACACCTCGGCGAGATCGGGTCCGAAAGCTGTCACAGAGGTCTCCTAGGAGGTCACGGCCGGGTCGGGGTCTCCGCCACGGTGGAGGTGTCTCGGCCACCGCGTCGCGGGGGTGGTGCGGGCTGTGAGCCGGGTCACGATCGTGCGGCGCCAATGTATCGGTGGCACCCGTCGGTGCCCAACCCGGCGGGTGCCCCTGCCTCGCCCCCCGCCCGCCGTAACGGTCGGCGGCCCGCGCGCGACGATGTGGCCATGACCAGCTACCCACCGTCCATCACGCCCCAGGGCCACACCGCCCCGGTCCCCCGCCGGGTGCGGGCCCAGCAGGGCGGCCGGTGGGTGGTCGACACCAGCGCGGCCGTCTACGTGTGGGAGGTGGAGTACTACCCGCAGTTCTACGTGCCGGTCGCCGACGTCGACCCGGAGCTGCTCGCCGACCCGGCGCTCAAGCCGAGGCTGCGCCGGCATCCCGAGCTGCCCGACCACGTCCGGATCCGGTGGGACGCCCTCGACCACTGGTTCGAGGAGGACGAGGAGGTGTTCGTCCACCCGCGCAGCCCCTACGTGCGGGTCGACGCGCTCCGCAGCTCCCGGCAGGTCCGCGTCGAGCTCGACGGCGTCGTGCTGGCCGAGGCCTCCTCGGCGGTGCTGGTCTTCGAGACCGGCCTGCCCACCCGGCACTACCTCGACCGCAGCGCGCTCGACCTGACCCACCTCGAGCCGTCGGACACCGAGACCGCCTGCCCCTACAAGGGCCGCACCACGGCGTACTGGTCGGCGCGGATCGGCGACACCCTCCACCAGGACCTCGCCTGGTGCTACGACTTCCCGACCCGCCAGCTGCTGCCGATCGCGGGGCTGGTGGCGTTCTACGACGAGAAGGTGGACGTCTTCCTCGACGGCGTGCGCCAGGAGCGGCCGGTCACGAAGTTCAGCTGACCCGCCCCGTGACCCGCCCCGCGTCCTCGCCGGCCGCGGCGACGATCGAGGTCACGACGCCGGGATAGGACTCCTCGAGATCCTCGAGCCGCAGCCGCTGATGGGTCTGCCCGCCGATGGTGAGGCGCTCGGTGAGCCCGGCCTCGCGCAGCACCTTGAAGTGGTGGCTGGCCGTGGACTTGCTGACGGAGTCGTAGAGCTCGGCGCAAGCGACCGGCGTCCCGGCGCTCTCGAGGCGACGCACCATCTCGAGGCGCACCGGGTCGGACAGCGCCTCGAGCACGTCGCGCAGGCTGCCCATCGGGCTGATGGCCGGTAGCTCCTCCATCTCTGGCTCCTCACGTGCTGGCTCCGGACGTGGGCCGGATCACCGGAAAACAAGTTCGACAATCATCGAACTAGGGGTACTGTGGGTCGAGTTCGATCGATGTCGAACTTATCACGCAGGAGGAAGCCATGAGCACGGTCACGCACTCGGGCACCGTCGGTGCCGCCCGCCCCACCAGCGCTGCCGGGGGGCAGGCCTGGGCCTACCCGCTCGTGATCGCGCTGCTCGCGGTCTCCCTCGGCGTCTCCAGCGCTCCCGCTCCGCTCTACGGCCTGTACGCCGAGCGCTGGGGCCTCGCGCCGATCACCACCACCCTCGTGTTCGCCGTCTACGCGTTCGCAGCGCTCGGCGCGGTGCTGATCGCGGGCCAGGCCTCGGACCGCTTCGGCCGCAAGCCGCTGCTGGTGGGCGCCGCGGTCGGCATGCTCGTGGGCCTGGTCCTGTTCATGACCGCGACCGGCCTCCCAGCCCTGTTCCTCGGCCGGTTCATCCACGGGGCCGCCGTCGGCACCGCGGTGGTCGTCGGCAGCGCCGCGCTCCTCGACCTGCGGCCCGAGCACGGCGCGCGCACCGGGCAGCTCACCGGGGTGATGTTCAACGTCGGCATCGCCGCGACGATCCTCAGCGCCGCACTGCTGGCCCAGTTCGGGCCGGACCCGCTCGTCACGCCGTACGCCCTGGTCGCCGCGGTCGTCCTGGCGCTGCTCCTGGGCGTCCTGGCGATGACCGAGCCGCACGGGGCGCGGGGCTCCGCGCCGTTCCGGATCGCGCGTCCGTCCGTGCCGTCGGCGATCAAGGCGGACTTCCGGTTCGCCGTCCTCGGAGTGATGGCGTCGTGGTCGGTGCTCGGGGTCTACCTGTCGCTCTTCCCGAGCTTCGCGGGCCAGTCGACGCACATCCACAGCCTGGTCTTCGGCGGCATCGTGGTCGCGGCCATGGCGGGCGCGGCGGCGGTCAGCCAGTGGTTCGGTGGGCGGCTCGCGGCGCGCCGGGCCGCGGTCTCGGGCGACTTCGGCACCGCGGCGGCGCTGCTGCTCAGCGTGCTGGCGCTCGACTCCGGGCACGCCTCGCTGGTGCTGGCGGCGGCGGTCTTCATGGGGCTGACGTTCGGGCTGGCCTTCGGCGGCTCGCTGCGCCACCTCGGCCAGGTGGTGCCGGCCGGCCACCGCGGCGAGGTGATGTCGGCGTTCTACGTGCTCGCCTACAGCGCCATGGCCGCACCGACGATCCTGGCCGGCTGGGCAGCGACCGAGTGGAGCCTGTCCGCGATCTTCCCGTGGTTCTCGCTGGCGACCGCGCTCGCGTGCCTGACGGCGGGGCTGCTCGGGCTGCGGGCGGCGAGGACGCCGCTCCCCGCCTGACCGCGCCTCCCCGGCGGCTCAGGCCGGGCCGGGCAGCTCGCCCGACCCGCGCGCGACCAGCTCTGTCGGCAGCACCACCGACCGCGCAGGTCCGTCGTGGCCGTCGAGGCGGCCCAGCAGCAGGTCGACGGCCTGACGGCCCTCGGCTCGCGCGTCCTGGCGAACAGTGGTCAGGCCGGGCTCGAGCAGGTCGGCGGTCGCGAAGTCGTCGAAGCCGACCAGCGCGACGCGGTGCTGCAGCTGCCGGTTGCGGAGCGCGCGGACGGCGCCGACGCTGATCACGTTGCGGCCGCAGAAGAACGCCGTGGGCGGGTCGGGCAGATCGAGCATCGCGGTCACCGCGTCGGCGGCCTCGTCGGCCGTGCGGTCGCCGGAATGCTCGAGCGCCGGGTCGACCGACAGGCCGGCTCGACCCAGCGCAGCTCGGCAGCCGGCCAGCCGCTCGACCGCGGTCGGGATTGCCAGGCTGTCGACCAGGCAGCCGATCCTGCGGTGACCGTGCCGGACCAGGTGCTCGATCGCGTGCTCGGCGCCACCGCGGTTGTCCACCGTGACCGAGTCGACCGCGATGTTGGTCGGCGGACGGTCGACCATCACCACCTTCAGCCCCGCAAGCAGCTCCGGCAGCAGGTAGGACTGGTCGACCGAGGCCGGCATGAGCACCAGTCCGTCGCAGCGCCGGTGCACCAGCCCGGTCACCAGGTCGCGCTCACGATCGGGCTCGTCGTCGAGCGAGGCCGACATGACGACCACGTCGCGCTCCCGCGCCCGCTCCTCCACCGCGCGCAGCAGGTCACCGCAGAAGTCGTTGGACAGGTCCTGGACGAGGACACCGATCGAGGCGGTGCGCTGCCCGCGGCGCAGGTTGCTCGCGGTCAGGTTGCGACGGAACCCGAGCCGCTCGACGGCGTCGAGGACCTGGCGCGAGAGCTCCGGCGAGACCCCCGGTTCACCGTTGACCACCCGCGAGACGGTCTTGAGTGAGACGTTGGCCAGGGCGGCCACGTGCTGCATGGTCGCGCGCCGGCCGGCCTCGGGCCGGTCCCGGCGCCGGCCGTCCGCCTCGCCGTCAGCATCCATGATGACAACGATGTCACAAATTCTCGGCATGTGCTTGACGTCACACTCCGAATGGGGGCAGTCTCGTCTTTGACAACGTTGTCAGTCCAACCCTCGGACCAACCGAGCAGACGACGTTGTCGGGAAGGAACAGATGTCTCAGCACTCCTGGCGCCGGCCACTGGCCCTCGCGGTCGCGGGTCTCACCGCAGCTGTCGGGCTCGCCGCCTGCGGCAACGACTCCGGCGGTGACAGCGGCAAGGTCGCGGTCACCCTGATCACCAAGACCGACACCAACCCGTTCTTCGTGGCCATGGCCGACGGCGCCAAGAAGGCCGGCAAGGAGGACGGCGTCGACATCACCCTCGCGGCGGGCAAGGAGGACGGCGACACCGACAGCCAGATCGCGGCCATCGAGGACGCCATCGCCCGCGGCGACGACGGCATCCTGATCACCCCGGCTGGCCCCGAGGTCAACTCCGCGATCAAGAAGGCGCGCGACGCCGGCCTCTACGTCATCGCCCTCGACACCCCTCCGGACCCCGCCGACACCGTCGACATCACCTTCGCGACCGACAACTTCGCCGCCGGCCAGCTGATCGGGCAGTGGACCAAGGCCCAGCTCGCCGGTCAGCCGGCCACCATCGCGATGCTCGACCTGTTCAACGACAAGGTGGTCTCGGTCGACTACAACCGCGACCAGGGCTTCCTCACCGGGATGGGCATCGACACCGCAGACCCGAAGGTCAACGGCGACGAGGCCGCGACGGGCAGCTACGACGGCGGCGACTACACGATCGTGTGCAACGAACCGACCAACGGTGCCGAGGACGGCGGCCGCACGGCCATGGAGAACTGCCTGCAGAAGAACCCCGACATCAACGTCGTCTACACGATCAACGAGCCCGCGGCTGCCGGCGCCTACGCCGCGCTCCAGCAGGCCGGGTCCGCCGACGGCGTCCTGATCGTCTCGGTCGACGGTGGCTGTGACGGTGTGAAGCAGGTCAAGGACGGCGTCATCGGCGCGACCTCGCAGCAGTACCCGATCAAGATGGCCGAGCTGGGTGTCAAGGCGATCGCCGACGTCGCGGCCGGCAAGGACAAGCCGGCCAACAGCCCCGGTCTGGACTTCTACAACACCGGGGTCTCCCTGGTGACCGACAAGCCCGCGGACGGCGTCGACTCGATCGACACCACCAAGGGCGCGGACCTCTGCTGGGGCTGACCCCTCCTCTGAAGGCCCCGCACCACTGGACCCGGCGGGATCAGGCACGGTAGACCCGATCCCGCCGGGTCCTTTCACATCACCCCCACATCAGCCAAGCCCACCCACCCACTCAAGCTCCTCAAGGGAAGTGCTTCAGCGTGGAGACAGCCAGCAACACCACCTCGGCTCCGGCCACGGCGGCGGACACCTTCGCGGCCAGACGACAGTCCCCGATCCA
>Ga0068860_100001291_pt1 | contig 27197 bp, 34 predicted proteins | sample KBSSwiS32_FD_66597 | JGI IMG/M metagenome (GOLD analysis project Ga0068860, IMG submission 66597) | Switchgrass rhizosphere microbial communities from Kellogg Biological Station, Michigan, USA - KBS Switchgrass S3-2 | ecosystem: Host-associated > Plants > Roots > Rhizosphere > Soil ...
TGGCATGGGCTTTCTCCAGCCCAACATCCACACGCCCAATATCGATCGGCTGGCGAAGGGCGGCACCTATTTCCCCAATTCGGTGGTGACGTCTTCGCTCTGCTCGCCCAGCCGCGCCACCATCCTGACCGGTGAGACGGCGCGTAACCATGGCGTCGTCGACAACAACAATTCCTCGGAGAAAGGGCTCATCTTCTTTCCAAGCTACCTCCAGCAGGCCGGCTACCAGACGGCTTTCGTCGGCAAGTGGCACATGGGCAACGACACCGATGCGCCACGCCCCGGCTTCGACAAATGGGTGAGCTTCGCGGGGCAAGGATTCTATAACCCGACGGATGGTTTGCCTGCGGACGCCGTGGCAGCGGGCAAACGTCATATGCTGAACATCGACGGCAAGGCCGTGCCCCAGCAGGGCTATATCACCGACGAACTCACCGATTATGCCGTGAACTGGCTCGAGAAAGAGCGCGATCCCAAAAAGCCGTTCTTCCTCTATCTCAGCCACAAGGCGGTCCATAGCGATCCGCTGCCGCCTGCTCGCTACGCCCATCAATATGACCACACGACCTTTCCCCTGCCAGCGAGCGCCGCGAACACTCCGGAAAATTACCGGGGCAAGCCGATGTGGGTCTATAACCAGCGCAACACCTGGCACGGAATCGATTTCTTCTACAATAGTGACCAGAAGATGTCGGATTATCTCAAGAACTATTACGCCACTCTATCCGCTGTGGACGACAGCATCGGGCGATTGATGATCTATCTCAAGAAGAACGGCCTTGAGAAGAACACGATGATCGTATTCACTTCCGACAACGGCTTCCTAATCGGCGAGCATGGCCTGATCGACAAGCGCAATGCCTATGAGCCTTCCGTCCGCGTGCCCCTGCTGATCTATTCGCCGGGACAGGTTCCGGCAGGCAAGGTCAATGAAGGGCGCATCCGCAACCTCGACTTTGCGCCGACTTTCCTCGATGTCGCCGGAGTACCCAAGCCGGCCCAGTTCGAGGGGGTCAGCGCGCTTCCGCTCGCGACCGGCGCGCTGCCGCAAAAGGACTGGAAACCCGGCGACTTCGTCTATGAATATTATTGGGAATGGACCTTCCCGATGACGCCGGGCACGTTCGCCATCGAACGCGACCGGGTGAAATATATCCAGTATTACGGCATCTACGATACAGAAGAACTGTACGATCTTTCGAAGGATCCCGACGAGATGCACAATCTGATCGACGATCCCGCGTATCTCGAGAAGAAAACGACCTTGCGGAAGGCTCTGTACGCGCAGCTTGCCAACTCCGAGGGCAAGCACGTCATCCCCTACACCGAGCGCACCGCAAAGGGCATCGTCCGCCGCGATCGCCAAGGTACCGGCGCAGCGCAATATCCGGACGCGTGGCTGGTGGGGCCCAACCGGCCCGACCGTCTCGACGATGCGCTCCCGGATACACCCGCAAAGGAAGAAGCCCGGCGCCAGGGCCGGCCCTTCTTTCCCCTGCCAGTGCCGGTCACGCAGACCAGCCGCCCATGAAAAGGGGCGCTTCGCGTCGCACGCCGGCTTCAGAAAAGGTCGTCCGGCGCGAAGCGGTCACGGCCGGCATGGTTCGGCTGGAAGGCGGACTGTTCGCCATGGGGTCGGAGAACTTCTACCCCGAAGAGCGCCCCGTGAGAAAGGTGGTGGTCGACGGCTTCTGGATCGATCCCACCCCCGTCACCAATGCGCAATTCGATCGGTTCGTGTCAGCGACCGGCTATCGCACCGTGGCGGAAGACCCGATCTCCGTTGACGATTATCAGGGCCTCGATCTGGCGACGACTGAAGCGGGATCGCTGGTGTTTGAAAGTCCCACGGGCCTCGTCACCCTGGACGATTATGGCGCGTGGTGGCGCTTTGCCGTCGGTGCGAGTTGGAGACGCCCGCGCGGGGCGGGCAGCAATCTCGACGGTCTGGGCGATCATCCCGTGGTACATATCGCATTGCGGGATGCGGAAGCTTATGCCCGCTGGGCCGGCAAGTCGCTGCCCACCGAAGCGGAATGGGAATATGCGGCGCGTGGCGGCAGGCCTGCGTCGGAATATGCGTGGGGCGATGAACTGGCTCCGGGTGGCGCAGTGATGGCCAACTACTGGCGCGGCCGTTTTCCGATTTCCAGGTTGAACGCGAACGAGTGGGACCGAACATCGCCAGTCGCGTTCTTTCCGGCCAATGATTTCGGCCTGTTCGACATGATCGGGAATGTCTGGGAATGGACATCGGACTGGTATGGTGAAGGGGCCGCGCCACGCAGTTGCTGTGTGGCAAGCAACCCCCGTGGCGGGCGCAAACACGACAGTTTCGCCCCCGAATCCGATACGAAGATTCCCCGCAAAGTCATCAAGGGCGGATCGCATCTCTGCGCGGAAAACTACTGCCAGCGCTATCGTCCGGCGGCTCGGCATCCCCAGGCTATCGACTCCTCGACAAGCCACATAGGGTTTCGCTGCATCGTGCGCGGATGAGGGAGCGATTCACCGCGAGCCGGCGAAGCGTTGGACCATGGCCGACCTGGTTGTCGAGGTTGGCATGTCGCGATCCGGCTTCGCGGCGCGGTTTCGGGCGTGGTAGGTGATGGGGCCGATTGAGTATTTGACCCGTGGCGAATGCTGCTGGCGGGACGCAGCCTGTCGCGCGGAGAAGCCGTCAGTGCGATCGCCCGACCCCTAGTTATGAGTCCGAAAGCGCTTTCCGGGGCGCGTTCAAGCTCGTGACCGGGAGAGACACCCCGGGATCACGCTCGACTAGGTGTTTCGACCTGACAATGTCCGACCGGTTTCGAGGGAACGCGTCCTGAGCGCCTGAGCCTGGAATCCGCAGCCCCCTCCCCGTCTTCATTATGGCAGAAGGGGCAACGGCGCTCAGAGCCTCCCTTCCGTCTGAAGCCTCTCGAACAATGCGGCCAACCAGTCAGTGAACACCCTTGTGCGCGGAGACAGGTTGCGGTGGCCGGGATGCAGCACCGAGATCGGCATGCGGGGCGGCGGATTGTCCTGAAGAACCGGAACAAGCTCGCCTGAATCGATCTGATGCTGCACCCGGTAGCGCGGAACCTGGATCAGCCCGAGACCAGCTGCTCCCGCCGCCGTATAGATCTCGGCCCCGCGAACAGCGACATCGAATGGAAGCAGTACTTCTCGCACCACCCCCTCCACATCGAAGTCGAGCGCATAGGGCTGGCCGGTGGTGGAGGCCGCATAGGCGACCATTCGATGCCCGGTGAGATCATCCAGCGACAAAGGCACGCCGAAACGCTCGAGATAGCCGGGGCTTGCCAACGTCAGCTGCTTCGATTCGGCCACCTTCCGACCGACCAGCGAAGAATCGGGAAGGACGCCGGCGCGCAACACGCAATCCACGCCTTCCTCGACCAGGTCCACCATGAGATCCGTCTCGCTGAGCCGGAGCTCGATCGCCGGATGCTGGCGAATGAAATCCGGGAGCGCCGGCAGAACAAAAAAGCGCGCGAGCGTCCCCTGCATGTCGATACACAAGGGTCCCTTGGGCTCAGATGCACGAAATCCGCTTTCGACCTCGTCCAGATCGGCGAGAAGCTGGACGCATCGGCCATAATAGACATTGCCATCGTTCGTTGGCCGGACAGCACGGGTTGTGCGCTCAAGCAGGCGGGTGCCCAGGTGCGTTTCCAGCTGCTGGATGGTGCGAGTCACCGTTGCACGGGGAAGCCGCAAATCCCTGGCGGCACTCGCGAAATTTCCCCGCTCCACAATCCGGACGAACAGCCGCATGGTTTCGAAGCGATCCATGCTCATCAGATGCGCTGATCCACCCCGCGCATCAACCGCTCATTGTTGACACCCGTGGAATGGTGAATTCAACTATCGATGCTTGAGCCAAACCCTTGGCTCGATATTGTTTTCGTCAGTGAAACAAGTCGCAGAGGTGGGTATGCTGAAAGTACCAATCCACACGACGACGCACGCGCCACGATTACTCTTTCTGTCTCTCGCGAAGTTTTACGTGCGCGGGCAGATGGCCAGTTACGTCCTGCTCCGGATAGCCTTTGGCATCACGATCGTGACACACGGGGTTCCAAAGCTTACCGGCAGTGCCCATGGCTCCATGGCTCCATGGCTCCATGGCTCCATGGCTCCATGGCTCCATGGCAAACCCGATGGCGGGATCGGTCAATCTGATCGAGAACGTGCTGGGCCTCCCCTTTGCGCCGCAACTGGCATTGTTCGTCGCGCTACTCGAGACCTTGGGTGGGCTCGCCGTCGCGGTCGGCTTCGCGACGCGGCTTTTCGCGCCGATGCTCGCCGTACAGATGGCCGCGATCTGCTTTGCGCTCGGACCCACCTATCCCTGGATCGATCGGGGCATCGAATACCCCATCATCCTCGGCTTCATCGCTTTGCTGATCTCCATGATCGGTGCGGTCGCCTGGTCCGTCGATACGCGCTCGGGGCGCGAGCTGTGAAAGGAGGAGGCCTGCTGTGACCCAGTCCAAATCGACGGCGCTCGACATAACACGCCGTCAAACCCTGCAGGCCGGCGCAGTTGCAGGCGTCGCCGCGCTCGCCCCGGAAGCGCGGGCCAAGGAAACCGCTATCGCGCCGGCTTCGGGAAAGGAGAGCGGCTCGCCAGTCGCGATCGCGACCCGCATCAATGGCGCGCGCGTCTCCCTCGAAATCGACGCGCGGGCGTCCCTGCTCGACATGCTGCGTGAACGACTGGGCCTTACCGGCGCCAAGAAAGGCTGCGATCACGGTCAGTGCGGCGCCTGCACCGTGCATCTGGACGGCCGCCGCGTTGCTTCATGCCTGACCCTGGCTGCCAAGGTCGACGGACGCGAGATCGTCACGATCGAGGGAATCGCTGACGGCGACACCCTCCATCCGATGCAGCAGGCGTTCATCGATCACGACGCCCTGCAATGCGGGTACTGCACGCCCGGACAGATCATGGCCGCTATAGCCTGCGTGCGCGAGGGGCACGCCTCGTCGCGGGATGACATTCGTGAATATATGAGCGGAAATATCTGCCGCTGCGGCGCCTATGTCGGGATCGTCGCAGCGATCGAGCAGGCGTCGGCCAAGATGCGGAAGGGCTGAGCAATGCGGCAGTTGACCTATCTCCGCGCCCGAACCACTACGGAGGCGATTGCCGCCTTCACGCGTGCCGGCGCCGACGCCCGCTACATCGCCGGCGGCACGACACTCTACGATCTGATGAAGCTGGGCGTCGAGCGGCCGATGCATCTCATCGATGTCTCCTCCGTCGAGCATGCCGACCGGATCGACACGGGCGGCGATCGATTGTTTTTCGGAGCGGGCGCGCTGATGGCCGACGTCGCGGAAAACGAGATCGTCCGCCACGACTATCCAGTCCTCGCAGAAAGCCTGTCGAAGGCCGCGTCACAACAGCTGCGCAACATGGCGACCGTCGGCGGCAACCTGCTTCAGCGGACGCGGTGCCCGTATTTTCGTAACGGTGCAGGCGGCATCTACCCCTGCAACAAGCGCGAGCCCGGTTCGGGGTGCGCCGCGATTGGCGGGATCGATCGCGGCCAGGCAGTGCTCGGCACCAGCTCGGCCTGCACCGCCGTCTCGCCGGGCGACTGGCCCGTCGCGCTCACCGCGCTTGATGCGACGATTGAATTGATAGGCCCTAGAGGTGCGCGCAGCGTGCCGATCGCCGACTTCTACCTTCTGCCAGGATCGACGCCGCATCGCGAGTTCGCGATCCAGCCGGGCGAGATCATCACCGGAATCGCCGTGCCCAAGACACCGGCCGGAGCCCGCTCGACCTATCACAAGATACGCGACCGCGAGTCCTATGCCTTCGCGCTCGCCTCGGCCGCCGTCGCCCTGACGCTCGACAAGGGCCGGATCACCACGGCGCATGTCGCGCTGGGAGGTGTCGGCACCCGCCCCTGGCGCGCGCGCCAAACGGAGGCGGCGCTCCAGGGCCAGCCACCCACACGCGAAGCCGCGCTCGGCGCTGCCCGCGCCGCCTTCGCCAACGCGCGACCGGGCAGGCTCAACGCCTTCAAGATCGAACTTGGCGCGCGCACGATCGCCGATGCCGTCGTCATCGCTGCGGAAAGGAACGCCTGATGCCGATCGAACCCAATCCGGACCGTCCCCGCATCGACGCGCGTGAAAAGGTGCTGGGCAAGGCGATGTTCGCTGCCGACCGGCCTGCCGACGGCCTGCTTCACGCAATGACCGTTCCGGCGACGATCGCCAAGGGTGAGATCACCGCGATCGACGTTGACCGCGCCGCGCGTGTGCCCGGGGTGGTTCGTATCTTCACCTGGCGGGACTTCACCGACATCCGTGAGACTCCTGCGACGCGCGGCGGTGGCGAGGGCAAGCCCGGCTATCAGCCGATGACGCGGCCCGAGGTTCGGCATCGCGGCGAGCCGGTGGCGCTCGTCGTCGCCGAAACGCTCGAGGCCGCGATCGAAGGTGCCGAGGCCGTCGCCGTCAGCTATCGCCCGACCAGCTTCGCCTCGAACCGCGATCAGGCAGGCGCGCAGCGCGATCCGGTCGCGATCGATCGTCAGGCGGGAGACGCGCCCGCCGCCTTCGCCGTTGCCGCCCACAAGCTGGACGCCAGCTACCTGCACCCGCAACAGCATCACAACCCAATTGAGCTGATCTCGACCACCGCCGCCTTCGCGGACGGCAAGATCATCGTCATGGAGGGGAGCCAGAACTCGGCCGCCTTCAAGTTCGGCCTGGCCGGAATGCTCAATCTGGATCCGAGTTCGCTCGAATCCAGTTGCCCCTATGTCGGCGGTGGCTTCGGGCAGAAGAACCAGCTGCAGCAGCAGTCCGCCCTCGTCGTGCGCGCGGCCATGCTGCTCAAACGACCGGTCAAACTCGTCATGCCGCGCAGCCAACTGTTCCACACCGCCACCTATCGTCCGATGAGCCGTCATCGCGTCCAGGTTGGCGCCGACGCGCAGGGCAGGTTCGAAGCGGTGATGTACGACATCGAGCAGCAGAACAGCCGCTTCGACCAGTTCGGTGCGGCCGCCGGCGAGCATGTCAGCCGCATGTACGCCACGCCTAACTGGCGCTCCACCAACCAGCGCGTGCGCGTCGACGTCCAGGCGCCGGCGCACCAGCGAGCGCCGCAGGAGCATCCCTCCAGCTACGCCACCGAATGCGCCTATGACGAGCTGGCCTACCAACTCGGCGTTGATCCCCTCGACCTGCGCTTGCGCAACGATACGCAAAACGACCCGATCACCGGCAAGCCCTTCACCTCTCGGAACCTGGCCGAGTGCCTTCGGCGCGGCGCGGCGCGGTTCGGCTGGAACAAGCGCAAGCCGGAACCCGGCTCGATGCGCACGCGCGACGGCATGCTGGTGGGCTATGGCGTTGGCGCGGGCGCCTACAAGGCCGTGATGGCGCCCGCGGTCGCAAAGCTGCGCGTCAATGCCGACGGCACCTCGCGCCTTGCGATCACCGGGCATGAATTCGGCCAAGGCATGCGCAGCGCGGTCGCAGCCGAGCTCATCAACGTCCTTGGCATCGATCCAGACAAACTCGACATCGCGCTTGGTGACACGAGTGTCGCGCCGCAGCACATCACGGTCGGTTCGTGGGGCTGCGCCAGCGCCGCCCCCGCCGCCCGCGCCGCTGCCGAGGAGCTGCGCGCGCGTCTCGTCGCACTGGTTGGCCAGGACCGTGCAAAGGGATCGGTCGCTGCGGCGCTCTCACGCGCCCGCCGCCCGTTCCTCGAGGTCGAGGTCTCGCATAAGGGACTCGGTCAAGGAGATGACGTGTTCCAGCGGCTCAATACAGGCATACCCGCGCCGACCTCGCCCGAATATGCCGATTTCACGGCGTTCAGCTGGATCGCGCATTTCGCCGAAGTGCATGTTGAGCCTTCGACTTGCCGCGTCCGCGTGCCACATGTCGTCAGCGTGTGCGATTGCGGCCGCGTCCTCAACCACCGTACAGCCGAGAGCCAGGTACGCGGCGGTATCGTATGGGCATTCGGCGCGGCGCTGCGCGAGATCGGCGAGATCGATCCACGCTTCAACCGCATCGTGAACAACGACCTGGCCGATTACGTTCTGCCGGTGAACGCCGATATCGGCGAGATCGAGGTCGAGCTTCTCGACATTGCCGACACCAACCTCAACATCTCGGGCGCAAAAGGCATCGGCGAGGTCGCCATGGTTGGGGCGACAGCTTCGATCGTCAATGCGGTCTATCACGCGACCGGCAGGCGCATTCGTCACCTACCGATCCGGATCGAGGATCTTCTCTGACCACGGTAACGGAACCCATGCGGCCTGCGGTCGTAGGCTCACGATGCGGCCTGCGGTCGTAGGCTCACGATGCGGCCTGCTTGCGGCTCCAGGAGATGGAGCTACGGGTATCACGTTTTCCGCTGGGTCCGGGCGGCCGTTTTGCGACTGACCAGCGGAGATATCTGAAGGCAACCCCTCCGCGATCTGGCCTACGCGGCCCTGTCGAAAGCGAGGCGCGCGCGTTCCACAGCCGTCCGGTTCTCGACTGCCCACTCACCCAGAGCGCTAACCGGCTTGAGCAGGGAACGGCCAAGATCGGTGAGCGCGTAGTCGACGCGCGGCGGAATTGTTGGAGTTACCGTTCTCTCGATGAGGCCGTCCCGCTCCAGCCCGCGAACCGTCAGCGTCAGCATCCGCTGGGAGATGCCCTGCACGTCACGCTTCAGTTCGCTAAATCGGCGCGGGCCTTGGCCAAGGGCGCCGATGATGAGGATGCTCCACTTGCTGCCCACCCGAGCGAGCACGTCGCTGACGAGCATGCAACTTCCCGGATCATGTTCGATGGGATGATCGGTCACACCAAGGTGCCTCCAGTTACAAAAATGTGCCGTCTTGCAGCGCCCCCTGCCCTATCGCACGTAGGGGGCAGGAACAAATTGTAAGTGAGGCACAAATTGGAACTTCTACATATCGACAGCGCCATCACAGGCGAGCAGTCGGTCAGCCGCAAGCTTTCGGCCGAAATCGTCAAGCATCTAAAAGCAGCTGCTCCCAATCTTGAGGTCGCCTATCGCGATCTCGTTGCCGCGCCACTCGGACATCTCACGCTGGGCGACATGCCGCCACCGGGCGAAAGCACGTCGGTCCTCGACGAGTTCCTGGCCTCGGATATCGTGGTGGTCGGCGCGCCGTTGTACAATTTCACTGTGTCGAGCCAGCTCAAGGCCTGGATCGACCGCATCCTGATTGCGGGCAAGACCTTTCGCTATGGCGAGGCAGGCCCTGTCGGGCTGGCCGGCGACAAACGAGTCATTGTCGCTCTTTCGCGAGGCGGGCTCTACAGCGAAGGTGGGCCGATGCGAGGGCACGAGCATGCCGAGACCTATCTCAAGACGGTTCTCGGCTTCATTGGTATCACGCCTGAGTTCGTCATAGCGGAGGGCCTGCTCCTCGGAGACGAACAGCGTGCCACCGCAGTCGCGCAGGCAGAGCGCTCGATCACGGCGCTTTCTGCCCAAGGATAGTAAGCGCGGCATCGGCGCGTATTCTCCCCGGGGCCCTGCCCCGGGAATCGCGCCTCGAAGCAGCCCGTCCCTACTACCGCCACCGCTTTACGTGATCGACCAGGGCGCGCAGCTTCGGGGCGAGATTCCGGCGATTGGGAAAATACAGGAAGAAGCCCGCGAATGTTGGGCAATACTCCTCGAGAAGAGGCACCAACTGGCCGGATGAGACAAAGGGCCTGAAGGTCTCTTCCATGCCGAAGGTGATGCCTCCCCCTGCGCAGGCCGTACGGATCATCAGCCACATGTCATTGGTGGTGATCTCCGGATTGACCGCGACGTCGTACTCGCGCCCTTCTTCGCCAAACTCCCAGCGGAAGGCGCGCTCTGAGGTGCGGGACGCCAGCCGATGCAGCGATGCCGCGCCAGCTCGGAGGGATGCGAAGGCTTGCCGAAGCGCTCGATATAGGCAGGCGCGGCAACCGCGGTCTGGCGCTGCTCGCCCGAGACCGGGATGGCGATCATGTCCTGGTCGATCACCTCGCCAAGCCGCACCCCTGCATCATAGCCCTCCGCCACGATATCGATTCCTCGTCCGTGACGGTCACATCGATCTGGACTGCCGGATAGGCGTCCGCGAAGTCGGCCAGCAGCGGCCCTGAGATGAACCGTTCCGCGATCGACGATACCGCCAGCCGCAAAAGGCCGCTCGGCGCGCTGTCCCGATCCGCTGTGGCGTTCAAGGCGAGGCCGACTTCGGCGATAGCCGTCGCCACGCGCTGGAAAAGCTGCTCGCCCGCCTCGGTTAGGCTGACGCTTCGCGTTGTTCTCTGGACCAGCGCGACGCCAAGGCGATCTTCGAGCCGGCGGATGGTCTGGCTGACCGCCGGCCGCGTCACGCCCAAATGCTGAGCCGCGGCACGGAAGCTTCGCATCTCCGCGACGGCCAGAAAGACAGAGATTCCTGTGAGATCAACGGCCATTGGTAATATAACATTACCAGCATGGTTATGATTGGGCAAATTGTCCGTTCTGCTGTCGGTCCCTAGTTTTTGGTCGGCTAATTGAAGAGGGCCGACAAAATGAAGCTCACTGATTACAGGCTGCGGGGGCGATCGGGCTTGCGTGTTTCGCCGTTGAGCCTGGGCACCATGACGTTCGGATCGGGCTGGGGCGCGGATAGCGGCGAGGCCCACCGCATCTTCGATCTCTATGTGGAGCAGGGCGGCAACTTCATCGACACCTCGGTAAACTACACCAACGGGGCGGCCGAACGCTTCGTTGGGGAATTCCTAGGCGAGAAGCGCGAGCGGCTCGTGCTCGCGACAAAGTTTACGATGGTACGTGAGCCGGGCAATGCCAATTCGGGCGGCAATCACCGCCTCAATATGATGCGCTCCGTCGAACAAAGCCTGAGGCAGCTCGCCACCGACCGGATCGACCTGCTCTACCTGCATGGATGGGACATGACGACCGGTGCCGATGAAGTGATGCGGGCGCTCGACGATCTCGTCCGGTCCGGCAAGATCCTCTATGTCGGCATCTGCAATACACCGGCGTGGCCTATCGCCGAAATGCAGACCCTGGCCGAGTTACGCGGGTGGTCGCCCTTCATCGCGCTTCAGATCGAATATAGCCTGGTGGAGCGCACGGTCGAGCATGAGCTCATGCCTATGGCCCAAGCCATGGGGCTCGGGGTGCTTCCGTGGTCGCCGCTGGGCGGTGGTGTGCTGACTGGCAAATACACTGAGGCCGACGTCCAGGACTCACGCGACGCGGCGGTGTCTTCCAGCCGCAGAGGCGTCATCGCCTCATCGGGGCATCTCAACGAGCGCTCGATCCAGATCGCGCGGGAAGTTCGAGCTGTGGCCAAGGAAGTGGAGTCGACGCCGGCCCAGATTGCACTGGCGTGGACGCTCACGAATCCGGCGGTCGCGTCGCCCATCATCGGCGCCCGCACCCTCACCCAAGCGGAGGAGAATCTGGGCGCTCTGAACGTGACGCTATCGCAAAATCAGCTCGATCGCCTCAATCTGGCAAGCGAACCGACCGCGATCTTCCCGGCGCGTTTCGCCGATCGCCCCCTCGTTCAACAACTCATTTTCGGCGGCGCTGCCGTGGCGCGTCGGGCCTGAGAAAGGAGCATATTATGAAGATCCCCCAAATGTTCGACCGAGTTGTCGAAGCTAGCCGCGCGTTCGTGCTCGCCTGGGCGCTGCTCGTCGCAATCGAGCCCGCGGCCCACGCCCAGACCGGAATAACCAGCCGCGCTGAAGGCCGGGACACCACTGTGGAAGCGCGCAACAAGTCCGCTGTCCAAGCCGCCTTCGAGAAATGGCGTGCCGGCAGGAATGTCTTTGCGGAGCTTCTCGCGCCGGACATCGTGTGGACGATTCATGGGTCGGGTCCGGTCGCCGGCACATACAGGGGCCTCGAGGATTTCACGCGACGCGCCTCCGCCCCGCTTGTCAGCCGACTGACGGGGCCTATTATACCGGAGGTTCGGAGCATCTGGGCGGATGGCAATGTGGTCATCGTCCGTTTCGACGGATCGGCCACCACCACATCGGGAGCGCCGTATCGCAACCAGTTCGTCTGGATACTACGGATGGATGGCGGCCGCGCCGTCGAGGCAGAGGCATTTCTGGACCTCGTGGCCTATCAGCGTGTGGTCGAGAGCAATGAACCCCGTGTCCAATAACCCGGCGACCGGATCGGTGCGGCTCCCACTCGTCATGGCCGTCGACAGACAGCGGGCCCCGCCACGCAGAACGTCAATCGAGCTGAGGACGCGAGGCAACATGCAGGACGACATCCATGCCGGCCACAGCCTCCGCCCAGCCGTCGTCGCGCAGGAGATCGGCCGCAACGAAGCTCAGCCTGTCGGAATGCACCATGCCTGCGCCCTGGAGGACGTCCAGCACCGCCGCTTCCTTTGCCCTAGAGCGGATGGTGGTTCGGACGAAATGACCCCGCTCCAGAAGCTGGAGGATGCAGTGCCCGGCGATGAAACCGGAGCCGCCGGTAACGAGAACGCGCTGCGGAATCATGACAAGCTTCCTTCGTGAATGCGATGATCGCCGACCTGTTGGTCTCGCCAGCGGGTTGGGGTTGTGCTCTCCCAATGACGGAAGGCTCGGGCAAAGGAGTTGGGCTCGACGAAGCCGACCAGCATCGAAATTGCCACCGCGTCCAGGTCGGTGGCGATGAGCAAACGACCGGCCGTGGTCCGCCTTACGCGTGCGAGTTGCTCTTGAAAGCTTGTCCCGAGCTCGCGAAGCCGGCGTTGGAACGTGCGGGTGCTGAGATTGACGCGCCCAGCCACCGCCGCGACGCTTGGCTGGCGCCCCTCGCTCAGTTGCCGTGCGATCGCGACGCACACCTCGCCGACAAAAGCGGGAAAGCCCTCTCCTGCGCGGATACGCTGCTCCAGGCCACCCAGCACATGCGCGAAGGCGCCACCGTCAGCAGTGACAAACGGAACGTCGAGCGCAGCGCGATCGAACACCATCGCGTCACTTGCGGCCCCGAACACGACCGAGCATCCGAAGTGGCGGCGCAGAAGCGCCTCGTCGCTCGGCGCCGTCAGTTCGAGCCGGATCGGCGCGACCTTTCCGCCGGTGCCTCGCCGGGCGAGCTGGCGGAGCGAAGCCATCGTCATATCCACGAGCAGACGCGGAACCGGTCCGGTCGCCTGGAGCCAGCGATAACGGACGACGGCCTCGTCACCCTTGGCTTCGACCTCCACGCATTCGGGGCAGGTCAGGCTCTTGTACCGGGAGAGCGCAGCAAGTGCGCTGCGAAAGTCGGGCGCGTGCAAGGCGACGATGGCCGCGACGCCATAACCCCGGGCGATCCCTTCGTCGCCAAAGCGAATGCCCGCGCCCGGGTCATTGAATTCCTCCTCGGCCGCCACCCAGATGCGGAAGAATTCGCTCGTCGCCCACGCGTTCGACGGTGCTACGCCGGCACGGGCGCACAGGCGCTCGATCGGCATGCCGAGCTTCGACAGCACGCCGATTGGCGGCGAAAAGGTGCCGGGATCTTGCATGTAGGAAACATATGCGAGCCGCTTGCTCGCAACAAATCCGATCGCGCCAATCGACCATGTGAAGGCCGGCCAGTCCCATTTCAGCCTGTATGGTTCTCTAGCGGGCGGCCAGAAGCCTCGCGAGCGTGTCCGGCCGCTCCTTGATCCGTTCGAGCTGCGGATAGCGAAGCGTATCGGCATATCGGACCCGGACCTCTGAACGATGCCCGTCCTGCTCAACGGTGAGCACGACAGGATGGTTCGCGGAGTCGCGCACCGCGTTCAGGATGGCGTCACGCCCGTACGGCGCAGCATTGACGGCGATGATCCGAACGCTCGGCCGCAGTCCGGCTTGATAGGATGCACCGTCCCATGCCACCGCACGGACCGTGCCGTCGGCACGCACGGCCAGCCCGATCGAATAGGTGAGATCCACAACCCCGCCCTCCTCCTCGTTCGCCTGGAACGCTGCCGTGGGGACGTCGGCGAAGATCAACCGCCACCCATGTCGAGTCAGGCCACTGGTCGTGTCGAGTTCGTCATGTCCCTCGATCCAGGTCCGCAAGAAGCCTTCCCAGTCCGAAGGCGCGACCCGGTTGAGCGCATGGCATATGTCCGCGAACGTATACGTGCGGGTCGGCGCGTCGGGCTCGGCGCCCGCGAAGAAGACACGTGCGAAGTCATCGATGCTGCGAAGACCCTTGCTGCGCTCGTGCAGTTCGGCGTCGACAGCCAGCCACAGCATGACGCCTTCCGAATAATAGTCCCGTCGACGCTGCCAGTCACGCCATGGCACTGTCTGGCGAAGCATGAAGGATGGATAGTTGACGTCGTCGGACAATGGCCGCCACGCTCGGCCGGGCCGCGTGGCGACCTCGGCGGCGTCGAGCGGCAAGGCGATCACGCAACTCGGCCGGCGTGAACTGACCAGCTCGCGTGGCCAGCACGCGCCCCCAGAACTCAGTCTGCCCTTCGTACATCCACAGCAGACTGCCTGCGACGGGGACGTTTGGCGTTGGCGCCCAGAGACCGGCGAGCGTTCGATAGAAGCCGTTCCAGGCATGGACGATCTCGTGGGCGATCAGGTCGCGCGAGAGGATTTGGTTTGGCCAATCGTGAAAGAGCGAGGATGCCAACGCGTTTTCGCTCGATGCCCGATGCTCCGTTCCGCCCGACGAGCCATCGTCGTCCAGCCGCGCGAGAATATCGTAGTGCGCAAAAGGCGTGGGCCCGAAGACGGCCCGCATCTGCCCGATCAGGTTGCGCAGTTCGGCGATCCGTTCCGCCGGGACAGCGAGGTCGTCGGGCCGCTGCGCGACGAGATCAAGGGATACAGACCCGGGGCCGGGCGCGATAAGCGGCACCTGCGCCGTGTAGCGACCGGCGAGCACGGGCGCGTCGAACAGCGTTTCCAGTGTCGCCACCCGAAACCGCGTGGTCGCGCCCTCCCTGCCCTCAACCTCCAGCGCGGTGAAGAGGCGCAGTTGCTCCGGCAAAGTCAGCGTGGCCGCCACCGGGATGTTCCGGGCATACCAGCCAGCAGGATAGAGGGTAAGGCGCTGCCACGGCACCGACACGATGTCCGGAGTCAGCAGACCGTCGCCGGCGACCATCTGGAAGCGCACGTCGATCGCTTTCGTGCCGGATGGCACGTCCAGATGGAAAGCATGCGGCTCGTAAGGATCCCGTCGCCACGGAATTCGCCGACCCGCCGCTTTGATGACCAGACCCGCGAGATCGGTAACGGTGAGGCTCGGCCCGTGGCTGGCAGGTTCCCATCTGGGATACAGGAGCGTCATTGCGCCACCATCGACGACTGGGATCCGCTGCCGGACAGAGAAGATGCGGTGCGCGACATCCGTCGCGTCGACGTGAAGATCGACCAAACCTTCGAACCTCCGATCGATCGGGCGGGCGACGGCATGTGGGGGTTCGGCATAGACCGGGCCGCCGACGGATTTCGCGCCAACCGGTACGCAGAAAATAGCAGAGAATGCGGCGCCCGCGAGAAGCCGGCAGAACCGCGAGGTCCTGGAGGTCGATGCCAACTTGCGCACCGGACGCGCTCCAAAGGTCCTCGGCAGGCGGCCTCCCGTCTGCCAAGTGAGGTGATCCTGTTCGCCTTCGCAATGTCATCTGTTCCCGTCCAGCTGCTTCACTAGGTCGATGAAGGCTCGAAGCGGCGAGGCCAGATGCCGGCTACGCGGATAGTAGAGCGCCAGGCCCGGTGTTGGCGGGCACCAGTCATCAAGAACGGTCACGAGCTCTCCGGACTCCAGAAATGGCTTGGTGAAGTGCTCGGGGACATAGGCAATGCCGCGCCCGGCCGCCGCAGCCTGCACGAGTAGATCATTGTCGTCGAGCGTGAGGTTGCCCGGCACATCGACTGCGATCTCGGCGCCGCGTTTGGAGAACTCCCAGCGATAGCGCTTCCCGCTCGGAAGACGCTGACGGATACAGCGATGCGCATGCAGGTCGTCGGGCGCCCTCGGTACTGTGGTGCCCTCAAGGTAGGAGGGTGCGACCACGGCGATGAAACGGACGTCGCCCCCGAACTTCACCGCGACCATGTCTCGCGGCACGGACTCCAGCAATCGCACGCCGGCGTCGAAGCCCTGCTCTACGATGTCGACGAGGCGCCCCTCGGACACCAGATCAAGCTCTACGTCGGGATAGAGATCGAGAAATCGGGGAACGACATTTTCGAGTAGGATGCAGGCGCCGCTCTTGTTCGAATTGATCCGCAGCGTGCCGCTGGGGGTTCCGCGTTCCTCCGCGAGCGTATCGAGAGCCCGATCGAGATCCTGCAGAACCGGGTCGAGACGTGCCAGCAGGCTTGCGCCGGCCTGGGTGAGCGAGACGCTGCGCGTCGTTCGGTTGAGAAGCCGGACGCCCAGCTTTCCCTCAAGACCGATGATCGCGTGGCTGAGCGCAGAGCGCGAAACCCCCATGGTATCAGCCGCCTCCCGGAAACTGAGGTGGTTGGCCACCGCTGCGAAAGCAGCCAGATCGTTCAGGCTCGGGCGCATCATTCGTGATTAATCTTCACCACCACATCTCATTTTGAAGACCTTATATCACCAATATCTATCCTCTACCTCTGAAATGAACAGATGGAGGTCGACATGCCGAAGACATGGCTCATTACCGGCGCAACTTCGGGCCTCGGCCTCGAGATGGCGCAACAGCTGCTTGTCGAAGGTCACACGGTGGTCGCCACGGCGCGCCGTCCCGAGGCGCTGGCGCAGCTCGGGCAGCGTTACCCCGCCTACCTGGATATTGTTCATCTCGACCTCTTGGAGCCGGACAGCATTATCTCCGCCATCGAGAGCGCTTTCGAGCGCCACGAACGGATAGACGTTATCGTCAGCAATGCCGGCTATGGCCTGTTCGGGGCTGCCGAAGAGCTCTCGAACGCGCAGATCGATCGGCAAATCGCTGCCAACCTTGTGGGCTCAATCCATCTGATCCGTGCCGCACTGCCCTATTTGCGAAAACAAGGCGGCGGACGGATCGTCCAGGTTTCTTCCGAAGGCGGCCAGATCGTTTATCCGGGCTTCAGCCTCTACCATGCGACCAAATGGGGCATCGAGGGCTTCGTCGAATCCGTCGCCCAGGAAGTGGCGCCTTTCGGCATCGACTTCATAATAGCCGAGCCGGGGCCGACGGGTACCAATTTCGGGGCTAATCTTGACCTTGCGGAAGCCTCGCCCGCTTACGAGGAAACGCCCGCCGGCGCCGTCCGCCGCGCGATCAGCGATGGAAGTTTCGAGATCAAGGGCGACCCGGCTCGGACAGTGGCCGCAATGATCTCGACCGCGAAGAGCGACGCGCCACCATTACGGTTGGCGCTGGGCAGCACGGCCTATTCCTCTATCTCGAGGGCACTTTCGGCACGCCTGTCCGTCCTTGAGGCGCAGCAGGAGATCGCGGCGTCCGCGGATCGGCAGGATCTGTGATCCGCAGCAGCCGCATGGGCCATGAACCTCATCAACAGGAAAGGACACGGCATGTCCATTCGAGCAGCTATGTTGGCTCTTGCCTTCACTATCCCGTCTCACGCCTTCGCTCAGGCGTCCGGCGCAAACCAGGTCGTAGGCACGTGGCGGATGATGTCGGCTACGATCGACCCCAGCGGCAAAAATACTCCCGCATATGGGGAGAAGCCCAACGGTCTCCTCGTCTTCACGCCCGACATGCACTTCGTGGAAGTTCTTACCGACGCCAGCATCCCCCGGTTTGCATCCGATGCTCGCGGTGACGGAACGGATGCGGAAAATCGCGCCGCCATGTCGCGCAGCATCGGCTTCTTCGGCACTTACACGGTCGATGAGAAGGGAGAGTTCAGCGGGAACCGCGTCGAGGGAGCAACATTCCCCAATTGGGTGGCTAGCGTCCGGACCCGTGACGACCTGACGCTCATTGTTGATGGCGACCGCATGACTGAGAGATTTCGGCGGCCCGAGGGCACGGAGATCCGGATCGAGTGGCGGCGAGTCAAATAGGATGAGAAACGCCGACCGCGGACGGTAAGCACCCAGCCCTCCATCGAGTTGAACAATGATGCAGAACATCTACAAGCGTTCGGCAAAGGTCATCCTGATCACGGGCGCTGGACGCGGCATCGGCGCCGCACTGGCCGTCGCGGCCGCCGCCGAGGGGCACCATGTCGCTGTGAATTATCGCTCGGAGAGCGCCGAGGTTGACCAGTTGGTATCTCGCCTGGAGGGCGGCATCGGTATCCGGGCGGATGTCAGCATCGCCGAGGATGCTCAGCGCCTCATCAAGCAGACGCTCGCACACTTCGGTCGTATCGACTGCGTGATCAACAACGCCGGCATCGGCCAAGTATGCCCGATCGACCGTCTCGATCTCGCGCTTTTCCAAAAGACGCTTCATGCAAACCTGACGAGCGCGTTTCTTGTCTCGCAAGCGGCATGGCCCCACATGACCCGGGACGGTGGCCGGCTTATCTTCATGTCGTCGGCCGCCGCCCGCACTGGCGGCGGACTATCAGCCGCTTATGCCGCTTCGAAAGGCGGCGTCGAGAGCCTGATGCACGCCTATGCCACCGCGCTTCGCCCGCACCGGATCACAGCGAATGCCATAGCGCCCGCGTTGATCGAGAGCAGAATGGCCCACGCGATCGATGCAGGTCCCACCGAAGACCTTCCCTTGGGGCGTATGGGGCGTCCCGAAGAACTTTGGCCGGCGACACGGATGATCATCGAGACCGAATATCTGACAGGCCAAACCATTCATGTGGATGCCGGCAGATACATGACATGAATGCGCGGCAATCGGACTGCCAGGTATCGAAGAAAGAAAGAGTACGTCCATGCCCGGAAAAACTGTCCTGAGTGCGCGTCACTTCTATGAGCCAAGCCAGGGGCATGGGCTTAAACATGATCCCCTGAATTCGATTGTCGCGCCGCGCCCGATTGGCTGGATCAGCACCCTTGGCGAGGATGGGAAAGCGAACCTGGCCCCGTACAGCTTCTTCAATCTGTTCAACTACAATCCGCCTATCATAGGGTTCAGCTCTCAAGGCCTGAAAGATTGCGTCACCAACGCTCGATCGACCCGCGAATTCGTTTGGAACCTCGCCACGCGCGAGCTTGCAGAAGCGATGAACGTCAGTTCCGCTACGTCGCTGCCGACATCGATGAATTCGTACTGGCTGGGCTCGAGAAGGCGACTTCGCACATGGTAGCGCCACCTCGCGGTGCCGCCAGCCCCGTTCAATTCGAATGCCGGGTCACCCAGATTATCCAGCTCAAGGGCAAAGCCGATGAAGCGCTCGAACAGTGGCTTGTCTTGGGCGAGGTGATCGGTATCCATATTGATCACAAATTGATCGAAGACGGGATTTACAGGACCAGCAGTGCCAAACCGATCATGCGCGGCGGCGGTCCCGCCGACTATTTTGAGGTCAACGAAGATCAACTCTTCCACATGTTTCGACCCGCCTGAGGCCTCTGCTTTGCGCGACTCCAACGGCTCAGCCGTCCTACCCTTTTTGGTACCGTTCGCCCGCTGACTTGTAGAGCTGCCGCGCCATGAATGTTCGCGGGAGTATGCGCCCCAGCAAGGCCGCGATCTTGTTCGCATTGCCGGCCACGACCGAGGCCTTGCCGGCGAACAAGGCATCGAGTCCGATCCGCGCGACGGTCGAAGGTGGAAGCGCCGTTCGTTTGGTCGCCGCATTGGGCCGAAACCCCGAAGCTTCATCGAAGCCGGTTTCCATGTAACCGGGCGACAGAACCGTCACGCCGATCTCTGGGGCAAGTTCGACATGGAGTGCTTCGCCTAGCGACAGGACATAGGCTTTTGATGCGCCATAGGCCGCCATCAAGGGCGCGGGCATATGTGCGGCGAGGCTCGCCACAAGCAGGAGGTGCCCGCCCCCATGCGCTTTCATCCGTTGCGCGTAGGCATGGGTAAGTGCGGTCAGGGCAAGAACGTTCAAATCTAGCATGGCGTCGAGCCGCTCCAAACTGTGCTCCTCGAAACGTTCGTTGAGGCCGAAGCCGGCATTGTTAACGAGGATCGACGGTCGAACCTCATGAGCGTCCAGCGCAGCAATTAATTCGGTCACGGCCGTCGGCCTGGAAAGGTCACTGGGATGGACGATGACGGGGACGCCATGAGCGTCGCGAATGCGGCGCGCGACGTCTTCCAGCGCAGGACGGCTTCGGGCCGTGAGAACGAGAGGATAGCCCCGTCGCGCCAGGTCATCCGCCAAAGCGATGCCTAGCCCGCCCGAGGCTCCCGTCACGAGTGCACTGCCTTTTTGCATATGTTCGGTCCTTTTCATGGCAGCGCCCGCTCGCAAAACCTGAACTCAGGCGGGGCGGAATATTTGTTCCACCGGCGCTCATTTTCCTACGCTCTTCGCGGTCACCAGAGTGTACGCCCGATCGTAAACGGAATGAGACCCACCAGAGCAACGATCATGATTCTCACCAACACATAGGCACGCACGTCGGGCCGGAAGAGCATCTCGCGGGCAAAGCCGAAGCTCTCGGTCGGCGCGAGAACACAGCCGGCATGTACCGCGTAGGCCATGAAGAATGAGAGCGGCGTGCCGAACAGCCCTAATCTCATCGGCAGGACCGCGACAATCACGAAATTCCCGACCCAACTCATCGCAGCGTCCATGCCCTGCGATTGATCGGCGAGGCGGGCTTGTCTCGCCATCGCGTCCTCGCTCGCACGGTTCGAACCCCACATCATCGACTGTCTCACGCCCGCTCCACGCGGTACACAGAGGCGGGAGGCAGGTTGAGCAGCGCGGTGCCGAAATGATCCGCGACCAGGCCGAGCCTCTCCAGCACCTCGACCGGCACCGAGCACCGGCGGCCATAGGTGAAAAGGTAGAGCGCCGCGTCCGGCAACATGCGCGAAAATGCCGCGCGCATGATCGCCTCGACCTGACCGACCGGCATATTTCGCAGGCCCAGTCCGCAGACCGCGGCACCGAAGAGATCGCCCTGCGGCGGCCGGATAAGTCCGAGCACAACCGCGTCGATCTCCAGGATAGTGGCGCGGGGAAAACGCTGCCTCAACAAGCGCGCGAAACCGGGGTTTTGCTCGACAAGCGTCAAATCGCTTTGGTTCACTCCGCGGGTGACGAGGCGATCCGTGAAGATTCCTGTGCCAGGGCCGAGCTCAAGAACTCTTCCGCTTCCTTCGTCGATCTCGCGCGTAATCAGAGAGGCGAGCGCCCTGCCCGACGGCGCCACTGCGGCCGTCCCAACAGGATCTTTGAGCCATTCGAGTGCGAACCGAAGATTGTCCTGCCATCCCCCGGTCCCCGGGGGCGCACTGTCGCCGTGCCACCCTCCAGAGGCCCTGCTCGAAATGGCCAGCCCGCCGCCATCAAGCGTGAAGCGAGCGGCACCCTCCGGATGCAGGCAAAAGCGCCTCCGCCAAGATGGCGTGGCGGGTTCGTGAGAGGCCATGATCTGGTCCCTTTCGGAAAGAAGACAGAGGTAGGGTGCGGGCGGCGACGGCGTAAGCGACGCTGTAAGGTTCAGGCTTGGACCATGGCCCGCTCCATCATCGCCCCGGAGAAGGAAATGCCGGTGAGCTCTTCGGAACACTGCCAGAGACGCTGGGCCACAGCCTCGTCCAGTGCGGCGTCGGGCACCTGAGCCGGCGCTGGATGGCCACGAACCTCACTCATCTTGTCGGGGCCATAATAGGCCCCGCCTTTCGCTTCCGGCGCGGTCGCCGCAAAGAGAGCGGGAAGCGCACCTTGAGCCGCTGGCTGAAAGAGGAATGGCAGGAGCGTTCGCATGGTCCGCTCCAGACTAAATCTGCCTGGCGCGTTCAGCAGCAAATCGGTGCGCGATATGCCAGGATGCGCAGCAATACTGCTAACGCCCCAGCCGTTGTTCTTGCTGCGCCGGTCGAGCTCGAGCGCGAACAGGAGGCAGGCGAGCTTCGACTGGCTATAGACCGGCATCGGCTTGTAAGCCTGTTTCGCATTCAAATCCGCGAAATTGATCGAGCCTGCCCGGGCGGCGAGGCTCGAGAGCGTGACGACCCGTGGCTCGCTTCCATTGCCCAGGAGTGGCAGCAACCGGCCCGTCAGCGCAAAATGGCCTAGAAAATTGGTGCCGAACTGCAGTTCGAAGCCATCTTCGGTCTCTTCTCGCCGAGGCGGCACCATGACGCCCGCATTGTTGATCAGGATATCGATGCTTTGCCGCCCGCTGCCGAGGCGCTCGGCGAACTCCGCGATCGATTTCAGGCTGGCAAGGTCCAGCCGCTCGAAACTGACGGTCGCCTGCGGCGCCAACTGGCGGATCCTGGCAACGGCACCAGCGCCTTTTTGCGGATTACGTCCGGCAAGGATAACGTTCGCGCCGCTCCGTGCGAGCGCCATGGCGTCTTCGAAACCCAAGCCGCCGGTCCCTGTGACGACGGCCGTTCGGCCCTGCTGCGGTGGAATGTCGGACGTGGTCCAGCCGGTCATGGGAGCGCCTTTCGTAAGTCGTATGATTGCAGACGAAAGTTAGCTGTCTCCGCCACAAAACCCATGTCGGAACCTACAAAAGGCATGCCTATTCCTCCGAAGGGCTTCAGTTATCCGTCTCTTCGGGTACCGCGTCAACAAAGACAAGCTGGCGCGCTGCCTCGATCTCCACGGCCGTAAGGCCAAGTTCCTCCAGGCTGGTGGGGGGAACAACGCGAGGAAACAGCGCACAACAAAGCTCTGCGTAGGCGCGCAGCGCCTCAAGGCGTGGATTGGCGAGCGGAATCGATTTGGATTTGTCGAACCAGACGAAAAGCCGCCCCACGCGCGACCGATTGCGCATCGTGCGGCCATCCATGATCCCGACACTGAGCACCAAGCACTCAAGACGGGAGAAGATGGGTCTTGAGCTTACAGATGGAGGCGCCGTTACGTTCCACGATTGGTGCCGCTCCAAGAGCATAGCGTTTCTCCGCGGATCGAGCCGCCAACTGCAGCCGCGCAATCCTCGGACCTGAGAGCCGCGCCGTTCGTGATAGAAAGTGCCGAGAGACGGTGTGAAACTCCATACCCGAAGCATCGGAAAACTTGCCCAGATCTCCAGAAAGGCTTCGGCGTCTACTCCCTGTCGTTACCCGCCGGCGCCGCGGACACTGCCGTAGCACCGGCTGGGGCCCTTTCCCCGCCTTCAGAATGCTAGCGGTTGCAATCTTGCGCTTGCTATCTGACCGGCGATCGCCCGGAGCGCCCCCTCTGGATCGTTCGATCGCTGGGAACGGAGCCTATCATAGGCATCGATCAGACTCGCTCTGCCGCATCCATGGCCGCCGGCGATGACGGTGGTCCGTCTTGCTCTACTCCCTTGTCTCGTAGTGTCTGATCAAGGTGCTTGCGATCTTTTGAGGCGCGGACGGATGCGCCAATTGATCCGGTGTCACCAACATAGATGCTACGACAGGCGCACCACAGAAATCGAAGATGCCCGTCTCGATCTGCACCTTCATCGCCTCGCGATAGCCGCGTTTGACGTAGGTCGACTCGCTAGCAGCTGCTATCGCGACGAGGCTGACCTTGAGCCGGCCAAGCCGCTTCGAAATGCGTCCCGCAGCGTCCTCATCAAAAGCCCAGCCTGCGACGAATACGCGGTCGATCCAGCCCTTCAGCAACGCCGGCATCGTCCACCAGTAAACTGGATAGACAAGGATCAGGTGATCCGCGCGATCGATCCGTCGCTGTTCCGCTTGCACGTCGTCGGGCAAGGCACCTTTGCGGTTGAAGGCTGAATGATCCGCCGGTCCGAATACGGGATCGAACCCTTCAGCCGCAAGGTCGACCATCTCGGCATCGTGGCCATGGAGCTGCAACGCCTCGATGATCGCACGCGTCACGGCGCGGGTCAGCGAGGATTCCGCAGGGTGCGCCATGAGCACCAGCGTCTTCTGCGATCCGGCATATTGAGACGCGCGCGTCATGCGAGCGGAAGCGCCATCAATCGGCCGCCCTCCTGGGTGAGACGTTCCAAATACTCGTCATGGTCGACGATCTGGTAGGGAAAGAACAGTCCGGCCCGCGTCGCCGGCTTGCCGTCCAGTCCGGCAAGGCGTTCCAGCACCATGCTGATGCCGAGCGCCGTCAGCGGTGCAGCTCCGCCGGGATGGAAAACGGCGTGTCGGCTGCGCAGCGATGTGCTGGCCTCGTCAAAGCCGGAGAGTTCAATAATGATCTCGGTTGACTTCGCGCCTCCAGCACGCCTGCTGGAACTGACTCCCGTCCCAATGCCGAACTCGATGTCACTGGCGCCCGTCACTGCTGCAAGACCAGCTATGTCGATCGACGAGAAGCCGGAAGCCGCCAGTTCCGTGCGTCGATCGCACGGAAACTGAAGCCAGCCTCATCGCCCTTGCGCCAGGCGAATGCGCCTTCCCGTCGTGCCAGGACGGACGAGGTGACCGAGGCGAAGCGCTCGAAATCTTCCGTGACGGCCGGACCGCCCCGATCCTCCTCGTCGACCAGCGCGCCGATCCTGATGCCGTCGACACGCGCATAAGCTTTGGCCGCGGTGAGCGTCGCGATGGTCGTGGCACCGACCAGCCACTCATAGCCGAGCACCATGGCGGTTGCATCAGGGTGCTGCATGTGGATCGCGATCTCGGGCGCGACCTCGTAGACCCCGGACGAGATTCCGAGGTGCGGAATGCCGCGTGCATGGGCGTAGCGCAGGCTCGCGAGCCTTTCATCGCTATAGAGCACAGCGACCGCTCCGATCGGTCGTTCGCCGAGACCAAGATCGTCCGCGTGCGGATCGATGACCACCGCCTCGGCATGACTCAGTTCGCTCGTGACCTGCTCGGCCTTTTGCCGGTTCCTGCTGCCGATCAGCAAAGGAAGATCGGGGTAGCGCCTGCGCAAAGCCTGGATGGTGAAATGGCCGATCTGGCCGGTACCGCCGAGGAGAAGGATGGGTGAGATGGACATTGCCGCCTTTCCGTATAGATAGCAAATCTACGAATCGTAGGTTCGTATAAGTTACCTTTAGTAGGTTCGGCAAGTGGGTCAATCATGACGACAGATTCGAGCGTGGCGGCCCCGCAGCGCGGGCGCCGGCTTTCCAAGGCGGATCGGCGGCGGCAGCTGCTCGTGACGGCGCTCGACGTGATCCGCGAGGAAGGTGCCGACAATCTGACCCTCGGGCATCTGGCGGTTCGGGCAGGTGTGTCCAAGCCGGTCGTGTATGACCATTTCGGCACGCGCTCCGGCCTGCTGATCGAACTGTATCGCTGGATCGACACGGAACGTGTCGAGGTATTCCGCCAGGCAATGGCAGCATCCGACAAGGATCGCGACGAGACGATCGCGTCCCTGGCGGATGCCTACATCCGCTGCGCGGCAGACCTGACCGGCGAGTTTTATGTCGTCGGTGCGGCGCTGGCCGGAAGCCCAGAAAAGGCGGAAGTCTATGCGGAGCTTCTCGACCAGTCCGTCGCCATGTTCGTTTCCCTTCTACGCCCGTTCAATCGACTGACCGGACCAGCCGCAACGCGGTTGTGTACCGGCCTGGTCGGAGCGGGAGAAGGCCTCTCGTCGGCAATCGCCCGCGGCAAGCTCACCGAGGCTGATGCCATCGCGACGTTCAGGGAAATCATCAGCGCCTCCGTGCCGTAGTTGTGTCCGCCACAGCTGTTCGGATCCTCGGAACTGATCGCCGAAACTTTGCGCTAGAGTCCGGGCAGGCCCTTAGCCCCATGCCAGCGGCGCAATCTCAGGACTCTATCCGCTCCACCTAATCGGCCTTCACGAGCCAAGGCAGGACGGATAGCAAGCGTCAGAAGTTGAACTAAGCCAGAGCCGCTTTCAGGTTCATGGCGTCACGCTTGGGCGCGATCCCAAACGTGCGCGAATATTCCCGGCTGAACTGGGAGGCGCTTTCATAGCCGACTTGATAGGCGACCTCGGCGACATTCAGCGCTTCGGCCGTCACAAGCCTGCGCGCCTCGAGCAGTCGCAGTTGCTTCTGAAACTGAAGCGGGGACATCGCGGTCAACGCCTTGAAGTGCTGGTGGAAGGAGGACGGGCTCATGTTCGCCGCTTCCGCGAGGCGCTCAACCCGCAGGGTCTTGGCGAAATTCTGGCGGAGCAGGTGGATCGCCCGGCCGATCCGCTCGAGATGGGTGTCCGGTACCGCCTGCCGCCACAGCTCTGAGGCGTGGGGCCCGCTCAACAGCCAGTAATAGAACTCGCGCATCAAGGCCGGATAAAGGACCGGAATGGCCTGCGGCGTCTCCGTTAGCCTGACCATGCGCAGCACACAGTCCGCCAATGCACCGTCAACATCGGCCACGAACATACTGCGGACAGGGTTCGTCGTCGCAACCACGGGCGTTTCGAGCTTGTCTCGGACTTCGCGAATGATGGCGATATCGAACTCGATGGTAATCCCGACGAACGGCTCGTCGGCACTCGCGGTCACGATCCGGCCACAGGCGGGAAGATCCAGTCCGATGACGAGACACTGCATCGGACCGTAGCCGAGCGTCTCTTCGCCAATCAGGATCTCCTTGCCACCCTGGAGCGTGATGCAAAGGGACGGTTGATAGACGTAGTGATTGTCCATCTCATGGAACGAACGGATGATATGCAATCCAGCGTTCGGGATCGGAAAATACCCCTCCCCGCCGCCATTCGCGTCGGCATAGGCGTTAACCGCCGCCAATAAGGTTGGGGTCATGCCGATCCTTTCTGCGCGACCGTCTCGAACTCCCCGCTGGGCAGGGCCGTGCATCGCATCGCGTGTAGGAAAAGGCAAGATTTTTCCAAATTCCGGCATTTTGACCACTGGTCATTCCTTCTAGCTTGCTGGTGCCAACCGAAGCTAGGGAGCAACATATTGTCACAATCCATCCGCAGGTCAAGTACCGCCGGCAATGAAACGGTTTAAGTCAATACTAGCTCCTGCGAACCTATCTGTGTCTATGGCTGGTTTTTCTTCCTGTCCTGCCTAGTCGTAAAGGTTCTGACTATAATCAATACAACCATCTAAATTGTTTTGTTATCAACTTATCCGTAGATTCTTGCGTGAACGCGGAAATGAGCGACGCTGGCCTGAGTCAGTCGCTCATTCGCGATCCACGGCAATTAATCATTTTCGGAAGCTGCGGACCTGCCGTCGGTTCGCGCTTTTGACGCGAGGTCGC
>Ga0068860_100001293_pt1 | contig 27191 bp, 27 predicted proteins | sample KBSSwiS32_FD_66597 | JGI IMG/M metagenome (GOLD analysis project Ga0068860, IMG submission 66597) | Switchgrass rhizosphere microbial communities from Kellogg Biological Station, Michigan, USA - KBS Switchgrass S3-2 | ecosystem: Host-associated > Plants > Roots > Rhizosphere > Soil ...
TTATTAAAGCCCATGAATTCTGCCGAATTTATTGTAGAGGAGAACAATACTGAAGGAGGGGCAGGTGCTTTTTTTCTTATTAGTTCCTCTGCTTCAAAACCTGTAAACGACTTATTAGTCCAGGCAATAATGACGAGCCAGGCGAGCAATGTAGCTATATCTTTTAAAACGGAGGGTATTAAACTTTATAAACGATAGATGGTCTTCCTTTTTCACATTTTATTACCATCTGTACGGATACCTTTGCATTATGCGTTTTGTGTTGTCACTCATACTATCATCTTTTTTATTTATTGCGCCATATCAGGGCAATGCACGTGAAGTATCGGGTACACAATTAGGAGCCAATATTGAAAACAGTAATTCCACAACAAAGCTTCTTGACTGTTTCATATGCGATGATTTCGCTGTTGCTATTATCAACTCTGGTCGCAATAGCTCGACCGCTCAATACAGATTTTATCCTTTTACTAATTTTATAAATACAGTAAATTTTCAAAAGCGGGTAGATTTCTTTTACGGAGAAAAGCTTTTTGTCCAGCCACACTTATACTGTAAACGAATAGGATTAAAATTGGTTTTTCCCGAGCATTATTTTTGGTAATTCCCCTTCTTTGCCTTTCCATTATTTTAATTAATGGCCTCACCTTTCGGGTGTTCTAACCCGGAGCAATTTATTTTATTAACTAATTATAATTAATTGCACTAATCATGTCAACTATAATAACAGCACTGCTTATTATATTATAAGCACTATAAGTATCCCATTAATTCTTATTCTCATTAACAAGAAAAAGAGCAGGAAGCGAAACGAAACATTTCTTAACCTCTTTAGCCAGGAAGGCTCTAAACAAGGATTATCTTTTTCAAGCCAGGAATTATTAAAAGGTAAGATAATTGGTCTTGATGGCATAAAGCAGGCACTTTTAGTTTTTGAGTTTGAAAATCCGGGTAACATCATTTGCATTACTATGGCGGAAGTGAAAAATTGCACTGTCGACAAAAAATATGACAGTATAGTTATTGGGAATGAAAGAAAAGGAAAAATTGAACCGCATCTTAGAAGCATTGATCTAAAGTTTGCTTTTAAAAATGATGCTGAACCTATTTCGGTATCATTTTATGATAGTAATATCAACGGCATTTATGAAATGTCAGAACTGGAAGCAAAAACACAAACATGGGAAGCAGTACTTTCTAAAATGATTTTTAAAGAACTAAAAGTAAGTGCGTAACAATCCTGTCATAATAAAGCACATAACCTTATTAATATGAAAGTCTAAACAAATTTTATGAAAATTAATATTCAAAGTATTGCCTTTACTCTTCGGAAGGAGGCAAGCGATTTTATTCAAAACAAAGTAAAAAAACTCACACGATTTTACAGGGAGATCATTGGTATTGAAGTTTCACTTAAAGTTGACAAATCAGGTACAAAGGACAACAAGGTATGCAGAATAAGATTGATTATACCCGGCAATGATATGCTGTCTGGTGCACGATGCCAAACTTTTGAAGCAGCAACAGCGCAGGCAGTTGAAGCATTAGAAAGACAAATAGAAAGAAGAAAAACAAAAGTAATAAATAACAGAGGGTAATATACATTTCTATTGGCGGGGACGCCAACAGCAGCAGTTAAATTGGTATTTAGGAAGTGCTAACTTTGTTTTCAGCCCTGGTATTCATTATGAAAAATTTTATTAGTGGTACAATTCCAACTAATTTAATCAAGGTTATATTTGATGGATGAACGAATTTTTATTAACAACAGCCTAAATGAATATTTTAGAACGAGTCCTTCGAAAGATTTATCAAATAACAAGCATACCATCACGTTTGATAAAGATGAAAATATTAGGTATCCAATATTATCCACCTAACTATGTATATTTTGATAATTTCAATAAATCGAGTGTTATTATTGATGCAGGCTGTGGACATGAGGCAGAATTTTCCAAGCACTTAATTGAAAAATATAGTCTGCAGGCGTTTGGCGTTGACCCGACTATAAAACATACTCCGTTTTTAAAAATACTTGAAGAAACCACGAGAGGTAAGTTTCACCATTTACCTCTGGCTGTGACCCCAATAAATGGATTTATTACGTTTCATGAAAGCAGACAAAATGAGAGTGGTTCAATTCTTTCTTCACATACCAACATGCAAAATGATGATATTACAACATACAATGTTGAATCGGTTAATTTGAAAGGGTTAGTCCAAAGAATTGGTGCAACACCTGTTGATTTCTTAAAACTGGATCTTGAAGGTGCCGAATATGAGTTGTTAAATGAAATAAGCGAGGAAGACATCAATCCATTTAAACAAATATTCATCGAATTTCATCACCACTGCACTAACCACACTACCAGAGAAACAACCTTATTGATACGAAGTATTTGTAACAAAGGATTTAAGGTGTTTACCCGTGATCGACGAAATTATCTGTTCTACAAATAAAGCTATTTTTCTGCCTGACTTTGTACGAGAGTGAAGTGTTCTTTGGAGAAATGACTTTTGTAAATTTGAGAACTGAATATGCTGCTGCTGTTGTCCCGCCAATAACTTCTCTAAAATAATTGTTTTACAAAAGACAATTTATATTTATTAACGCATCGAAATTATCATACTGAATTTTCAACGGGAACCAATTTTGTTGTAACAAACTATTCCCCTTGAAGTATGTAAGCTTATTGACTTACTTACATTGACTGTATTCGTAGCTTATTTTCTCCAGATAAATAACACCGCTTTCCTTGGCTACAAAATGCAGGCTGTACGTGAACATGGCATTTTTACTACCGGTATCTGAAGTCAAAATAGCTTTAGTTGTGGCATTCTGTCTTAATATCTGGTAAGTATTTGGATCACCAGTCAAGAGCACTTTCTCCTTATTGGCGAAATAACTAGTCATTGTGTAAATGCTGTTACTAATTAAACCCACTCCCGTAACTCCTTCAAACCGTAGTTCATAATTGGAGTAAAGAATATTGTCGATTATTGTGTAATAGAATTTACCGTTGGCTACACCTATCAAATGTACATTTTCATTGGTACAGGAATCAAACCGGGTTTCATCAATAGGGTAAGAATTGAATTCGGTGAAGATGTCCCCGTTGTTCCTGATTTTGGCACTCAAGTCAGATTTAAGGTTTTTGTCTGGCTTAGCCAACTCTTTTTGGCATGAGAATATAACAAAGATCATTGCTATGGCTGTGATTAACTTTTTCATTGTTTTTAGTTTCTATTGTTGTTGTTTAGTTAAAATCGTTACATCGTCCATATCAATTTCATATCAGGCAATCAGGCCTGTTCCACAAGCAACCTGGTTGCTACTAATTAAGAAGAATGGTTTTTATTTGAAAGTTCTAAGTGGTAATATAAATGCTAACCTATTTACTAACAATAATCAGTTGAGATTAGTTCATAGCAACTTACAAGGAGCAGAATAAAGGAAGTTAATTAATGTATAATTGGCAGGTGCGTTCAAAATAGCATCAAAAAGAAAGTAGAAAGCTACACTTATAAATTGACATTACATCAGGATTACGTATGATTTATTAATGCCACATAAACTTGAATATGTTATCAACCAATGAAAGCGAGAATGATTATGTTCACCCTCGCTGGTCTTCCACTTCCAAATTTAAATGTTTACCAAAGCTAAGAGCTAACGCCCGATGATGTCTTTGTGTTGATGGTTTTGTAGCCGGCATCACCAACATCAGGTTGAAGCCATACCGCCAGTTATCCTAACCTATCTGATGCGTTAAAAATCCAAACTCTCCATCCAGTGTCGGAATCTTGCACGCACTGAATTTATAGGAGGACTGGAATGGAGCTTAAATCTGTTGTATATGCTGTCATTTTTTGTTCGGTAATTCGATAATAAACTCTGCATATTCACCTTCTTTTGTTTCTACATTTAATTGGCCCTTATGCTCATTTATAATAATATCATAGCTTAAAGATAAACCAAGGCCTGTGCCCTGACCAGCAGGTTTCGTCGTAAAAAAGGGTTGGTATATCTTATTTAATATTTTATCAGGAATGCCCATTCCATTATCTCTTATGTGTATTTGTACAGCTTGTAATTCCCCGTCTTTTTCAATCCCTTTAGTCGTTAGCCAAAGCCTGGGTTCATAGCCTTCAATATTAAGTTTTGTTTTTTGCTGTACTGAATAAAAGGCATTGTTATATATATTTAGCAGAACCCTGCCTATATCCTGAGGAACAATTAAAAGCTTTTCTATATTATTATCAAAACTTGTGTCAATAGAAACGTTGAAAGTATTGTCTTTTGCCCGTAAACCATGATAGCTTAACCGCAGATACTCATCTGACAATTCATTTATATCGGTAGGCTCTCTTTTATTGGCAGATACACGTGAATGCAGTAACATGCCCCTTACAATAGAATCTGCCCGTTTCCCATGATGACTTATTTTTTTAAGATTATCGGCAAGATCATTTATGATTTCATCTGCTTTGGCTTTGTCTGAACCTGTTAATTTATCCACCGTTCCTTCTATTAATTCACCGAGCAGCTCAACACTTACTTCGGAGAAGTTATTCACGAAGTTCAAAGGATTTTGTATTTCATGTGCTATACCTGCCGTAAGCTCGCCTAACGATGCCATTTTTGCTGATTGAATAAGTTGTTTCTGTGTTACCTGTAATTCATTAAGAGCGTCCTCTGCCTTTGCTTTTTGTTCTTCTGTTTGCTGTTTTTGCAGATTTAAAATCTTGTATGCTTTTTGCTTATTTTGATTGTTCTTTACTAAAATGGCTAATATTATGATCGTTAAGCCAAGTATAATGCCCAGGGAAACAACCAGGCTTTTCTGATTTCGTTTTTGCTGGTTGAGCATATTCACCTCTATTTGTTTTTGTGACATATCGAAGTTGTAACGCAAATCAGCCATTTTCTGAACAGACCTGATATTATTAACACTGTCCCTGTATGCAACGTGATTTTTATAATATTTAAAAGACTCGCTTATGTTTCCTGCCCTTTCATAAAGTTCTGAAAGTTTACGACTGGCATCTGCCACCTGTTCTTTCAGTCCATACTGTTCTGCCAGGCGCAAGCTTCTTAATGTATAATTCAACGCCGCCTGGTTGTCTCCTTTACTCAAATACACATCAGCCATTGAAGTGAGATAAACACAAATGGGGTAATAATCCTGTGTCCCCTCCAATATACGGATGGCTTCATTCATGTTTTTTTCGGCAAGATCATTTTTGCCAATACTTGCGTAAACCATACCAATATTGCCTAAGCTATAGCCTTTCCCGCTTAAGTAGTTGACCTTGTCGAAAATTGATTTTGCCTCAATGGAATACAAAAGAGCAGAATCATAATTTTTGATTCTGATAAATGCATCGCCTGCATTATTGAGGACAGAAGCTAAATTAATTGAATCTTCCTGGGACTGTGGTTTAGACTGCCGTAAGGTAATAATTGCTTTATTGTAGTAATATTTGGCAGTGGTGGGATTATTAGCAACATTGTAACTATCACCAATGGCACTGTAAGCCTCTGCTTCTGACTTAAGATGATGTGATTTCCTGGCTACATCAGCACTTTTTAAGTAGGCCTCCAGCGCTTCCTCCAGGTGGCCCAGTAACCTTTTTTTTGTTCCTTTTAAAAAATAACCCCTTCGCAGATAAATATTATTCCCGGTTGATTCAGACAAGCTAATCAGTTCTTCCGCATACTCTAAGCCCTTCTTCAAATCTCTCGTTTCGTTAAACGACAGGTTACGTAGTAGCTCTAATTTTGCTGTATCAGTGACGGTATTTTGCTGGTAAATAAGGGCAAGACTGTCTGCTAATTTCTGATCCTGCGCAGAAACTCCGGCGATGATAAACCAAAAACAGCCAATAAGCAGGAGAGGAGCTTTTCTATAAAACATGTTGATGGCTTATGAAAATTACCAGATCGCACCGGGCACTTTGCTGATAGATATCGATAAGACTATTTGCTACTTTTTTTATTGCGCCAATACAACAAGGCAACACCCAAAAGACCTAACGAAACACCGATCAAAGTTATCAAAGAACCTGTCAAATCTTTTTCCGGTGATTTGAACGCAACTGTTGACCTGATCGCAATTAAGGGATCGGAAATAGTTACGTTGCCCTCGTTGTCTTTCCAATGTATTGAATATTCCCAATCGATAGCAGGGTGGCCCTTCTGTACTGTTAACTTCACCTTAGTGTCATAAATTGCAGGAATAGTCGTTTCGAATGGGTTCTGAGCCGTTTTCCCTACAATTCGAAATGACTTAACTATTGGGGAGGTTATTCTCCAGGTTACTTTACGATACTTCCCATTGCTTTTTACTTCAGTCTTTCCATTATCTGAAAGGTCTAATTTACCGGTATCAGAATTAATTCCCTCTATATAAATTGTTTGATTTGGCATCTTTTTAGATTTAAGAATGATAATGAAACAAACTCTATTCTAAAATAAATAAAATAGTTTTAAAAGAAAGCTTTTTTGTAACAATATATTTTTGACTTCTGCAACCATTTTCTCTTATAAGAATGTTGAAGGCGCTAAAGTCCCAACGATAAATTAACTACCAATTTGACATTCTTAATTTGCCATCAAAGCTTCCATTCCAAAATCAATCTAATGCCGGTTTTTGCACTTTGCCGGCCCTCCACCCCAAAAATTAAAAACGTTTACCAAGCCGGGAAAGGACTTGGATGGGTGTTGTGGTGATGGTTTTTCAGTAAGGTATAATCAACATCATCTTGATGCAATGATACCAGTCAATCTAACCCCCGCTGCTGTCGGCGTCCCGCCAACTTTGTCAATTTACTTTGCCAATTTTTGATGTATCAACTCCCCAGGATTTGATAAGAGATTCACGCATAGCGTGTGCTAAGTCATATGTCGCATTTTGAGTTGAATCGGAAGCATTTATCAGGTTCTCCGATTTAGCAATCGCTATCATTTCCTTTTCAATATTAGCCTCTTCAACCAAACTCAACTCTCCCCAGTATAATTCAGAAAAGCGCTTTCTTGCCGTAATGACCTCTTCTGCACTATGGAGGTCCTTGGATGCCAAAATTGATGCGTTATTTAAAGCCTCCAGATAAAGCTTCTGACGTAATTCTAAAAAAGGTTTTGCAGCTTCAATTTTTCTTGATTCAGCTTCTTTTTCTTTTGCTACTCTAAAATTCATTACGCTAATTACAATGCCAACAATTATGCTAATAGTAGTAATGAATGTACCCATCGATTTAAGCCTTTCAGAATTTTCCATATTAATAAGAGGTGGTTTTTAAGTTACTAAAATTGGTTATTGAACTATTTTGCAATGTTAAAAATCGATTTTAGCCTTGCATATAACGTCAGTCTGTGAAAAAATATCTGCGGGCAATCAAATATACCCTCAGCTATCGTAGTTTACCTTTAATCAAAAAGTTGAGCCAGGGGGTACGGCACCTTTTTTTCATTTGATCTTTTTAAAGATAGCAAGGGATTAAGATAAAAAATAAAATATGTTCGCTGTCGAACTGTTTAAAGTATCAATTGTAGGGCATCAGTACTTTTACATTATCAAAGCCAATAGAACCGGTATTACCTGTGCTGGAAATGAGCACTTCTGTAATTGAGGTGGAATAGGCTGAAAGGTTCCAGGTACCTGTGGCTATACTGGACCAATGGTACCATCCCCCATTGCTTTTTTTAAACCAAAGTTGAATAGGCCCTTTTGTTACCTTGATACCGAGCAGGTCAAAAACTCTACTGGGGCTGCTGTAATCGTAGGCATAAATCTTGATCCATTGATAGCCGTCGTGTGTATTCAATACCCTCGGCTCTTTTTTTGGATCAATACTGGCACACCCGCCTTGAACCGGTTTACCAAACTGCCCATTTTGTGTAATGCAAGGATTAAAATTCTGGTAGCTTAAGTGATAGTGTCCATAATTCGACTTAAAGGCCGTCTTATAATTACCATTGTTATTTTCTTTTACGTGTACCCAGGCGCTGCCCACCTGCTGGATATAGAAAGGTGCCGTGGCAAACGTAGAAGCTGCATAGTCAGGTATAATGGTGAGTGCCATCTCATCATCAAAATCTACGTAGTCAGTAGTTCCCAGGGTAGTAGTGCCGGCACTTGTAAAAGGCGTTTCAGGGAAAAGCAGGGCTCCGGTTTCCTCAACTTCATTACCGAGTACAGGTGATTCTGCCTCTACAGGACTGCTATTGATACTGATTGCTTCTTCATTAGGTGGCTGGAGAACAACTTCTTCCTTTTCTTTTTTGCAACTAAAAAGAAAGCTGATAACCAGGCAAAGCAGTATGACTGGCTTAACTGATTTTTTGATCGTGTGTTTCATACATTTGAAATTTAAACTGAAATAAATAATAACAATTTTAAAAAGAAAGATACCTACGTATCAAGCGATGTACAATAGAAAAAACACCTTATAAAAAGGGGTGTTTTCACGGAGATACTTCATTTAAGAACTATATTGAATATCTTTCTGAGAGAGAGAAATATTACTTTGGTCGGCGCCCCTGCTTTTGCAAAGTTTTGCTGTGTGCGTTATTTTCCTGGGTCTTTAAAGTAAGGGGAGCTTTGTTTATTGTTAATCCGATAACCATCGGATCATACCTTCTCACGGGTTGTTGGTGATGACCTTGCCGCAAAACCATTCGCACAAACACCGAAATCAATGGCGGGGTAGGCACTATGCAAAAGGTTTTTTAAAGAACACCGGCGCGGCATAAGTTCAGCATCACTTGTCTTTATAGTAACAGGTATTTATTTTGATTTGTTCCAATAAACTTTAATATTATGAGTGGCTCTTCCCGAAGCAACTATATCCGGTTTTCCATCCTGGTTCAGATCCATGACCTGTATATCTTCACAGGCAATTCCATTTTGGTCAACCCATTGGGATTCCCATTGATTTCCAGATGCATCTTTCTTTATATAAAGTTTTATCCCTGTTAGGCTATCTTTATTCGGTGATCTCCATCCTGCAATAATTTGATCCGTTCCTCTTCCTAAAAAATCTGCAACAGCAAGCGCATGTCCTTCTTTTATATTATCCTCTATCACTATTCTTTTTGTTTTATCTTCCGGGAGGTAAGCAACTACTTTATCGCCATGCATAGGTTCTACTGTTACAATAAAGTTTTTATCTGGTGCTGCCTTTCCTGTTCTCACTTCTCCTGCAGCATATTCTAAACCTTCTATTTTCTCAGATGATCCTCCGGAATCTTTGTTGAACGATTCATGAATAAATCTTACGCCTTCTTTTCCTGCCAGGTAAAAGCCATTCCGGCTTTTATCATTTGATTCTGCAATTTGAAAATTATGTGTAAGGTGCATGTTTCTGTCCATTGTATACATTAACCATTTTCCATTAACATCTTTGGGGAACTCATAAGCAATGACGTTAACGCCTTCACCCGCACCATTTAAATTGCCGCGGCCATGAAGCGGAACTACGACGAGATAAAATTTCCCTTTTGATGATTTTAACCATTTCATTCTATGAACAGTTGGCTCGTGATGAAGTTCAACGGCTTTCCATAATTGAGTAGGATCAGCCGGGCGAACCAGGTAATGAACACTGCCTGACTGCTCAGCATTGCTTGTTTCTGAAGGATTCCATTGTGCACCTACTGCTACCTCAACTTTACCATCTCCGTTAATATCCCTTGCCGCTATACAAACATTATCATGCTCAGTAAGGTTCTCCGCAAGTACAAACTTCTTCCAGTCACCATTTCTGTACCATACAAACTGTTTTTTATCTGCAAGCAGTATATCCGGCTTTCCATCACCATCTACATCTCCTAAGGCTATTCCGTATCCTATGGAAATGTTATCATCAATAACCTGTTCCTGAAATATTTGTGGATCAGTTCCATTAAAGGGGAACAAAAAACAAAAGACAATAATAAGAGATAGCATATAAGTACAATTTTATAATTATAATTTTAACTTAAAGTCATTTGAATATTTCCCCCAGCTATTCTTATTGCCTCCAATCGAAGAGTTGCGCTCACAAATAATAAATCTATATCCACCTGTCCCCCTTAGTTTGCCACTAATCTGAAAGTTGCGCAGCAGTAATTTTTATTGAACACTTTAAGAAGAGTGGGGTAAAACAACTCTTTTTTATTTACTCATTCTAAAGACAGCAAGGGGTTACAGTAGGCTGAAAGTAGATTTTCTTCTTTTTTTCTTTTTATGCGGCTTTTTAGATCATTAATAGGCACTGATCAGCGATTCAGCAGGGATTTTTAATTTTTATGCAGCGCTCTTATCATATTCAATGATAATTTTCTTTTGCCACTCATGATCTCAGATTTGCGGCTGCGTCCACCCAGCAGTCTGGTTAACTCTTATACTGGTTTGCAAACATACAGCATGTTACCAAATTGGGAACATTTGTTTCACTGGAATACGAATTTTTAATTGTTGTTAGCCGGTATATCGCCTAGCAGCGGAGATCCTTAAATAAAAAAGCTCCTGCATCAGGAGCTTTGTAAAACTTAGAAAATATTTTGTTATTTCTTCGGTCTCTTATACTGGGAGTACCACACAATTTTTCCGTCCTTCACCTGGTTAATATCATGGTAGCTGGCTGAATCCACCTTACCGGTTTTATAGGTATCGGTTTCATCATACCAGGTAACGATATAGCCTTCCTTCTTATCAGTAGAATACATTTTCTGCCAGCCCGCCATATCAATTTTAACGGAGCTGAGGCTGTCACGGTAGGTACTCCACAATTTCTTAAGATCCGCGTTGGATAGCTTCTTATGATCGCCTGAAGACATGTCGAGGTTCACCGTATCAGCCATAGAGTTTCCCAGGCCGCTCATATTGTTATCGGCCCAGTCCTTGTAAGTCGTCAATACCATTTTCAGATCAGCATCCGATACATCCGTGGACCAGCTGCTTGAATAAGAGGCTGTGTAAGGCAGGTCTACCGTAGTTTTGGTGGTGCTGTCAGCCGTGCTGGGTGCAGCAGCAGTTTTTTCTTCGCTACTGTTACAGGATAATAGAAAAGCTGCAAAGCCAAAAAATAAAAGAATTTTTTTCATACATGATAGTTTTTGGTGAAAATTAAAAATGATCCTCTTTCAAAAACCGGCATAAAAGCGTGAACGAATTAAGCCGGCACATTTGATCAAGAAAGATAAACAATGAAATGATAAGATGAAGAATTAATTTTCATGGTGGCTGTAAAGCATGAACCAGGGTTAATGGTATTAGAATTTTGGGACTGGGTCCTTCATCATACCGGCAAAAAGAGGCACGGTTTTTTCATACTATTTTTTAAGTAAGAATTATGAGCCAGGCATTTGTAAAAGAAAGTGATGAGCAGTGGTTGCATGAAGTATCTCCAACTTTAAAAGCATTGATACTATATTTAACAAGGGAGAACAATGGTGTAAGAGTGTATGAACAAAAAAATTTTATTGATCCCAAAGAAGGAAAAGAAATTCATGTTATGAGCAATGGTTTATCTTATGCTAAAGACAATGAAAATAAATGGTACATAGTGTAGTGTAATTTTTTGTTGCATTATATTCTCTTTAAATGCCTCTATCATAGAATTTGTAGCAAGCTATTTTCACTCAAAAATCTATCGTCAATATTTGAGGCTTGCGTTCTTTTTGGCGCTATTGATCAAAATTTCACCTCAGGGCATTTAATCATATTCGACTTACCAAAACTATAGATGAGCCCGATAGAATTGGTAAAGAAATTATCTTTCTTTGCGGGGTTTGCAGCCTGGCTAAAACCATCGAGGTAATCTGTGGAACTTAACCTGTAGGTGGTTGCAAGATTTAATGAAAGGTTCTTTGCAAAGGCATAGCGTAGACCGGCAGTTACAGGAAAAACCAGAATTCCTTTTGGCAGGCTATGGGCCGTATCCGCCCTTAGACCGGCAGCTATGATTGATTCATTTGGAAAATAAGCTGTGTCAAAATTGCCATAGTCCCTGTTAATATGTAAGAAAGCATAGCCGACACCTGCGGAAATATAGGGTGTAAGCTTTGGACCGCCTTCACTTGCGGGTGGCAGAATATTCCATACAATACTTTCAGATATTTCGGTAACAGGTGATTTGAATTTCAGGTTTCGTTTCTGCCGATATTCAGGGGTTGAATACCGCGATTCATCTCCTTTAAGTCCTCCAAATACAAAACTGGTTTTGAGAAAAAGGATCTTACTTAATTTGTAACTTCCATGAATTCCAAAACCCAATTTCATTGTCTTAAACGACCCCAGCTTCGATGGTGTAAGGTCTCCCTGGTAAATGAATGTGGCTACATCTGCTCCCAATTCAATCTTTGAAACATCAAACTGGGCGGATGAGGTGAGGGTGATCAAACAAAAAACTATCAGTACGGGTAGCTTTACTTTGAGGGCAGTTTTCATTGAATTAAAAATTTAGCTGTTACAAAATTCTCCACCATAGCAAAAACATCTCAACAGGCAGATGCGGGTACGTAAGTGTAGACTTAAGCCATATTTAATTCAATTAGTTTATAAAGTTTATGGAGAAATAGATGCTGAATGTAAATTGTTTTTTCGCAAAAGATTTGCTAAAATTGGTAAACCGGGAAAATGTCCCGGAGTTTGAAACTGGATACTGGATACTTGATACCGGGTAAATTCAAATGCTTATATAATCACAGGCAATTGCATTATAAATTCCGTACCTTCTCCTTCTTTTGTCTCCACTTTCAGTTCCCCGCCATGTGCTTTTACAATATCATAACTCAACGATAATCCCAATCCTGTTCCTTGTCCTGTTGGCTTGGTAGTAAAGAACGGCTGAAAGACCTTATCCAGCACTTTCTGTGGAATGCCGTCGCCATTATCTTTCACGGAAACAGAAACCCACAGACCTCCGTCGGTTGGCGAAGGCTTAAAAGCGTTTGTACTCACTGAAACTATTGGTTCATAATCCTGTTGCCCGTTTGGTGGATAGGGGTTATTCTGTTTTTCTTTTACCGCATAAAGTGCATTGGTTACCAGGTTAAGAATCACTCTCCCTATATCCTGCGGGATAACATTGATGTTACCAATAGTTTCATCATAAGATGTTTGTAATGTTGCATTGAATGATTTGTCTTTAGCCCTTAAGCCATGATAAGCTAGCCGCAAATACTCCTCTGCAAGTTTATTAATATCTGTTGGTTCCTTTACGCCGGTGCTGCTACGGCTATGCTGCAGCATACCCTTCACAATTGTATCTGCACGCCTGCCATGATGATTAATTTTTTCCTGGTTATCTATTACATCATCTGCAATCGCTTTTACTTCATCCATATTCCCTTTATTAATTTCATCTTTCATTTCAATCAGTAATTCTTTATTCAATTCAGAAAAATTATTTACAAAATTTAAAGGGTTTTGTATCTCGTGAGCTATTCCTGCGGTTAATTCGCCCAGGGAAGCCATCTTTTCCGAGTGGATCAAATGAGCCTGGGTACGTTGTAGCTGCAGTAAGGTTCTATCGGTCTCGTTGCGCTGCTGCTCAATAAGTTCTTTTTGATCGCTTAATAGTATATTGGCCTTATGCTTCTGGCGATTACTTCGAAAAAGTACTATAGCCAGTATTACGATCATCACCAGAACAACCAGGGATGCAATCAAAAAAAGGCGCTGCATTTTTTTTTGTTGGTTTAGCGCAGCAATCTGGGCTTGTTTTTTTTCAAGGTCATAATTATACTGCAGCAAATTACCTTTATTGCTTACTTCCGCATTCAACATACTATCGCGGTATTTAAAATAAAGAGCCTGGTAATTAAAAGCATGGTCGAAATCCTTTTTTTGGGCATAGGCATTTGCCAGTACTTCATAGTTATCACGCATAAATTCCAACGTCCCTGTTTTGCGGGCAGCTGCCAAGCCAGACATTGCGAAATAAAGTGCGCTATCGGGATTATTCTTATTAAGATATGCCTTGCCCAATATGCCGGCGGTCCAGGCTTCACCTTCAGTGTCACCTATTTTTACTGCAATGTCACGGGCACTAAAGGCGTATTCTAAGGCAAGTGGAACATTGCCCAGCTTAACGTAAACGTCAGCAATATCGCTTTTGATCAAACCATTTAAGTATAAGCTTTTGGCAAGGGTCAATGCTTCCTGGTAAGGTTTGATTGCATTCTCGTATTGCCCCATCAACCTGTAGCGTTCGCCTATATTGATTAAATTCACAGCCTCTTTGGTTTTATTTCCCATCCGTTTATCAGCTGCCAGTGCTTTCTTAAAATATTCCAGCGATCTGGGTTGATCCCCCAATTGATAGTAAACCTGGCCTGTTGAGGTCCATGCCACTTCCATGCAGTTCAGGCAATTAGTAGTTTCTGCGGTTTTTAAAGACTTCAATGCCCATTCCAGGGCTCTTGGATAATCGCTTAAAGAAGCTGAGTATACACCGGATATTTCGGCTTGTATGAGTGAAAGTAATTCGATGTAATTATTTTCCTGGGCTATTGCCTCTGCCTTAAAAAAATAGCTGAGTGCAGGCTTTGCTTCACTTGCAAAAGACTTATAGGCCCCCGCGCCTTTTAAAACCTGCGCTAAGGTCCACTGATCTCCAAGCTTTTCAGCAATGGTTAATGCCTGTTTCGAAAGGCTATCGGCCTTTTCACTCTCGCCTTTTTCGTTTTTTACCAGGGCAAGACTAATTAAGGCGACGGCTTCTCCGGCAGGATAGTTAATTTTCCGGGAAAGTTCCATCGATTCCACGGCTATAGAGTCGCGCTGGCCGACAGGCACATCATATAGTTGCGCTAACTGGTTCAGCCGGTTTACCCGGAAGCTATCCTGTTGCCTATGTTGGGCCAGTTGATTCTTTAATTTTTTAATTAAGATTTCCTGCCCGGTCAACTTAAGAAATAAGGTAATTAATAATAAAAGAAATGCTGTTTTTTTCATTTTGTTAAACAGAGAATAAGCAAGTTAAAATGATAGCGCCTTGTAGCCGTTCTCAGTAACCTCCTCCAGGGATCGTTTGGTTGACCCATAGTAAAGGAAAGACTTATATGCAAGTTACTGATCTCCCGCACCTGGGCCCAATATAAAATCGCTGTCACTGGTCTTTTGAAAAACCGAAGCCAGGCCATATGTAATACTTGCACCTGGTTTTTACTTTATTAATTTTTGCCGCATACCTTAATTAATTCTTCCGCTAAATTTTATGAAACAGGAATTGATGATTTTCAGTTTTGGTCACAAGACCTGTAGCGTAGAACCGTTTAGTGTAAACCATATTGCTGGTATTAATTTATAGCGTGATAAATGGCAACCACATAGTTATAATTGTCTCCGATAATTGCCCTGTTAAGCTGAACACGATAAGGCAATCTGCGGTATTCATACGATTGTAATGGATTGTTTTCGCTGCGATATTTAACGGGAGTTTTTTGATGCCTTAGTCTGTTTTTATAAAATACCTCCACTATCAACTTGTCTGTTGCGCGGAACCTGTCATCTTCCTTTGCCGCAGGCCCTCTAAGTATAAAACTAAACGCCCATTCATTGTTTCTAAAAAGAATACTCGCAGGTTTCGCTGAGCTATCCCTGATAGTAACTTTTGTTTTATAGGCCTGCATATCGGGTCGTCTGTTAGGAAAACTATCACCTCGTACATTTATAAAATTGGAAGCCGCATCTTTGAAAACCGCAGCATAAGCGGCAGGGAAATTTTCAAAAATTTCAGATGCCTGCCCTGGTTTTTTCGGGACGACATTATTGCCTGTTTTTTCCCTTGGTTCTTCTTTGGCTTTATTGTTTTTTGCTATTGTATTCCTGTCTTCTTTTTTGGATGGAGGCAATATCTCTGGCGTTTTAATTATTGCTGCTTTTTTACCCGTATCTATGTTATCAACTGTAGTGTCATTTGCCGCCGGTACTGATGCATTATCTTGCTCTTTTTTATTTGAAAGAAAATTGAAAAGAAAATAGGACAGGATCATAATTCCGGTTAAGACAACCAGTATGATACTTCTTTTCCTTGTGACAGAATTTTTTTGGGATGTGGGTGAAATCACACCACGTCCGGGAATAACTATGGGCTCCCCATTATTTGCAACTTCCTTTTTAATATCCCCGCCTGGTTTAGTATCGCCTCTTTTATCCGGCCCGGGACCAATAGGTGTCAGGATGCTTTTAATTGTTTCAACCAATCTTGCGGTATCAGCTTCAAAACGGGTTTTATCAATTTCTATAAATTGCCTGCGGGAAAGTTTTTTTAAATCATCCGGAAGTTCGGTGGCCGGGGGCAAAACCGCATTGTCAAATAAAACCGGGATAACTTTAATGTTCCGTTTAAGTGCAGTAGCAATTTCAAGACGCACAAAATCATCAGGATTATCAATTCTCGGATTTCCATTTTTGTCTTTTATATCTGCCCAATGCTCACTGATCAAAACCAGTAATACATCGCATGATTCCAAAGCCTCTTCAATGCTTTCCACAAAATCGGTCCCGGGTAATATTGTATTAAAATCCTTGAAAATATTTTCCTTGCCAAAGTGTTTGATAAGCTCCTGGTACAATGCAAGCGAATTCCATGGGCTATCATCTTTGCGGTAGTTGATAAATATTTTTGATTTCATACCGTTTTGGCAAAAGTTTCTGATAGGCGTAGGAGAGGCTGACAAGCCTAAAATTATACAATTCCAATTATTTATCAAATATGGAAATGAACGGTAATTTTTTTAAGTGCTTATCTTATTGTGGAAAGTGACACAACCATGGGTTATTTTTCAAATATCAGTTCATCTGCTTTGGCACCATGTTCTTTCACGATCATCTTAACCGGCTTGCCGGCTGCATCTTTTACAAATTCAAATATAAGGTCACGCTCTTTTGAAAAAAAAGAGGTGCCCGATAGCGGGTAAAGAGTATATGTATTATTACCGCCCTTCAATAGGAGCACCTTGTTTTCTCTTGTAACGGTCATTGTGCCCGATTGGGCACTCTTGTATGTTCCCGATAGCTGGTCAAGCTGATGAGCCGGCAACTCAATTTCCTGACGGGTGGTTACATACTCCGGCTCATGATGGTTATAACTAAGAATATGGGTCATCTTCCACACGCCATTTTTGACCTGCCATAGTTGTGTAAAGTTGGCAACACCACTTTGGTATTCGGGTTTACCTTTTTCAGTTATATAAAATTTATGCTCACCTGAAATAATGGCTCCGTATGTTTCATTACCATTCTGCATCGGATATACTTTTACAGTGCCTGCAACGGCTTCTCTTCTTAACCGTTGATCAACCCTGGCGCAAATATTTTTATTGAGCGATTCGATAAGCGCTGCCGCACCGGAAGTTATACCGCCCTTATCATGAAAGAACGCTACATCATCGGTAACAAAATCTTTAAAGTGGACTGTATCGCATGTGTTATAGGCATTCCAGAAAGCGCTGTCGAGGTGTAAAATAGTGGCCGTTAATTTTTGCTGCTCTGTTTGTGCAAATGCAGGCGCAGAACATGCGGCCAAAATAATTAAGCACAGGGTTGAATAAAAGAACGGTTTTATTTTCATTATTTTTTATTTACTAATACTTTTTTTATTCCTTCACACATTACTTTTATTTGATGGTAAGCCTCCGGCGAATTTTCGTCTTTATTCAGCTTTATTTCAATATGCCCCGGATATTTTTTTATATAAAATGTTGTGTGATCATCAAGGGCAAGTTTACCATCAATCCGCGAATTTACAAATGACATATTACTTCTTCTTCCAACCCTGCTGTCCATATATTCATCTATAGCTCTTGTCTTGTGTTTGCTGAAATCTGCACTCATGGAATAATAATGATCAGATTCATTAAAGGTCAGATCTATGTTGCCGTTATGATTGTGCATGCAGGAAAACCCGGTGAACATACAGGTAATGGCGTAAAAAAATAATGCAGCTAACTTTTTCATTGTAATAGTTTACGGTGAATAAAATAGTTTAACGCAACCGGCTGATGCCAATTCGTTTTTTTTCTATAAAGTTGAAGCTGGTTGAAATAAAGCCCCGTGAAGTTGAGGTACAAAAGTAATAAGTAAAATGGAATTTTATCTACGTTTATATAAGTGGTAGTAAGTACCGTGTAAGCGGAAGGCTGGAGGTATTGACGAAGTATTTTTTTGAAGGAACTTTTACCGCAGAATAGGAATGTAAGCTACAATTATAAATATATCATTTGATGTTGGTCAGCGACCACCCTCGACAATGAACATTTGATGTTGGTTAGCGACCAACATCGGCAAATATGAAATATAATACGGTAAGAATTTTAATACTACCCCATCGCTTCATCCGCTGCCTTTTTTACAATGGCAAGGTCATTAACACCTTTAAAGCCACTAAATCCACATGAAATGCGTGTTTCAGCATCAAGTTGTATGGGCTGACCACCTTGCCAGCCCATCAGGTCGGGCAATTCTATTCCAAAGTCCCTGTAATTAAGTTTATCAGTAAATACCAGTCTTTCGAATTCACCGGTACTATAACCTGTTATCCAAACCTGTGAAGCTTTGCGATACGCCACATCATAGAATTTGCGGCCTTTCAATTTGTCGTCACCCCAGATTTTTCCATATATGTTTCCGGTATCATCGATAATGCATACAGCCACGTTTCCGGCACCAATGGTCCAGTCTGCTTCGCTGGTTTTATAGGTCGGTATCTGAGTGGATATATTTTCAAACATTTTATTGATTATTTGCTGCAGTTTTTCGTTAGTCATTGTTTGAAGATTTTATATAATCAATAAGGAGTGCATCCGTGTTTCCGTTTGATAAGATTTGAATAATACAAAATTAAATATAGTGCATTTAGGCCCTCTGAATATTAAAAAGGAATTATGCCTTTATCCTTATATTTTTTTATGCTCGTCGGCCAGCCGCTAATTTCTGCGGCACTAATTTCTATAGCTCAAATAAGATATCAGTAAAATTGTAGTCGCCATTGTAAAAAAATTACCAGGAGACATGGTTTGTCTACCTGCTTTAATGATACCTTCCCTTGCGTCCGGGGTCTTCTAAAAAAACCTGTAGGAAAAACTTTTGTTCTGTCCTGGTAAGATGCAACGTGGGAATTTTATCCAGGTAACGGTTAACATAATAGATATGATGTTCCATCCCGATGCTGATACTTCTGGATAGATTTACGAGAACCCTTGGCTTAAGAATACCAATAGTGCTGTTACCGGGCAGGTTCTCATAATTATGGATCCAGTAATAATATCCATTAAACCCAAGGCTTACAAATTTTGTAAGATGAAACATCTCTTCAATCTTTGCTTCCAGTCCGCCGCCAAAATTATAATCTCTGAAGAGAGAGGTGTCAGGCCCAAAGCTGGTATTATTACCTGCCAGCGGCACAGCAGCCAGGTGTAATGAAGAATAAATTTGTGAGTGCCCGCCCAGGGGAATTTTTGAAATAAGTCCCACCCCAAATCCCAGAGTACCAAGCTCAAACACTTTGTTATTCCAGTAGTCAAAATACTGGAAGCCTCCAATTAAGAGTCCATTGCTACCTTTAATTATATTTTTGCCAAACAGGATCCCATAACCCGTAACATTATCAAGCAGTTTCCTGTTCTCTCCCAGGCTCGATTCTGTACGAAGCCTGAACAGATCAAATGGCTTGCGGTGCCTTACTTCAAAAGGATCACCATAGTCCAGTTGCAGGTTGATATTATAATTGGTAACTCCTGTACCGAATTTATTATTATCATTAACCTTATGAATTCCGCCGCTTAACGTAATGTTCAGTGGCTCCTTTTGATATACCTCCTTTGTTGTTACCCGGAACATTTTTCCCTGTGTGAGCCTGTTCAATGCTCTTGACGGGTTAAGGACACCTGCAATAATTTCACGCCATACCCGGTTGGCACCTCTTGCCCTGTCATCAAGAATATTGGAACTGATGCGATAAAGGACCTCTCCCAAAAACATTCCGCTAACCGGAGTATTGATCATATCATTTTTTGATGGTTGTGTGTTCTCGCCAAAATATTCCCACACCAGGCTTCCGCCCACAGCATAAGGGAAAGATTCCCAAAAAGAATACCCATTGGCACGGGCAGTATTAAAATAAAGATTGCCTGTATGAGGATGCCCGATAAAGTTTGTCCCGAAATGATCATCATCCCATACCCATCCATGCTTAAGGTTATATTTCCATGTTTCTAAACTAATGTATGCCCAATCATAATTAAAAATGTACCTGCTCACTGCCCAGTTAAATGCGTTGGTCGTAACAACCCTTACAGCCGGTTTCCACCATGCATATTTTGGATTATAAACAGGATCATCGTTAAGCAGGCCGCCATAGTTATTACGGGGACGGTTGTCAATTGAGGTGTCGAATATCTTTGTATTTCGGGGCCAGGTATTCCCGGTTTTGATTATACTGCCGGTATCCCTGGGTTTCAAAGAAAGTGAACCGGCAACTTTTACGGAATCTGTAACGGGAGTATCCTGCGCCATCATTACCTGGAAAAGCAATAAAGAAAATGGGAGTAAAATTATTTTCATGGAATAAAGTTTAGAATCAGAACATGGACTATGGCGTAATGCCCGATGGAAAGATAGACAAAAGAACAAAACGATTTGTTCAAGTAGAACCCGCAATTCCCTGCAAGGAAATACTCTTCGTCGTATGAGAGCCATTCAGGCTGCTACGTTGAATACGTTGATATCACCATTGAACCAGGCAGTGATTTTTGATTTATGACAAGCAAAATGCTTACCATCAGCGAAGAGATTACGATATTGGTTGATTGGTTTAAGTCACTTAAAAAATTAGTTGAGATTGGTCAAACTCCTGAAGTTTACCACCTCTTCAAAACACAAATAATGCCTGCGGGGCACAAAATAGCCGGGCTATCAACCCGGCTCGGCATAAATAATTTATACTTACTCCTATGATTTAGTGCTATTTCTTATTCGGTGCTGGTGGTGGCATCATTTTAGCCATATCCTGGGAGTCCATAAAACTCCAGTGCTCTACTGCCTTGCCATCCCTGAATTTTGCCAGTTCAATCATGCTAATTTTATAAGGACCCTTGGGCATTCCCATACTGCCATCGCTGGTACCTGAATAAGTAACCCAGGTATATACATAATCACCATCGGCCACGTCCCGCACCTTGTCAGTTTTCATGTCTTTAAAGTTCTCATGTACAAATTTCACCATTGCTTTCAGGCTATCCTTTCCTTTCTTATCTCCCCTGTCGGTATGATCAATAAAATCATCTGCTATAACACTGTCAAGGCCACTAACATCACCGGTTTGAAAGGCATTCATAACGACATCCGAGGCCGCAATATTTTTTTGCCCCTCAGTGTTGCCGCTGGCGGTGGTGTCTGTAGTACCGGTAGTGGCCGGAGTGCTGCTGTCGTTACATGAAGTGCAAATGCTGAACAATGCAAATGCCGGAATAAGAATTTTTTTCATAAAAATATTTTTGTTGACCGCTAAGGTAAAAACTCTTTATATATTAGTAAAATTTTTCTCTCTTAAACTTCAGAGTAGATTACTATTGTAAAAGATTATCCGGTATTTCCTCTTTGTATTCCGGGTTGTAAACTGTATCCCGATTATAAGCTTTTATTTCCCCCGGCCCGTTTTTGCCCGCTACCTCTCATTTCTTCGAGCATCCGTATGATCTTATCTAATTTGTCAACTTCCATTGTAGTTAACGTAACCTGGATCTCTTCAATTTCCAGCTTGGCATCTGTGTTCGTCTGGTAATCTTTCTGGGCCTGTATCCTATCCCTGTCGCTTTGCCTGTTTTGTGCCATCATGATAATGGGTGCGGCATATGCAGCCTGCGTGGAAAAAAGAAGGTTCAGCAGAATGAAAGGGTACACATCCCAATGCTTTAAAAAACCAACAAGATTTAATATCATCCATACAATTACAAAAAAAGTCTGCGCAATAATGAAAGTCCATGAACCCATAGCACTGGCTACTTTATCTGCCAGTCGCTGTCCGTACGATAAGGTATCCTGGTGTAGGTCGTGCCATGTTTTGTGTTTATGCATTTTCAGTGATTTAATTTTGGCAATGATAGTGAAAGATAAGATGAAAGGTTCAAGGTTCAAAGTTGAAGGTTAAACAACTATGAACTATGAACTCTGAAACTTTGAGCTACAGTTTTATCTCCTCGTCACTTTTATCGTAAAAATGAAACTCTGTAAGGTGGTAATTGCTGTTGGGTTTAATACCAATCTTTTGCCGGTATTTCCAGCTCCACCGTAAGCGCCTGGAAGGAATTCCCTTGGTAAGGTAGGCATATAGGATGGGGTGTACTTCTATGGTAAGCCCCGTATGCTTTTGCATAACGAGGTAGCTTAGATTTTTTTCTATTTCATCTTCCAGCACGAGGGTGGAGGAAATTTTGCCGGTACCGTCGCAGCTGGGGCATACTTCAGAAGTATTGATGGTCATCTCCGGCTTCATACGCTGCCGGGTAATTTGCATGAGCCCAAACTTGCTGATGGGCAATACCGCATGCTTCGCCCTGTCACTTCGCATGAAAGTATCCATTTGCTCCGCAAGCTTTTTCTTGTTTTCCATGAGCTTCATATCAATGAAGTCCACTACTATGATGCCGCCAATATCTCTGAGCCTTAGCTGCCGGGCAACTTCTTCCGCCGCCTCGATATTGGTTTGAAAAGCATTTTGCTCCTGGTTATTGCTTACGCTTTTATAGCCGCTGTTTACATCAATTACATGCAACGCTTCAGTGTGCTCAATGATGAGATATGCGCCGCTGGGCAGGTTAACGGTTTTGCCAAAGGAAGCCTTTACCTGGCGGGTAACTCCATAGCTGTCAAAAATGGGTGCGCCATTATTATGGAAGGAAAGTATTTCGGTTTTATCGGGAGCAATCCGCTGCAGATACGTTTTTGTATCGTTGAATATATTTTTATCGTTCACAACAATTTTATTAAAGTCTTCATTGAGCAAATCACGTAGAATGCTGTTGGTTTTGCCTTCTTCGCTCATAATTTTACAGGGGGCAACTGCCCCGCTTAAATTCTTTTGGATATTTTTCCAGGTGTTGATAAGTGAGAGCAGATCTTCATGCAGTTCCGTGGTATGTTTTCCTTCGGCGGCGGTACGCACAATAACGCCAAAATTTTTAGGCTTGATAGCTTCTATTATTTTCTGGAGCCGCTTTCTCTCTTCTGATGAATGGATTTTGCGTGAAACGGCAATGATATCATTAAAAGGAGTGAGCACTACAAATCTTCCGGGTAGTGAAAGTTCGCAGCTAAGGCGCGGCCCTTTGGCGGCTATCGGCTCTTTTAATATTTGTACCAGTATGCTGGGCTTCCCACTTAATACTTCGGCAATTTTACCGGTTTTGATAATTTCAGGTTCGGCACCCAACGTTGGAAAAGCAAAACCCGGTTCTGGTTTATCGTTTATGGCAAAGCGGGTAAATTTAAGAATGGAGCGCACATAGGGGCTAAGGTCGGTATAGTGCAGGAATGCATCTTTTTCAAACCCAACGTCAACAAAGGCAGCATTCAGTCCCGGAATAAGTTTTTTTACCTTCCCCAAATACAAATCTCCTACTGCAAAACCCGAATTTGCAGTTTCATTATGCAATTCAACGAGTTTTCTATCCTCAAGCAAGGCTATTTCTACCGCCTGTGGGGCAGCATTTATAATAAGTTCCTTATTCAACTCAAAATCTTTTAATTAATTTCTTAACTACACAGAAGGAATAATTGGTAAAATTCAGGTCATACCGGAACAATTAAAAGTAAGGTTTACTTCTTCTTATGGCGATTTTTTCTTAGACGCTTTTTGCGCTTATGAGTAGCAATTTTATGGCGTTTTCTCTTTTTACCACAAGGCATAACTGAGTAATTTTAAATAATTTATAATAAAGATTAATTAAAGGAATTGTTTTTAATTAACCAGTTTTTCGATGGCCTGTTAAGGGCCGGTACTTAATGCTTTAATTCTTTCATCCACCTCTTTGCTAAATGCGGGGTTATTGACCAGCTTCTTACTCTGTTCATACCATTTTGCAGCATTCTGTTTGTCCCCCTTGCCTGCATAAGCATCTGCAAGCCAGGAAATTGCTTCAAGATTTTGTGGGTCGTACGACACAACTTTATGGAGCCGTTCGATTGCTTTGTCAAGCTGCCTGGAAATAACTGCTCCTATTCCCAAAACCAGCTGGGCCTGCATGTTATTAGAATCTTTGTGTACCACTTCCAATAACTGCTGAATTCCTTTCATAGTTTGCCTGGCATCGCCAATCATTCCCTGTCCATATACATAACAACTGCCAAGGCCCACTTTTAAATCATCATTGCCAGGGTCGAGCTTCAGGGCTTTTTCAAACAGTGACGCTGCAGTCTCTGCTTCCCATGTTTTTAGCGCTACATTATCCTCGCTCCTCATATTCTCTAAAATCAGGCGGGCTGCAAAGGTGAGTTTTTTTTCCGAATTATCCAATTTGGCTGCTTCACTCAAATAATAGGCATACGGAACAAAGATTCCCACAGAATCTTTCCAGAAACCGGCAAGTTGGGAGAATTGTTTTTCAGCCTGTATCTTAACATCTCCACGGCTTATATTATTTTCGAGATCGGACACAGTTATAAGCTGAGACGGGCTCAGTTTCTGCTTCGCTTTTGTAATAGCTTCCACAATATTAAAGGCTGGTAATGATTCCTCTGTACGAGGGAAACCGGATTTTACAGTCGTGGTTTTACCAAACAATAAAAGTACAAACAAAAGTAGTATGCCTCCGGCTGCAAGAAGAATTCGTTTAACCAATGGTAGATAAAGGGAGATTTAATAGCCCGGTGCAAAGGTAAGACTATTGTGGCTGCCGGTCTTTATTCTTGTCTTTTATATCCTGCACAAATTCTTTGGCAGGTTTAAAGGCCGGTATATAGTGTTCAGGAATTTCAACAGCAACATTTTTTTTAATGTTCCTGCCAATTTTCGCAGCCCTTTTCTTAGTAATGAAACTGCCAAATCCCCTGATGTATATATTCTCTCCCGCGGCAAGAGATTCTTTAATTTCTTTAAACAGCGTTTCAAGGGTTACCAAAACATCGACTTTTGGGATGCCGGTTTTTTCTGATATCTGGTTGATAATATCTGCTTTTCTCATTGTAGACTATTGAAATTGGGTTAATAAATTTTAGATTCCAAATGAAAAAATGTTTTACGAGGTTAGTACAAATTTATAATCTTTATTTTAAATTCATTCTGAATAATTTATGGCGCATCTTCGTTCATTTTTGTTAGTTGCTTCTGTGTTACCCGCAAAGTCAAATCTTAAATGAAAAATAAGAAATTTTTTTCTGAAACTTTACTAAAGTGGAACCAATTTGAAAATACAAGGGAGATGCCGTGGAAGGGGGAAAAAGATCCTTATAAAATATGGATCAGCGAGATTATTTTACAGCAAACCCGGGTACAACAGGGATTGGCATATTATAATCGCTTTATAAAAGCATGGCCCGATGTTAAAAGTCTTGCCGGCACACCTGAGCAGGAAGTCTATAAAGTCTGGGAGGGATTGGGTTATTACACCCGCTGCAGGAATCTGATTGCATCGGCAAAATTTATCAACGATGAACTGGCTGGCAGGTTTCCGCATAAATATGAGGACATTTTATCACTCAGAGGAATTGGTCATTATACAGCGTCTGCAATTGCATCTTTCGCCTTCAACCTGCCCCATGCGGTATTAGATGGTAATGTTTCGAGGGTACTTGCCAGATTCTTTGGGGTACATACTCCTGTTGACACAACGGGAGGAAAAAAGTTCTTTGGGAAACTTGCAGGAGATTTAATTGATGCAACAGATCCCGCTTCCTATAACCAGGCTATCATGGATTTTGGCGCCATAATTTGTAAACCCCAGCTGCCTTTATGTGACAAATGCCCGTTGCGAATAAGGTGTGTTGCTTATCGAAAGAAATTGGTGAGCATTTTACCGGTCAAAGAAAAAATCATCCGTACGAGGGAACGGTTTTTTAATTATTTGGTCGTTGAGCATCGAAATAAAGTATATGTTATTAAAAGAAACCGCAAAGACATCTGGCAAAATTTGTATGAATTCATTTTGATAGAAACTGAAAGCCTTATTCCTGAAAAAGAGTTGCTTACAGGAAAAATGTTTACCTCCTTGTTTCCGCGAAATACTTATAAGCTTATCAAAATTTCTAAAATTTCCAGTCAAAAACTTACCCATCAAACAATTACAGGGCGGTTTTTTCACATCATGGTGAAAAATGCCGTTACACCTTTGAAAAATTATAAACTCGTGGCCGTCAAAGAACTTGACCTGTTGCCATTCCCTAAATTTATCACTTCATATTTGAAAGATTAAAATGTATCTTTAAATTTGTTTTATAGTAATTTAGATACAGAAGCAATAAGCAATTTATGAGAGGTGTAAACAGAGTTGTACTGATTGGAAACCTGGGAAAAGATCCCGAAATACAATATCTTGAAGGGAATATTCCTGTGGCAAAATTTCCTTTGGCTACCACTGAAACATATAAAGATAAAACCGGGAAGCTAATTTCACAAACAGAATGGCACAATCTTGTGTTATGGAGAGGCCTTGCAGAACTAGCTCAAAAATATCTTCACAAAAGTAGTCTTGTATATATTGAAGGGCGGTTGAAAACAAGGTATTGGGAAGACAGGGATCATAATAAGAAAGTGGCCACCGAAATTATTGCCGACAACCTTATTATGCTGGATAAGCGCTCCGATAGTGTGCAGGGAGCTGCCGAGCCGGGCCATGAGCACATGCCAGGAGGCGAAATCCCACCCATTGATGAAGGCACAGACAAGCTGCCTTTTTAGAATACAACCGGTTGATGGTCTTGCACATTTACCGGCATCTTTAACTAAATTTATTTGCTTTGGATTATTATTCGGATATTCATTACGGTTATCAACTCCTGACTTTCCTGGCAATAACTCCTGCGGCTACAACCATACTTCTCTTCACAGTTATCATTCTTTTTTTGATATCGTTTTTGGTGGCGGGATCAGAAGTTGCTTTTTTTTCCCTTACCATGAAGGACATTAATATGCTCAAAACAAGGCAACAGCCATCTTATAAAAGGATTGTAAAATTGCTTGAAAATCCCAAGCCGCTGCTTGCTTCC
>Ga0068860_100001295_pt1 | contig 27189 bp, 27 predicted proteins | sample KBSSwiS32_FD_66597 | JGI IMG/M metagenome (GOLD analysis project Ga0068860, IMG submission 66597) | Switchgrass rhizosphere microbial communities from Kellogg Biological Station, Michigan, USA - KBS Switchgrass S3-2 | ecosystem: Host-associated > Plants > Roots > Rhizosphere > Soil ...
GCCCAGGGGGCGAGCTCGGGGTCGTAGGGCGGCAGCGAGGTCATGGCTCAGTCCTTGTAGTAGCGGTGGACCATCTGCGCGATGCAGACGGGCTTGTCGGCGCCCTCGACGCGCATGACGGCGTCGATGGTGGCCTGGATGCCGTTGCCGCCGACCTCCTCGGCGTCGGCGAGCGTGGCGCTCACCTGCACCCGCGACCCGGCCGGCACCGGCGCGGGGAACCGCACCTTGTTGAGCCCGTAGTTGACGGCCATGTCGATGTTCTCGATCACCAGGATCTGCGACCACAGGGGGATGAGCAGCGAGAGGGTCAGGTAGCCGTGCGCGATCGGCCCGCCGAACGGGCCCGACTTCGCGCGCTCCACGTCGACGTGGATCCACTGGTGGTCGTCGGTGGCGTCGGCGAAGGTGTCGATGCGCTGCTGGCTGACCTCCAGCCAGGGGCTGGTGCCGAGGTCTTGGCCGATCATGGCCAGCAGGTCCTTGGGGTGGGCGATGGTTGTCATGGTTTCTCCGTCGGTCCGGTGGTGGTGGGGGATGGGTGGTCGTGCCGGGCCTGCTCGCGCAGCACTGCGCGGAGCACCTTCCCGGTCGCGTTGGTGGGCAGCTCGCCGACGAACTCGACGTAGCGCGGGATCTTGTAGCGGGCCAGCCGCTGGTCGAGGTGCGCGCGCAGCCCCAGCTCGCCGAGGTCGGCTCCCTGACGAAGCACGACGTAGGCGCAGCCGACCTCGCCCCACTTCGGGTCGGGTACGGCGACCACGGCGACCCCGTGCACGTCGGCCAGCTCGGCGATGGCGGCCTCGACCTCGGCCGGGTAGATGTTCTCGCCGCCGGAGATGATCAGGTCCTTGACGCGGTCGATGACGTAGGCCCAGCCGTCGGCGTCGGTCCGCACGACGTCGCCCGAGCGGAACCAGCCGTCCCGCATCGCCTGCGCGGTCTCTTCGGGACGGTTCCAGTAGCCGGCGAACACGTTCGGGCCACGCACCAGCAGCTCACCCTGCGCCGCGTCCGGCTCGGGGAGGTCGAGGTCGACGTCGGTGAAGAAGTGGGGGACGCCCGCGGACACCGGCCGTGCGGTCGCGCCGTCGCCGAGGGCCATGAACACCCCCGGTGCCGCCTCGGTCATCCCGTAGCCCTGCTGCAGCACCACGCCACGCGCGAGCCATGCGGCGGCGACCCGCTCGGCGATCGGCGACCCGCCGTAGATGACGAACCGCAGCGACGACAGGTCCGCCGTCTCCCAGTCCGGGTGGTCGCACATCATCTGCAGCATCGTCGGCACCGCCGCGAAGGAGGTGGCGCGCCACCGGCCGATGAGCCCCAGGAAGCCGCCGGCGTCGAACTTCGGCACCACGACGACCGTGCCGCCCTTGAGCAGCGTCGGCATCGAGACCTGGCCGAGCCCGGTGACGTGGAACAGCGGAGCCGCGCACAGTGCGACGTCGGTGCTCAGCACGTCGACGTGGACGAGCTGGTTCACGGTGTTCCAGGTGATGTTGGCGTGGGTGAGCACGGCGCCCTTGGGCCGCCCCGTGGTGCCGGACGTGTAGAGGATCAGCACCGGGTCGTCGGGGTCGACCAGCTGGTCGGGCCACGCGGGCGGGCGGCCGCCGGCCACCTCATCGCGGAGGTCCGGGGCGGACAGCACCTGCCTGACGCCGTACGCCGCGGGGTCGGCGGCGCGCGCCAGCTCCGCGCACTCCGGCCCGTGGATCAGCACGACCGAGCCGCTGTCGGCGAGCATGTAGCTGATCTCGGGGGCGGCGAGCCGGGTGTTGAGCGAGACGAAGATCCCACCGATCCGGGCGGTGGCGAAGAAGCAGACGAAGGTGTCGATGCTGTTGGGGCCGAGGTAGGCGACCCGGTCGCCCGCAGCCACGCCGAGCGCGCGCAGGTGGTCGGCCGTGGCCTCCACCCGCGCAGCGAGCTCGGCGTAGGTCAGCGCCTCGTCGTCGGTCGCCATCGCCGTGGCCGCCGGGTCCATCCGGGCCCGCCGGGCGGGCCAGCTCCCGATGCCGGGACCGATCACGGCGGCCCTCCCAACCCGAGGGCGGTGACCGCGTTGTCCTTGAGGATCAGTGGCCGCACCTCGTCCTTGATGTCCAGTGTCTCGAAGTCCGCGAGCCAGCGGTCGGGCGAGATCAGCGGGAAGTCGGACCCGAAGAGGACCTTGTGCTTGAGCAGGCTGTTGGCGTAGCGCACCAGCTGCGGCGGGAAGTACTTCGGCGACCAGCCCGACAGGTCGATGTAGACCTTCGGCTTGTGCGAGGCGACGGCCAGCGCCTCGTCCTGCCAGGGGAACGACGGGTGGGCGATGATGATCGTGAGGTCGGGGAAGTCGACGGCCACGTCGTCGAGGGCGAGCGGGTTGGAGTACTTCAGCCGGATCCCGCCGCCGCCGGGCAGCCCCGACCCGATGCCGGTCTGGCCGCTGTGGAAGAGCGCCGGGACACCGAGCTCCTCCAGCACCTCGTAGAACGGGTAGACCGTTGGGTCGTTGGGGTGGAACGCCTGGACGCTCGGGTGGAACTTGAAGCCGCGCACGCCGAGCTCCTCGACCAGCCGCCGCGCCTCGGCGACCCCGGCCCGGCCCTTGGCCGGGTCGATGCTGGCGAAGGGGATCAGCACGTCGTTGTTGCGGAGCGCGCCGGCGATGACCTCCTCGTTGGCGATCCGGGTGTGCCCGAGCGCCGACTCGGCGTCGACGGTGAAGACGACCGCGGCCATGTTGCGTTCGCGGTAGTACGCCGCCAGCTGGTCGAGCGTGGGCGGCCCGCCGCCCTCGGCGCCGAAGTACTTGTCCGCGCCGAGCCGCAGCTCGTCGGGCAGCGAGTAGTGCCCGCACCCATCGGTCTCGGCGTGGGTGTGCACGTCGATCGCGGTGAGCGCCGCGACGTCGAGCCGGGAGACGAACCGTTCGGACACTGGCTGGGCCATGCTCAGGCGTCCTGGGGCTGCAACTCGGGCAGAGTGGGGGCCGGGATGCCGTAGGTCTCCGGGACCTCCCCGACCGTCGACGAGTAGGCCTCTGCGATCGCGTCGGCGCTCCAGCCGCCGTCCATGAAGGCGCTGCGGATCTCGGTCGGGTGCGACCAGAGCGACAACCGGTCGCCGCCGATGCCGATCGCCTGGCCGGTGACCCCGGCTGAGGCGTCGGAGGCGAGGTAGACGATCAGCCCCGCGACGTCCTCGGGGGTGCCGAACGACGCGGCGCGGCGTACGACGGACGGCACCGGGAGTCCCTGGGCCATCCGCTCGACGTACGGCGCCAGGAAGGGGATCGTCTCGGTCATCGCCGTCGCGGCGTTGGGGACCACGGCGTTGACCGTCACATCCGCGCGCGCGAGCTCCATCGCCCAGGTGCGAGCCATCGCGACGATCCCGGCCTTGACCGCGGCGTAGTTGGTCTGGCCGAAGTTGCCCCGCTGGCCGGCGGGCGAGCCGGCCAGGATCAGCCGGCCGCCCTCGCCCTGCGAGCGGAACTGCTGCGCCGCGGCGCGCGCGCACGTGAACGTGCCGCGCAGGTGCACCTGGACCACGGTGTCGAAGTCCTCGTCGGTCATGTTCCACAGCACCCGGTCGCGCAGCACGCCGGCGTTGGTGACCATGACGTCGAGCCGGCCGAACGACTCGACCGCCCGCTGCACCAGCCGCTGCGCCGCCTCCGTCGTGCCGACGGCGACCGGCTCGGCGACCGCTCGGCCGCCCGCGGCGGTGATCGTGTCGACGACCGCGTTGGCCGGGTCGGCGTTCACGTCGTTGACGACGACCGCGGCGCCGGCCTCCGCGAGGGCGATGGCGTAGGCGCGGCCGAGGCCCTGCCCCGCGCCGGTGACGACGGCGACCTTGCCGGTGATGTCCATCTGGTGACTCCCGTTCCGCTGGGTGGTGGGGTTTGGGTCCTCAGCCGAAGGTGAGGACGGGCTTGATGGTCACGCCGCTCTTCATGTCTGCGACCGCCTGCTCGATGTCGGCGAAGGCGTAGGTCGTGACCAGCTCGCCGACCGGCAGCCGGCCGTCGGCGACCATGGCGGCGAGCAGCGGGATGAAGGTCTGGGTCTCGCTGTCGCCGAGGGTGAGGCCGGTGACCGTCTTGCCGCCGAGCATGCCGTTGACGTCGAGGCCGACCTCGGTGCCGAACGGCGGCGCGCCCACGACCACCGCCGTACCCCTGGCAGCCAGGCCGTCGACGAGCCCGCGCAGCACCTGGACGCTGCCCGTGGTCTCGATCGCGCCGTCGGCGCCGGCGCCGCCGGTGATCTCGGCGAGGCTGGCAGCCACGTCGTCGGTCGAGGCGTCGATCACGTGGGTGGCGCCGAGCTTGCGCGCCAGGTCGAGCCGGGCGGGGACCAGGTCGATGGCCACGATCCGCAGGGCCGGGGTCAGGGCCGCGGCCATCACGGCGGAGAGGCCGACGGCACCGGCACCCGCGACCACGACCGTGCTCCCGGGCCGCGGCTTGAGGACGTGCCACACCGCGCCGACGCCTGTCTGCACACCGCAGCCGAGCGGCGCGATGGTCTCCAGGGGCGCCGCGGGGTCCACCTTGACGACGCTGCGCTCGTCTGCGACGGCCATGCGGGAGAACGACGACTGGCCGAAGAAGCGCCCGCCCAGGGGCTCGCCGTCACGCGTGATCGTGGCCGACCCGTCCCGACGGACGCCTCCGAGCAGGTTGTCCGGAAGCCAGGTGGCGCAGTACGCCGGGTGCCCGCCGCGGCAGTTGCCGCAGTGGCCGCACGAGGTGAACGACAGCAGCACGTGGTCACCCGGTGCGACCGACGTGACGGCCGCGCCGACCTTCTCGACGACGCCCGCACCCTCGTGGCCGAGCACGCCCGGGAGCGGGAACGGCAACCCGCCCGAGGCCACGCCGAGGTCGGTGTGGCACAGGCCCGCGGCGGTCATCCGGACCAGCACCTCGTCCGCACGCGGCCCGTCGAGCTCGACGTCGACCAAGGTGAAGGGGGCGCCACCGGACTCGACGACGGCTGCCTGGGTTGCGATGGTCATGACTGCTCCTGCGACTCAGTTGTCTGGGGAAGGGAGATGACGACGGACTTCACCCGGGTGTAGGCCTCGAGCGACTCGGGGCCGTACTCGCGCCCGAACCCGGAGTCCTTCACGCCGCCGAACGGCACGGCCGGGTCGAGCATCGCCCAGTCGTTGACCCAGACGATGCCGGCGTCGAGACGGGCCGCCACCCGGTGGGCGCGCGCGACGTCGCGGGTCTGCAGCCCCGCGGCGAGTCCGTAGGGGGTCCCGTTGGCCAGGGCGACCGCCTCGTCCTCGGTGTCGAAGGGCTGCACGGTGAGCACCGGGCCGAAGACCTCCTCGGCGATCACCCGGGAGTCGGACGGCAGGTCGGCGATCACGGTCGGCTTGTAGTAGTAGCCGCCGTCGAGCTCGAGCGGCTCGCCACCGCAGACGATCCGGCCGCCCTCCTTGCGGGCGAGCTCGACGTACTCCTCGACCTTGCGCAGCTGCCGCTCGCCGGCCATCGGCCCGATGACGGTGGCCGGGTCGCGGGGGTCGCCGATCGGCACGGTCGGCACCGCCTGCTCGAGGATGCCGACCACGGTGTCGTGCAGGGGACGGGCCACGAGCAGCCGCGGTCCCGCCATGCAGAACTGGCCGGAGTTGAAGACGAACGCCTTGATCACCGCGCCGATGGCGACATCGAGGTCGGCGTCGTCGAAGACGATGTGGGCGGCGTTGCCGCCGAGCTCCATGGTGACCGGCTTGAGGTGCTCGCCGGCGACGCTCGCAGCGTGCCGGCCGATGGCGGTGGAGCCGGTGAACGCGATCTTGTCGACACCGGGGTGCCGCAGCAGCGCCTCGCCGACGACCTGGCCGCTGCCGGTCACCACGTTGAGGACCCCGTCGGGCAGGCCGGCGTCGGAGAGCAGCTGCGCCATGAACAGCGCGCTGAGCGGGGTGTCGTCGGCGGGCTTGTGGACCACCACGTTGCCGGCGGCCAGCGCGGCGGCGATCTTCGTGCTGGACAGGATGAGCGGGAAGTTGAAGGGGGTGATGGCGGCGACCACGCCGACGGGCTCGCGCAGGGTGTAGGCGAAGGCCGGGATCGGGGTCGACCGGGTGGCCCCGTCGAGGTGCTCCGCGAGCGAGGCGCAGTACTCGTACTGCTGCGCGGCCGTCTCGACGTCGACGACGTTCGCGAACGTGATCGGCTTGCCGACGTCGTGGCTCTCGATGAGCGCCAGCTCGCCGGCCCGCTCGCGGATCAGGTCAGCCGCCCGGCGCAGCACCCGGGCCCGGTCGCGGGCGGGGGTGCGGGGCCACGGCCCGTGCTCGAAGGCCTCGCGGGCGCTGGTCACGGCCGCGTCGACGTCGGTGGCATCGGCCTCGACGACGGTGGTGAGGACCTGGCCGTTCGCCGGGTCGACCACGTCGCGGCGGGCGTCGCTGCCCCCCTCGCGGTGGTTGCCGCCGATGTAGAGCCGCCCGGGCTCGAAGGTCGCTGTCTGGGTGTTCATGTCGCCATCCTTGTTATCAGGGTTCCTGACGAAAAGGCAGTGTGCTGTGGCCGCCGTCACGTTGTCAATGGTCGGCGTCGAAGTGGTCTGGCGCGTGGTTTTGGGGAGGCAATCTGCGTCAGTTGAGCGGGGAAAGACCGGTTCGAGGAGGCTCTTGACGGTCCATGTGACTCCGGTCATACTCCACCATCAGGCTCCCTGACTAACAGGAATCCTGATGAATCCGGCTCTCGGACCCACTCCCTCGAGGTGACTGAAGATGCTCAGCAGAAGACGTGCCGTCCCGACCCTTGTAGGCGCACTGGCCCTGGCGCTCGGCCTGGCTGCGTGCAGCTCCGCCAGTGGCGGGAGCGGCAGCTCCTCCGGCCCCGTCAAGATCGGTGTCGTCGTGCCGCTCACAGGCCCGTTCGCGCCGCTCGGCATCGGCGACAAGGCCGCGATCGAGCAGCAGGTCAAGGCGATCAACGACGCCGGTGGCGTCCTGGGTCGCAACCTCGAGGTGACTATCAAGGACGACAAGACCGACGTCCCGCAGTCGGTCACGGAGTACAACCAGCTCGCGGCCGACAAGAGCTACACGGCCATCCTCTCCTCGTCCAACGTGAGCGCCTCGACCGCCATCGGACCGAGCGCCGAGAGCAACAAGATCCCGACGATCGCGCTTGGCCCGGTGAGCGACTTCAAGGACGGGAAGAACAAGTACGCCTTCACCTGCGTGGCCATCCCCGAGCTGTACGGCCAGGCGATGGTCGACTACATGCAGGCGCAGGGCTACAAGTCGATCGCCGTCGCCTACACGGACAAGGACCCCTACGGGACGAACGGCAACGCCGCCACCGTGGCGGCGGCCAAGGCGGCGGGCATCGACGTCGTGGTCGACGAGCCGATCGACGTCGCAGCCACCGACTTCACCCCCGCGATCACCAAGGTCAAGGCCGCCAAGCCGGACGCCTTCCTGGTCTGGGTGGCGGGGCCGGCCTCGGTCATCATCACCAAGCAGTTCGCCGGGTCCGGGATCCCGCTGCTCATGACCGGCGCCGAGGCCTCCAACCTGTACGTCGAGCCCGCCGGAGCGGAGGGCGAGGGGGTCGTGATGACCAGCAGCATCGCCGTTCCGGGACGCGAGCTGCCGGCCGGCCCCCTCAAGGACGCCGTCGACGCCTTCGCCAACCCGTGGCTGAAGCAGAACGACTCCTACCCGCCGCAGTTCGCCTTCGACGGCGCGACCGCGCTCCAGCTGATCGTCGAAGCGATCGAGAAGGCCGGCTCGACGGACCGGGAGAAGGTGCGTGACGCCCTGGAGTCGCTCGACGTGCTCACGCCCACCGGGCGGTTCCAGTTCTCCCCGACCGACCACGGCGGCATCGGCAAGGAGAACATCGCCATCGTCGAGGTCAAGGACGGAGACCTGAAGGCCACGCCGTACTCCCTCGACCAGTGGAAGACCGAGCTGCCCCACTGACATCGGTGCCGGGCGGGCGACGAGCCCGCCCGGCACCGGTTCCACCTGTTCCCGGACCTCTCTGAGAGGGCGCACATGCTGAGCATCACCGGCCTGTCGAAGCACTTCGGCGGCGTCTACGCGAACCGCGACATCGACCTGGAGGTGGCCGAGGGTGAGCTGCGCGGGGTGATCGGCCCCAACGGAGCCGGCAAGTCCACGCTGTTCAGCCTCATCGCCGGCCACAGTCGGCCCGACGCCGGCGCGATCGTCTTCGACGGCCGCCGCATCGACCGGCTGCCGCCACACGTCCGGGCCCGCCTCGGCATCGCGATCGTCTTCCAGGGGGCGAGGCTGTTCCCGGCCATGACGGTGCTGGAGAACGTCATGGTCGGAGCGCACGCGCGCACCCGCTCCGGCTTCGTGGCGGCGGCGATCCGGCCGCCGCGGCAGCGCCGCGAGGAGCGCGAGACCCGTGCGTACGCCGCGGAGTGCCTCGAGCGCGTGGGCCTGGCGCCCTTGGCCTCGAGGCCGGCGGACGGCCTTCCGCTCGGCCAGCAACGGCGGCTGCAGCTGGCCCGCGCCCTGGCGGGGCGGCCTCGCCTGCTGCTCCTCGACGAGCCGGCCTCGGGGTTGCGGGCCGCCGAGCGCACCCAGCTTGCCGACCTGGTTCGCGAGCTGAACGCCGCAGGCACGACTGTCCTCCTCGTCGAGCACGACGTCGGCCTGGTTACCTCCTTGGCCCAGCGCATCACCGTGCTCGACCTCGGGCAGGTGATCGCCGACGCCACTCCGGCGGAGGTCGTGGCCGACCCAGCCGTCGTGAAGGCCTACCTCGGAACCGGAGGACACCATGCTTCGCATCGATGACCTCGTCGTGCGCTACGGCGCGGCGACCGCCCTCGACGGGGTGTCGTTCGAGGTCGGCGCCGGTGAGATGGTGGCTCTGGTCGGCCCGAACGGTGCGGGGAAGTCCACCCTGATCAACACGGTCAGCGGGCTGCTCAGCCCCACCTCGGGCACGGTGGACGTCGACGGCACCGTGGCCCAGGTCCCCGAGGGCCGTCAGATGTTCCCCGACATGAGCGTCGAGGACAACCTGCTCCTCGGCGGCTGGTCGATCCGCAACAAACAGCTGGACGAGGTCTTCGACCTGCTGCCCGACCTGGCGGGCATGCGCCGCCGCAAGGCCGGGCGGCTTTCGGGCGGCCAGCAGCAGATGGTGGCGATCGGCCGGGCGCTCATGGCCAAGCCCGACCTGTTGGCGATCGACGAGCTGTCGCTCGGCCTGGCCCCGATCGTGGTCGCCGAGCTCGCCGAGCACCTGCGCTTCCTCAACCGGGAGCGCGGCACCACCGTCCTCCTCGTCGAGCAGGAGGTGACCCTCGCCTTCGACGTGTGCCCGCGCGCCTGCGTGCTCGAGGCCGGGCGGGTGGTGGCTACCGGGCCGAGTGCCGAGCTGGCCAAGAGCGAGGCGGTGCGCAAGGCGTACTTCGGTGACTTGGAGGTCGCCGAGCAGATGACTCATACCCAGACCGAGACACCCGAGGAGGCCCGTCGATGAACGAGCTGATCACCTACCTGGTGTCCGGGGTCGCCCTCGGCTCGTCGTTCGCGCTGATCGGGAGTGGCTTCGTGGTCGTGCACCGGGTCACCCGCGTCGTGAACTTCGCGCAGGGCTCCCTCGCGATCATCGGCAGCATGCTGTCGTCGTCCCTGTTGGCCCGGCACCTCCCGCACGTCGCCGGCGAGGCCGTGGCCGTGGCGCTCAGCGGTCTGGTCGGACTCGTCGTCGGGTTCGTGGCGATCGGGAAGCGCGGGACCCACCCGCTGAACTCGCTGATCATCACGCTCGGCCTCTCGTTCCTGGCCGCTGCGGTGGTGATCCTGGTGTGGGGCCAGGACCCCGTCTCCCCGCCGGGCCTGAGCGGGCACACGCGCTTGTTCGGCGCCGAGGTCGAGCAGCAGCGGCTCCTCGTGCTCGGGCTCACACTGCTGGCCTTCGCCGGCCTCGCCGTCTTCTTCTCCCGCACCTACCTCGGCAAGGCGCTGACCGCCAGCGCGTCCAACCCCTACGCCGCACGCCTGGTCGGCATCGACGTACGCCGCATGGGGCTCCTGGCCTTCGCCATCTCCGGCGTCCTGGGTGGCCTGGCCGGCGTGCTGATCGCGCCCAGCAACGCCCTGTCGTTCTACTCCGACCTGCCGCTGGCCCTCAGCGGCTTCGCGGCCGCCGTCTTCGGTGGGCTTGTGAGCCCACTGCGCACGCTGGCCGGCGGACTGGGCCTGGGCGTCGCGGGCGAGCTGACCGCCGGCTACCTCAACGGCTCCTACCAGACCGAGGTGGCACTCCTGCTCATGCTCGTCATCATGATCGCCCGCAGCAGCAGCTTCGTGCCCGAGGAGGCAAAGTGATCCGCAACCGTCCCCGCGCCCTGGCGATCCTCGTCGCTGCCGTGGCAGCGTGCGTGGCGCCGCTGCTGCTCTCCGACCTGACCTTCTTCGTCCAGACCGTTCAGGCCGCGATCGTCGTGACCGGCCTGGCGCTGCTGATGGGCTACGCCGGCCAGGCATCCCTGGGGCAGGGCGCGTTCGTCGCGGTCGGTGCGCTGACCGTCGCGGTGGGCACCACGCACTGGGGGCTGCCGCCCCTGCTCGTCCTGCTGCTCGCTCCTGTGGTCGCCGCGGCGTTCGCGGCGGTGGTCGGCATCCCGTTGTTGCGGCTGCAGGGCCACTACCTCGCGTTCGGGACGCTCGCCCTGCTGCTGATGGTGCAGACCGCGATGAGCAGCGTCGACCTGCTCGGCGGTGCCTACGGGATCAGTGGGATCCCCGCGTTCGGCGTGGGCAGCTGGGTCGCCGTCGGGCAGCTCCCCTACGCCTATCTGGCGCTGGGCTGCCTGGGCGCGGTGCTGCTGCTCTCCGCCCGGATCGCAGACAGCCGCTTCGGGCGAAGCATGCGGGCACTGGCGGGCAGCGAGACGGCCGCCGAGTCCGCCGGAGTGCCGGTGCAGCGGTCCAAGGTGGCGGTCTTCGCGTTGTCGGCGTCCTACGCCGGACTGGCCGGAGCCGTGGGCACGTTCTTCACCCCGTACGTCAGCCAGGACTCCTTCCCGGCGACCGCGTCGTTCACCTACGTCATCATGGCTGTCGTGGGTGGCCTGGGCACGATGTGGGGAGGAGTGGTCGGTGCGGTGATGGTGTCGGCCTTGCTGCAGGTGCTCAACACGGTGAGCAGCCAGCCCGGACTGCCGCCGACGGCGGCCCCGATCATGCAGTACGCGACCTACGGCGCCCTGCTGGTGCTGGCGCTGCTCTTCATGCCACGGGGCATCGTCCCGACCCTGGACTCCGGCCTGGGCCGGCTACGCACGCGACCGCAGGTCGGGGTGCGCGCATGAGTGACCCTGCCGCAGCTGCGGCGGAGGAGCCGGGCCACGACCGCGACGTCACGCTGCTCTACCTCATCAAGCAGGTCGAGCTGGCGGTGCGGGACGCGCTCGACGGCGTGGTGGCAACGGCCGACCTGACCACGCTGCAGTACACCGCGCTCACCGTCCTCGAGCGACACCCGGGCATCACCTCGGCCGAACTGGCCCGCAACTCCTTCGTGCGGGCCCAAACCATGGCCGAGATGATCACCTATCTCCTCGGCCGTGGCCTGGTCACTCGCGAGCGCGACGAGAACAACCGCAAGCAGTACCTCCTCACGTTGAGCGCAGAGGGGCAGCGGGTGCTCGACGGCCTGTTCGACCCGGTCGCCGACATCGAGTCCAGGATGCTCGACGGGTTCGACGTCGGCCAGATCGAGATCCTGCGCACCTATCTCATGCGGTGCCGTCATGCGTTGAGCGGTCGGTCTCCTCGGTAGGCCCACGCCCGGAGGGCAGCATGGACATCCGCACGCTTCAGTACGTCGTGACTCTCGCCGAGGAGCTGCACTTCGGGCGGGCGGCCCAGCGGCACTTCATCTCGGCCCAACCGTTCGGGCAGCATGTCCGGCGCCTCGAGCGCGAGGTCGGTGCCCGTTTGTTCGACCGGAGCAGCCGACGCGTCACGATGACGCCGGCCGGAGCAAGGTTCGTCGCCCGGGCTCGCGATGTGCTGCGACAGCTGGACGGGCTGCGAGACGTTGCCGCCGAGGAGGACCCGCCGCTCGGAGACCGGCACCTACGGGTCGGCGTCCTCGGCTTCGGGGCCGGGGATCGGTGGAAAGCACTTCGCGAGGCGGTGCGGCGGCAACAGCCCGATCTGACCGTCGTGCACGTCGACCTGGACTTGGCTGACCAGTATGAGGCGGTGAGGCTGGGCGAGGTCGACGTGGCGCTGATCCAGTACGTGGGTGAGCTCGACGGTCTCGAGTTCGAGAGGATCCTTTCCTCGCCGCGGGTCGCGGTGGTGCCGGCCGAGTCTCCCTGGGCGGACGCGGAGATGCTGACGGTCACTGAGCTCGCCGACTGCCCGTGGCTGAACCTGGCCGGCCAGGAGCCTGGACTGATCTCCTGGGCCGGCTCCAGCCTCGACTCCGGTGCCCCCGAGGTGCGACATCCCGCGGCCATCCCCACCGCGGTGGCGACGACCGGACGTCTGTCCCTGCATGCCGCGGCCGCGGCGACGTTCTTTCCGCACCCCGACGTTCGGTTCGTACCCGTCGAAGGCCCCGCCGTGGAGGTCGCCGTCGCCACTCGTGCCGGAGATCTCCGCGCCGGCGTGGCCGCCTTCAGACGTGCCGGCGCGTCCATCCGCCCGCTCGCGACGGTGTAGCCGTAAACGACGCGCAGGGATCGCAACTGATTCTCCTGATGATCGGCGCGCAAGACGCCGCTGGAATGGGTCCATCGGCGGCCACACGACCGCTCACCTCACCCAGCGATTCCGGAGGGTAGTCCCATGGCGACCCAGCGCACCCTCGTCCGGGGTGGACACGTCCTGTCGATGGACCCGGCGATCGGCGAGCTCCCTGCGGGGGACGTGCTCATCGAGGACGGCGTCATCACCGCGGTCGAGCAGTCGATCGGCGAGGTGGACGCCGACATCATCGATGCCACCGGGCACATCGTCGCGCCGGGACTGATCGACACGCATCGGCACACCTGGCAGACCCAGATGAGGGCACTGTGCGCGGACTGGACCCTCACCGACTACCTGTTCGGCATCCGGTTCTCGGTGTCTCCGGCCTACGCCGCGGAGGACGTTCACCTCGGGAACCTGCTCGGTGCTGTGGACGCTCTGGAGTCGGGAGTGACGACGATCCTGGACTTCTCGCACTGCAACAACACGCCGGACCACGCTGATGCGGCCGTGACCGGGCTTCGCGACGCCGGAATCCGGGCCGTGTTCGGCTACGGGTTCTTCGAGAGCAGCCCGATGGCCCCGCTCCACTTCGCCGACCACCAGGCCAGGCTGAAGGATCTCGCCCGGATCGCCGACACGTACTTCACATCGGACTCGTCCCTCCTCACGCTCGGCGTGGCCCTGACCGAGGTGGGGGTCATTCCACTTTCTGCGACAGCACTGGAGGTGGCGGCCGCCCGCGAGCGCTCGGCGCTGATGGTCACCCACACCGGTTGCGTGTGGGGCCTCCCGAACGGGATCCGGGAGCTTGACGCGGCGGGCCTGCTCGGGCCCGACCAGGTGCACGTCCACTGCAACACCCTGGCCGACGACGAGTGGGAGGCGTTGGCCCGCGCCGGCGCGAAGATCTCGATCTCGGTCGAGACCGAGCTCAACATGGGCATGGGGCGGCCCGCGTTCGCCGCCTGCGAACGGCATGGTCTGGCCCCCACACTGTCCTGCGACATCGTCTCTATCAACAGCGGCGACCTGTTCAGCCAGATCCGCCAGGGCTTGGGGTTCAAGCGGTGGGCCGATGCCGAGTCGCTGAACCGCTCCGGCCGTGACCCCGAGCGGGTCTCGACCACGGCAATGGAGGCGCTGCAATGGTCGACGGTCAACGCGGCCGACGCCGTCGGCCTCGGCGGCCGGATCGGCAGCCTCACCCCGGGCAAGCAGGGCGACCTGATCGTGGTCGGCGGTCCTGGCACGGCCCAGCACCCGCACCTCGACGCAGCTGGGACGTTGGTCTTCCAGACCTCGACCTCCGACGTGCGCGCCGTGCTGGTGGCTGGCAAGCCTGTGAAGCGCGACGGTGTGATGACCGGCGTTGACCTGCCCCGCCTCCTGGAACGCGCAACGGCGTCCGCCGACTCCATCCTGGGACGGGTCCGCTCGGCGGTCCCCGTTCTGCCGCCGACGCCGCCGGGTGGCTTCGCGGTCATCGCCGACCTCGCCTCCACAAACCTGGCCCGATGAGCGAGAGGCAGGGCGTCGACGCCACGCCCGAGTCGGCGTGGTTGGACGAGCTGCGGCCGGGTGTCTACGCGTGGGTCCAGCCGGACGGGTCCTGGTGGATCAACAACGCCGGTGCGGTCGCCGTTGCCGATGGGATGCTCGTGGTCGACACGTGCGCGACGGTGCAGCGCACCCGCCGGTTCCTCGGGGCGCTGGACTCCGCCGTCGGCGGGGCGCCGATCCGGATGGCCGTGAACACCCACCAGCATGGCGACCACACCTATGGCAACTGCCTGCTGCCGTCCACGGCCGTGCTGGTCGGCCACGAGCGCATGCGGGAGGGGCTGCGCGAGGACCCCGTCATCGACGGCTGCCCTCCGTTCTGGGACCCGGTGCCGGACTGGGGGCCGGTGCAGCGTCGCCTGCCCGACCTCACCATCGGCTCCTCGCTGACGGTGCACGTCGGCAACCGCCGGGTGGAGGTCCTGCATCCGGGCGGTCCGGCGCACACGACCGGTGACCTGGTGGCCTGGCTGCCGGACGAGCGGGTGCTGTTCGCCGGCGACCTCCTCTTCGCCGGACTGACTCCGCTGGTGTTCATGGGCTCACTCACGGGCGCGCTTGCCGCCGTGGACTGGCTGGCCGGCTTCGGGGCGCAGGTCGTCGTCCCGGGGCACGGGCGAGTCCTCCTGGGCGCGGAGATCGAGCAGGTGATCGAGGAGCATCGCCGCTACTACCGGTGGGTGCTCGCGCTGGCCGAGGGGGGGATAGCGGCCGGCCGGGCTCCGTTGCCGTTGGCCCAGGACGCCGAGCTCGGCGGGTTCTCCGACTGGCCGGAGGCCGAGCGCCTCGTTCTCAACCTGCACCGCGCCTACGCCGACGCGGCGGGGCGCGAGCTGGACGTGAGAGCGGCCTTCGCCGACGCGGTCGCGTGGCTGGGCGGCCCCATGCACACATCGGTCTGATCCGGAGAGGCTGCCATGCGTTTCATCACCTACGCCGAGGACGACGGCGACCGGGTCGGCGTGGTCTCCGACGGGCTGGTCCACGCCCTGGGTCCGGGGGTCACCCTCTTGGACCTCCTGCGCTCGGACGAGGAGCTGCAGGAGGCCGGATACCGTGCGCTCGAGAACCCCAGCGCAGTGCGGCCGTGCGCCGGTGTGCGGCTGCGCGCGCCCTTGCCCGATCCGCCGACGATCCGCGACTTCATGACGTTCGAGCGGCACGTGGAGGGGGTGGCTCGCTTGGGCGGACAGCACGCCCGGTTGCCCGAGCAGTGGTACGCCGCACCCGCGTTCTACTTCACCAACCCCTATGCCGTGCAGGGTCCACACGACGACGTTCCGCTACCACCAGGCTGCCGGCTATTCGATCTCGAGCTCGAGGTCGCGGCGGTGATCGGCCGCAGAGGCCGCGACGTGTCACCCGAGGAGGGGGCGTCCTACATCGCCGGCTACACGATCCTCGTTGACTGGTCGGCCCGCGACCTTCAGTTCGCCGAGATGGAGGTCCGGCTCGGACCCACGAAGGGCAAGGACACGGCCACCACTCTCGGACCCGAGCTGGTCACCCCCGACGAGCTGGCGGCCTGGCGCACGGACACCTCCTTCGACCTGGCCATGGTGGTGCAGATCAACGGCGTCAAGGTCGGCGAGGACCGCATGTCCTCCATGGCCTTCTCCTTCGGCGACATGGTCGCCTACGCCTCGCGCGGCACCGAGGTCCGACCCGGAGACGTGCTCGGCTCGGGCACCTGCGGCCGGGGCTGCCTGGCCGAGCTGTGGGGCCGGGACGGGATGGACTCCCACCCCTCTCTCGGACCGGGTGACGTCGTGACGGTCAGCGTGGAACAGCTGGGCACGATCTCGACCCAGGTGGTGGCCGGTGTGGATCCGATCCCGATCCCTCCTGCGAGGCGGGGCAGGTGACCGGCGGGTCCCGACCGACGACTCGACCTGCGCGGCGTCCGCTCAGGAGGGATCGATGGGCGTGACCGAGCCGAAGGCGCGCTCGAGGAGCAGCCCGGCGTGGAGGCAGGTGCTCTCCCGGAACCGGTCTGCGATGAGCTGCACGCCCTGCGGCAGGCGCGACTCGTCGAGTCCGACCGGGACCGCGAGGGCCGGGAGCCCCAGCAGGTTCACTGCAACGACCAGACGGTGTGAGTGCCAGAGCGCGTCGGCGTTGTCGGGCCCGCCGAGGTCGAAGCCGACGGCGTGGGTGGGCTGCGTCGCGACGGGCCCCAGCACCAGGTCGTAGCCGGCGTAGAAGCCCGACCAGGCTGCCGCGACGGCGTACCTCCTGGCGAGCGCGTCGACGTAGCCCGCGAGATCGAGCCGCGCGACGTGTGCCATCGACTGCTCGAGGTAGGTGGTGGCGTCGGCCGAACCCAGTGGACGGATCACCCCGTCGAGCACGCCCAGGAGCTCGGCCGTCGTCAGCGTGCGCCACAGGTCGGCGGCCTCGAGCACCTGCGGCGGGTCCGCCTCCTCGACGATCGCGCCGGCGTCGGCCAGCGCGTCGGCCGCGCGGCGCACGGCGGCGGCGACGCCGGCATCCGACCCGCCCGCGCCCGGGTCCGTGGTGACGGCGACCCGGATCGCCTCGGGCACCGGTTCAAGCGGTGGGGCCGGCACCCATCTCGGATCGCGAGGGTCCGGTCCGCACATCAGCGCGTAGGCGAGCCGCACGTCCTCGACGCGCCGGCCCATCGGTCCGTCGACGGCGAACAGCTGCAGCGTCGGCGGCGGCGGGAATGGGTTGGTGGAGCTGGCCGAGGCCACGCGACCCGCGGTCGGCCGGAGCCCTACCGTGCCGGCCGCCGCCGAGGGCAGCCGGATGGAGCCGCCATAGTCGTTGCCGACGCCCAGGGGCGACATGCCGGTCGCCAGCGCGACCGCCTCGCCGCCGCTGGACCCGGCGGGGGAGAGGGCGGCGTTCCACGGGTTCCGGGTGGCGCCGAACAGCCCGCTGTCGGTGTGCCAACGCATGCCGAGGTCGGGCATGTTGGTGCGGGCGAGCGGGATCGCTCCGGCCGCCCGGAGCTGCGCGACCGCCGGAGCGTCGACCGTCGCGACCCGGTCGCGGAACGCCACCACGCCGTCGGTGGTCGGCTGCCCCGCCACGTCCACGTTCTCCTTGATCGTGAACGGGACGCCCGCCAGCGGGCCGAGCGGCTGACCGCCGGCCACCGCGGTGTCGACCCGAGCCGCCTCCTCGAGAGCCGACTCCGCCAACACCGTGGTGACCGCGTTGACCTGGGGGTTGACCGCCGCGATCCGGTCCAGGTGCGCCTCGACCACAGCGCGCGCCGTGACCTCGTGCTGCGCGATCCGGCGCGCGAGCTCGGCGGCGGGCAGCGCGCAGAGTCGGCCCGGCTCCAGGCGGGCAGGGGGACCGTCGTGCTGCGCCAGCGTCATCCCGCCCGCCCTCTCGACTCGACCTTCGTCAGATCCGTAGAATTTCTACGGATTAGGCTAGGTGGGGGCCTCCCGGGTGTCAACGGGCAGCCTGAGCCCTGCTTCGCCAGACTGGAGGGTCCATGGCAACCGGAACCGGAAGTCGCATGCCGAGGCGCACTCCCGAGGAGACCCGCGACCTCATGCTGCGCGCTGCGGTCGACCTGATCCGCGACCGGGCCCTGGCCTCGGGCGACGAGGTGCTCGCGGCGGCCCTGGCACATCTGCGGCTGACCCAGGTCGCGCAGCGAGCCACGGCGATCATGCGCGAGCAGACCGGCGACGCCGAGGCGACCGCCATCACCACCGGGGCGATCTACCAGCAGTGGCCGTCGCAGGCGGAGTTCCAGATCGACCTGCTCTTCCACATCGCCGAGCTCCAGGCGACCTTGGTGCCCGGCCTGACCGAGAGCGTGGCGCAGTTCCAGCTGGCCGAGTCCGACGACCTTCCCCTCGAGACGCTGCTCATGCGACTGATGGAGGAGGTCCACCGGCACTACCGTGAGGATCCGCTCTTCCGCGTCGAGCTCAGCTTCCTGCTCGGGGCGGGCGACGACCGCCTCCGCGCAGCGATCGCGCATCGGCAGGCCACCTTCTACGCGGCCGCCGACCAGGCGTGGCAGGCCCTGTTGGACACCTACGGGCGGCGGGTGCGGCCGCCGTTCGCGATCCGCGACCTCACGCGCGCGGTCGCCGCCCAGGTGGTCGGCTCGGTCGTCATCTGGTTCTCCGACCCCGACATCCTGCTCGATCCGCTCGGCGAGGAGGACGCCTCGCTGATGTCGCGGGTGATGGTGGCCATCTTCGACCGGCTCACAGAGGCTGCCTGACTCGCGTCCGCCTCGTTGCTCTCGGGCGAACCGTCAGTAGCTGAAGCTGCCCACGAGCTCGTCGATCCGGGTGGCGAGCTGCGAGAGCTGAGCGGACGACTGCTTGGTCATCTCTGCGCCTTGCGCCGTCCCACCGGCGGCCTGCGCCACGCCGCTGATGTTGTGCGCGATGCCACCGGACACGACGGACACCTCGTCGACGCTCCGGCTGAGCTCCGCCGCGGTCGCCGACTGCTCCTCGACGGCGGCTGCGATGGTCGTCTGCAGCTCGCTGATCTCACCCACCACGCCCGCGATGCCGTCAATGGCTTGCGCGACCTCGGTCGTTGCGGTTTGAATCGCGTCGATCTTGCGGCTGATGTCCTGGGTCGCCTTCGCGGTCTCCTGAGCGAGGTCCTTGACCTCGCCGGCGACCACCGCGAAGCCCTTGCCGGCCTCGCCGGCCCGCGCCGCCTCGATGGTGGCGTTGAGGGCCAGCAGGTTGGTCTGCTCGGCGATCGAGTTGATCATCTTCAGGATCTGGCCGATCTCCACGCCCGCCGCATCCAGTCGCTGGACGGCCTGAGATGTCCCCCTGGCCGTGTCGACGGCTTGGGTGGCCACGCCGGCCGCGGTCGAGGCGCTGCGCGAGATCTCCCGGATGGACTCGGTCAGCTGCTCGGTCGCGACCGACATGGAGGCGACACTGTGCGACGCTTCCTCGGCCGCGACCGAGACGGTGCCCGCTTGTGCTGAGGTCTCCTCCGCGTTGGCGCCGAGCTGCGTCGACACGGCGGTCAGCTCCTCGGAGGCGCCGGCCAGCCCGGACGAGGTCTCCCCGACCAGCCTGACCGCATCTCGCATGGCCGTCAGGGCGGTTCCGAGCGCTCCGGCCATCTCGCCGATCTCGTCGCGTGTCTTCACCTCCACCTCGGTGGTGAGGTCACGGTCGGCGACTCTCCCCAGGGCGGCCACCATCTGGCGCAGGGGACGCGTGATCGACCGCGTGATCGCGACCGAGATGACGGTCAGCGCCGCCAGCCCCACGAGCAGCCCGACGATGATCGTCGTCGTCAGCGTGCTCATCGCCGAGTCGGACGAGGCGCGTGCGGCGTCCGTGTGCTGCTTGATCACGCCCCGCGTCGCGGTGATCTTCTCCTCGACGGCGGCCGCGCGGGCGGTCTCGTCCTTCAGCGCTTGTGCCGCCTCGGGGCTGGCGGGGTCGATGGCTGCCAGCACCGGCATCTGCTTGGTGACCTCGACGACGTAGGTGTCGTAGTCATCGTGCAGCGCGCTCACGCTGTTGCGGGTCGCCTTGTCATCGATCTTGATGCCGGCCAGCTCTGCCCAGGTGCTGTCGATGTGCTTCGTGATCGCGGCGAGCGAGTCTGCGGCCGCAGTCCGGGCGGCATCGGTGGTGGCGAGCAGCTCGTCGCGCTCAGCGATCTGCACGTTGCTCTGCTGCATGTCGAGGTCGATGAGCAGAGCGTTGGCGTGGTTCAGCGAGACCTGGACGTCGCTCGTCGACCTCACCGTGCGCATGCTGACCAGGCTCGACCCGGCGATGGCCAGCGCGACGAGGGCGCCGCAACCCGCGAGCGCCACGAGCTTGCGGCCGACCGTGAGTGTCATGCCCATGAGGATTCCTGTCATCGAGGCCGGCCCGAGCCCGCCGGTTCCAACGGCTCCTCGGTGGATCGGAATCCAGGGATGCGCAGCTGAGAGGTTCGGCTCGCTCCTTACGCTTCCTTGACGGTTCCTTGACGCCCCCTAACGCCGCTTCTCAGCGCTGGAGCCCGCCTCGGTCCGGTCGGCGACGAAGCTCATCAGCGCCAGCACCAGCTCCGCGAGCCGCTGGCCGTCGGCGGTCAGGGAGTACTCAACGTGCGGAGGTACGACGGGGCGCGCGTCGCGATGCACGAAGCCGTCGTCCTCGAGGGTGCGCAGGGTCTGGGCGAGCATCTTCTCTGTGATGCCGGACGCCTTGCGTCGCAGCTCGCTCCAGCGCAGCGGTCGTCCGTCCGACAGCGCGGCGAGCAGCAGCGGCGCCCACTTGCTCGTCACCCGGGTCAGCGCTTCCCGGGTCGGGCAGTTCTCGGTGAACACACCCTCGTCGAAGACCTCGGCGAGACGGAGCGACTCCTGACTTACTTCCACGCCAGTACCTTACTTCAAAGTGGGTACCCGTGATTGGGAAGGGTTCAGCTGCGACCGCGGTTGCGCCGGTGTCAGCGGCTCGTCCGAGCCCCGCCGGTCGAGAGACCTCAGCCTCAGGAGAAACCCAGATGACCTTCCTCGTGACCGGCGCTGCCGGCAACCTCGGCGCCCTCGCCGTGCAGTCGCTGCTCGACCGCGGCGTGGCTCCCGGCGACATCGTCGCGACCGCCCGCGACACCGACCGGCTCGCCGGGCTGGCCGCGCAGGGCGTGGTCACCCGTCGGCTCGACTACGACGACCCGGCCTCGATCGAGACCGCCCTCGACGGCGTGCACCGGCTGCTGCTGGTCTCCTCGAGCGTGCCCGGCCAGCGCGTCGCCCAGCACCGGGCGGTGCTCGAGGCGGCCGCACGTCGGCGGCTCGAGCTGGTCGCCTACACGAGCATCCTGCACGCCGACACGACCTCGCTGGCCCTCGCGGCCGAGCACCTCGGCACCGAGCAGGTGCTGGTCGAGCTCGGGCTGCCGCACGTGCTGCTCCGCAACGGGTGGTACCTCGAGAACTACACCGCGCAGCTCCCCGTCCAGCTCGAGCACGGCGTCGTCGGTGCGGCGGGCCAGGGCCGGATCAGTGCCGCCGCCCGGGCCGACTTCGCCGAAGCAGCTGCGGTCGCCCTCCTGGCCGACGACAGCGCCGGGAAGATCCACGAGCTCGCCGGCGACGAGGCGTTCACCATGGCCGACTACGCCGCCGCGGTCTCCGAGCAGGCGGGTCAGCAGGTGAGCTACGTCGACCTGCCGGAGGCGGACTACGCGGCCGTCCTCGAGGGGGCCGGCGTCCCGGCGGCGTTCGCGAAGATCCTGGCCGACGGCGACCGTGGCGTCTCCGAGGGCGAGCTCTACGACGGCTCCGGCACCCTGAGCGCCCTGATCGGCCGCCCCACGACGCCGCTGGCCGACGCGGTCAAGGCCGCACTGGTCTGACGCGAGCCGCCGGTCAGGCCGGCCTGGTGTAGCGGATCCCGCTGGAGGTGCCGTCCGGGTCGATCCCGGGTGGTTCGAAGAGCAGCCCCGCGTCGTTGAGGACGCTGCTGAACTCGTGGGCGAGGGCGTGGTGTCCGAGCTCGGAGGGGTGGATGCGGTCGCGGGACCAGAACTCCCGGTCGTAGACGCCCGGGTGGGCGGAGAGGTCGACGCGGAGGCCGCCGTACTGCTCGTGGATCTCGTCGTAGATCCGGTTGAGCAGGCCGATGCGGGGCCGGAGCCGTAGGCCGAGCGGGCCGCGGAGGTGAAGGACCCGGGCATGGTCGTGGAAGCGCACCGTGAGCAGCAGCGCGCCCTGCTCCGACAGCCGTCGGGCACAGTGGAGCAGGTCATCGCGCAGCGCGGCCGGACTCCACCTCGAGCGCACGGCGTCGTTGAGGCCGACGACGAGCGAGGCGAGGTTGGCTCGGTGGTCCACGGCGACTGGCAGCTGGTCGCGGCGTACCTGTGCGGCGGTCGAGCCGGCGGCCGCCAGGTCGCAGAAGGACACGTCGTGGTCGTGGGCGATCGCGTCGACGAGGAGGGAGGTCCATCCTCGCGTGAAGCCGCCGTGGTCAGCGTCCCCGAGGCCGCAGGTGCCGGAGTCGCCGAGAGCGACGAACCGCACGTAGCCGCGGCGCCCAGCGGCCGGCATCCAGGCCGGCTCCGGGCGCGGGGTCGCGTCGCCGGTCATGGCTCAGCTGGCCAACGCGACAGGGAAGGCGTTCGGCGGAGGGACGGCGGACCCGTTGGGCAGGATCGCGCCACCGTCGTCGAAGGCGATGACGCCGTTGCAGAGCAGGCACCAGCCCTGCTCGTCACGGCGGCAGACGACACAGGCGTGGCGAGCATCGGTGGCGTCGGCTGGGGGACACGGTGGTACGTGGGTGCACATTTCGGTCACTTCCTGCACTGGTCGGCAGGGGAGCCCCACCCGAGAAGAGTCACCTGCACATTCGGTCTGAGGAGTTCCAGAGTGCGCCCGTATGCCGCGCAGCACATTCGGGTGACCACGTAGATCGCTACGTATTCGGGCTCCTACGCAGAAACAGCTCAACGACGGGGATCGCCACGTCCGGTCGCCGTACCGGCAGGCGGAGGGTGAGGGTTCCGGGCGGCTGTGCCGGCTCGTCGGTCATCATGGCCGCCCGCGCCTGGTCGTGCACCTCGAGGGCCACCTCGGAGGCGTCGTGCAGGAACTGGGCGTACTCCACCCGGGTCGCCAGTCCGGGGAGGTGGACGGTCTCGAACGGCCAGGCGAACAGGTGCAGGTAGAGCCGGTTGCCGCGCTGGGTGTAGCGGCAGTCCGGCGGCGGGACGAAGGTGCTGGGGCCGGCGCCGTGGATCGCGCGACCGTGCCGGCGCATCCACTCGCCGATGACCTGCAGGGTGTGCGTGGCCACGGGGTCGAGCTCCCCGCGTCCGGTCGGACCGACGTTGAGCAGCAGGTTGCCGTCCTTGGACACCGTGTCGACCAGCATCCGCAGCAGCAGGTCGGGTGACTTGTTGTCGGTGTTGTCGCGGGCGTAGCCCCAGTTGCCGTTGATGGTCTGGCACGCCTCCCACAGGACGGGCGCGCCGTCACGCATCGGTGGCTCGCTCGGCTGGAACTGCTCGGGAGTGACGAAGTCGCCCGGGACCCCGAGCCGGTCGTTGACCAGGATCCCCGGCTGCAGCTCACGCACGGTGGCCAGCAGCTCCTCGGCTCCCCAGTCCTCGGCGCCCTTGCCACCCCACACCTTGACGCCCTCGTGCACGTGGTCGACGTAGGAGAAGTCCAGGAACAGGGCGTCGATCGTGCCGTACCGGGTCAGCAGCTCGCGGACCTGCCCGTGCAGGTAGTCCCGATAGGCCGCGATGTCGCGATCGGGTTGGCCGGCCAGCGCTTCGGGGTCGTCGCGGAGCGGGTGCAGGCCGTCGATCGGGAACTGCGGGTGGTGCCAGTCGATGAGGGAGTGGTAGAAGCCGACACCGAGGCCGCGCTCGCGTAGTGCGTCGACCAGCGGCCCGATCAGGTCGCGCCCGTACGGCGTGTGCGCCACCGTGAAGTCCGACAGCTCGCTGTCCCACAGGCAGAAGCCCTCGTGGTGTTTGGTCGTCACGACGGCGTAGCGCATGCCGGCCGCTTGGGCCTGGGCCGCCAGAGCCTCCGGGTCGAACAGGTCGGGATCGAAGTGGTCGAAGTACTGCTGGTAGTCCTGGTCCGGGGTCCGCTCGCCGTGCCGCATCCACTCGCCCCGCGCGGCCAGGGAGTAGAGGCCGAAGTGGACGAACAGCCCGAACCGCCGGTCCTGGAACCGGGCTGCGGCCTCGGCTGTGGTGTCGACGGGCTCGCGGGAGTCGGTCATCCCTGCACTCCTCCCTTGGCGAGGTCGGCCACGAAGTTGCGCGCGAACAGCGTGAACGCGAGCAGCAGCGGGGTGATGGCCATCAGCGTGCCGGCCATCAGCATCGCGTAGTCGGTCAGGTTGCCCCCGTTGCCCAGGTTGAGCTGGGCCAGCGCCACCTGCAGCGTGACCTTGTTCGGGTCGGTGAGCACCACCAGGGGCCAGATGTAGTCGTTCCACGAGTTGATGAACGTGTAGATCCCGAGGAAGGCCAGCCCGGGCCGGATCAGCGGTAGGCAGACGCTGCGGTAGATCCGCAGGAAGCCCGCGCCGTCGATGCGGGCGGCGTCGATCAGCTCGTCGGGCAGCGCGCGGATGATGTACTGCCGCATCCAGAAGATGCCGAAGGCGTTGACCGCCGCCGGGACGATCAGGGCCTGCAGGGTCCCGACCCAGCCGATCTTCACCATGATCAGGTACTGCGGGACGATCGACAGCTGGGCCGGGAGCATGAAGATCAGCATCAGCAGCCCGAACAGCACGCTGCGCCCGGGGAAGCGGTACTTGGCGAACGTGAACGCTGCCAGGGAGTCGAAGAAGAGGACGAGCACGGTAGTGCAGACCGCGACGATCAGGGTGTTGAGCATCGAGCCGAAGAAGTCGATGGTGTCGAGCACGTGCCGGACGTTCTCGACCAGGTGCGAGCCGGGCACCAGCCGCGGCGGGTAGCGGAACATGTCGCGCGAGGTGTTGGTCGCGAGCACGAGCGACCAGTAGAAGGGGAAGATCGAGATCAGCACGCCGACACCCAGGACGGAGTGCGGCAGGACCTGCGCGCGGCGCATACGGCTCATCGGGGTCAGTCCTCCGCCCGGGCGACGAGCCGCCAGTTGATCAGCGTGAACACACCGACGATCAGGAAGATCGCCCACGCCATGGCGGCGCCGTAGCCGTAGTCGTTGTAGCTGAACGCCTGCTGGAAGAAGTACAGGACCATCGTCAGACCGCCCTGGCCGGGGCCGCCGCTGTTGGGCGCGGTGGCGGCGTTGCTCCCGGTCAGCACCTGCGCCTCGGTGAAGCTCTGGAGGCCGGTGATGGTCGAGATCACGACCGTGAAGAGGATGACCGGCCGCAGCAGCGGGACGGTGATCGAGAAGAAGGTCCGGATCGGGCCGGCGCCGTCGACCTTGGCGGCCTCGTAGAGGTGCCCCGGGATCGTCTGGAGCCCGGCGAGGTAGATGATCGCGTTGTAGCCGACCCACTGCCACGTCATCAGCGAGGCGATGGTGATCTTGATCCCCCACGGGGTGTTGGTCCAGGGGTAGGTCGGCAGGTGGACCGCCTGCAGGATCGCGTTGATCAGCCCGAAGTGGGAGCTGAAGAGCATCTTGAACAGGATCGCCATCGCCACCACCGAGGTGACGTTGGGGATGAAGTAGGCCATCCGGTAGAAGCTCTTGGCCCGGGTGACCGAGTGCAGCAGCGCGGCGATGACCAGCGCCATGGACAGCATCGGCACCGTGGACATCAGCCAGATCACCACGGTGTTCCACAGCGACAGGTAGAACGTGTGGTCCTTGATCAGGAAGCGGTACTGGTGCAGCCCGACGAACTCCCGGTCTCCGAGGCCCGACCAGCGGTGCAACGAGAGATAGAGCGAGAACAGCACCGGGAACAGCCCGAAGACGGCGAACAGCAGGTAGAACGGCGAGATCGCCAGGTACTGCGGCCAGTACCTCCAGAATACGGTTCGGCGTCGCGGCCGTCCCGCGCCGGACGCAGGGTGTTGGTCCGGCACGGGATCGGCGAGGACGAGATTGCGCTCTGACACGTCAGGTCACACGCTCACACCGAGCCGCTCGGCCACCGACTTCGCCTTGCTCACCGCGTCGTTCCAGGCATCCTCGGGGTCCTTGCCCTTGGTCTCGACGTTGCCGAGCTCCTCGTAGTACGCCGCCGACACCGCGCCGTCGTAGGGGCTGGTGAAGGCCACCGGGATCTTCTCGGCCTGCGGCCCGAAGACCTCGATCGTCTTCTGGCCACCGAAGAACGGGTCCGGCTTGGTCAGCTCGGCCATCGTGTACGACGCCGGGGTCGCCGGGAAGAGCGCGGCGTCGCCGAACCCGCGGGCCTCGTTCTCCGGGCTGAGGATCCAGGTGATGACCTCGAAGGCCTGCTCGGCGTTCTTCGAGCTCTTCGGGATCGTGAGGAACGACCCACCGATGTTGGCCGGCCCGCCCGGGTTCGCGGCGACCTTCCACTTCCCGGCGCTGTCGGGCGCACCGTTGGCGATGTCGAGGCCGGCCCAGGCGGCACCCAGCTGTGCGGGCAGGGTGCCGTTGGTCATGCCCGCGTTGGTGTCGTTGCCATCGGTGATCTTGGCGTCGATCCCGAGAGTGAGCGCCTTGATCGCGGTGTCCCAGGCGGCCCGGATGTGGTCCTGGTCGCCGATGAACTTGTCGTCCTTGTCGACGTAGAACTCGGTGCCGGCACCGGTGACCATGCCGAAGATGGTGCCGAGGTCCTTGACCAGGTAGTGGTCGGGCAGCTTGGCCTTGAGCTGGACGCCGAGCTGGTAGTAGTCGTCGTACGTCGAGGCCGCCGCGGCCAGCTCGGCGGGATCGGTGGGCAGCCCGGCCTGGGCGAAGACGTCCTCGCGGTAGAACAGCGCGGTCGGGCCGATGTCGATCGGGATGCCCATCTGGGTGCCGTCCGGCGCGGTCGCCTGTGCCCACTTCCAGTCCAGGTACTGTGACTTGAGCTTGTCGGCACCGAGGCTGTTGAGGTCGGTGAACTGCTTCGCCTGGGGGTAGAACGAGGCGATGTCCTCGCCCTTCACCCCGGTGATGTCCGGCACGCCCCTGCCGCCGGTCATCGTGGTCAGCAGCTTGGCCTTGAAGTCACCGCCGATCTCCTGCGTCTTCAGCGCCGGCTTGGTGAACTTCTTGACCGCGTCGTCGAGCACGGCCTTGCTGAGCCCTCCGCCCCAGATCCACAACGACAGCGACGAGTCGCTGCCGCCCGAGGCCGAGTCACCGCAGGCTGCGGTGAGACCCCCGACCGATGCTCCGGCCATCCCGAGTAGACCGAGCTGTACCAACCGTCTGCGCGACAGTTCCATCGTTTTCTTACCTTTCGTCAGCTGGGATGACCAGGTCGAGGAAGCCGTAGTCACGGCTCAGTG
>Ga0068860_100001297_pt1 | contig 27144 bp, 29 predicted proteins | sample KBSSwiS32_FD_66597 | JGI IMG/M metagenome (GOLD analysis project Ga0068860, IMG submission 66597) | Switchgrass rhizosphere microbial communities from Kellogg Biological Station, Michigan, USA - KBS Switchgrass S3-2 | ecosystem: Host-associated > Plants > Roots > Rhizosphere > Soil ...
GCGATCTGGCCGGCCATCTCGACGCCCGTCGGACCGGCACCCACGACGACGAAGGTCAGCAGCGCGTCGACGTTCTCACCGCGCATGGCGCCGAGCTCGGCGAGCTCGAAGGCCCCGAAGATCCGGCCCCGCAGCTCGAGGGCGTCGTCGATGCTCTTCATGCCCGGCGCGAACTCGGCGAACCTGTCGTTGCCGAAGTAGGACTGGCTCGAGCCGGCGGCCACGATCAGGGAGTCATAGGGCGTCACCGTCTGGCGGCCGAGCACGTGGGAGACGACGGTCTGCGCCTCGAGGTCGATGTCGGTGACCTCACCGAGCAGCACCCTGGCGTTGCGCTGCTTGGCCAGGACCTCCCGCGTCGGCGGGGCGATCTCGCCCTCGGAGAGGATCCCGGTCGCGACCTGGTAGAGGAGCGGCTGGAAGAGGTGGTGCGTGGTCTTGGCGACCATCGTGACGTCGACGTCGGCCCGCTTGAGCGCCTTGACCCCGAACAGGCCGCCGAAGCCCGAGCCGATGACCACCACCCGGTGGCGGTGTGGCTGGACCTGCGACCCGGCAGCGGCCGGTGCGGGGCCGGTCTGGGCGGTGCCGGTCTGGGCGGTGCCGGTCTGGGCGGCGCGGGCCCGGGCGGTGCCGGTCAGACTGTCCGTCATCCCTCATCACTCCTCGAGACCATTGTGTCGCGGTTGGCGAACCTGCCGCCCGCGGGGGTGATCTGTCTCTACAGTGGTAACCACGGCCGGATCGCTACGCATCCGGGTTCCGGTGTGGCACCAGACACCACGGATCCGGTGGCGGTACGCTGCGCCGGCAACGGGAATCGTGGCGATCGCGTTCCTGCTCGGAGGTTTGGTCGCCCACAGACCGGGTAGAGGCACAGGCAACTGTCCCGCGCAGTTGTCCGGCCGACGCCCACAAGACCAGCTGGAGAGACCCCGTGCCGCTCAACCGGCCTCCCCTCGCCTTGGGCCCGGGACCCCGGAGCGTGCAGGAGGCACGCCGGTGGGCCGATCGGCTGTGCCACGAGATCAACCGGCCCGAGCTCGCCGAGTGCGCGCAGCTAGGGGTGTCCGAGCTGGTCACCAACGCCCTCCTGCACGGCGAGCCGCCGATCACGCTGCGCATGCGCGGCACCGTGGAGCACCCCCGGGTCGAGGTGCGCGACTCCTCCTTCGAGGCCCCGATCCTGCCGACCGAGCCCCTCGAACGAGCCGAGACCGACGAGCTGCTGCTCACCTTCGGCCGCGGGCTGAGCATCGTCGCCCGCTGCTCCGACGCGTGGGGTGCCGAGATCGAGGAGGACGGCAAGCTGGTGTGGTTCGCGCCGGCCGCCGAGTTCGCCGACGGGATGGGCAACCCGGGCGCGATCACCGGGATCGACCGCTCCCGCGTCGAGGCCACGCCGACCCGCGACCGGGTGCGGGTCCGCATCCTCGACGTCCCGCTCGCGCTCTACGTCGGCTTCCAGCAGCACTTCCGCGAGCTGCGCCGTGAGGTCCGGCTGCTCGCGCTCGCTCACGAGTCCGACTACCCCTTGGCCAAGAGCCTGTCCGACCTCTTCGGCACCCTCGACCGCCAGCTGCGTGACGGCATCGGCGTCGAGCAGATCGAGTCGGCCGTCCAGCAGGGCATGGACTCCACGGAGCTGGTCGTGCACATGCCGCGCGCGACCGCCAACACGCTGGTGCGCTTCGTGGAGCTCCTCGACCTCGCCGACGAGTTCTGCCGTGCCGAACGGCTGCTCTCGCTGGCCCGCAGCCCCGAGCAGCGCAGGTTTCAGGCCTGGTTCCTCACCGAGTTCGTCCGCCAGGCCAACGGCGAGCCGCCGCTGTCGTGGCTCGAGGCGCGGTCCAACGGCCACGCCAACGCCGTCACCTGACCGGTCCGGGACACTAACCTTCCCGCGTGGCCTACCTCGCTGTCGCGCTCGGTGGCGCGCTCGGCGCGATGCTGCGCTGGTCGCTCGGCGAGGCGTTCCCCGGCGACTCCGGGTTCCCTTGGACCACGTTCGTCATCAACGTGACCGGCGCGTGCCTGCTGGCCGCGCTTCCGGTGTTCGGGGCCGTGCGCCGCAGCCCGGTGCTCGCCGCCGGGCTCGGGCCGGGGCTGCTCGGCGGGTTCACGACCCTCTCGGCGTACTCGGAGCAGACCCGGGCGCTGCTGGCCTCCGGCGAGACTGCGACGGCGCTGCTCTACCTCCTCGGCACGCTGCTCGCCTGCCTGGTGGCGGTGACGGCGGCGAGCCACCTCTACCCACCCTCCGCCGCCGCGGAGTTCGCGGCCGAGGGTGGCGACGAGTGACGCCGCTTCTCGTCGCTCTGGGCGCGGCCGTCGGTGCCCCACTGCGCTTCGTCTGCGCGACCGCGCTGGATCGCGAACGCTTCCCCTGGGGCACCTTGGCGGTCAACGTGGCCGGCTCGTTCCTGCTCGGCCTGTTCGTCGGGCTCGGCGTCCACGGCGGCTCGCTGGCACTGCTCGGCACCGGCTTCTGCGGCGGGTTCACCACCTACTCGGCCTTCGCGGTCCAGACCCACCGGCTGCCACCGGCCCGCGGAGCGGCGTACGCCGCGGCGACCATCACCGCCGCGCTGGCCGCCTGCGCAGTCGGCTTCTGGTTGGGTCAGGCGTAGCCCAGCTCGTGCAGCCGGGCGTCGTCGATGCCGAAGTGGTGGGCGATCTCGTGGACCACGGTGATCCGGACCTCCTCGACCAGCTCCTCCTCGGACTCGACGAAGTCGAGCAGCGGGCCGCGGAAGACGAAGATCCGGTCCGGCAGCTGCATGGTCAGGGTGCTGTCGCGCTCGGTGAGCGCCACCCCGTCGTAGAGCCCGAGCAGGTCGTCGGGCTCGCCCTCGGGCGGCTCGGCCTCGACCAGCACCACCAGGTTCTGCACCAAGGACGCCAGCTCGTCGGGGATGCCGTCGAGCGCGCGGTCGACCAGCGCGTCGAACCGCTCCGGCTCCATCTCGATCGGCATGCCGCCATTGTGGCCGGGCGAGCCAACGGGCCCCGAAGACGACCCCGGAGACGAGGGAACCCTCACCCGGAACTCCGGGTGAGGGCACTCGTGGCGACCCCGACGGGACTCGAACCCGCGGCCTCCGCCGTGACAGGGCGGCGCGCTAACCAACTGCGCTACGGGGCCAGGTTTGCTCCCTGACCATGCGGTCCGTGAAGCGGTGTGACTCTAACGTACCGCGCGCGGTCGAACCGAATCGTGGAGTCCGTGGAGTCCGTGCGCTGCGTCGTGCCCCGCCCCCGGCCCGACTGGCACCCCCAACGGGGTTCGAACCCGTGGTACCGCCGTGACAGGGGGCTCTTCTGACGTATCCGTGGGCCCATGGCTACGCGCATCGGCGGCCGCCCTCACCTCGCTTGCCTTGCCGGTCCGTTTGCCGGTCCGTTTGCCGGTCCCGCTTGCCGTTCCCGCTTGCCGGCGGCCGCTTGCCGGCGGCCGCCCCGTTGTCACATCGGTCACAGCAGACCCGGGCTCACCACTCCTGCAGCGACCCCTGCGCTTCTGCACCGAGATCTCGCTGAAGAAGTACCGGGGTCGGCTGAGTGGTAGCGATGGGGCCCGGGTTGCTGGTGTGGGTGCCCGCCCCACCGGCCCAGGTGGCGGTGACCTCTCAACGCCCTGGACGCCGAACCCGGGTGAGAACCCACCGCCACCCCGCGGGTCGTCGCCGACACGCCCAAGGGGCGGTGGCTGGTCAACGTCTCGAGGCAGCTCACCGGTTGAGGGGTCACCGCCGCGGGGTCCCTGGAGACCTGCCCGCTAGATGGGCCCGCACTGCCCATGGGGGCATGGCACCCCCAACGGGATTCGAACCCGTGCTACCGCCGTGAAAGGGCGGGGTCCTGGGCCGCTAGACGATGGGGGCCAGGTGCGCGTCCAAGGGTAGAGGACCGGATTCGGAGCGGCCGAGCCGACTCCGGTAGGGTGAGCGCCGCTCGGGCAGGTAGCTCAGTTGGTACGAGCGTCCGCCTGAAAAGTGGAAGGTCGGCGGTTCGACCCCGCCCCTGCCCACGAGCATCGAGGGCCCTCGCCGGCGAGACCGGCGGGGGCCTTCGGCGTTGTCCCGCGGTCGCGGTGGGCGCCGGCGACCGACACCGGATCGCTGCCAGGACGTGGCTGTCCCGGCTGCGTCGCCGACGGTAGCGTCATCCCCCTCGGAGGCGAGGGGGAGAGTGCGTGGCGGTCAAGCCGACGATCCTGGCAGTGGACGACGATCCGGTCGTCTCCAGGGCGGTGACCAGGGACCTGCGCGCCCGCTACGGAGGCGACTACCGCGTGCTGAGCGCGACGTCGGGCGAGGAGGCCCTGCAGCTCCTCGCCGAGCTCGCGCTGCGCGACCGCCCGGTCGCCCTGGTGGCCTCGGACCAGCGGATGCCCCGGATGACCGGGATCGAGGTGCTCGCGGAGGTGCGGCGCCAGTCACCGGCCACCAAGCTGCTCCTGCTCACGGCGTACGCCGACACTGACGTCGCCATCAAGGCGATCAACGAGATCGGTCTCGACTACTACCTGCTCAAGCCGTGGGACCCACCCGAGGACCGGCTCTACCCCGTCATCGACGACCTGCTCAGCGACTGGAGCAACGACCACCCGGACCGCGACTCGATGGTCCGTGTGGTCGGCCACCCGTGGTCGGACCAGACCGCCGACACCAAGACGTTCCTCGCCCGCAACCACGTGCCCTACCGCTGGCTCGACATCGAGCGCGACGACGAGGCCCAACAGCTCGTGGAGCTCGCGGGCGCTGGACCGGCCGAGCTGCCGTTGGTCCTGGTCCCCGACGGCGAGACCCTGCGTGCCCCCTCCGCCCTCCAGCTGGCCGAGGCCCTCGGGCTGCGCACGCGACCAGAGCAACCGCTCTACGACCTGGCCATCGTCGGGGCCGGGCCGGCCGGCCTCGCCGCCGCCGTCTACGCGGCGTCCGAAGGGCTGCGGACCGTGGTGGTCGAGCGCGACGCACCGGGCGGCCAGGCCGGGACCAGCGCCTCGATCGAGAACTACCTCGGGTTCCCGAAGGGCCTGTCCGGTGCCGACCTGACCCGCCGCGCAGTCGCGCAGGCGTCGCGGTTCGGGGCCGAGATGGTGCTGGCCCGCGACGTCGTCGGGTTCGAGGAGCGCGGCCCCGTGCGGGCCGTCCTGCTCGAGGGCGGTGGCGAGATCGAGGCGCGAGCGCTGCTCATCACCACCGGTGTGTCCTACCGCCGGCTCGAGGCGGAGGGGGTGACCGCGCTCGGCTCCCGCGGGGTCAACTACGGCGCCACCGCGAGCGAGGCCGCCCAGTGCGAGGGCGAGGTGGTCTACGTCGTCGGTGCCGCGAACTCGGCCGGCCAGGCGGTGCTCAACCTGGCGCGCTACGCGCGGAAGGTGGTTCTAGTCGTCCGCGGCGAGCGGTTGGAGGACTCGATGTCGCACTACCTCGTGGAGCGGATCCAGGCGGCGCCGAACGTCGAGGTGCGGCTGCGCACCCAGGTGGTCGGCGCCCAGGGTGACGGCCACCTCGAGCAGCTCCAGCTGTGCGACGAGACGAGCGACAGCCTGGAGGAGGTCTCCACCAGCTGGCTGTTCGTCTTCATCGGCGCCGCGCCGCGCACCGACTGGCTCGGCAAGGCCATCGCCCGCGACGACAAAGGCTTCCTCCTCACCGGGCAGGAGCTGAGCGCCGCGGGCTGGGCCTGGCCGCTGGAGCGGCCGCCGTTCGTCCTCGAGACGAACGTGCCGGGCGTCTTCGCCGCCGGTGACGTACGGCTCGACTCCATGAAGCGGGTGGCCTCGGCCGTGGGCGAGGGCGCGATGGCCGTCCACGCCGTGCACCGCTACCTGGCGACCGTCTGATGACCGCCTCCGTCGAGGTCGAGGAGCTGGAGGTCCTGCCCCTGCTGGCGGGGCTCGACCGCGGCCAGCTCGCCGAGCTCGCCGCCGCTGGCGACCACGTGGCCTTCGCGCCGGGCGAGGAGCTGTTCCGGGGCGGTCAGCCGGCCGAGTTCTGGTGGCTGCTGCTCGAGGGGACCCTCGAGCTGGTCCGGCGGGTCGGGCACGAGGACACCGTCGTGGGGACGATGGGTACGCCGGGGCAGTGGGCCGGCGGGTTCCGGGCCTGGGACCCCCACGGGGTCTACATGGCCACCGGCAGGGCCGCGTCCCCGGGCCGGATGCTGCGGGTGCCCGCCGAGGCGCTCGGCGCGATGGCCCAGTCGTGGTTCCCCTTCGGGGTCCACCTCATCAAAGGGCTCCTCCAGACGGTGCGCAACATCGAGTCGACCGCCCGGCAGCGCGAGGCGCTGGTCGCGCTCGGCACCCTGGCCGCGGGCCTGGCGCACGAGATCAACAACCCGGCCTCGGCGTCCACCCGCGCCGTCGACGCCCTGCAGGGCACCGCCGACCTGCTTCTGACATCGCTGCGCCGGCTCGCCGAGGCCGGCATCTCCCCCCAGACCTACGTCGAGCTCGACGCGCTGCGCCGGACCTTGCGGGCGACCCCGCTGACCGAGAGCCCGCTGGCGCGCGCCGACCGTGAGGACGAGCTCTCCGAGTGGCTCGCCGACCATGAGGTGGCCGATGACTGGCTGGTCGCCCCGCCGCTGGCCGCCGGCGGTGCCGACCCCGCCTGGTGCGAGCGGGTGGCCGAGGCGGTCGGCGCGGACGCGCTGGACCCGGCCATGCAGTGGATCGCGAGCTCCTTGTCGGCGGCGGCGCTGCTCGCCGAGATCAAGGAGTCGACCCAGCGGGTCTCGAACCTCGTGGCTGCGGTCCGTTCGTACTCCCAGCTCGACCGCGCCTCGGTCCAGCGCATCGACCTCACCGAGGGGCTGCAGAGCACCCTCACCGTGCTCGCTCACAAGCTCGCCGGCATCACGGTGGTCCGCGAGCTCGGCGCCCTTCCCGAGATCGAGGCCATCCCCGGCGAGCTCAACCAGGTGTGGACCAACCTGATCGACAACGCCATCGACGCGATGGACGGCAGCGGGACCCTGCGCATCGCGACCTCGGCCACGGACCGGGAGGTGGTCGTGGACATCGCCGACTCCGGACCGGGCGTCCCGGCCGACGTGCTCCCGCATGTCTTCGAGCCGTTCTTCACCACCAAGGACGTCGGCCGCGGCACCGGCCTGGGCCTCGACATCTCGCGCCGGATCATCGTCGACCGCCACAGCGGCGACATCTCGGTCAGCAGGATCGGGGACGAGACGGTGTTCAGGGTCTCCCTTCCGCGACCGCACTGAGCGGGCCGGCTCCCGGTGCCGTCGCCGCGGGCCGGCTCGCCGGAGGGGTGGTCAGCCACGAGGTGCGGACCACCGACACCGTCTACCACTACGGCTGGGAGGAGTCCGTCGTCCTCGCCCGCGAGACCGGACCGCGGGAGTCGTGCGACCTCGCCGAGCGGCTTCGGGCCCGGATCGAGGGGCACGTCGACGCGCACGGCTCGGCCGAGCCGATCACGGCATCGTTCGGCGTCAGCTTCGTCCCTCCCGAGCCGCCCGACGCGCTCACGATCATCGCGAGCGCCGACGCTGCGCTCTACCGGTCGAAGTCCCAGGGCCGCGACCGGGTCACGCCGGCCACGGCCGACCCACGCGACTGACGCACCGACCCTCGCCTGCGCTGCGAGTCGGATGGATCGGCCCCGCCGCCACCGGCACCACCCACCTGGGCCGGGTCCTCTGGCCCATCCGCACTACTCGCGGCTGGGACCTTGGGCCTGCCGGACCGGCCGATTCGACCCTGTCGACGGGCCACCTCTCCGGCGCATCGTCGAGGCATGGCCCCCTCCCGACGCACTCGCGCCGACAGCGACCGCGCCACCAGCCGGCTCAGCCGCACGGGGGAGACGGCCTGGCCCGTCCTCGCCGGTGCCGTCACCGCCCTGGGCATCGTCGGCTCGGCGCACCACTACGGGCTGGTCGGCATGGTCCTCATCTTCTCCGGCGCTGCGGCCTTCGGGATGGTCATGATGTGCGCCGCCCACGCCGACCAGGGGCTGCGCGGCGTACCGGTCGTCCGCGTCGGCGCCGGTGCCGCCCTGGTCCTGGTCGTCATGCTCGGGACGATCGTCCTGCTCCCCATCGCCGGCTGGTTCGTGGTCGCCGCGGTGGCGCTCACCTCGCCGCCGGTGCTCGGTCGGCTGGACCGGCGCCGGCGCCGGCTCGCTGACGAGGAGCGGGCCCGCGGCTTCGTCGCCCAAGCGCTCTGCTCGGACCAGACGCTGGTCGACCGGTCCTTCGAGCGCATCGTGGCCAGCCTCGAGAAGGACCACACCTGGGGGGTCGACGGCTGAGTCGGCTCAGTCCAGGACGCCGCGCTGCACCGCGCGGTTGCCGGCGTTGTCGACCGCGACCGCGCGGTAATGGCCGCTGGGGCCGAGGTGCAGGTGGCACCGGCCCTTCAACCCGGACAGCTTGTCGGAGGCGGTGCACCTGTCGCCGACGATCGTGATCACCGGGGGGACGCGGTCGATGTTCACGCCCGTGACCGTCACCGCTGCCGAGCCGCCGTCCTTGGCGAGGATCATCCGGGTCAGCGACTGGTTCTTGCCGTTGGCGCGGAGCCGGACGTTCTTGGGGCAGTCGACGATGAGCTCGGAGCCCGCCGGGTCGCACTTGAACCAGACGTTGACCGAGGTGTGGTACCAGCCCGAGGACGACTTGGGCAGCCTGCTCAGCACCAGCGCCGTGATCGTCGGGTCGGTCCGGGTCAGCGTCTGCTGGGAGCCGACGTAGTTGTCGTCGCCGTCCCCGGCATAGGTCGCGGTGACCGTGCGGGGCGCGCCGTTGGGCAGGACGACGTTGAGGGTCGCCTTGCCGTTGACGAGGTCGGCGGTGCCGATCGGCGCGCCGTTGAGCGTGAAGTCCACCGGGCCGGTCGCCGTGCGGCTGCCCTGCTGCACGCCGCCGGGGAACTGGCCGGTCACGTCGGCGACGATGCTCGTCGGGCCGGCCAGCACCGCAATGGTCGTGGCGGCCTCGTCGATGTGCTGGTCGAAGGAGCTCGAGGTCGCGTCGTAGTCAGCGGGGTTGTCGGGCAGGAAGTCGGCGGTCACGAGGTAGAAGTCACTGGCGATGGTGCGGTGCAGCGGTCCACCGTCCTCGTCGAAGAGCGGGACGCTCACGGCGTGACCGCTCGGGTCGAGGTGCACCGGAGCGCCGATCTCGACGCCTGCGACGCTGAACTGGATCGAGCCGGCCGAGACGTTGTTGTCCACCTCGCCGGAGAAGACGTGCGCGTCGACCCGGATCTCCTGGCCGTAGACCGCGAACTGCTGCGATCCGCCGACGTCGACCGTCGGCGTGGTCGCGGCCTGGGCAGGCCCGGCGAGCAGCACGGGTGCGCCCAGCACGAGGGGTAGCGCCAGGCCCAGCGCCAGGCGGCGCAGCACCGGCGGGCCCAGCACCGGACTGGACGGCGCCGGACTGGACGGCGCCGGTCGACGCATCAAGCGGTGCATGCTTTCCCCTTTTGGTCCCGCCGGGCGACAGACCTGCAAACTGTAGGGGGCCCACCCTCGCAGGTCCACGACCCGTTCAGGCGGTGGCGTGGCCGACAGCCAGCGTGTTCAGCCGGCCAGCTCCCGGGGCACCTCCAGCCGAGGGATGCCGCCCAGCCCGCGCCGGTAGCGCACGTGGCCGTCATAGCGCTCCAGCGTGCGGTAGAGCGCTTGGTGCGCCGGCCACGGCAGCGGCTCCGCCCCGTCGTACCAGCTCTCGCCGAAGGAGATCCACACCGGGACCCACTCGGCCGCGTCGTCCCAGGCCCCGCGCCGCGCAGTGAGCAGCCGGTTGCGGATCTGGAACGCCGTCCGGGGCCCGTCGATGCAGTTGGGCGCGGTCGCGACCGGCCACAGGCGGAGGTCCTGGCTCATGAGGTGCACCTCGAGGTCGCGCAGCACGCGCGGGTCGACCAGGACCGTCGCGGCGTTCTCGTGCGGGGCGCGTTCCATGACGGATAAGTTCGCCCCGGCGAAGCCGATGCGTCAAGCACCTCCGGCTGCGAGGATCGACGCCGTGCGCGCCCCCGTCCCGCTCGCCACCGTCCTCATGGCGGCCCTTCTGGCCGTCTCCCCGGAGCTGAGCCCGGCCGCGTCCGGGCCGGTCGCGGCGGTCGAGCCCGCGTCCCTCGCTGTGGCCCCGGCCCCGCGGTCCGGGGCCCGGCCGCGGCTGGTCGTCGACGTGACCAGGGGCCGGCACCGCATCTCACCGCTGATCTACGGCGCCAACTTCGCCGGCAAGGCGTTCGCCGATGACGTGGACCTCCCGGTCGACCGCTGGGGCGGCAACACGACCGACACCTACAACTGGCAGGTCCGTGGCTCCAACCACGGCCAGGACTGGTACTTCACCGACTTCGCCGACTGCTGGACGGCGGCGTTCGCCTACTGCCAACGCGGCCAGGAGTACAGCGCGGCCGATGCCCAGGTGCAGCAGGACCGCTCCACGGACACCGCGACGCTGCTGACGCTGCCCCTGCTGGGCTGGGTGGCCAAGGCGGTGTCCTACACCGGCGACCACCCCTGCAGCTACCCGTCGTCGTTCAACCCGCAGGACGACCACGACCCCTACCACTCGACCTGCGGCAACGGCCGCCGCAACGGCCAGTGGCTGACCGCCGACCCGACCACGGCCGGCGTACAGGTGGGGCCGGCGTTCTCGGCACAGTGGATCGCCGCGCTGAAGGCGAAGTACGGCGACGCGCAGCACGGCGGGGTCTCGCTCTACGAGCTCGGCAACGAGCCCAACCTCTGGGACAGCACCCACCACGACTTCCACCCCCAGCCGACCACCTATGACGAGCTCTGGGCGAAGTCCCGGGACCTGGCCGTCGCGGTGAAGGACGCCGACCCGGGCGCGGCCACCGTCGGGCCGTCCGAGTGGGGCTGGCCCAACTACTTCTGCTCGGCGGCCGACCACGTCGACCAGGGCTGCTTCGCCACCTCGCCCGACCGGGCCGCGCACGGCGGCACGGACCTGTCGGCGTGGTACCTCCAGCAGTTCGCGGCCTACCAGCAGCAGACCGGACGGCGGCTCCTCGACTACTTCGACCTGCACTACTACCCCCAGGGCGGCTACTCGCCCGTCACCGACGTGACCCGGCCGCTCTGGGACCCGCGCTACACCGACCCGTCGTGGATCGGTGCGCGGATCGACCTGCTGCCCCGCATGCGGGCCTGGGTGCGCGCCAACTACCCCGGCACCAAGCTCGCGATCAGTGAGTACAACTTCGGCCTCGGCGTCACCTCCGACCCTCGGCTGCAGAACGTGGTGGAGGCCGACGCCCTCGGGATCTTCGGCCGCGAGGGGCTCGACCTCGCGACGTTCTGGCCCGATGGCAGCTCCTCGGTCCCCACCGCGGCGTTCCGGATCTTCCGCAACTACGACGGGCACCACCACGGCTTCGGCGACCATGGCGTCTCGGCCAAGAGCTCCGATCAGCGCCGGTTGTCGGTCTTCGCTGCACGCTCGGGCGCGCACGGCCCGCTGACGATCGTCGTGGTCAACAAGGCCGGATCGGCCGTCCGCACCTCGGTGCGGCTCAAGCACGCCCGTGGTGCGCGGAAGGCGAAGGCGTGGCAGTACGCCGGGGGCCGCATCGGGCGCCTCGGCGGCTTCCGCGTGCGCCACCACGCCGTCCGGCTGTCCTTCCCCGCCTCGTCGATCACGATGATCCGCGTCGCGCTGCCCCACGGTGCCGGACATTGAGCGGCGTCGAGGGCGCACAGGGGATGTTCAGGCGAAATGCAGCCACGGGGTGGCACCGCCTGCCACTGTGGTTACTCGACTTTCGTGACACCGGCGGACTGCGGCATCCGGTCCGGCCGCCACTCGGGAGGGATTCGGGATGAAGCTGATCATCGGGGCCGTGATCATCGTCTGGCTGGTGATCGGCGCCGCCGCCGCAGGCCAGCGTGGCTACTTCAGCAACGACCGGGCCGTGAACTGCAAGACCGGCGCGGACACCGGGCTGACCATCCTGGCCGGTCCGCTCAACTACGCCGGCATCAACCCCAAGGTGCACTGCTCGGCGCCGCACCCCTCGCGCTGACCCGGCTGGCGGGCCCCGCTCCGTGGCCCGCTCCGTGGCCCGCTCCGTGGCCCGCTCCGTGGCCCGCTCCGTGACCCCAGGGCGGTCTGGACTTCTAGACCGCTGCCGGTGACAACCCGGGGCGCGGTGAAGCACGATCGCCGTGCAGGTGCTTGGGGGGCGGTTCGGGGGAATCGTCAAGCCAGCACGTTCGGGGGAACCAGACATGAAGATCGCCATCGGCGTCCTGTGTGCCGCCTGGCTCGTGGTCGGGGCGTACGCCGCCGACCAGCGGCACTACTACGGCCACGGCGTGGACTCCTGCAACTCGGGTGCCACGATCGCCGCCACCATCGCGGCAGGGCCGCTCAACTACAACGGGGCCCACCCGCGGGTCTCCTGCCCGGAGCCGTCGGAGTGATCCCCGGCGTCGCGGTCGCCGACGCCGACGCCGACGGATTGCTACGCACTCGCTAGCGAGTCCATGTAGTCCTTGATCGACGGCACCGCGGTCAGCTGGGCGCGGAAGAAGTTGTTGATCAGGTTCACCACCTGGACCTTCGCCGCCTCGATGTCGAGCTCGCCCGCCTTGGCCTCGGCCCCGCCGTCGTTGGTCTCCTCCAGCGCGACCCGCAGCTTGAGCAGCGCGGCCACCAGCTCGTCCTCCTGGACGCCGTCGAGCGCCTTGACGACGGTGAGCACCAGCTCGTCGGTCTGGGTCTGCACCGTCTCCGGGGAGATCGACGAGCCCGGGGTGGCGGCGTTCTCGAGGGTCCCGATCAGCGCCCACACCTGGTAGAGCATCGTGGTGGGCTCGTCGAAGAGCTCGCGCAGGTACGCCGCGTCGAGGGTGCGGCCGGTGTAGCGGAAGACGTTGTACATCCTCTTCGCGGCCTTGCCGTAGTTGGCGTGGTCGGCCGCGAGGTATTTACGCACCTCGTTCTCCAGCTGCTCGATGTAGTCGTCGAGCGCGTCCCCGGAGACGTGCTGCACGACCTTGGTGAACGTCGGCAGCTGCCCGGCGTCGAGGTAGACCTCCTGGAAGTAGGCGTCCAGGTAGCCGTCCAGCGCGACGATGTCGCCCGACGGCGACTCCCAGGTCACGTCGATCACGTTGCTGGCGTTGGTGAGCCGCTTCTGGTCGGGGTCGGCCACCACCCAGTCGAGCTTGCACCAGCCGGGCTCGATCGCCACCTCGTCCCAGTTCAGGGTGACCGGCTCGCCGTCGACCTCGACCTCCATCCGGCCGGCCTTCACCTCGTCGAGCTTCCAGGAGATCGGGCCGCCCTTCCGCTGCGGCTCACCGCGGTGCACGCAGTCGAACGGGAAGGAGCTCCACTTCGCCTCGATGAACTGGTAGGTCGGCCCGCTCTCGTGGGCGAGCACGTGGTCCTTCATCAGCATTGCCAGCGTCGCGCACGCCTCCTCGCGGGTGGGCGCCTTGATGTTGAGCCGCTGGAAGAAGTCCGCGTCGCCCGGGTGGGTCTGGATCTTCGACTGGGCCGCGGAGCCCGACAGTGCGAGCGCGCCCTCGGCGATCCCCTCGGGGCCCTTGACCTCGACGATCTCCCCGATCCTGCGGAACCGCGCGAGGTCGGTGGCGCTGAAGTCGAGCATGGTGACCCGGTGGCCGAACACGCCGTCCTTCTCGTCGATCACGATGTCGGAGCTCTCCACCCCATCGTCCTTGGTCATCGCGGCGAGCCAGCGCTCGGTGTCCGCGGCGTCGAGCTCGATGCCGAGCCGCTTGGCCGACTCGACGAGACGGTCGACGTCCGCGGTCTCGCCGGAGCCCGCGGTGGTAGTGCCCTGGTCTGTCATGGCTGGTCCTTCCGCTGGTACGCCGGCTCGGCGCGAAGCGCGCGGAACAGGGCGGCCTGGTCCTGCGCGTCGGAAAGAGCGTGATGGGCCAACGGCCGTCCTGACAAGTACCTCGGCCCCAGCACGCTCATACTGGTCTCCGCCCAGGTGCAGTCGAGGCGCCCCATCGCGAACGCCTTGATGTCGAGCGCGGTGTAGCCGAACGGGTTCCGTCCGAGGTAGCGCTCGAAGTAGTCGGCCACGAACATCCAGTCGAAGGCGGCGTTGAAGCCGACGAACACCGGCCGCTGCGTCGCGGGCACCACGTCGGCCACCCAGTCCGCGAACCTCTGCAACGCCTCGGCGGGCGGCTCGCCCATGGTCTCCAGGATGTCGATGGAGAGCTTGCTGACCTCGAGCGCCTCCTGGGTGGAGCGCTTGTCCTCGGGCTTCAGCTCGACGTAGAACGTCGACTCCTCGGGATCGTCGACCAGGCACGCGCCGATCGAGAGCAGCGCGTAGTCCGCCGGGGTGGCTCCGCCGGTTTCGACGTCGACCGAGATGAAGCACTCCGCGAGGTCGCGGTCGGGTCCCCTGCCTCGGCTCACCCGTCGAGCGTGCCACACGGTTGAGTGCCCGCACTCAGACTCGCTGAGCGCGCCGAGCCTGCCCAGACCGGTGCGTACCGCGGCCCAATGAGCCCATGACCACGACCGTGGACAGCTGCCCGCGTTGCGGCTACGTCCTGCTCCAGCCCGCCCCGCCCTTCGATCAGCCCTTCGATCAGCCCGTCGACCAGCCCGTCGACCAGCCCGCCCCACCCCCGCCACCGGTGCTGTCGTACGCCGTCCCCTACCGCAACGCCGTACCACCCGCACCACCCGCGGCGGCCGCCGCGCCCGCTGCCCGCGCCGGCCTCAGCGCCGCCTCGGTGCCCAAGCTCCTGCTCGGGCTGGGCGCCGTCTGCCTGCTCGTCGCCGCGGTGATCTTCCTCGCCGTCGCCTGGTCGTGGCTGGGCATCGGTGGACGGACCGCGGTGCTGGTCGGGCTGACTGCGCTGAGCGCCGTCTCGGCCCAGTGGCTGGCCCGGCGCGACCTCACGATCGCCGCCGAGGCACTGACAACCGTCGCGCTCGGGCTGGTCGTGCTGGACCTGGTCGGCGCTCGCGATGCCGGGTGGCTCGACTTCGCGACCGACCGTGCATTCCTGACCCTGGTCGGCGCCGTCCTGCTCGTCCTCTCGGTGGCGCTGTGCCTCCAGAGCTCGCCGCTGTCCGTCCCGCAGCTCACCGCTCCGCTCGGGCTCGGGCTGGCCGCGCTCGGCATCGAGATCGACACGACCCACCCGCGCCTCGTGGCGACCACCTGCGTGCTCGCGTTCGCAGCGCTCGCCGTCCTGGCGACCAGGCGCGGGCTGGTCGTGCTGCCGTGGACCGCGGCCACCGGCGCTGCACTCCACTTCGTGGCGCTGACCGGGCTGGTGCTCACCGACGCCAGCGAGCACCCGACCCTGCGCGGGCTGTGGCTCGAGGGCCATGGGGTGGGGCTGGTGGTCCTGGCGGCGCTGGTGCTGCTCCCCTGGGCGGTGGTCGGGGAGCTGGACGACCTGCGGCAGCTGGTGTGCGCAGTCTCGGTGTCGATCCTGACGTTCGCAGCCGCCCTGCCCGTCTTCGACGAGGGCGCGACGGCTGTCACGCTCATGGCCGCGGTCGGCTCGGTGGCCTGGGCGGTCGTCGCGGGCGCAGCCCCGCCGCGGTGGTACGCCGTGCCGCGGGTGCCCCTGGTCGGTTCGCTGCTGGTGCTCGCTCCGGTGCCGGTCTACCTGGGCGGGCAGTCGGTCGCGAACCTCTTCTCGGTGGCCGACCCGTTCACCGCCGACTGGCGGGTCCGGCTGCACCCGGAGGTGCACGTCGCCTCGCCGTTGCTGCTCCCCCTGGCGGTGGCCGTGGTGCTGCTGGCGTGGGCACTGACCGTGCCCCGGCCGCCTCTGGTCCGCTACCAGCTCGCCGGTGTCGTCGGGCTGACCGTCATGCTGACCGCCGCTCAGTACCCGCTGCCGCTCGCGCTCTTCGTCGCCGTGCTCGGTCCGTTCGGCCTCGTGCTGGCTGCGCCGAGCGCCGTCCTCACGCTGCTGGTGCTCGGCGAGATCACCCTCGTCGCGGCGTACGTCATGATCCGCAGGAACGACGGGGCCGCCGTCGTTGCCGGGCTGGTGCTCCCGCTCGCGGCGGCGGGCTTGCTGTGGACGGGTAGCCACCTGCTCGACCTGCGCGTCGACCGGACGTCGTTGCTGGTGCTGGTCGCGCTCGGCCTGCTCGCGGTGGCGGTCCCCCGGCCGGAGCTGGCGCTGGTCTCGGTGGTGGCGGCCGCGAGCGGGGCGCTCGTCTCGATCCCGCTGGCCCCCGACGTGTCGGTCTCGCTCGCCGTGCACCTCACCGCGGCCGGAGCGCTCGTCACGGCCTCAGCGCTCGTTCACCGCGACCACCGGGCGCTGAGCTGGCTGGGTGGGCTGCTGCTCGCGGGCGCGACCTGGGTGCGGCTCTACGACGTCGGCGTCCATGCCCCGGAGGCCTACACGCTGCCAGCGGCGCTGGCGCTGGTCGCGGTCGGGCTGCACCGGCTGCACCGCAGCCCCGCGCTCGACTCCACGACCGCGCTGCTCCCTGGGCTCGCGCTGGCGCTGGCGCCGACGCTGCTGTGGGCGCTTGTGGACCCGCTCTCGACCCGGGCCGTGCTTGCCGGGCTGGCGGCGCTGGTGCTGGTGCTCGCCGGGTCGGTGCTGCGGTGGAGTGCCCCCGTGGTCGTGGGCTGGTCGGCCGGGCTCGCGCTGGTGCTGCGCGAGCTCGCGCCGTACGCCGCCCAGACGCCGCAGTGGGTCCTCATCGGCGGTGCCGGGGCGCTGCTGATCACGGCCGGGATCTCCTGGGAGACCCAGGTGCGGGAGCTGCGCCGGGCGGCGGGCTACCTGGGTCGGCTGCGCTGACCCACTCGGCTGACAGACTGGCTCGGTGCTGCCCCGGTTCGAGGTCGTCGCGCGGCGCCGGCCGGTCCAGCTCGCGGTCGACGACAGCGGGGCACCTGTGGCGCCGTACGTCGCGACGCAGGCCGACTCGGGCGACCTGACGCTGTCCAGCGGCTCGGTCACGCTGACTGCGACCTTCGGCGACCGGGTGGCGCTGCACGTGACCACCGACGGCCGGACCACCAGCCATCGCAGCCGCCGCAGCGGCCGGCCGGAGGCGCGCGTCGAGGCGGTGGGGCTGACACTCACGGGGCCGCAGGTCACGGCGTTCACCCGCGAGGAGGGCGCGTGGGTGGCGCGGGCACGCCACGACCTCACCGACCGGCACGACGTGCACGACGAGGCCTGGCTGGCCGCGCTGTCATCCGGGTCCCGGCTGGGGCGGTTCGGGCAGCTCGGCCTGCGCGACCTGCGCGTCGTCAGCCACGCCGACGGGTCGCCCTACCTTGCGGACCGCGACCTGCTGCTGACCGCGACGAGCGCCGGGCCCGGCGGCTTCCCGACCGGGCACTGCTCGGTGTGGTCCCTCGACCTCGAGACCCTGGAGCTCACGCACCGTGCCGACCTGTTCCAGCGCCGGCCGGGCGTCGGCGGCGTCGACGGCGTCTACGGCGACCACGCCGCGCACCTGGTGCACGACGGCGACCGCTGGCTGCTGGCCGCCAGCACCTGGGGCGACTTCGACCGAGCGAAGCGGCCGGTGTCGGTGACGGTCGCCGAGTCCTCCGCCGACCTGACCGCCGGCGTGCACGTGCTGGCGAGCCGGCCGCTGCACCTGCCGACCGAGGGGTTCCGGTCCGTCGGCGTCTGGGATCCGCACCTGGTTCGCTCAGACGACGGCTGGCTGGTCGGCTACGTCAGCGCGACGCGCTACTTCCGCTTCCACCCGGTGCTGGCCGGCGGCCCGGCGCTCGACGCGCTGGGGGTCCGCGCCGTCGGCTCGGGTCGCGAGACGGAGGGCACCACCCTGGCCAGGGTGGACGGCGGGTGGCGGGTACTCGCGAGCGACAAGCATCGCCGGGTCTATCCCGTGCTCGACCTCGAGCTGCGCGAGGTGGGCACCCTCGACGCGGCCTATCCGACCAACATCCCGTGGCCCACCCTGGTCGCGCTCGACGACCGGAGCCTGCTGGTCGGCTTCAACGGGGCGCCGTACGGCGGGCGGTTGGTCGGCTACGGCAGCCACGGCGAGGTCGTGATCCAGCGGGCGACCGGCTGATCAGTCGCTGACCATGAGCAGCGGCCGGACCGCGTTGCGCGCGGCGTGGATCCGCGACTTCACGGTCCCGAGCGGGATGTCGAGCAGCGCGGCGATCTCGTTGTAGTCGAGCTCCTGCACGTCGCGGAGCACCAGGGGCTCGACCAGCTCCGGGTGGTCGCTGCCCAGCACCTCGAGTGCCTCGAGCAGGTCCAGCCGGCTGCCGGCGATGACGCTGGTCGTGCGGGGGTCGGCGTGCATCGGGAGATCGTCGCTGAGCCGCTCGGCCGCGCGGCGCTTGAGCGAGCGGTAGGTCGAGCGGGCGCTGTTGGACGCGACGGCGTGCAGCCAGGTCGTGAACCGGCTGCGCCCTCCGAACTGGCCGATCTTGGTGGCCACCAGCAGCAGGGCGTCCTGAGCGGCCTCCTCGGCGTCCTCGGGGAAGAGCAGCATCCGCCCGCAGATCCGACGTACGCGCGGCTGGATCTCGGCCAGCAGCTGGTCGAGCGCGGGTCGGTCGCCCGCCGCGGCTCGCGCGGCCAGCTCGTCGAGTTCGTCGGCCTCCACGGACCTCACCCTAGGACGGTGCTGAACAGGGGCCGTGGGAGGAGCGACCCAACCCTTCCGTCCTCGGCACCGTCAGGGAAGTGAGAGCACGGCGTGGAGCGCATCGGGCGCGCCACGACTCCCGAGATCCGGAGGAACCATGAAGCTCAGCACCCTCGTTCGCGGCAGGGTCGGCACGGTCGTCGTCGCCGGCGCCGTGGCCGCACTGGCCGGCACCGGCGCCTCGGTCGCCGCAGGTCAGATCACGTCCGCCCAGATCAAGGACGGCACGATCCAGACCGCCGACCTGACGAAGAACAACTTCGCCAAGTTCACCTCCACCGAGAACGTCGTCTCGGCCACCACTCCCGTGAGCACCGACCCGTCGTTCTCCGGCGCCCGCGTCGTCGCGGTCAGCGCCGCGGGCAACACGCCGCTGGCCACCCTGGTCCTCGACAAGGGCACGTGGCAGCTCAACGGCACCGCCCAGTTCTGGCACAAGGGCCCCGGCGCCCCGTCCGACCCCGACTTCGGCGTGGTGACGGTGCCCGGTCTCCAGGACGGCTTCACCACGAACTGGACCGGCGACGTCCCCGACGGTGGCGCGAACGCCGCCCAGGTCTCCTTCAACGGCACGATCAAGATCACCGCCAACGACACGCCGGTCGTCATCACCGGCTCGTTCACCGGCGGCAACTCCGGCCAGGCCGGGGTCTCGGTCCAGGCGACCCAGTACGTGTACGTGAAGCTGTTCCACGGCGGTCAGCCCGGCTGAGCCCTGCCCCAGCCACGGTGATGCGGGCCCTCTTCCCCGGGCCGGTCACGCGGGCCGCGCCTCCTCGTCAGGCGCGGCCCGTTCCTCGTCTCGCGACGTGAAAGCATGACGCCCGTGTCCCTGCCCGCCCGTCTCGGTCGGCTGGAGCGTGTCGACCGCCTCGGCTCGGGAGGGTTCGCCACGGTCTGGCTCTACCACGACGCCGAGCTCGACTCGGACGTGGCGGTCAAGGCGCTCGCCGAGAACTGGTCACAGCGGCTCGACGTGCGCGAGCGGTTCCTCGAGGAAGCGCGGATCCTGCGCCGCGCCGACTCCGACCACATCGTGCGGGTCTACGACATCGGCGAGGTCGACGGCACGCCGTACTTCGTGATGACCTACGCCGACCAGGGCTCGCTGGCGCGGCACCTCGTGCCGGGCCAGCCGCTGTCGACGGCCCGCTCGGTCGACCTGGTGACGCAGGCGGGGGCCGGGCTCTCGGTCCTGCACGAGCACGGCGTCGTGCACCGCGACATCAAGCCGCAGAACCTGCTGCTGCGTTCCAGTGGCTCGCTCGGCGACCGGCTGCTGGTCGCCGACCTCGGTGTCGCGAAGGCGCTGCTGCACGCCTCCGGGCTGACCCAGGTCGTCGGCACGCCGGCCTACATGGCGCCGGAGCAGGCCACCGGCGGCGGCATCGACGTCCGTGCCGACGTGCACGCGCTGGCCGCGGTCGCCTACCAGATGCTCACCGGGCGACTGGCGCGTGAGGGCTCGATCTCCGAGCTGGTGGACGCGACCCTGCCGGTCGCCCCCTCGCGGCTGGTCCCCACGCTCCCACCGGACCTCGACGAGGTGCTGCTGCGCTCCCTGGACCCGAACCCGGACGCGCGCTACTCCTCCATCGACGCCTTCGTCGACGCCTTCGTCGACGCCTTCCGTGCCGCGCTGCCGCTCACCGTCTCCCGGCCGGCGCCCGGCTCGCGGGTCACCCGCTACCGCACCCCCGACACCTCCTATGCTCCCCTGCCCTCGGCGCCTCCCACGCGCTCCGCGCCGGTGCTGCTGACGCTGATCTGCCTGCTGGTCTTCGCGGCCGCGTTCGGCGCGGCGTACGCCGTGACGACCGTGCTGGGCTGAGCTCAGCGCACTCGCGACGCCCAGGGGGCTAGGTTCGTGCCATGCCGAGCGACCTCACCCTCAAGGCCATGAACGCGGTGCACCGGACCGTTCTCACCCTGACCCGGGGCCGCGTGGGCTGGACGGCCTCGAACATGCCGGTCCTGGAGCTGACGACAACCGGTCGGCGCAGCGGTCAACCCCGGACCGTCATGCTGACCTCGCCCCTCCAGGAGGGCTCGACGATCGTCGTCGTCGCGTCTCGCGGGGGAGACGACACCGCACCCTTGTGGTACCGGAACCTCTGCGCCAACCCCACCGTCAAGGTGAGCTTCCAGGGTCGCTCGCCCGTCGAGATGCACGCGCGGGTGGCCTCGGCCGAGGAGCGGGCCCGGCTCTGGCCCCTGATCGTCGCCGACCACAGCAACTACGCCGACTACCAGACCAGGACCCAGCGGGAGATCCCGCTCGTCCTGCTTGACCCCCTGGGCTGACTGTTCCTCAACCTCGCAGGAGCTGCCGGTTCAGTCGGCCTTGCGCTCGCGCCACCAGTGGATGCCGGCGGGGATGAGCATGAGCAGCAGGAGGCCGAGGATCAGGTAGTCGATGCGCTTGGCCAGACCCGGGAAGGTGTCGCCAACGAAGTAGCCGGTCAGCGTGATGCCGAGCACCCACAGCAGCGCGCCGACCAGGCTCCAGACGAAGAACCGTGGCCGTTTCATCTTCGACGCGCCGGCGACCAGCGTGATATAGGTGCGCACGACCGGGACGAAGCGCCCGATCACCAGCGCCTTGCGGCCGTGCTTGTCGAAGAACGCCTCGGTGCGGTCGAGGTGGCTGCGCTTGAGGATCTTGCCGTCGTGCTCGTAGACGACAGGTCCGACCCGTTCGCCGATCTCGAAGCCGAGCACGTTGCCCAGGAATGCCGCGCCAACCAGCAGCACGCAGGCGACGAGGAGGTCGAGCAGCACGGAGCCGGGCACGACGGAGAGCTGCTCGCCTGCGATGAAGACCCCGATCGCGACGAGCAGCGTGTCGCCGGGCAGGAACGGGAAGAGCAGCCCGCACTCGATGACGATGATGGCGAGGCTCACCCAGAAGAACCCGGTGCCGAACCGGTCGAGCATCCGTTCCGGGTCGAGCCAGGTGATGCCGAACAGCAAGGGGGCGAGCAGCGGCTGCGCCATGGCTGCCCTCCCGTTCAGCTCACGTGCCGTGGTGTTGCAGGTCCCGGTAACCCAAACCCATCCGGTTCACCGGCCGGGGCACTAGCCGCCCGGTGGCCAGCATCAGCGCGATGACGACGATGCCCAGCCCCGCGACGGTCCACGCGCCGAGCGGCGTGCCCAGCAGCGGCCAGGCCGCGAGCGCGGTGACCGCGGGCACGACGAACAGGTGGCTGCTGGCGCTGGTCGCACCTCGGCGTCGCACGAGGGCGAAGAAGAGCAGTGGCGCTCCCACGCCGGCAACCAGCGCGAGCCATGCGAAGACCGCGAGGTCGGGCCCGGTCAGCGGGATGCTGAGGTCGCCGGCGAGGGGCGCCCAGACGGCGAGCACGGCGAGCCCGCCGACCACCTCCAGGCAGGCGACTGCGGCCGGTCCTGCACCTGTGGTCACGCGCGACTGGAGCGCTGTGCCGCCGGCCAGCCCCGCGAGCCCGGCCACCGCCCACAGCAGCGACGCCAGGTTGGGCGGGCGGCCGACACTGTCCGCCAGCGTGACCAGGACGCCGAGCACGCCGAGGCCGATGCCGAGCCACTGGGCCGGCCGCAGCCGCTCCCAGCCGGACGCGGCCCCGATCGCGGCGACCACGAGGGGCGACGAGCACGCGATCAGCGACGTGGTGCCGGCGCTCAGGCCGTCAGCCATGGCCGAGTAGAACGCGCCGAACTGCACCGCGAAGAAGGGCACGCCGACGCCCAGCAGGGCCAGGGCCTGCCGTCCGCGCGGCCAGTCCTCGCGGCGCACCAAGGCCACGGCCGCGAGCACGACGGCTGCGAGCGCGAACCGCCACACCGTCACGGCCAGCGGAGCCATCGACCGGGTGGCGATCGAGCCGACCAGATAGCCGCTGCTCCACACCAGGACGGAGGCGACGCCGAGCGTGTCCAGCCGTAATGCCTTCATGCATTACACCCTGCTACTGCCCATGTAACATGTCAACCCGTTACCATGGCACCATGGCGTTTCGCAGTGGCAACGGGGCGGCGTGGCTGGACCTGATGTCGACCCTGTCCGGCCGTTACCACGGCCAGCGAGTCGACGCCATCGACAGCGTCGAGTCACTGCGCGCCTGGCTGCGCGAGTTCGGCCTCGAGCCGGTCGGCGCCGTGACCTCGGACGACGTCACGCTCACGCTCGAGACCCGCGAGCTCCTGCACCGGCTGGCCGTGGCCGCGGTCCGGGGCACCCGGCCCGCTCCGGCCGACGTACGCCGCCTCAACGCGGTCCTGGACCTCGACGCCGGGCTGCACGTCGCGGCCGGAGAGACGGCGTTGCGACCGCGCCGGCCGGCCTCGGTCGCCGACGCGCTCGCCCGGCTGGCCCGCGCGGCGGTCACCGACCTGTCCGGTCACGGTCCCGGCACCCTCCGGGCCTGCGGGGACGACACCTGCTCGAGCATCTTCCTCGACCTCAGCGGTCGCCGCCGGTGGTGCACCGACCTGAGCTGCGGCAACCGCACGCGGGTGCGCGCGCACCGCCAGCGGGTCAGCTCCTGAGCCGCGCTTGGTCGAGGCTCAACCCGTCGCGCTCGTCATCCCATGCGGCACCGGCGATCCGCCAGCCCTCCGGCGTACGCACGAAGAGGAAACACTTCATCCCGCGGCCCGACCTCTCCTCGCCGTCCTGCCGCCACTGCTTGGCGTAGCTGCACCAGTGCTGAGCGATGTCACCGAAGACCTCGGTGCGTCCCTCGAGCTCCCACTCGCTGAAGTCGGTGATCGCCCCGCCGGTGAGGAGCTCCCGCCGCGGCGCGACGAAGCCGGGGACGTCGTAGCTCATCGGCTCGCCGCCGCAGGTGCGGACGATGACCGCGGCGGGCAGGAAGAGCGCCGGCAGGGCGTCCAGCCGCTCCGCACAGCCCGGGCCCGACGTGAACGCCGCGAAGAACGTGCGCACGACGGCGGCGATCTCCGCGGCGTCGATGGCGACGGGGTGGACCGCGTCGGTCATCGCGGCAGGCCGATCGGGTTCACGGGCGGCAGCGCCGTGCGGGCGGCGGCCGCCAACGGCGTGGCGAGCTCCACGATCCGTTCGGTCGCCTGCGAGCCGGCCAGCGTCCACGGCTGCTGCGCCAGCTCGTCGGTGAGCGCCTCGGCGCGGTCAAGCAGCGCCACGCCGTCGGGAGTCGCCCGGCCATCCCCGTCGAGCAGCCCGCGGTCAGCGAGCCGAGCGGCGCTGGCCTCCCACTCCTCGTCGGTCCAGCCCCGGTTGGGCTGGAGAGATTCGCGCGCCAGGTCGTGCCCGGAGCGCAGCACCATCGTCGACAGCCCGTCGAGGCCGACCGCGAGCTGGGCCAGGACGTGGCCGTCGCCGCGAAGCTCGCGCAGCACGGTTGCCGCCTGCCACAGGACGGCGAGGGGCTCGTCGGGCCACGGGAGCGCGGCGTTGGCAGCACCGAGCGCCCGGCCACCGGTGGGCGCGGCCGCGGCGACCTCCTGGAGAAGTGTGGCGACCTCGGCGACGTCCTGGCCGTCGAGGAGCCGAGCCAGGGCGGCGACCGACCCAGCGAGCCGGGCGACCAGCGCTCGCTCGGGCGCGGCCAGCTCCCACACCGCAGGGATGGCGCGTTCGACCATGCGGGGAGCGAAGTTGGCATACAGCGCGGTCGTCACGGCGGCCGGCGCCAGGCCGAGCGGTGCCGAGCGGCTGGCGAAGTAGCCGCGCCAGAAGCCGCGCAGCCCCGCGGCCTCGAACGCCGCCCGCCCCTCGGGCGCGAAGTAGGTGACCGCGTGCAGCGGCTCGAAGAGCGTCCACATCATGCGGGCCGGAATCATGCGGGCCGGCGTCGTGCGGGCCGGCGTCGTGCGGGCCGGCGTCATGCCGTCACCGCCGGTCCGGCACCCGCCTGCGGACGGCTGATCTCCATGAACACGGTGGGGTCCGCGAGCGGGACGAACCCGTGCCGCGCGTAGACGTCGTGGGCATCGCGGGTCGCGAGCAGGATCCGGCGGCAGGTGGCCAGTGCTGGGTGCTCGAGCGCCGCGTTGGTCAGCGCCCGGCCCAGGCCCCGACCGCGGTGGGCGGGGTCGACGTAGACGTCGGCCCAGTAGGCGAATGTGGCGCGGTCGGTGACCATCCTGCCGAAGCCGACGAACGCGCCGTCCCTCGTCACGGCGGAGAAGCAGAGGCTGTGCTCGACCGCTGCGTCGAACACCGAGCGGTGCAGCCCGCCCGACCACCAGTACGACGACTCGAGCCAACCGAAGAGCCGCTCCCTGTCGATCACGTCGCGATCGTCGGTCACGACGTAGTCACCCGCCATCTCCACCCGCACCCCCCGAGCATGTCACCGCCGCTACCCTTGAGGTGACCCGCGCCACCCCTGCGGGTCGACCCGACACGACGCCACACCACCCCCGTGGCCACACAGGAAGCGCGGACCATCCATGTCCTTGCACGAGAGCTCTGACGTATTCGAGGCCGGCCACGACCACGAGCAGGTCGTCTTCGCCAACGACCCGGCCAGCGGACTCCACGCGATCATCGCGATCCACTCGACCGCCCTCGGCCCCGCGCTCGGCGGCACCCGCTTCTTCCCCTACGCCTCCACCGCCGACGCCCTGGCCGACGTGCTCGACCTCTCGCGCGGGATGTCCTACAAGGCCGCCCTCGCCGGGCTCGACCTCGGCGGCGGCAAGGCCGTCATCATCGGCGACCCCGCCCAGGTGCGCGCCCGCGGCGGTACCGAGGCGCTGTTCCGGGCCTACGGCCGGTTCGTGCAGTCCCTGGGCGGCCGCTACTACACCGCGTGCGACGTCGGCACGTTCTCCGGCGACATGGACGACATCGCGCGCGAGTGCGACTACGTAACCGGGCGCACGGTCGCCCACGGCGGCGCCGGCGACAGCTCGGTGCTCACGGCGTACGGCGTCTTCCAGGGCATGCGGGCCGCCGCCCAGTTCTCCTGGGGCGCCCCCAGCCTCGAGGGCCGCACCGTCGGCGTCGCGGGCGTCGGCAAGGTCGGCCACCACCTGGTGACCCACCTCCTGCAGGAGGGCGCCGGCGTCGTGGTGACCGATGTCAACGCGGCCGCTCTCGAGCGGGTGCGCGGCGAGCACCCCGAGGTGCGCGTCGTGTCCAGCACTGAGGAGCTGGTCGCCAGCCCGCTCGACGTCTACGCCCCGTGCGCGATGGGCGGCGCGCTGACCGACGAGGTCGTCGAGGTGCTGAGCGCGAAGATCGTGTGCGGCGCCGCCAACAACCAGCTCGCGCACGCCGGGATCGAGAAGGCCCTCGAGGAGCGCGGCATCCTCTACGCGCCCGACTACTGCGTCAACGCCGGCGGGCTGATCCAGGTCGCCGACGAGCTCGAGCCCACCGGCTTCAGCTTCGACCGCGCCAAGCAGCGTGCGAGCGCGATCTACGACACGACCTCCGCCGTCTTCGAGCTGGCCCGCCACGACGGCGTCCCGCCCGCCATCGCCGCCGACCGGCTCGCCGAGCGCCGCATGCACGACGTGGGCCGGCTGCGCGGGATCTGGCTGGGCTGAGTCACTCCGGCCTCACCGGACGCAGGGGTCACCGGATCTCCGGTGACTCCTGCACTTCTGCAGCGAGATGTCCGTGTAGAAGTGCCGGGGTCACCGGATCTCCGGCTCTTCTGAGGTGTCCGTGGGCGCCCCCGGCCCCTGTCTCGCGTCGCCGTGCCCGCTTTCCGGCGCCCGCGCGCCCAGTGCGACCACAGGGGCGCCAGTGGCGCCTCTTCTTGGGCAATCCCTGCACTTCTCGGGTGTTGCAACGCCCCAGAAGTGCAGGGATCCCAGGTGAACCTGGGATCCCGACACGGCCCCTGGAGCTGAAGCCGGGTCGTGTGCCTGAGACCGCGGCCCAGGGCGGGCTCAGGCACACGACCCGACACCGTGGGACCAGAGAGGCTGGTGAGGCAGCGGGCATGGGGGCCGCCGGGTGGGCGGTGGCCCAGCAACCCGTCATCCACGCGCGGACAACGGTTGGCAATCCACCGCCCCCCGGGGGACAACGGTTGCCAGCCCACCGCCACCCCGGGGTGCCCCGGGTGAGGCGGCCGCGCATGCGGCGGCGGGCGGAGCCCGCCGTATGCGCGCGGATATCAGACCGGCCGGGACCCGCAGTCAAGGACGCCGCAGGCGCCGCGCAGCGGTGCCGAAGGCATCCTTGACTGCGGGTGCCGGTCTGATACGCGCGCGGCCGCCCGGCAAGCAGGAACGGCAAGCGAGGTCACGGCGGCGAGGTCACGACACATCACCGGCGCAGCGGCATACGCCACCCCAGGCCAAGGCCGGGGGAACCGCTCAGAAGCGAGGATCAGTCGCGCGAGGGCTCGACGTAATCGGCCCACTTCTCGAGCACCTCGGGGTCTACGTCCTCGGTGGGCTCGCTGCCCCCCTTGTGGAGCTCACTGGCCAACGCACCGAAGTCCGTCTCGTGAGTGCGGTACTTCAGGTCGCGAGCGACCTTCGTCTGCTTGGCTTTTG
>Ga0068860_100001299_pt1 | contig 27137 bp, 28 predicted proteins | sample KBSSwiS32_FD_66597 | JGI IMG/M metagenome (GOLD analysis project Ga0068860, IMG submission 66597) | Switchgrass rhizosphere microbial communities from Kellogg Biological Station, Michigan, USA - KBS Switchgrass S3-2 | ecosystem: Host-associated > Plants > Roots > Rhizosphere > Soil ...
AGAGAGCGCCGGCGGCCGGATCTTCGCAACCTTCGCCGACGGGCTTGTCGCGCGAGAACGGACCGGTGGGGCTCACCTGAGTGCCGGTGCGCGGCAGGTGGCCCTGGAACAGATCGCGCACGTTGATGGTTTGTACGTCGAAGCCGGTGAGGAAGATGTCGAACGCGAGCGTCGGCACGCCCCAATCGGTCCAGAGCACCACCCGCGCTTGAGCCGCGGCGGAGAACGAGTTGCCGATCGACAGCAGGGTCGTGGCGCCGGTCGGGTTTTCGAGATCGACCCGAAAGTAGGGAAACAGCAGCGTCGCCGCCGGTTGGTCGTCGAGGCGGCAGTTGCCGGAAAGCGCCCCGGCGTGGGCCGTAGGCGCCCCGTCGAGGCATCCCGCCAGGAGGCAGAGGCAGAGTGTGGCGCCGCGGATCGATCTCATCAGGTGTTCTAAGGGGGTAGAGTAGGGGACCTATGAGCGAAATTTTAGTGCAAATCGGCGGTTCCAGGCGAGAGGGCGAGGCGGCTGCCCCCCCGGCGCGGCGGCAAGGGCGTCCCGAGTGGCTGCGCATCCGCCTGGCGACACCCACTCAATACCATAAGGTCCGCGAGCTGGTGGACCGGCTCAATCTTCATACGGTGTGCCAGGAGGCGCGTTGCCCCAACATCTATGAGTGCTGGGGCGAGCACGGAACGGCCACCTTCATGATCCTGGGCGATGTCTGCACCCGGCGTTGCGGCTTCTGCGCCGTCACCTCCGGCCGGCCGGCCGCGGGCGTCGACGGGCAAGAGCCCGAGCACGTCGCCGAAGCGGTCGCGGTCATGGGGCTGCGCCACGCGGTGATCACCTCGGTCGATCGCGACGACCTCGCGGACGGCGGCGCGGGGCATTTCGCCGCGGTGATCCAGGCGATCCACCGCCAGAGCCCGGGAGTCGCGGTCGAGGTCCTGACGCCCGATTTTCGTGGCGTGCCGGACGCGCTCGACACGGTGCTCGCGGCCAAGCCGCAAGTGTTCTCGCACAACATGGAGACCGTCCCCCGGCTCTACCGCAAGGCGCGCCCGGGCAGCCGCTACGACCGGTCGCTGGGATTGCTTGCCGAGGCGGCGGAGCGGAAGGCGGCGGGGCGGTACCGCGGCACGATCAAGACCGGGATCATGCTCGGTCTCGGCGAGACGCGGGAAGAGATCGAGGCGACGCTTCAGGACATCCGCTCCGCGGGGGTCGAAGTTCTCACCATGGGTCAATATCTGCAACCGACCACCAAGCACCTGAGCGTCGACCGCTGGGTGAGGCCGGAGGAGTTTGCCGAGCACCGCGAATTCGCGCTTTCGCTCGGTTTCGGCCATTGCGAGTCGGGGCCGCTGGTGCGCAGCAGCTATCACGCGCACGAGCACGTGGTCGCCGGCTGAGGCCGGCTTTCCACCGGCAGCGGTTGCGCCGGACTCCTCGCTCCTTCGGGCGCCTTCGGCAGCGGCCAGTCGCTGCGGGTCCAGCGAAACCGCTGCCGGCGCCTGCTGTCACGTTCACCGCACCTGGCGCACCAAGATTAGTGAACCTTCGTACGGTGCCGCCTCTCTCCGGTGGCCTCGGAGCCGTTCCGGGCCTTGGACCGTGGTGTCACTCGGCGACAGAGCTTCCTTCGGCAGGTCCGCCATGATGCTTGCTACCTTAGAGTCCGTTCGGACGCCCCCCTCCCGCATTCCTCGGCCGTCGCTGCGCGACGCCGCGGTCCCGACCGAGTTCTTGGGACCGAGCGGCGCCGTCCGGCGGCTGATCGACCACCTCGACCTCGCGAGCCGGGGTTTCGATCCGGTCTTGATCCAGGGCGAGACCGGGTCGGGCAAGAGCCTGGCGTCGCGCATGCTGTACGAGCTGTGCGGCGCCGACTCCGGTTGGACGGCGATCTCCGCCGACGCGTTCGACGAGCGTCTCTGCTCGCGCCTGGTCCACGAGCGGCGCGAGTCGCCGCCGTCGCTGCTGGCGATCGAAGAGGTGGGCGACCTTTCCGGCACGGCGCAACGCCGGCTGCTGCGCCTGCTCTCGTCGCGCGAAGGGCCGCGGGTGATCGCCACCACCAGCCGGGACCTGAATCTCGACGTCCTGCGCGGTACCTTCCTGCGCGCGCTGCTCGATCGGCTGGCGAGCTTCGCGGTCACCGTGCCGGCGCTCCGCGATCGGCGGGAAGACCTGCCGACGCTGGTCGAGAAAATCCTGGTCGAGCTCGCCACTCGCTATCGCAAGAGCGTCCGCGGGGTGAGCGCCGAAGCGCTCGATCTCCTGCTCGAGCACTCCTGGGGCGGCAACCTCCGCGAGCTGCGGCACGAGCTGGCCCGCGCCCTGCTGTTGACTCCGGCGGGGGAGGAGATCGCGGCGACCGCGTTATCGCCCGACCTGGTGCGCGGATCTCGTAGCGGCAGATGGACTTCCAGCCTGCGCCAGCGCGCCCGCGAGATCGAGCGGAGCCTGCTCACACGGGTGCTCGAAACCAACGGCTGGAACGTCTCGGCCGCGGCGCGGGATTTGAAGATCAGCCGGGTGGGCCTGAGCAAGAAGCTTCGGGTGCTCGAGATGAAGCGGCCCGCCGCCACGCCGTCCTAGACAGGGGCACTTTGGGATGTTACCCTTCGGTCAGGTCATCTCGAGGGTACGCAGCAGTATGACTTACCTGCAACAACCAGAGCTCCAAGACAGCCTAAACCAACTCCTTCTCGCGTCTCGACCGCGGTTGGAGCGTGTCTTGCGCCATTTCGAGATACCGCCGGAAGACGCCGAAGACATTCTCCAGGACGCGCAGCTCACCCTGTTGTACAAATGGGAGCAGATCCGCAGTCCCGAGAGCTGGCTGGTCGGTACGCTCAAAAAGAAATGCATCATGTATTGGCGCAAACGCCGTTCGAGCCTGTGCGATGCCGTCGATACCGCGATTCTGGACCTGGTGGCGACACCGGTCGCCCCCGATCAGGAGAAAGCCGAGCTGAGCTTCGACCTGAACCGGGTGCTCGGCAACCTGTCGGCGCGCTGCCGCTCGCTGCTCAAACTGCGCTACGGCTTGGGGTACGGGCCGAGCGAGGTGGCCGAGCAGATGGGCTATCGACTTTCGAGCATCCGCAAGGTGACCAACCGCTGCCTCGCGGCGCTCACGCGACAACTCGTGGCGGTCGGCTTTCATCGGGAGCCCGAGGGTGATTGACCATGATTGAACGGCACCCCTCGACGGAACGGCTCCGGAGCTTCAGCCGCGCGGAGCTTTCCCGGCATCAGAATCGCGAGGTGGTGCGCCATCTCCTGACCGGATGCGAGCGTTGCGCGCGCTCCTTGGCCGCGTACGCTCCGCCGGGCATCGGCGTCGCCCGCACCGGTCCTTCGCCGCACGACTACGACGGGGTGTTCGCCAAGGCGCGCCAAGCCTTTCTCTGGTCCCAGCATGAGCATCTCGAAGAGCAGCGGAACGCGCCGAGCCTGCTTGCCGCCCTGGAGGACCATCCGTTCGATCGTCAGGTCCTGCTGCTGATGAACAGCCGGAAGTTCTGGACCTGGCCGCTCTGCTGCCTGCTGCTCGATCGTTCCCACGAGCTTGGTTTCAGAGATCCGGGTCGGGCGGTCGATTTCGCCCGCCTCGGGGTCCGGCTTTCGGAGCAGTTGTCGGTCGAGTCCTACGGCGACACTCGCGTTGCGGATCTGCGGGCTCGCTCCTGGGGGACGCTCGCGAACGCTCAGCGCATCGCCTCCGACCTCCGCGCTTCGGATCAAAGTTTTCTCCGGGCCGAGCGCCTGTTGCGCAAAGGGACCGGCGATCCGCTGGAGAAGGCGCGCGTGCTGCTGCTCAAGGCATCGCTTCATGGCGACCAGCGCCGCTTCCCCGAGGCGATCAAAGGGCTCGATCGCGTGCTCGCCATCGGCCGGCGCCACGGCGACGATTCACTGGCGGCCAAAGCGTTGGTCAAGAAGGGCATGGTCTTCGGCACCTCCGGCCGGACCGACGAGGCGATCGACTGCCTGCGCGAAGGATTGCGCGGGATCGATCCGAAATCCGATCCCCGCTTGGCGGTGGCGGCGCACCACAATCTGATCGTCTACCTGATCGAAGGCGGTCAGCTCCAAGAGGCCGTCGCTCTTCTCGACGCGACGCGTCCGCTCTACGAGGAGATGGGCGATCGGATGAACCTGATCCGCCTCCAGTGGCTGGAGGGCAAGATCGCCCAGAGCCGCGGCCGGCTCTCCGAGGCCGAAGCGCTGTTTCGCTCTGTGGGCACGGCGCTCGCGGAGCAGGGGCTCGGTTACGACGCCGCTCTGCTCGCTCTCGATCTCGCCGGGGTCTACGCCCGCCAGGGGCGGACCGAAGAAATGCGCGCGCTGGCCGCGGAGATGCTCCCTAGCTTCCAGTCGCGCGAAGTGCATCGCGAAGCGCTGGCCGCGCTGATCGTGTTCCAGAAAGCGGCGAAGATGGACCGGGTGACTCTCGGCTTGGTCCACGAGCTTTCCGATTACCTTCGGCAGTGCCGCAAGACCCCCGGAGTTCGGCTTCGGGATTCGGTCTAAATCCGCGATAAAGAAGCTCCTCATCGCGGTACGGCTCGGGCGACTCCTCGCCGCTCCGAGCGTGTGCAAACCTTACCTGGACAAAATGCCCGGCTCCTGATAATGTAACTTTGGTTTACAAGCTGTTACTGCGCCCGCAATGGCCGTCGCCGAACACGACTCTACACCAGAGTCCGCTTTCGAGGATCTTGTCGAAAAGATCCGCCCGCGCTTGCGGCGGATTCTTTCTCGCTACCGGATCCCGCCCCAGGATGCCGACGATCTAATGCAGGAATCGTTCCTGATTCTGGTGACGAAGTGGGGGACGGTGCAGAACCCCGAAGCCTGGATCCTTGCAACTCTTGCAAACCGTTGCATCATCTACTGGCGAAAAAGTCGTAGTCGCCTCTGGGATTTGGTCGACGGCGTCGTCCTCGAGCTGCTCGCCGAGGCCGGACCGCCGGTGCAGGACGGCATCGATCTTCGGGTGGACCTGGAGACCTTGGTGGCCAACCTGCCGGAGCGCTGTCGATCCTTGCTCCGCCTTCGCTACCAGCTCGGCTGCACCACGACGGAGACGGCAGAGAAGACCGGATACTGTCGTTCCAGCATCCGCAAGGTCACGCGACGGTGTATCTCAGCTCTCGCTACCCAACTGCTCGGGCAGCCGCTCCCGGCGCCGACGGACTCTACCTTCGAGCCCTAGATACCGCGACGAACCGTTCAATCGAGCTCGATCGTGGCTTTTCTGTCCCTCTCTGCACCCTGAACGGTAACCTAAGTCTTAGAGATAACGCGGGCCGCTCCCGTGTCCGCTAATACCAAGGAGAAACCGATCATGTCTCGACGCATCGCAGTGTGCGCACTCTCGCTGGCCATCGCAGGCGCCGTCCTCGTCCCCGCGTCGTCTTCGGCGCTAGGCTTCCCGGGTTCTCGGGCGGCGTCCGCCGGATCGAGCTGGTTCGTGGCGCTCTGGGATCAACTGATCGACAGGCTCGTTCCGCTTTCCGAGGCCGGGATCCAGATCGATGGCAACGGGTTTGCTTCCCAGATTACAGCCCAATCCGGGATCCAGATCGACGGAAACGGAATCAAAGCGGAAGCCGGAATCCAAATTGATGGCAACGGAAGACCAGCGCCTACGACCGACTACTAGCCAGCCGACGGCTTGCCGTCCCTCCGTTCGTGGTGTACCGCTGAAATCCGGGACTTCTTCCTGGACTTCGGAAGGGGAAAGGTGTACCTTTGCCAGGAGTCAGAGATTTGGTGAGCACTGTCGATGATTGCCCTCGACGAAATTTTCATCGAAACGTCCCTGGAGACGTTTCTCGAAGACGCTCGCCCCCGGCTCAAGATCATTTTTTGCCGCTACAGAATCCCTCCGGACGACACGGAGGACATCGTGCAGCAGGCGCTTCTGGCCCTGCTCTATCGCTGGGGGACGGTCAGGGATCCCCAAGCGTGGTTGATCGGAACCGTCAAGAACAAGTGCCTTCTATATTGGCGCGATCAACGGCGGAGGCTCTATGACTCGGTGGATTCGACTGTCCTCGAGTGGATTGCGCGCCCATCGTCTCCCGAGCAGGAAGACGACGACGTTCGCCGGGATCTGGAAGCCGTGATCGAGACTTTGCCGAACCGTTGTCGCGCTCTCTTGAGTCTCCGCTACGGACTCGGGTACGAGCCTCCCGAAGTCGCGGCCCGTCTGGGCTACAGCGCGTCGAGCATGAGCAAGATCACGACGCGCTGCCTCGCGATGCTCACCCGTCAACTTCTTGTCGCTGGTCTGGGTCGGAAAAAAATATGACGACGAACACCGATCATCCGAGCCGCGAGGTGTTGGAACGGTTCCTCCTGGCGCAGTTACCGGCCTCCGAGAGCCGCCGGGTGCTCCGGCACCTGCTGACCGGCTGCCAGGATTGCCAGGCGAACGCCGGGGCCGCGTGGAAGAGCACGCAGCCGGGCTCGACGATGCTGCCGATCGACCCTGCGCTCGACGCCCGCTACGACGAGGTGCTGGACCGCGTGTTCCAACGCGTCGAGCGCGTCGAGCAGCTGCTGGCGCGCGAACGCTCCCAGGCCCGCGAGCTTCTGGCCGCCCTCGAACCGCATCCGATCCAGCGCCAGCGCTTGATGCTGCGCAACAGCGCGAAATTCCGCAGCCGCGCCTTGTGCGAACAGTTGATCGAAGCGAGCCAGGAACGAGGCTTCAAGGACCCGGAAAGGGCGCTGGAGCTGGCCGACCTGGCGATCGAGATTTCGCGCTTGCTGCCCGAGGACACCCACGGCGCCGACCCGCCGACCCAGCTCGAAAGCCGGGCCTGGGCCCAGTCGGCGAACGCCCACCGAATCCTCGGCGACCACGACGTCGCGGAGCGGTGCTTCGCGACCGCCGAGGAGCTGCTGGCCGAGTCGAACGGCGTCGGCATCTTCGACGAGGCGCGGCTTTACGATCTCAAGGCCTCGCTACGACGCGACCAGCGCCGGTGGACCGAGGCGTTGGAGCTGCACGACCGGGTGATCACAATCTATCAGTGCCTCGGGCAACGGCATCTCCTCGGCCGCGCGTACGCCCAGAAGGCGACGGTCATCTCCGACGTGGGGGATTTTGCCTCGTCGATCTCCCTTCTGCGCCGGGCGCTCGAGCTACTCGATCCGAAGGAAGAGCCGCGGATGTTCCTGGCGGCGCGCCACAACCTGATCTGGGCGCTGTGCGAAAGCGAGCGCTACCGCGAGGCGTTCGCCCTGCTGTTCCATACCCGCCCGTTCTACCTCCAGGCGGGGGACCGGATGAACCTGCTCAGAATGCGCTGGCTCGAAGGCCAGGTCGCGGCAGGCCTCGGCCGAGCCGAGCAGGCCGAAGTCGCGTTCCTCGAAGTGCGCCGCGCCTTCGGCGAGCTCTCGCTCGACTTCGACGCCGCCCTGGTCTCGCTCGATCTCGCCGTCCTGCTCGCCCGCCAAGGGCGCTCCACGGAAGTCCAGCGGATCGCCGAAGAGGTCCTCGCGAGCTTCGTCGCCCGCTCGATCCATCGCGAAGCGATCGTAGCGATCACCCTGCTCAAGCAAGCCGCCGATCAACAGCGAGCCGAAGTCGCGCTCGTCCGCCAGGTCTCCTCGTTCCTGCGGCGCTCGCGAGCCAACCCCGAGCTGGCGTTTGAAGGTGGGAGTGGGGGAGAGTTGACGCCCGAGGCGGCGAGCTAGGTAGGGTATTGTAGAAACACGGAGCGTTTCAGCCTGGGCTGTTGTGGGTTGTGTCGCCCGTCGTGGAGCCGTCTTCGCGAAGAAGAACGGCTGAGGTTGTTGACCGCCCTGCTCTTCGAGAGGTAGTCTTACCGGGATCTTACTGCCCGAGGATTGCCCGATGAAGCCGCCCCCAGTCCTGTCCGAGTCCACCAAGGTCCGTCTTTCGACCAAAGGCCAACTCGTCGTTCCCAAAGAGATCCGGGAGCGTCACGGTTGGACGGCCGGCGTCGAGCTGGTGTTTGAAGACCTCGGGGGAGACCGGGTGGTCTTGCGTCAGTGGGCAGACATCCCGGAAACACGGCTGGAGGATCTCGTCGGTTGTACCGGCTACAAAGGGCCGGCGAAGAGCTTGGAGGAGATGGAAGCTGGCGTCGCCGAAGGAGCGCGCCGTAGCCGATGATCTCCTTGGACACCAACGTCCTCATCCGCGTCTTGACGGCCGACGATTTGGCGCAGCTCAAAGTAGCGCTCACAATCATTCGCTCCGGAGAGCCGCTGTGGGTCTGCAAGACCGTGATGCTCGAGACCGAGTGGGTACTGCGGTACACCTATAAGCTCTCCCGCGAGGCCATCCTTGTCGGCTTGCAGGGAATCTTGGGATACAGGGCACTTCAGGTGGAAAGCCGAGGAACCGTGCTGCAAGCCTTGCGGCTCTATGAGAAGGGGATGGACTTCGCGGATGCTCTCCATCTCGTTTCCAGTACAGAGGCCGATCGCTTTGCAACATTCGACCGAGAGCTCGCGAAAGCAGCGAAGACGCATGGCGGAGACGACATCCCGGCGGTTGAGCTCCTGTAGATTCTGGAAGAGGCAATGCCTTCATGACCCAGTGGATCGATTTGGCCGAGCTCTCTCGGCGAGAAAACGAACAGACCGAGTGGAAGGAAAATGTCGCGGACGTCGATGACGTCGTCGCCACGCTTGCGGCGTTCGCCAACGACCTCCAGAACCTCGGCGGCGGCTATGTCGTCTGCGGTGCAAAGGAGGAGAAGGACGCTCAAGGCTTTCCGCGGCTCTTGCGGGTGGGGCTCACCGCGCTGCGTTTGAAGGAAGTCGAGAGCCAAGTCCTTGCGCGATGCCGCGATCGAGTGTCGCCTCCTCTCACACCGCTCGTCGAAGAGGTCCCGATCGAGCACGAGGACCGACGCATCCTTGTTTTCATTCAACCGGCGACCGGCGCCGCGCACACTTTTCGCCGAGGTAACGAGGGTGCGAAGCACTTCGTAAGGGTTAGCCGATCTACCCTAGAGGCACGCAATGGCACGCTCCGGGATCTGCTGGCCCGCAAGGGAGCGATCGAGCCTTGGGATCGTAGGCCATGTGCTGGAGCGACCGAGGCCGATCTTGACCTGCTGACCCTTCGTGACACCCTACACCGCATCGGCCTGGTAAACGCCGAAACACCACCCGAGCGCTTCGTCTCCGACAAAGTTTCGGTGAGCGCATTCGTTCCTCCTCTCTTGGCGCGCGAGACCCTTACGGGTGTGCTGCGTCCTCGTCACTTCGCCATGCTCCTTTTTGGCAGAAACCCTCAGCATTTCATCCCCGGAGCCGTATCTTTCTTCTCGAAGTATGAGGGGCTCGATCGGGCAGCGCTGAAGGGGCAGCGGCTGGAGCTGGCCTCAACTCTCATCGACCAAATGCGTTTGCTCTTGCCCGCGGTTGAAGCCGAGGCCCAAACCTTGTTCGATAAGGACGACCCATTGCGGCCGAGCATTCTCAAGTACCCAGTCCGGGCAATTCGCGAGGCCGTCGTCAACGCCTTTGCGCATCGGGACTACGAGCTGCCGGATCCGCTACGCGTTACAGCATTTCGAGACCGTATTGAGATTTCATCGCCCGGGGCGCTGGCGTTCGGTGTTGAACCGGGAGACCTGAGCGCCGCTACTGCCGGGCCGCTCTGGCGCAACCAGTCCCTCGCTTGGTTTCTCACTCGCCTGGGGTACGCCGAAGGCGAGGGCCAAGGACTCAAGACGATCCAAACGACCCTCCGAGACGCCGGCTGTCCTCCGGCACAGTACGAGGCCAGCCCGGTTCGTGTGCTTTGTACCCTCTGGGCACATCCTCGGGCGACCGGTGTGAAGTCCTAGCCGGACGGTTTGGTGCTACCTCCTACGTTCGCACCCCGAGAAACAAATAGCTCGAAAGCAGCGTGAACAGCGCGCTCGGGCTCCAGACGGCGGCGGCGGGGGGGATGGCTCCGGCTTCTCCCAGCGTCTTGAAGAAGGCGAAGATCGCCAGGAAGATGATTCCGAGGACGATCGAGACGCCGATGCCGTAGAGGGTTCCCTGGCGGCCGATGCGGAAAGCGAACGGCAGGGCTACGACGGCCATGATCAACGAGATCACCGGGAACGCCAGCTTGTTGTACAGCTGCACCTCCAGCTCGGGCACGGCCTGGCCGCTGGCCTTCAGGTCCGCGACGTAGGTTCGCAACTCGCCGTAAGCCATTTGTTCGGGCGGCCGGATCTCCGCGTCGAAGTACTCCGGCGTTTCGGGGAAGGCGACGGTTCGCTGGCCGCGGAACCGGGTGTAGGAGGTGACACCGCCATGGTCGAACGTTCGCGCCCAGCCGTTCTCGAACACCCAATTGCCGTTGCCGCTATAGACCGCGTTTTCGGCGTAGAGACGTCGCACCATGTTGTGGGATTCGTCGAAGTCGAAGACGTGCAGCCGCTGGAGGGACTGGCTCTTGGGGTCGTAGTAGGAGTAGTTGTAGATGAAACGGCCGTGGCCGAACAGCCACTGCCGGTCGGCCCGGCGGTAGGTTCGCACGGTCTCCTTGCCGTTGATCTTGTCGCGCATCTGCGCCACCCGCTCGTTCGATGCGGGGAGGACCTGAGCTTCCAAGTAGGCGCAGAACGACGAGACGAGCAGGGCGCTCACTATTACCGGCAGCGCCAGACGGTAGAGGCTGACGCCGAGCGCCTTGGCCGCCGTGACCTCGTTGGTGCGCGAGAGCAGGCTGAAGGTCATCAGCGTCGTCACCAGGATCACCACCGGGGCGATGTCGTAGAAGATCTGGAGCGACATGTACTTGTAGTAGGAAAAGACCAGATCCTTGGCAATCTTGTTCTTCAGGATCTCGTCGATTCTCTCGGTGAGGTCGGCGATCACATAGAGGGAAATGCCGGTGGCGGTCACGATCGATAGGACCACCAGGAACAGCCTCACGACGTAGCGGTCGATCAAGTTGGGGAAGAGCAGGCGCAGGCGCGGGATGCGCAAAACCACGCCGCGATCCTCGACGCTCTTGGCCACCGCCACGGCGGCGGCCGCCGGTGCTTGGGGTTCGGGGAGCAGGGGAGAGGTTGCGGCGGGTCGCTTGCGCAGAGACCGGATCCGCAGGATGCCTCCCCATACGTCGCGCCGAATCCAGCGATCGACCCGGGAGAACAGCAAACTCTTGTCTCGATTGCGCCGGATCAGCAGAAAGATGCCGACCACCGTGAGAATCAGGTTGGGGCTCCACATCGCAACCCAGCCCGGAATCCTGCCGAAGCGCGCCGCCTCCTCGCCGTTGAACAAAAGGATGTAGTAGAACGCCAGCACGGCGATCGACATGGCGAAGCCGGAGCCCTTGCCGCCGCGCCGGTTGTTGATCCCCAAGGGCAGCGCGATGAAGGCGAACGCCAGGCAGGCGGCCGGGATCGAAAACTTCTTGTTCGTCTCGACCCGGGCCAGATTGCGCTGCTCGTCGGGCGCGCTGCGATCGCGGGCGAGGCGCGAAAGCTCTTTCAGAGTCAGCTCCCGGACCCCTTTCGACATCGCCCACTTCGCCCGCTGGTTGGTCATGAACTGATCTTCCAGGATCAGCTCCAGGCGCTTGTTGCGGCTGACCTCGAAGCGGGTAGGGGACGCGAGGTTGACCTTCTGGCGCGTGGCATCGGTCAGCTCCAGCACGACCCGTTCGCCCTGCTGATCGACCCGGACCTCGCCCCATTCGGCCGTCGTAACCTGGTTGTCTTCGCTCGCCGAGCCCGCCTCGGCGATGAAGACCCCTTTCCACCGGGTCTCGTTCGGCGGGGCTTCGAAGACGTAGAGGACCTTGCCTTGCCAATCCTCCGAGAAAATCCGCGGCTGCACCTGCTGCGACACGCTGCGGGTGAGGATCTCGAGGCGGATCTGTTGGAGGGAGTGGTTGCCCCAGGGAAGGGCATAGATCATCAGCACGACGTTCACCGCTGTAAGCGTCGCGGCCAACAGCAGGATCGGCCGATAGAGGCGCGAAAGTCCGATCCCGCTGGCCCGTATCGCCGTGAGCTCGCTGTCCGAGGCGAGCCGGCCGACGGCGATCAAAATGCCGAACAGGAGCGACATCGGGATCGTCAGCACCACGATGTTCGGCAGGGTGACCAGGAGAAGCTCGCCGACCGTCGACCAGGGCAGGCCGCGCCGGATGATCATGTCCGCCGACTGGAACAGGAACCGGAGCAGTAGGATGAACGTGTAGACTAGAAATCCCAGTACGAGCGGTCCGAGGATTTCTTTGAGGACATAGCGGTCAAGACGGCGCACGCCGGGCATTATATGGGCAGCGCTGGATTCCTTTCGGCCTTGGACCGTTTCGGATCGGCCAACGCCAAGACGTCAGCTCACATCCAGGAGAACCGCGATGCCGATCTGCCTCGAACGACGATTCCGCTTCAGCGCCAGCCATCTGTATCGCCGCTCGGTTTGGACCGAGGAAGAGAACCGGCGCCGGTTCGGCAAGTGCGCCAACCTGCCCGGGCACGGACACAACTACCGGCTGTTCGTCTCGGTGATGGGCGAGATCGATCCAGCGACCGGTTTCGTAGTCGACCTCGGGGCGCTCGATCAAACCGTGGGAACGCGAGTCGTCGACGTGCTCGATCATCAGCACCTGAACTCGGCGCTCCCGGAGTTCGCCGACGGGGGGGCGATCCCGTCGAGCGAGAACCTGCTGCTGTGGATCGTCGATCGATTGGCCGGTCATATTCCCGAAGGAGCGACGCTCGCGAAGTTGCGATTGGAAGAGGATGAGGATCTGGCCGCCGACTGGACGCCGTGAAGTTCCCGGCGCAGTTGAGTTCACATAATCAATCTTATCGGGCTGATGCGCGGATCGCTGGTGGCGGCGCAGATCCCGTATCGACGAAGGGATCTAAGGCCCCCCAACCGCCGGATCCCTCGCTTCGGGATTGACGGACGCTCCGCCCCGTGGTTGCCCGGCGGGATCTACGACTTCGCTTGGGAGTTCCGCAGATCGACCAGGATCTGTTCGAGGGCGCGAATCAGATCGCCGCGATCGACTTCGGATTGGCGGAACGTCAACGCCAGACTGAACGTCTTGTCCGGCGCCCGGAATTTGAAGATATAGGGCTTGCGGCGCGACGGCCGGCCCTTCTCTTTGCGCAGACGGCGCCGGAGGTCGTCGCGGCTCAATCCCTGGCGCGACACCTGCTCGAGCATCCGGATCATCTCGCCTTCGTCGCCGGCCTTCAGGACTTCGAGCAGCAGAGACTTCGACTGGATGCCCAGCGCCTGTACCGTGTCGCGGACGCTGCCCGGCATTTGCAGCAGCGAGAGACTCTCGGTGACCACCGTCCGCGACTTCCCGACGGCTTCGGAGATCTCCTCGTGCGTGTAGTCGTGGCGCTCGGCGAGCGCCCGATAGCCTTCGGCTTCTTCGAACGGCGTCAGGTCTTTGCGTTGAAGATTCTCGATCAGCGCGATCTCGAGCGCCTCGTCTTCCGAGACGTCCATCTCGATGATCGGCACCTCGTAGAGACCCGCTTGCTGCGCCGCGCGATAGCGCCGTTCGCCCGAGATGATTCGGTAGATCGGCCCGCCGGCGACGTCGAGGGGACCATCTTTCTTCGGCCGGACGAGAATCGGTTCGAGCACGCCCTTGTCGCGAATGGAGGCGGCGAGATCGTCGAGATCGCCCATCACCGAACGCGGCTGGCGAGGATCGGTTTCGATGGCGGAGAGCGGTGCCATCTTCCCCACCGCGACCTCGTGGCGCACTGCAAGCTCTTCCACGAAGTGGGTGTCGTGGCGCATCTTGACCCGCAGGGGCAGACCGCGCTTGCGGTCGATCGCTGGCTCAGACACGGCTCAAAACCTCCTCGGACAGGCGGTAGTACTCGTAGGCCCCGGTCGATTTCGGAGCGAAAGTGAAGATCGATTCGCGGTAGGCCGGGCTCTCCTCCAGCCGGACGCTTTTGGTGATGACGGTCTCGAACACCTTGAGGCCGAACACCCGCTGGATCTGCTCGTGGATGTCCTTGGCGAGCAGCGTTCGTTTGTCGTACAGCGTGATCAACGCGCCGAGGATCTGCAGCTCAGGGTTCGCTCGCTGCTTGATCTTGTCGATCGTTTCCAGAAGGTCGTCGGTACCTTCGAGCGCGAAATAGCTCGCCTGGATCGGAACCAGCACGTGCGTCGCGGCCACCAAGGCGTTCACCGTGATGATCCCGAGCGTCGGCGGCGTGTCGATGATCATGAATTCGTAGCTGTCCCGGACCTTCGCCAACTTGTCCTTCAACCGGTAGTGACCGTCGATTTCGCCGATCAATTTCGCTTCGATCTTCGCCAACGAAATCGCTGAAGGGGCGATCATCAGGTTCGGAATCCGGTCCGCCGGACGGAGGATGCTCTCGATTTCGCGGTTCTCGTCCGTAAGGACGTCGTAGATGGTTCCTTCCAAGCCATGCACGTCTAGGAAGGACATGGAACTGTTGGCTTGGGGGTCGAGGTCGACGAGCAGGGTGCGCAGCCCTTTCGATGCCAAGGCCGCGGCGAGATTGATGGCGGTGGTCGTCTTTCCGACGCCACCCTTCTGATTGGTAATCGCGAGGATCATCGCGGCGCAGTGTATGGGAGGGGCATCAGGGGGTCAAGCTTCACTCCCCTGCTCTCGCGGCCAATGTCGGCGCGCCGACATTTCCTCTAACCACTTGAAAATGAGCAGTTTGGGGCGATATTCACATCGTGTAGCGATCGGGATCGTTCGGATTCAGCTCTTCGAGAACGCGCCGTATTCTTTCCGCGTCATCGGCGGGATCGAGAGCGGTCGCGACGACCTGCGCCTGGTCCAAAACCGCTCGCCGAACGAAGATCGGCGCCTCCGCCCGCAGGGCCAACGCGATCGCATCGCTCGGCCGGGCGTCGAGAACTTTCGGCGTTTCTAGCGCGAGATGAATTTCCGCAAAGAAAGTCCCCTCCCGCAGGTCGCTGATCACGATCTTCTCGATCGAGCCGCCCAGGCGCTGGCACATCTGAAGCAGTAGGTCGTGAGTCAGCGGCCGCGGCGGGGCGACTCCCTCCATGCGCAGGGCGATCGCCTGCGCTTCGGCGACTCCGATCCAGATCGGCAGAAACAGCGTGCGATCGAGGTCGCGGAGAATCACGATCGGAACGTTCGAAGACGGATCGAGCATGAGACCCGTGACGGCCATGGGAACGAGGTCGAGTCCCGCGGAGTCTTCCTGGCTCATGGGTCCATTGTGGGCGCCCCCAGGGGGCAGGTCAAGACAATTGCGCCCGCGGCCTTGAGGCTGCCGCGGGCGTTGAATCCGGTGGGTGGAAATGGGTGCGGGTGGGAAGGCGACTACGCCGCCGCGTCGGCGACGCGGCGCGCGGTGAGGCTGTGGGGATGCGCGGTCTCGATTTCGACCCAGGTCGTCTGGCCGAGGGAGACCGGTAGATTCGCGGTCGGAAAATGCACGATCCGGTGGCACGAGGTGCGCCCGCTCTGGGTGCCGGGGGTTTTGCCCCAGCCGGTCACCAGGATCTCGAAGCGGCGACCGATCAACTGTTGGTTCAGCTCCCGCTGGATTCGATCCTGCACCGCAAAGAGCCGTTGCAGGCGCTCGCTCGCGAGGGCGGGATCGACCTTGCCGTCGAGACGCGGCGCCGCGGTGCCGGGGCGCTCCGAGTAGCAGAACGCGAACACCACCGCGAAGCGGACCTGCTCCAGCAGCTCCAACGTCTCCGTGAAGTCCTCTTCCGTCTCGCCGGGAAAGCCGACGATGATGTCGGTCGATAGCGCAAGCTCGGCGCGTGCGTCGCGCAACTGGCGGACCAGATCGAGATAGTCCGCACGGCTGTAACCGCGTCCCATGCGCCGCAGCAGGCGATCGCTCCCCGATTGGACCGGCAGATGGATGTAGGGACAGATGTTGGCGTGGCGGCCGATCTGCGCCACCATCGCCGGGGTGAAGTCGCGCGGGTACGAGGTGACGAAACGCAGGCGCTCGACTCCGGCTTCCCGGGCGACGGCGTCCAGGAGATCCGCGAAATCCTCGTCCGTCTCGGGATCGCGCCAGTGGTTCACGGTCTGGCCGAGCAGCTCGATCTCGCGGAAGCCGTAATCGACCAGGTGCCGCACCTCGGCCAGGATGTCCGACATCGTCCGGCTGCGCTCCGGTCCGCGGGTCTTCGGCACGATGCAGAACGTGCAGCTCTTGTTGCACCCCTCGATGATCGTCACCATCCCCTTGTACTCGCCTTGGCGTGAGATGGCGTCGAACTCGTACGGGCGGTCGGCGGGAAAGCCGGTGGCGACCGTGCGCTGCCCGGCGCGCGAGGCGGCGACCAGATGGCTGAGCTCGGCCACCCGCGCCGGCCCCATGACGAAATCGAGATCGGAGACCCGCTTGAGCGCCTTCTCGCCCTCCTGCTGGGCGACGCAACCGCAGAGGCCGAGGACCAGTCCCGGTCGCTCCTTCTTGAGCAGGCGATATTCGCCGAGCCGCGAATAGACCTTCTGCTCGGCCTTCTCGCGGACGCTGCACGAGTTCAGCAGAATGACATCCGCCTCTTCCGGCCGGTGCGTTGGCAGCACCCCTTGCTGCATCAACTGGCCGACCATGCGCTGGCTGTCCAGCTCGTTCATCTGGCAACCCCAGGTCTCGACGAAGACCCGGCGAGGGGCTGCTGTTTCGTTGGCCCCTTCGCTCCCTTGGGCGCCCTCAGAAGTCGGCGGCCGCTCCGCGTCCACCGACGCGACGACCCAGCGCGGCGAAACTTCACTCATTACATTTCATCCTTTGGATTAAATATTGGCGGCTCGATCGCCTCGACCGTCGTCTTCGGCGGCGCTGGCGGCTCGGGCTCCAGCTCGGCGCCTTCGCGCAGCCAACCGGGCAAGGCGCCCGCCCGACGTCCCTCTTCGAGAAACTCCCCCAGCTCTTTCTTCGCCGCGTCCGCCCGCTCCTTCGCCAAACGGAGCCGGTCGAGGGTGCGATCCCAACTCGGCTTGATCTCGCCGTCCCGGCGGAACGGGTCCGACTCGGCGTAGAACTTACGCCGGTAGTCCGCGGCTTGCCGTTCGAGGTCGGCGCCCTCGTCGACCGCGTTGCGCCAGCGTTGCCGGATGGCGCGCGCGCGGCCGCGCCAGTATTGCTCTTGCTCGATCGAGGCGACGTCGGCGGAGGCGGGAGGTTTTTCGCCGTTCTTCGGCTTCGCCAGATCGGCGAAGGTGAGCTGCCCTTTCTTCGCCATCTTCGGCAGGGTCTCGTCGGTGATGACGGCGACCGACTTGCCTCCTTTTGCCTTCCGCGCTTTCTCCCGCTTCGAGGCTTCGACCAGGGACGGATGAGACTCGGCGTCGGAATCTCCCGGATCGATCACGATCAGCGTCGCATCGTGAGCCGGTGCGGCAGGCGAGGCCGCGACCGCCGAACCGGGATCGGTCGGTGCGGCGGCAGGGGCGGGATCGGGTTTCTTCGGTGGGGTTTGGGGCGGCGGAAGCTTCGGGGTGCAGGCCGTGCCGCCGGTCGTCAGGACAAGAACGAGGGCGACCAGGGTGGCCGGGAGGCCGCCGAGGCCCGATGGGCGGCGGGGCGGGCGATCAGCTCCGGCCATAGCGATCTTCGAGGCGGATGACGTCATCGAGCTCCGGCGAGGAGACTTCGATGATGTCGCATCCGGAAGCGCCCGCCACCATCCGGTGCTTGGTGAACGGCGAGATCCGATAGGAGTCGCCGCCGCGCAGGACGATCGAGACCATCTCGCCGTTCTCTTCCACCTGTAGCTCCACTTCCCCTTCCTTCAAGAAGAGGGTCTCGTCTTTCTTCTCGTGGTACTGGAGCGAAAGGGCGTGCCCAGCGTCGACGTGCAGGATCTTGCCGACATAGCGGTCGGTGTGGGCGAAGATCAATTCGTAACCCCAGGGCTTGTCGACGCGGCGAATGGACTGTTGCATGAAGGATGGACTCCGGCCTTGATCTTTAGTTAGGCAAGCCGCGCGACGGCGGCGGTGAGGTCGGCAAGCGAACGGTCGACCAGCTCGTCGACCTCCCGGGCGGTGCGCAGGTCGAGGCAGCGCGACGCAACCTCGGCGAGATGCCGGGAATCCAGCTCGCGAATCCAGGTCTTGATCTTCGGCACCAGGCGCGGGCTCACCGACAGTCGACGAAGCCCCAAGCCGACGAGGACCATGGCGAAGCGGGCATCGGCGGCCATCTCGCCGCACAGGCTCACTTCGATTCCGGCTTGGGCGGCGCTCGCCACCACGAAGCGTAGCATGCGCAGGATCGCCGGATGAAGCGGCTGGTAGAGGTGCGCCACATGCTCGTTGTTGCGATCGACGGCGAGCGAATACTGGATCAGGTCGTTGGTGCCGATCGAGAAGAAATCCACCTCGGTCGCGAGCGCATCGGCGATCATCGCCGCCGCCGGGACCTCGATCATCGAGCCGAGCTTGATGTCGCGGCGGAACGGCACGCCGTCGCGCTCCAGCTCCGCCATCACCTCGGCCGAATAGGCGCGGAAGGCGCGGATCTCTTCGAGCGTCGAGACCATCGGCAGCATGATCCAGAGATCGCCGTGTAGGGCGGCGCGGAACAGGCCGCGTAGCTGGGGCCGGAAGACCTCCCGCCGGGCGAGCGTCAGGCGGATGCCGCGCAGGCCGAGCACCGGGTTTTCCTCCCGGGTGTCCAGCATCTCGCGGGCGAGCTTCCTGCCGCCGAGATCGTAGGTGCGGATGATCGCCGGATGCGGCGCGGCCGTTTCGACAATCCGCCGGTAGAGCCGATAATGTTCGTCCTCGGTCGGTTGCACGGGGCTTTTCTCGATGTAGAGGAACTCGCTCCGATAAAGCCCCACCCCTTCGGCGCCGAAGCGCACCGCCTCGTCCACCTCTTCCGGCAGGTCGATGTTCGCCATCAGGTGAACCCGCACGCCGTCACGGGTGACCGTCATCAGCTCGCGGGTTTCGAGCAGCGACGCCTCTTTCTTCTCGATCTCCCCTTTCCGACGCCGGTACTCCAGCAGCACCTCGGGGGTCGGATGGACGATCAGAATTCCCTCGTCGCCATCCAGAATCACCCGGGCGGCGTCGGTGATCCGCTCGCTTAAGCCCTCGAGTCCGACCACCGCAGGCAGGTGCAGCGAGCGGGCGATGATCGTCGTGTGCGAGGTCCGGCCGCCGCTCTCGATCGCGAAGCCGACCACCCGTTTCCGGCCCAGGCGAACCGCATCGGAAGGGGTGAGGTCGTCGGCGATGATGATCAGGTCGTCCTCGATCTCGGACAACTCGTGGTGCGAGATCCCCTGGAGCGCGCGCAGGACGTGCCGGCTGACGTCGGAGACGTCTTCGCTTCGCTCGCGCAGGTAGGTGTCGTCGATGTGCGCGAACTGTTCGTCGATCTCCTCGGCGATCTTCGACACCGCCCACTCGGCGTTGACGTTCTTGTTGCGGATCCGGTCGACCACCCGGCCAAGGAAACCGGGGTCGTTGAGCAGCAGGACGTGGGCGTCGAAAATCGCGGCCAGCTCGTCGCCCACCTTCTCGCTCGCCCGGGCGCGGGTCTTGCTCAGCTCGACCTGCGCCTGGCGGACCGCTTCATGGAAGCGCTCCACCTCCGCCTCGATGTCCTCGGCTTCGATCGGCAGACGGAACACCTCTCCCACCCGGGTCGAGATCGACAGCGCACGGCCGATCGCGATCCCCGTCGAGACGCCCATCCCGTGGACCCGCCACATCTGCATCTCGTCTTTTACTTCTTCCACTACGACTCCTCGCCAAAACGGTCGGCGATCAAATCCGCGATCGCATTCAAGGCCTCGACCTCGTCGACGCCTTCGGTTCGCACGGTCATCCGCGAGCCCTGAGCGGCGGCCAAGAGGAGAATGCCGAGGATGCTCTTGCCGTCGATCTCCTCGCCTTCGCGAATCAGGGTCACTCTGCTTTTGAATCCACTCGTCGTTTGTACCAGCTTGGCGGCGGCCCGGGCGTGGAGACCGAGGCGGTTGACGATCTCCAGCTCACGCTCAATCATCCGTGCATAGCCCCTCGCGGTCGTTGACGGTGAAATTCGCCGCGGCTCCTTGCCCGCAGCTCGATTTCTGGATGCAGTCGCTGCCCAAGCGGACGCTCTCGACCACCTTGCCCTGCAACCAGCGGGCGAGATCGGAGAGCGTCATGGTTTCGGTGCCCGAGCAGCCGAGTCGAACGATCATCGGCAGGTTGAGCCCGGCGAGAACCTCGACCCGGTCCGGTGTCAGCTGGGACATGGCGATCCGCGCGGGCGTGCCGCCGAACAGATCGGTCATGACCAGCACCCCGTCCCCCTGGTCGGCGCTCGCGATCGCGGCGCGCAGACGTTGGGACGAGCGGGTCGGATCTTCATCCCAATCGAGCGAGATCTCGTCCACCCCGGCGGGCCGGCCGAGAATCTTTTCCGCGGCGGCGAGGAGTTGGTGCCCCCACTCCCCTTGCGTGACCATCAGTCTTCCTACCATGGAAGTTGCCTCTACTTGGATGAATGGGCCCGTTCGGTCGCTCGAAGTAGACGGGCCTTGGCCCGCCGGCTTCATTTCCCCGCCTTATTTCCCGATATCGCGGTGAATCACCCGGGCGGGAAAGCCTAGCTCCTCGAGCTTTCCGCGGAGCTTCTCACAGACCGCGACCGAGCGGTGCCTGCCGCCGGTACAACCGACGGCTACCGAGAGGTAACTGCGGTTTTCGTTGCGGTATTTCGGCATCAGGAAAGCGAGGAGATCGGCCAGGCGGTCTACCAGCTCGGCGTAGTCGGGTTGGGCGTCGAGGAAGGCCACGACCTCGTCGTCCTGGCCGGTCTTCTCGCGCAGGCCCGGAACGAAATGAGGATTGGGCAGGAAACGGACGTCGAACAGCAGGTCGGAGCCGTACGGAATGCCCCGCTTGAAACCGAAGCTGACCAGGTTGACCGCCATCCCGGGCTCGGCGCCGAAAGAGAACTCGCGAAAGATCTGTCCGCGAATCTCATGGATCGTCAGCTCGCTCGAATCGAGCACCCGGTCGGCCAAGGCGCGCAGCTCGGCGAGCAGCTCGCGTTCGCGACGAATCCCCTCGATCGCCGTGCCGTCGCCGGCCAACGGGTGCGGCCGGCGGCTTTCGGAAAACCGGCGCACCAGCACCTCGTCGGACGCTTCGAGAAACAGCAGCGTCGGCTCGATCTTGGTCCGATCGATGCCACGGATCAGCCGCGGCAGCTCGTCGGCGAACCCCGGCGCGCGAACGTCGGTGACGACCGCGATCCGATCGTGCCCCGGGACGTTTTCCGCCGGGTGCGCGAGGAATTGCTGCAAGAGCGGCAGCGGCAGGTTGTCGACCGTGTAGTAGTCGAGGTCCTCGAATCCGCGGGCGACGACGCTTTTGCCCGAGCCGGACAGGCCGGTGATCAGGACCAGGCGCACCCGCTCCGACCGCGCCGCCTCCGGATCGGCTTGGGTCTGTTCCGCGCGCGAATCCGATTCAGCGGCGGCCACGGTTCCGTTCGATCTCCGCTTCGAGCTTGCGCACGAACTCGCGGGCCGAGTGATGCCCCTGCAGCTTGAGCACGTGGTTCCTTGCCGCGATTTCGACCAGGACGCTGACGTTGCGACCGAGCGCCACGGGCATTCGGATGTAGGGGCAGGGGGTGTCGAGGATGTGGTAGACCGACTCGTCGAGCCCGAGGCGATCGTAGGTCCGGCCGTCCACCCAGGGTTCGAGCTCGATCACCAGGTCGATGATCGAGCGCTCGCGCACCGAGGCGAGGCCGAATAGATCCTGAACGTTGATGATCCCCAGGCCGCGCAGCTCCATGTGGTGGCGCACGGGGCCGGTCGAAAATCCGGCGAGGTCGCCGTTGGGGAACCGCTTGACGGTCACCCGATCGTCCGCCACCAGGCTGTGACCGCGGGTGATCAGGTCGAGCGCCGACTCGCTTTTCCCCACCCCGCTCTCGCCGATCAGCAGGACGCCGAGCCCATAGATCGACAGCAGAACGCCGTGGAGCGTGGTCGAAGGGACCAGGTGCTCTTCGAGGAAGAAGCTGATCCCCTTGATCACGGTGGACGAAAGCGCGGTCGAGGAGAGGACCGGCACCTCGCGCGCCTGGCAGTAGGAGAGGAATCCGGGCAGCGGCGAGATTCCCTTGGTCAGCACGAACACCGGCACCGGCAGCGAGGTGATGTTCTCGAACCGCTCCCGCCGCTCCGCCTCCGAGAGGGTCGAGAGGTACTCGGTCTCGCTCTCGCCGACGATCTGCACGCGCCCCGGTTTGATGTAGGCGTAATACCCGGCAAACGCCAGGCCGGGTTTCTGCACCCGCGGGTGGCTGATCTTGTTGTCTAGATGCGACTGGCCGGAGAGGACGCGCAAGTGGAGGTCGAGCAGCTCTTCGCCGAGCAGATCGCGAACCTCGACCGAGCCGGAAGTGGAAATGGCGCCGGTCTCCAGGCTCATTTTAGTTGTCTCCCTCGAGCAGCGCGAAGATCGCCTCGGGCGTTGCCGCTTCGAGGACCTTCTCGATCCGGCCCGGCGCCCGCACCCAGCGCGAGATCGCCGCGAGCACCTGGAGGTGCTCGGCCGGCGACTGGCTGGGCGAGACGACCAGGAAGAACAGGCGAACCGGCAGAGCGTCGACCGCGCGGAATTCGATTCCTTCGGGCGCGATGCCGATCGCCAGAATCGCGCGGGAAAGGCCGCTGAGCTTGCAGTGCGGAATCGCCACCCCGCCGCCGACTCCCGTCGAGCCGAGCGCCTCCCTCTCCGCGAGGCGGGCCGAAAGCTCGCGCGCGTCCGGCACGGCGCCCGCCGCGGCCACCCGAGCGGCGAGCTCGTCGAGCACGTTCTGCTCTGAACGTCCGCTTGCCCCTAGATCCGGAAAGATCAGCTCCGGGCGGGTGAGAGTCGCGAGTTGCATGCCCTCCCGCCTAGAACTCGGGGGCGATCAAGCCGAAGTTTTGATCTTTGCGCTTGTAGAGGACCGAGACCCGCTCGCTCACGGCGTCGAGGAAGACCACGAACTCGCTGCGCGAATCGCCGAGTTTTTGGGCCGCCTCTTCGAGCGTCATCGGCTTGATCTCCAGGCGGCTCGACTTGATCACACGCGGTCCGGAGTCGTCGGCCAAAGTTCCCGCGGCCAGGACCTCGACCGGCCAATGGTTCGCCGACGCCTCGCGCCGCCGGCGGTCGACCCGTCGGGTCTTGTCGCGCTCCGCCTGCCGCTCGGCCTTGGCCACCACGTCGCCGATCGCCTCGAACATGTTGTCGTCGCTGTTCTCCTCCGCCTGGATCGAGCCATGCCGGTGATGGAGATGGAGGTCGGCGACGAACTTTCGCTTCTCGGCCGACAGCGTCACCCGCGCGTCGATCGGTTCATCGAGCACTTTGGCCAGCTTTTGCAGCTTCTCGGTGACCACCTCGCGGACTCGATCGTCGATGGTGTAGTTGCGCCCGTTGTACTCGATATTCATCGCGATCCCCCTTAAGCCGTAGAAGGCGTTTGCTGCTGCTCAGAAGATCTGTTTGCGGTCGTTCGAAGACGGGATGTGCAGCTCGTCTCGGTATTTGGCTACGGTGCGGCGGGCAATCTGGATCCCCTCGCGGTTCAAGATCCGCATCAGCTCGCTGTCCGAGAGCGGTTGGCGCGGATCTTCGGCGCCGATCATCTGCTCGATTTTGCGCTTGACCGTGAGCGACGAGATGTTGTCGCCGTAATCCCGGTCGATGCCGCTGTGGAAGAAGAATTTGAGCGGGAACAGGCCGCGTGGCGTATGGATGTACTTGTTGGAGACGACCCGCGAGACCGTGGACTCGTGCATCGAAATGTCCTCGGCGACGTCGCGCAGCACCATCGGCCGCAGATAGTCGATCCCCTGGTCGAGAAACTCCTGCTGCTGGCGGATGATCGAGGCGGCGACCTTGTAGATGGTCCGCTGCCGTTGATCGAGGCTCTTGATCAGCCAGACCGCCGAGCGCATCTTGTCTTTGATGAAGCTTTGCGCCTCGGCCTGCTGCCCTTCGCTCCGCATCTTGGCGAGCATGCGCCGGTAGGCGCGCGAGACGCGCAGCCGCGGCAGGCCGTCGTCGTTGAGCTGGATGACGTACTCGTCGCCCACCCGGCGGACGAAGACGTCGGGCTCGATGTAGTGGACCCGCTCGTTCGAGAACTGCCGCCCCGGGCAGGTTTCGAGCGTCCGGATCAGTTCGATCGCCGGCTCCAGATCCGCGAGCTCGATGCCCAGTTTTTTCGCCACCAGCGGAAACTGCCGGCGCAGGAAGAGGTCCCAGGCCTCGGCGATCACCCGCCGCGCGAGCGCCTCATCCGGGTGCTCCCCCTCCTCCGGGGTTTCGCGCGCGCGGCGTTGACTCATGTGGTCGAGCTGCAGCTCCAGGCTCTCGCGCAGGTTGGCGCAGGCGATGCCCGGCGGGTCGAAGCTGCGCACCAGCGCGAGCGCCGCCTGGACTTCCTCCAGCGAATAAAGTTGCGCCGTACCGTTGGCGCCTTCGTCGCCGGCGTCCCGGTCGTCCCCCATCGCGCGGATCTCTTCGACCGTCGCGACCAGGAAGCCGTCGGGGTCGAGGTTGCCGATGATCAGCTCGGCGATCTCGCGCTCGCGCGGCGTGCATTCCCCCATGTGCAGCTGCCAGAGCAGGTGGTCGTAGAGGTCGGCTTCGCGCGACAGGCTGTTTTCGAGCGGCGAGGCCTCGCGCGTCTCGATCATCGACGGCTCGTAGGAAGAGTCCCATTCGTCGCCGAAGTAGGCGTCGAGATCGATGTTGTCCATCGACTCGCGGTGGTCGATCACGTCGCCGTTTTGGGCCGCCGGCTCTTCCTTGAGCGTCAGGTGCTCTTCTTCCTCTTCGACCTCCGGGCTCTCGCTCGCCTCTTCGAGCACCGGGTTCTCGACCAGCTCCTGGGCGAGAACGGTCTCCAGTTCCATGCGCGTCATCTGAAGCAGTTTGATCGCCTGCTGCAGCGAAGGCGTCATCACCAGCTTTTGAGACAGCTTGAGCGAAAGTCGTTGCTCGAGGGCCATAGGTTGACGACCGTTAGAGAGAGAAGTCCTCACCCAGATAGATCTTGCGCACCTGTGGATCGGCGGCCAGCTCTTTGGGTGTTCCCGACTTCAAGATGGATCCGTTGTTGATGATGTACGCCCGGTCGGTGATCTTCAGGGTCTCGCGGACGTTGTGGTCGGTGATCAGCACGCCGATGCCCATCTTTTTGAGATGCCGGACGATCCGTTGAATGTCGATGACCGCGATCGGGTCGATGCCGGCAAAGGGTTCGTCGAGCAGGATATACCAGGGGCTGATGACCAGCGCGCGGGCGATCTCCACCCGCCGCCGCTCGCCGCCCGACAGGGTGAAGCCCTTGCTCTTGCGCACCCTGCCGAGGCCGAAATCGGAGATCAGCTGGTCGATGCGACGCTCTTGCTCGGCGTGCGAGAGGTCGAGCGTCTCGAACACCGCTCGCAGATTGTTTTCCACCGTCATCTTGCGAAAGATCGACGGCTCCTGCGGCAGGTAGCTGATCCCGCGCTGGGCGCGCAGATACATCGGTAGCTCGGTGATGTCGTCCTCGCCGAGAAAGACCGAACCGTCGTCCGGCGGCGTCAGCCCGACCACCATGTAGAAGGTCGTCGTCTTGCCCGCGCCGTTCGGACCGAGCAGGCCGACGATCTCGCCCGGGCCGACGTCGATCGACACGTCCGCGACCACCGCGCGGCCGCGATAGACCTTGCGCAGCTTCGCCGTCGAAAGCGTCTGCGGCTGCTCGCCGTTCGGCACCCGCTGGGGATCGCGGTGGGCGGTGGTTTCAGTCATCGGCTCCCCTCGCGGCCTGGGGTGGTGGCGGCGGGCGCCGGAACCCCCGCTTTGCCCTTGATCTCGACCTTGCCGCCATCGATGAAGTAGACCACTTGTCCGCCTTGGATCTGGTTGCCGTCCTTGTCGCGCATTTTGACCGGTGCGCCGGGCGTGCCGGAAAAGTCGATCTGCCGGGCGTCGACGGTGTACACCGCCCGCTCTCCACCAATCGTCTTGCCGGTCTGCGGATCGTTTAGGCGGGCGTCGCCGGTGCAGACCATTTTCTCCGCCTTCTTGTCTTCCTTGAGGTCGACTTCCAGATTCTTGCACGCGAGCGTCCGCGCGGTCTGGATCACCCGGACGCCGCCGCTGTATTCGAGCTTTCGCCCGGTCTGGCTGTAGACCATCTCGGGGGCCACGACTTCGATCGGCTCTTGGCGCTTGCCCGAAGATTTGTCCTCATCCTCGGGAACCCAGAGGGTCTTGACGCTCCCCTTGGCATAGAGCCGATCCTCCGTCTTGTCGCCGCGCAGCTCGTCGGCGAGCAGGAGATCCTTGCCGCGCCAGGCGCGCACCGCGCCGCGAAATAGGAACGACTGCGGGTTGGTGCGATAGAACGCCTCGCGCGAATCGACCCAGACCGGCCCTTTGCCCGAACCGAGGGCGGACCCGGCGAGCCCCGCCTCCTCGGCCCGGGTGAGCAATGCCCGCACGCCGCCATCCGCGCGCAAGAGGCCGGTCTTTTTTTCCCACACGACGTGCGGCCCGGTCATCCGGCCGCGCTCGTTCTCCGCCTCGACCGGGGCGCCGAAAAACTCCCCCTGGCCGGAATCGAGTTGCAGCACCGCCCGGTCGCCGCGCGCCTTGGTCTTGCCGTCGGAGAACCGGACGTCCTGGCGCAGGATCGCCTCGGCCAGCTGGCCGCTCGGACCGAAGTTCGCGAGCACGCCGAGCGCGTGCGCGGTCCGGGGGGGTGGTGGAGGCTGCCCCTTCTTCGTCGCAAGCGTTTCGATCAGGTCGACGCCGGTCACTCCGCGGGCGGTTTTCATCACCCCGTCGATCATCCGCCCTTCGAGGCGTCGCGCGGTCAGTTTGCGGGTGAGCCCCGAGCCTCTGGAGACCAGGGTGGCGGGGTCGAGCGGCGTTCCTTCGAGCTCGATCTCGCGCGCCGAAGCTTCTTGCGGCGGCGTCAACATGCCTAAGGTCTTCCCCGAGAAATCGACCCGCGCGCCGCCGGGCTGATCGCTGTGGCCGGCGAGCGACCCGGAGACGTTGAGCACGGCGCGGATGAACACGGCGCTCCGCTCGTCGGGACCCAGGAAGGTGTTGATGATCTGCGCCGTCATCCGGTCG